>Ga0209530_1000487_pt1 | contig 27937 bp, 25 predicted proteins | sample BlaSpr_A8_Ref_O1_FD_187987 | JGI IMG/M metagenome (GOLD analysis project Ga0209530, IMG submission 187987) | Forest soil microbial communities from Thunder Bay, Ontario, Canada - Black Spruce, Ontario site 2_A8_Ref_O1 (SPAdes) (version 2) | ecosystem: Environmental > Terrestrial > Soil > Boreal...
TCGCGTTCCGGTATCCAGATGTCTTCGGGGAACGGCGGCGGATGTTGCCTGCGATCGGCGATGACGTGGCCGATCTCCAGCGCGGTCATGCCGTTGATCAGCGCCTGGTGTGACTTGGTGTACAAGGCGACGCGGTTTTTGGAGAGGCCTTCGACGAGGTACATCTCCCACAATGGTCGGTGCTTGTCCAGCGGCCTTGCCGCCAGCCGCGCGACCAGGTCGTGCAGCTGCTCGTCATCGCCCGGCGATGGCAGCGCCGACCGCCTGACGTGATAGTTGATGTCGAAGTCGCTGTCGTCAATCCACACCGGCCTGGCCGCGGCGAGCCCCACTTCGCGGACCTTCTGCCGATAGCGCGGTATCTGCGCCAGCCGCTGTTCGACGGTGGCCAGGAGCGTCTCGTAGCTCAATCCGGCGCGCGGACGGCGCAGGATCGACAGCGATCCCACATACATCGGCGTCGCGGAGTTCTCCAGCCGATAGAAGGACGCGTCCGCAGGGGACAACCGGGTCACCATTACGGCCCTGTCCTCCTTGTCAATTCGTCGCGTTCACCGATGTTGTCGACCACGGTAATCGCCTGGCGCAGGCCGAGCACGGTGCGGGTACGCGCGAGCCGCAGTTATGCGATGATGGCCCGCAACTGAAATGACAACCGAAAACATGGTCTGCAACTCTCCAGCAGGCTTTAGATTGAGTTGGAGAGTTCCCATTGTCCATTAGTCCTGTCGTTAGCCCATCCCGCCGTGACGACTTCGCCGTCGTGCCCGTCGTTGAGTTCGAGCCACCAACGCGAAACGCCGCTCAGCGCGGGCAATCATCCCCCGCGGCGTTGCAGCGCCGCCCCAAATGCGCGCCTCGCCGGCCTGACCACAAGCAACCGGAGGACGCGCCGGCCGCAGTCATGGCGGTCATGTCCCCACTGATGCGCCAGGCGGCGATCTTCGCCGACGCCGCACTGCGCCGAGTACTGGAAGTCATCGACCGCCGCCGCTCCATTTCCCAGCTAAGGCCCCTGTTGGCACCCGGCCTGGTCGACTCCGTGTTCTCACTCGGCCGTTCGGCCACCGGACCCGCACCCGGGCACGCGGGCGCCGCGGTGCTGCGCCGAGTGGGACTGCAACCGGTCGTGCACCGCGGCCTTGCGACCGCTGCCGAGGTTTTTGGGTCCTACAGCCGCGGGGACCGGATCCACGCCATCGCCTGCCGCGTGGAACAGGTGCCTGCCGGCAACGGAACCCGATGGCAGGTGGTTGCCTTGCATATCGGCTGATTAATTACCCCGGCCGGCGCTGGCCGGCAGCGGGCCGCCGGTGCAGCGCGCCAGCACTGGACCCGCGATCGCCATGATGAAGACGTACGCCGTCGCCAGCGCGGCCACCTCGGCGATCGACGGGCCGATCAATCCGATGATGATCAGCGAGAACTCACCCCTGGCGATCAGCGCTGTGCCGGCGCGCAACTGCCCGCGCCGTGCCACGCCGTCACGCCGGGCGGCGAAGATCCCGGTGGCCACCTTGGTCGCCGCGGTCACCGCGGCCAGAGCCAAAGCCGCTGGGAGCATCGGAAGTAACTCGCGCGGGTCAACCGACAGGCCGATCGCCACGAAAAAGATCGCGGCGAACAAATCACGAAGCGGGCCCAGCACCTTGCGTGCCCGATCCGCGGTGTCACCGGTCAGGGTCAGACCTACCAGGAACGCGCCCACCGCGGCCGACGCGTGCAGGGCTTCGGCCGCCGCAGCCACCATCAAGGTGACTCCCAGCACTCTCAGCAGCAGTTGCTCGGAATCGGGGTGTGCCACCACCCGGCCGACGTGGTGACCCCAGCGGTAGGACGCGGCAAACGCCGCGAGCAGAGCGCCGACCGCGGCGACAGTGCCGGCAACGGCCTGCAGCCAGCCGCCGCCCGAGGCGAGAACCGCGAACAAGGGCAGGTAAGCCGCCATCGCGAAGTCTTCGAGCACCAGCACCGAGAGCACGGCCGGCGTTTCCCGGTTACCGAGCCGGCCCAAGTCCTCCAGCAGGCGTGCGATGACACCCGACGAGGAGATGTAGGTGACACCGGCCAAGGACAGGATCGCGACGCCGTTGAGCCCCAGCAGCCAGCCGGCGATCGCACCGGGCGTGGCGTTGAGGATGATGTCGACCCCGGCCGACGGCAGGTGGTGCCGCAGGCTGCTGGCGAACTCGGTCGCGGAAAACTCCAGACCCAAGGTCAGCAGCAGCAACACGATGCCGATGGGCGCGCCCGTCTTGATGAACTCACCCGCCGCGGCCACTGGCCAGATACCACCCTTGCCCAGTGAGAGACCAGCCATCAGGTACACGGGTATCGGCGACAACGCGAACAGTCGCGCGACGGCGCCCAATATGGCAAGCGTGGTCAGGAGGGCGCCGAGCTGAAATAGCAGCGCCCCCGAAACCTGCACTGGCTCAGCCCTTATCGACGATCTGCTCGACCCCGGCGATGCCCTCTTCGGTGCCGATCACAATCAGGACATCTTGCGCCCGCAGCATCTCAGCCGGCCCCGGCGAGGCGAGCACCTGCTCGTCGCGCACGATCGCGACGATCGACGCACCGGTGCGGCTGCGGGCCTGGGTGTCGCCCAACGGGTGGTCCACGAATGGGCTCTCCGCCGTGATGCGGACTTGACCCGCCTCGAGCCCGGGCACCCCATGGGCCAGCTCGGTGAACCGTTCGGCGATCCGCGGCGCGCCGAGAATCTGAGCCACGGCCTCAGCCTCTTCGTCGGTGAGGCAGAAGACCGGCCGGGCCTGGTCCGGATCCTCACGGGCATACAGGACGACGTCGAAATCGCCCCCGCGCCGCGCGACGATGCCGATCCGGTCACCTTTGTGGCTGGTGAACTCGTATCGAAGGCCGACGCCGGGCAGCAGCACCTCCTTGACATCCATACGGTCAATCCTTGACGAAATAACATCGAGAGAGAAGCCGTACCGACAATCTGCTTGCCCTTGAGCGGCGTTAGTGTAGGCGGATGGACGGCAACACGGTCAGTGTCGAGCGAGTCATCAAGTCGTCGCCCGACAAAGTCTTCGCGCTATTGGCCGACGCAGGCAAACACGCCAGCTTCGACGGTTCTGACTCGCTGAATCGCGCCTCGCAGCCCTCGGTTCCACTATCGATGGGTTCACAATTCGGGATGGCGATGCGGGGTCGCAAACAGACGCTGTTCGTCCCCTACCGCACGAACAACACCGTCATCGAGTACGAACCCGACCGCCGCATCGCGTGGCAGACCACCGCAATGGGCGGCCGTTTCGGTGGCCGTATCTGGCGTTACGAACTGAGCCCGGCCGATGGCGGCACACTGGTGCGCGAAACGTGGGATGTGTCCCAGGACAAGCAGAAGCGGATGATCACCGGCGGCTCGATGCCCAAACTAACCGAGGACGGCATGAGGGCCACCCTGGATCGGATCGCCACGCTCCTCGAGGGTTAGCTCTGGCGTACCCAGCGTCCCAATCAGGGCGCGAGCGCGCTACCAACACTCCTTGCGTACGGGCTTCGGCTATCGCTCCGGGCAGGCGCCCACCAGGTGCGGATGGAGTTCGGCTACGCCGGCGGCGGCCTGGGCAAGGGCGGCAAGGTGACCCTGTACACCGACCGAACCATGGTCGGCGGTGGGGAGATTCCAACGACGCTGGCGATGATCTTCTCCGCCGACGACGGCTTAGACGTCGGCGAGGACGGCGGTGCTCCCGTCTCTCAGTACTACGGCGCGCGCGGGAACGCATTCAACGGCCGCATCAAGGCAGTAATCCGACGATTCGTTGCACTCAGGTTCGGCGTGCGCCGCGAACGGCGGGTAGGAGGGCTAGGGCGACCTGCAGATCCAACGGGGCGGATTCGATGCTGCGGCCGAGTATCTCCTCGGCTTGTCGGACTCGGTAGCTCACCGTGTTCGCGTGGACGTACAGCCGTGCGGCCGCGCGGCTGCGGCTGCGGTTCTCGCTTAGGTAGACCGCGAGTGTTTCCGCGGCGCGGCGGGTCACTTCGTCCTCACCTGCCAGTGGACCGAGGATACGGGCAACGAAGCGCGCCGCCTGCTCGGCGTCGGCCGTGGCCATCGCTACCACCGCCACGTCCGCGTAACGGACGGGTCCGGTGAGTTTCCCTTCGGATGCCACGCGGCGGGCGTGGCCGGCGTCGATCTGGGTGTGCCGGAACCCGTCGATTCCGGTGCCCGGCTCACCGATCGCGACCCGCACGCCGGGTGCCGGCTGTCGCGTCAGCGCAACAACGTCGTCGTCGCTGAACCGGCGGGAGCGGCTGATCCAGGCCATGCATGCGCTAACTCCGGACGGAAAGACCAGCGGCTGGTCCGCCGACACCGTGGCCGCCAGCGCTGAGACGGTCTCGGCGAGCAGCGATTGCGGATCGCTGTCCGCGTCAGCCTTTTCAACTGCCGCGGCGATGCCGATGTGCGTGCGGGCCAACTCGTAACGCAGCCGGCGTGACGCCCGCCTGATGTCGCCTTCGGTGCCCGCAAGAATCGCGGTGATCGCCTCGCCGCGAGACGCATGAGCGCCGCGCAGCCACCGTTCGCGCTCGACCTCATAGGTCTGTTCGGCTCGAGTCACCCCCGCGTCGACAAAGGCAAAGGTCCATTGCGACATCAGGCTGGTGGCCGCGGCCTGACTTTGCGCGTCGTCATGCCTGGCAACGATGTGGTCAAAGAACCATTGCCAGACCAGTTCATGCCCGATCCGGAAGTTGCGTAGCAGCAACGGCAGCGGAACATTACGGCGCACGCCAGTCCGAACGAACGCGATCGTAGAGGCCGGTAGCTCGACCGCCCGGGGATCCGCGCCGCGCTCGATCCCCTGAGCCACTGCGAGGATCGCCGCCTCGGCACTGGCGGTGTTCTCGGCAAGGGCCTCAGCATCGGGCATAAGAGCGCGCAGGTGGCCCTGCATCTCATGCACCATCCAGGTGGCAAGCCCGCGCGCTTCGCCGCGAAGTTCAGCCGCCAGCGGCCGCAGCACCTCGCGCCAAACCTGCGTAGCGGCCGGTTCGGCGACCGCAGCCCACTCAACCTCCACGTCCCGCAGAGTAAGCCCCCGCACTCCGACGTTTGTTACGGGAGCACAGCTGGCGGGTCCAACGCTGTCGCCGTTAGCCGAGACCCGAGCCCCGTCCCGACCGTAGCGTCCTGGGACATCAGCCGGCAGACCCACCGGCCGCAACCGGAGGAGGCCCCATGACAGCAATCGAAACACGGCACATCGACCCGACTCAGCAACAGGTCGACACGCTCGTCGTGGCAGCCCAAGATTTCGCCGGTCCGGTGATGATGATCAACCTGCTCGCGTTTATCGACCGGGGTGGCCGGGCCAGCTACCAGCGCTACGAACAACGGGTTGCGCCTTATCTGCAGCGCGTCGGCGCCAAGATCATCTACGCGGGCAACTCGGCGCAGGTTGTGATCGGCGGCGAGGACCGGCCGTGGTGGGACGCCATCGTCGTCGTGCAGTACCCGTCCCGGACCAAGTTTCTGGAGATGATCATTGACCCCGGCTACCAGGCCATCGCGGTGCACCGCTCCGTCGCCTTGCAGACCTCCGGCCTGATCGCCACCGACCCGTGGTCGGTGGTGAACTGATGCTCACCACTCTCGAATTGCGACAGGTCGTCGTCGGCGACGTGCGCACACCGGCACTGATCGGCGGGCCGTCGGACACCGAGACCGCCGAAGCCGTGGTATTCGTTCATGGCAACCCCGGCGCGGGGTCGGACTGGCGCGACCTGATGACGCAGGTCAGCGAGTTCGTAACGGTAGTTGCCCCGGACATGCCCGGTTTCGGCTCGGCGGAGATGCGGGCCGATCAGGACTACACCGTCGCCGGCTACGCGCGCCATCTCGAAGGCATCGTCGAGAACCTGGGCATCCAGCGCGTGCATCTGGTGGCTCATGACTTCGGCGGCCCGTGGGCGCTGACCTACGCGGCGGCCAACCTGGACCGGATCGCCAGCGTCACCCTGATCAACACCGGTGTGCTGGTTGACTACTGCTGGCACCGGCTGGCCCGAGTCTGGCGTATCCCCGTCATTGGTGAGGTATTCCAGCGGATGGCGACCCCGCGGCTGGCCACAGCGTTGCTGGCACACGACAACCCAGGCCTCGGCGCCCTGTGGGTGACGCGGATCGCCGCACACCTGCGTCCCTGGGGAACCAAGCGCGCCATCCTGCGGTTGTATCGATCCACGCGGCTCGCCTCGATGCCACCTCTGGCCGCGGCGCTGCGCAAACGCGACCTGCCCTGCCTGGTCGTCTGGGGGACCGAAGACGTATACCTGCCGACCGCGTTGGCCGAGCGGCAACGCGAGGCCTTCCCGTCCGCGCAGATCCACACCGTCCCCGGCGCCGGGCACTGGGTGTGGCTAGAACGACCTGATGGCGTCGCCGACCTCGTCCTTCCCTACCTGCGCGATCAGGTCAAAAGCCGAGCGCCCGGACCGGCCAGACCCGGCCACCTCCACCTGCTTCGGCCCGCCACCGCGGCGTGCCGACCACACCTCCCGAAAGGCACTTCACCATGACACTCGCCGGGCCGCCACCGGTCGTTTCGCTGCCCCAGGCTGGGCCGCGGCGGCCCCCAACGGAAAGAATAAAGCGCTTTGACATCAGGCAAACCAACGCCGCTGTGGAACGACTGATCGAAACCACGGACAACCCACGCCATCTCTATCTACTCCACGCTTACAACAGGCACCGCTACCTCGAGATGGCCGGCCATTTCGAGGAGATCTTCGCACCCGAGATGACCGTCGACAAGCCCGTCTACCACTTCAACATGCTCGGCATGACCACCACACTCGCCGGTGCCAAGGCCGTCAAGGAGGTTTACCGCGAATGGACCCGCACGGCGCAATGCATCTTCTACAACGACAACGAGAAGCTTGCGGTCAGCGACACCATGATTGTCACGACATCAACGAGGTACCGCCAGACCCCAGGGAGCATCCTCGCGGCCGGCGGCGCGCCCGTCGACCCGGACGCCGTCTACCTGGTGAAGACCGCCGAGCACATGATCTGGCTCTACGACGACCGGGGCCGCTTGGTCGGCGAGGACGTGTGGGAGTACGACCAGTCGGTCCGCGAGATCATCGCGCTCGACCCCGCAATGGTCCTCACCGCCGAGCAGTCCGGCAGGTTGCTCGCTCCGCTCATCAAACCGCTTCCAGCACCCAACCCGTTCACCGCGGCGATGGCGGTTTGACGGTGCGAACCGCGCCGACCTAGCGCCGTTTCACCGATTTCGGCGGCTTGGCGCCGCGAGCTTGCTGCCGGGCGGCCTCGCGCCGCTCGCGTCGGCTGGCACCGGCGGCCACGCCGGCAGGCGTCTTCTGCGCTGCACCGCCGTTGCGCTGCACCTCCGCCGAGCCGTCCTCCGACGGGCCGGAATAGGTCAGGGCAGGAGAATCAGTCTCGATTCCCTTGGCACGCAATGCGGTTGGAACCTCTTCGCGCACTGCTGATGCCCTATCTTCGCTGCCATCGCCATCTGGTTCCGCGGACGCCGCAGCGGCAGTTGTGAATTCCGACAGCCCTTCCGGTGCTTCCACCGGGGCCACTGCTGGTGCGGGGACCGTCTCCACGGTGACGTTGAACAAGAAGCCGACCGACTCTTCCTTCATCCCCTCAAGCATGGCCATGAACATGTCGTAGCCCTCGCGCTGGTACTCCACCAACGGGTCGCGCTGCGCCATCGCGCGCAGCCCGATGCCCTCCTTGAGGTAGTCCATTTCGTAGAGGTGTTCGCGCCATTTGCGGTCGATGACGTTGAGCAACACGTTGCGCTCCAGCTGGCGCATCGCACCCTCGCCGGCGAGTTCCTCGAGCTCGGCTTCCCTTGCAGCGTAAGCACGTTCGGCGTCTTTGACCAGCGCGTCAAGCAATTCGTCACGAGTGAGCTCGTCGCGCTCGGAGTCCTCGTCCTGCCGGGTCAGGCTCTGATGCTTGATCCCCACCGGATACAGCGTCTTGAGCGCCGTCCACAAGGCGTCCAGGTCCCAGTCCTCGGCGTAGCCTTCGCTGGTCGCGCCGTCAACGTAGGCCGTGATGACGGCAACGAGCATGTCGGTGGCCTGCTGCTGCAGATTCTCGCCCTCGAGAATGCGACGGCGCTCGGCATAGATCACCTTGCGCTGCTGGTTCATCACCTCGTCGTACTTGAGGACGTTCTTGCGGACCTCGAAGTTCTGCTGCTCAACCTGGGTCTGGGCGCTCTTGATCGCCCGGGTGACCATCTTGGCTTCGATCGGCACGTCGTCGGGCAGGTTCAGCCGGGTCAGCAACGTCTCCAGCGCGGCGCCGTTGAACCGGCGCATCAGCTCGTCGCCCAGCGACAGGTAGAAGCGCGATTCGCCCGGGTCCCCCTGCCGGCCGGACCGACCGCGCAGCTGGTTGTCGATGCGCCGCGACTCGTGCCGTTCGGTGCCCAGCACATACAGGCCGCCGGCCTCGACGACTTCGGCTGCCTCTTTGCCGGCCTCCTCCTTCACGACGGGCAGCTCCTGGTGCCAGGCTTCCTCGTACTCCTCGGGCGTCTCCATCGGATCCAGCCCGCGGGCACGCAGCCGCACGTCGGTCAGGAAGTCGACGTTGCCGCCCAGCACGATGTCGGTGCCGCGGCCAGCCATATTGGTAGCGACGGTGATGCCGCCCCGCCGGCCCGCCTCGGCGATGATGCCCGCCTCCTGCTCGTGGTACTTGGCGTTGAGCACGTTGTGTGGGATCCGCCGTTTGACGAACTGCCGCGACAGATACTCCGAGCGCTCGACGCTGGTGGTGCCGATCAAGACCGGCTGGCCCTTCTCGTAGCGCTCGGAGACATCGTCGACAACCGCGATGTATTTGGCTTCCTCGGTCTTGTAGATGAGGTCGGACTGGTCTTCGCGGACCATCGGTTTGTTGGTCGGGATGCTGACCACGCCCAGCTTGTAGATCTCGTGCAGCTCGGCCGCCTCGGTCTGGGCGGTGCCGGTCATGCCGGCCAGTTTGTCGTAGAGCCGGAAGTAGTTCTGCAGCGTGATAGTGGCGAGCGTCTGGTTTTCGGCCTTGATCTCGACATGCTCTTTGGCCTCGATGGCCTGGTGCATGCCTTCGTTGTAGCGGCGACCGATCAGCACCCGACCGGTGAACTCGTCGACGATGAGCACCTCGCCGTCGCGGACGATGTAGTCCTTGTCGCGGTTGAACAGCTCCTTGGCCTTCAGCGCGTTGTTGAGGTAGCTGACCAGCGGAGAGTTGGCGGCCTCGTAGAGGTTGTCGATGCCGAGCTGGTCTTCGACGAACTCCACGCCGCGTTCGTGCACGCCGATGGTGCGCTTGCGCAGGTCGACCTCGTAGTGGACGTCCTTTTCCATCAGCGGCGCCAACCGGGCGAACTCGGTGTACCAGTTGGAGGCGCCGTCGGCGGGACCGGAGATGATCAGCGGGGTCCTGGCCTCGTCGATCAGGATGGAGTCCACCTCGTCGACGATGGCGAAGTTGTGCCCGCGCTGTACCAGATCGTCGAGCGAGTGCGCCATGTTGTCGCGCAGGTAGTCGAACCCGAACTCGTTGTTGGTGCCGTAAGTGATGTCGGCGTTGTAGGCGACGCGGCGTTCGTCGGGTGTCATGGCGGCCAGGATCACCCCGACCTGCAGCCCGAGGAAGCGGTGCACGCGACCCATCCACTCGCTGTCGCGTTTTGCCAGGTAGTCGTTGACGGTGACGATGTGCACGCCCGTGCCCGCCAGCGCGTTGAGGTACGCGGGCAGCACGCAGGTCAGGGTCTTGCCCTCACCGGTCTTCATCTCGGCGACGTTGCCCAGGTGCAGCGCCGCGGCGCCCATCACCTGTACGTCGAACGGGCGCTGGTCGAGCACCCGCCAGGCAGCTTCGCGGGCTACCGCGAACGCCTCCGGCAGCAAGTCGTCGAGCTCTTCGCCGTCCGCCAGGCGCTTCTTGAACTCGTCGGTCTTCGCCCGCAGTTCGGCGTCGGTGAGTTTCTCGACGTCGTCGGACAACGTGTCGACATAGTCGGCGACCCGCTTGAGGCGCTTGACCATGCGACCTTCACCAAGGCGCAGCAACTTCGACAGCACAGCTATGTCCCCTGTGGGTAGGAGTCTTCTTCTTCTGTAAGGCGCCTCCCATCGTAGGTGACGACCCGCTGATCGCCGCCGATCGTCAGGTCAGCCGTATCAGGCGAGCCTGATCAGGCCGTAATCATAGGCGTGGCGGCGGTAGACGACGGACGGCCGTTCGGTCTGCTTGTCGTAGAACAGAAAGAAGTCATGCCCGACAAGCTCCATCTCGTAGAGTGCGTCGTCGACCGACATCGGCGTGGCCTGGTGCTCTTTGGTGCGCACCACGCGACCCGGTTCGTGGTCCTTGCGGTCGACGATGCCGTCTTCTTTTTGCGGGTCGCGTTTGTGCGGCTCCACCGATTCGCCGTTGAAGGCTTTCTCCGGCAGCGGGGCCACTGCGGTGGCCTCGGCCAGCGAGACGGGCGTCTTGTCGCCGTAGTGCACTTTGCGCCGATCCTTGCCGCGACGCAGCCGGCTCTCGAGTTTGACGACCGCGGACTCAAGTGCGGCATAGAAGCTGTCGGCGCACGCCTCACCGCGGACCACCGGCCCGCGACCGCGAGCGGTGATCTCCACGCGCTGACAAGACTTACGCTGGCGACGGTTGCGTTCATGGTTGAGTTCGACATCGAACAGGTAGATGGTTCGGTCGAACCGTTCCAAGCGGACGAGTTTTTCTGAGACATAGATGCGGAAGTGCTCGGGGATCTCGACGTTGCGGCCCTTGAACACGACCTCGGCGTTCGGTGTCGGTTCGACCGGTTCGTCGGTTTGAGCTGGTGCTTGGTCCAGAATCTGAGCGGAATCCACGGTTAGCCTTGACATACGCGACAACTCGTTTCTCTTTTCACGTCGCACGCGCCCTGCGTGCCCGGTTCTCTTAGAAGACGCGCCGACGAGGTGAGAGCGGTTGCAGCCGCAGGCTGCCCGCCGGTGCCAGGTGTCGAATACTCACCCCCTCCGCAAGTGGCGTCTCAACCTGGGAAATCACGATCCGTGACTCGAGACCAATGAGGTCCCAAAAGTCGCTGAAGGTTGTCCTCGACGTTAGCTCCTGTTCGCCTCGACGTGCCACCAATTCGGCTGACCTTTTGCAAGTTCTTCACAAGCTCTTGGCAACTTCACTGAGGTTTCTTTGATTTCGCGGGTTTTCGCGGACTTTCGAGGGTTGGTCGAGGCTTTTCACGCGGCCGCGATCGCCAGCACCGCGGCGACCCGGACCCCGGCGGCGTGCAGGATCTTCACCGACTCGCGCGCCGTCGCCCCGGTGGTGACGATGTCGTCGACAAGCAGGACCTCGGTGCGTGGCCGCGCGCCCCGCAGCAGCACCCGGCCCGCGATATTGCGCTCGCGCGCCGCGGTGCCCAGGCCGACCGAATCGCGGGTCAGTGCCTTCATTCGCAACGCCTGGACAACCGTGATGTCACGGCGTCCGGCTATCGCGGTTACTGCCATCCGGGCCACCCGGGTGACCGGGTCACCGCCGCGCCGCCGCGCTGCCGAACGCCGTGTCGGCGCGGGCACGATCGTCAGCGGAGTCTCGACCATGCCCCAGACCAAAAGCCGGTGCACACCGACGGCCAGTGCCCACGACAGCGGTGCGACGAGGTCGCCGCGACCATGCTCCTTCATTGCCAGGATTGCCTGGCGACGGGCGCCGGCGTAGCGGCCGAGCGCGAACACCGGAACCTGCGGATCCACCCGCGGGGTCACCACGTGCGGCTTGTCGGCCGGCACGGACAGCTCTAGGGCGCAAGCATCGCACCAGCGGGTCGACGGTGCCCCGCAGCCACCGCATTGCAGCGGCAGGATGAGGTCGAGCACATCGCAAGTGTGGCGCCTGGGGGTGACATGAGGGTTCCAGCGCCCGTGGCTCTAACCCGGCAGCACCGGCGCCGCGCCGCCCATCACCAATCCGGACACCTCCGACCAGCCCTGTTCGCTTTCGGCAGTGGACGCCGAATACTGCAGCACCCCTTGCGGAGCCGCCACGTACACCGTCGACGGATTGGCCGCAATCGCCGACAGCGGAATCTGCAGGCCGCGGGCCGGGGCGTCGGAGTTCACCCCGTCCAGATTCACGTATGACACCGGATGCGCAGCATCGGTGCGGGTCACCACGATGTCGTCGCCGGTTCGCCAGTACAACGACACCACCGAGTTGCCCAGCCCGAAACCCAGCCGCCGCGGATACGTCAGGGCGTACTGCCCGGCCTGGGTCTGTTCGACACCGGCCAGGATCACCTGGCCACCGATGACCATCGCGGCACGTGTGCCGTCCCGGGACAACTGCAGGTCTGTGATCGGCCCCGGGAAGCGGCTGGCCACGGCGGCCGAATCCACTGGAATACGTGCGGGTTGTCCCGACGCCGGTTCCTGAATGGCGCGCAGCACGTTGTTGGCATCGACTACCACCCAGACCGCGTCGTCCAGCGACCAGCTGGGCCGCGACAGGCTGTGCCCGTCGGCGGACTGAACCGCCTCGCCCCCAAGATCACCGATCCACAACGACGCCGCCATATCCGGGGCACCGCGCCGCAGCGTGACCACAGACGCCACCTGCCGCCCACTGCGTGACAGCGCGGCGCCGGTTTGGTCCGGCATCCGCCCGAAGGCACCGGGCACCGTCGCGGCATGCTGTCCGTCCAGCGACACCAGCGCCCCGTTCACCAGGGCATGCAAGCCCGCACCCGCGCCGTCGGCCACGCCTGGGTCGGTGGCCGCGACATCGGAAGTGGTCCACCCATCGGCGAACCTGTCATCCAGCGGTGCACCGTCGGCATTGATCACATACGGGCCTCTGATGTCCGCCCGGGCCAGGGTCCAAATGATCTGTGCCGCCAGCAACTGCCTGCTGTGCGGATCGGTGGTGGACAGCTTCTCCAGGTCGATGCGTGCGCCACCGTAACCGCGCCCGATCCCGTTCTTACCGCCGTCGGCCCGGGTCACCGGCCCGCGCAACCGCAGCGGCGGAGCAAGCAGATTGCGGACCGTGTGAGCCATCTCGGGCCGTGGTCCGGCCAGTAGCTTGGAGACGAGTTCGGTGGCCAACTGATCATGATCGGTCACCGCGACGTAGCGCGGGTCGGGAACCACCGTCTTGCCGGTCGGGTCGGCGAAGTACAACGTGTTGCGTTTGTAGGTCGCCTGAAACTGCTGCCAGTCCAGGAAGACGCCGTTGGGCAGGCGGTCGATTCGCCAGCCACCGGACGTCTTCACCAACTCGATCGAACCCGGGTCTGGCAGCACACCCTCCGCGGTTTCGAACACCCCCACATCGGACAGCGAGCCCAGGATGTCTGCCCGCATGGTCGCCGAAACCCGTTCGGCAGCACGAGTTTCGACGAACACCACGTGGTCGATCAGTAGCGCGCTACCGGCGTCGTCCCACGCGTTGGACGCCGACTGGGTGAGGAATTGCCGCGCCGCCAAATGCCGGTTGGCCGGATCGGCTGTGGCCTTGAGGAATTCGCGCAGCAGCACGTCGGGATCCATACCCGGGGTCGGCTTGGGCAGATTCGACGGTGCCGGCCGCTCCACGGTGCCGATCGCTTGCGGGGCCGATGAGCTGGGCACGCCCGCACAACCGGCGAGCAACATGGCCAGGAACATCAGCCGCAATGTCGCCAGGAGCTGGCGCATCACCCACTCCAGTCGGCGTGCTCGCGTTGGCGATGACGTTCGTTGCGGTCGGGCGCAACCGGTTCCGCCGGTTGCGTCGGCTGCGGAATTGGTTTCATGGGCAACGGGCTGGTGGTCACCTTGTGGCCGCGCACCAGCGGAAGGGTTAGCCGGAAGCAGGCGCCCTCGCCGGGTTCGCCCCATGCCTCCAGCCGGCCCTGGTGCAGTCGCGCGTCCTCGACGCTGATCGCCAGACCCAGCCCAGTGCCGCCAGACCGCCGCACCCGCGACGGGTCAGAACGCCAGAACCGACTGAATACGAGCTTCTCCTCGCCGGGCCGCAGGCCGACCCCGTAGTCGCGCACGGTGACCGCGACCGTGTCTTCGTCGGCGCCCATCCGGATCCGCACCGGTTTGTGCTCGGCGTGGTCAATGGCATTGGCGATCAGATTGCGCAGGATGCGCTCCACGCGCCGTGGATCGACCTCGGCAATCACCTCTTCGGGCGGCAGGTCCACGAGCAGCTCGATACCGGCGTCTTCGGCCAGGTGACCGACGTTGCCCAGCGCGCTCTGCACCGTCGTACGCAAATCGACCGCCTCCACGGACAACTCGGCCACGCCGGCGTCGTGTCTGGAGATCTCCAGAAGGTCGTTGAGCAGTGTCTCGAACCGGTCCAACTCGTTGACCATCAGCTCGGTCGACCGTCGCAGCGTGGGGTCGAGGTCGGAGCTGTGGTCATAGATCAGGTCGGCGGCCATCCGCACGGTGGTCAGCGGCGTGCGCAGTTCGTGGCTGACGTCGGAAGTGAAACGGCGTTGCAGATTGCCGAACTCTTCAAGCTGGGTGATCTGCCGCGACAGGCTCTCGGCCATGTCGTTGAACGACACGGCCAGCCGGGCCATGTCGTCCTCACCGCGTACCGGCATTCGTTCGGACAGATGCCCCTCGGCGAATCGTTCGGCAATGCGCGACGCCGACCGCACCGGCACGACAACCTGGCGGGAGACCAGCAGCGCGATACCCGAGAGCAGGACCAGCAGTAGCGCGCCGCCGGTGACCATTGTTCCGCGCACCAGCTTTACTGTGGCTTCCTCGTTCTTCAGGGGAAAGATCAGATACAGCTCCAGGTTGGCCACCTGCGCCGACGCCGGCGTCCCGATGATCAGTGCCGGTCCCGAGAAGCCTTCGGTGAGCACCGTGGCGTACTGGTAGGCCGCCTGCCCGGCCTTGATAAAGCCGCGCAACGAGTTGGGCACCTGATCGACGGGACCAGCCGCGCTCGCGGCGCGCGGACCGTCACCGGGCACCATCAGCACCGCGTCGAACGCACCGGCGAGGCCGGCGCCCGACGCCGGATCGGATTTGGATGTCAACGTGTTACGGGCCAGCTGCAGGCTGCTGTCCAGGGAGCGCGTCTCCTCACCGTTGACGATCCCGCCGACGGTGGTACGCGCGCGTTCGATCTGCTCAATGGCGGCCCTGACCTTAACGTCGAGGACACGGTTGGTGAGCTGGCTGGTCAGCACGAAGCCGAGTGCCAAGATCACTGCCAACGACAGACCGAGAGTCAGCGCCACGACTCGCAGCTGCAGCGATCGGCGCCAGGCAATGCCCACGGCTCGACTCAGCGCACCCATGCCGCGGGTCATGGGGCCAGTGCGCCCCCAACGACTCCGAGTGCGTCGTTTCGAGCCCCAGATCAACGGCGCCACTCCTCAGCATCGCGACGCGCTGCATCGTCGCCGGCGCGGATCACGGAGGTCCGGCCTTGTATCCCACTCCTCGAACGGTCAACACAACAGTCGGGTTCTCCGGGTCTTTCTCAACCTTGGCCCGCAGCCGCTGGACATGCACATTCACCAGGCGCGTATCCGCTGGGTGACGATAACCCCACACCTGTTCGAGCAGCACATCACGAGTAAACACCTGTCGTGGTTTGCGCGCCAACGCAACCAGCAGGTCGAACTCCAGCGGTGTCAGGGAGATCTGCTCGCCATTGCGGGTGACCTTGTGGGCCGGTACGTCGATTTCGACGTCGGCGATGGACAGCATCTCGGCGGGCTCGTCGTCGTTGCGGCGCAGCCGTGCCCGCACCCGGGCGACGAGCTCCTTGGGTTTGAACGGCTTCATGATGTAGTCGTCGGCGCCCGACTCCAGGCCCAGCACCACGTCCACGGTGTCGGTCTTGGCGGTCAGCATCACAATCGGAACGCCCGAATCGGAGCGCAACACCCGGCACACATCGATACCGTTCATGCCGGGCAACATCAAGTCCAGCAGCACCAGGTCGGGGCGCAGCTCACGCACCGCAGTCAGGGCCTGAGTACCGTCGCCAATGACTGCGGTGTCGAAGCCCTCCCCACGCAGCACGATGGTGAGCATCTCGGCCAGCGAAGCGTCGTCATCGACGACCAGAATCCTTTGCCTCATGGCCTCCATGGTGTCACCAGATCGGGACAAAACCCGGACACCACACGGGCGTTTCTTGGCCGACACGCCCAAATACGGCGAAATTTCCTCACTCAGCGGCCCCGACGGGCGTTTCTGGGCCGATCTGGGGGCCAATCAGGGTGGTGGCCAGCCGGCCCGGATCCACGTCTGCGTCGACGACTTGCCATCGCCCGCGCCAGCCCGCAGCGGCCAGGCCGGCGTACACCACACCGGTGCGCCGCTGAAGTTCATCGTCACGTTCGTAGCTGTCGCGCGCCCGGCCCGGCTCTGACTGGGCCCGGCCGCGGGCCCGTTCACCCGCGAGCTCGGCGGGCACCGCGAGCAGCACCTGCCAATCCGGTGCAGGCAACCGCAACCGCTGGTACTCGAGCCGATCCACCCAGGCCACCGCCTCCCCCGCCGGGTCCTGATGCAGGCGCGCGGCGCTGTAGGCCGCATTGGAGGCAACGTAGCGATCCAGAATCACCACGTCGTGGTCACGCCTGGCCCCTTCGATGTCCTCGACCGCCCCGGCGCGGTCGAGCGCGAAGAGCATGGCCATTGCATATACCGACGACGCGAGATCACCGTGCTCGCCGCGCAGAGCCTCCGCGGCGACGTCGGCGGGCACCGACTGCCCATAACGCGGGAACGCCAGGGTGGCCACGGACTTCCCGGCAGCTTCAAAAGCGCCGCGCAGACCCTCTGACAGGGTCCGCTTGCCGGCGCCGTCAACCCCTTCGATCGCAATCAGCACGGCGCGAGCTTATCGAGCCCGCGAAAAGCTGGTTTCACGCTCGCGATCTCGTGTGAACCCAGCGTCACGTCGGGCAGGGGCCTGAATCAATAGCGGTAGTGGTCCGCCTTGTAGGGGCCCTCGACGTCGACACCGAGGTATTCGGCCTGGTCCTTGGTCAGCCTGGTCATGCTGCCTCCCAGCGCCTCGACGTGGATGAGGGCCACTTTCTCGTCGAGGTGCTTCGGCAGCCGGTACACCTCGTTGTCGTACTCGTCGTTCTTGGTCCACAGCTCGATCTGGGCGATCGTCTGGTTGGCGAAGCTGTTGCTCATCACGAACGACGGGTGCCCGGTGGCGTTGCCCAGGTTCAGCAGCCGTCCCTCGGACAGCACGATGATCGACTTGCCGCTGTCGCCGAAGGTCCACAGGTCGACCTGCGGCTTGATGTTGAGCCGCGTCGCCCCCGACTTCTCGAGTGCGGCCATGTCGATCTCGTTGTCGAAGTGGCCGATGTTGCCCAGGATGGCGTGATCCTTCATCGCCTTCATGTGGTCCAGCGAGATGATGTCCTTGTTGCCGGTCGCGGTCACCACGATGTCCGCTTTGCCGATGGCCTCTTCGACGGTGACGACGTCGAAGCCCTCCATCAGCGCCTGCAAGGCGTTGATCGGGTCGATCTCGGTGACGCTGACCCGTGCTCCCTGACCCTTCACGGCCTCCGCGCAGCCCTTACCGACATCGCCGTAACCGCAGATCAGCACTGCCTTGCCGCCGATCAGGGCGTCGGTACCGCGGTTGATGCCGTCGATCAGCGAGTGCCGGGTGCCGTACTTGTTGTCGAACTTCGACTTGGTCACCGAGTCGTTGACGTTGATCGCCGGGAAGGCCAGGTCCCCGGCGGCCGCGAACTGGTAGAGCCGCAGCACGCCGGTCGTCGTCTCTTCGGTCACACCCTTGACCGACTCGGCGATCTTGGTCCACTTGTCCTTGTCGGTCTCGAGGCGGTTCCGCACCAGGTTCAAAAAGACCTTCCACTCCGCGGAGTCATTCTCCTCGGCGGGCGGCACCACACCGGCCTTCTCGTACTGCATGCCGCGCAGTACCAACATGGTGGCGTCGCCGCCGTCGTCGAGGATCATGTTGGCCGGCTTGTCGGCGTCCGGCCAGGTCAGCATCTGCTCGGCGGCCCACCAGTACTCCTCGAGCGATTCGCCCTTCCACGCGAAGACCGGCACACCCTGAGGCTCCTCCGGGGTGCCGTGCGGGCCGACAACGACCGCTGCCGCCGCATGGTCCTGGGTGGAGAAGATGTTGCACGATGCCCAGCGGACTTCGGCGCCCAGCGATGTCAGGGTCTCGATGAGCACTGCGGTCTGCACGGTCATGTGCAGCGAGCCCGAGATACGGGCCCCCTTCAGCGGTTGCACTTCGGCGTACTCGCGACGCAGCGACATCAAGCCCGGCATCTCATACTCGGCGAGGTCGAGTTCTTTACGGCCGAAATCCGCGAGCGACAGATCGGCGACCTTAAATTCCACGCCATTACGAACGTCGGTTGTCAGCGAATTTTCGGTCGTCGTCATGGTGATGTCTCATCCTTCTACAGGCTCAGGGTGCTTAAGGGTTTTGCGCGAGCCAAGTTAGGCCCCTAGTTAGCTTAGTTATGCTCTTGCGCCACTGTAGTCGGTGACATTCAGGGCCCTTGGCCCTGGCCGGTCAAGGCAGGTTGATGATGCCGTGACGCTCCGCGAAGGGCGTCAGCAGCCGCGCCAGATCCCTCGCCACGTCGTGGTCGGCCTCGGGTGGCATCGACACGTAGCTCAGTGCCACCCGCACGATGGCGCGCGCCAGCACGCCGGCGTCCTCGTCGCTGATGGCCACCCAGGTCTGGGTGAGGGTGGATGTCAACCGCTCCGAAGCACGGGTGATGATCGGTGCGCTGTCGGTGGTGATGATCTGCAGCAGATCGAGCTTGGCGACTCCGGTCAGCAGCGATATCACCAATGGATCCGCTGCCGACCCGGCGAAGAACGACCGAAAACCCTGCAGGAATGCCTCGGATATGTTGCCGACGTTGTCGTCCAGGGCGGCATGGACGGTGTCGACCAGGCGATCGGCCAGGCGCAGGGCATAGCCCTGCGCCAAGCCCTGCCGTGAGCCGAATTCGTTGTAGATAGTCTGCCGACTGATGCCGGCTGTGCGGGCCACGTCGGACAGCGTGATGGCGGACCAGTCCCGGGTCATCAGCAGGTCCCGCATCGCATCCAGCACCGAGTCACGCAGCAGGACCCGCGACGCCTCGGCGTAAGGAAGCCGCTTCACAGGCGCGACAATATCGCTTGGAGCGTTCACCGGCGCGCTACCTCTACCATCTCGAAGTCCGATTTGGCCGCTCCGCAGTCCGGGCAGCTCCAGTCCTCGGGGATGTCGTCCCAGCGGGTCCCAGGCTCGATGCCGTCCTCCGGCCATCCCTGAGTCTCGTCGTACTCGAACCCGCACTGGATGCAGCGGAACAGTTTGTAGTCACTCATTTGTTCGCTCCTACCTCTTCAAAATCGACTTTTTCGCGCACCGCGCAGTCTGGACAGCACCAGTCATCGGGAATCTCCTGCCACCGTGTGCCGGCCGGAAACCCTTCCCTGGCATCACCTTTGGCCTCGTCGTAGGCGTAATCGCAGACTGGGCACTGGTAGGCGGCCGTCATTGCGCGGCCCCGTGCTGCGCCAGCAGCTTCTCGCGCAGACGCGGCTGCAGGTTGACCCTGGTGATGTCGCCGTCGTAGTGCGCCAGCACCCGATGGTCCATCACCTTGCGCCACAGTGGCGGAAAATACGTCAGCGAGATCATCGACGCGTACCCACTCGGCAGGTTGGGCGAGCCCTCGAGGCTACGCAGCGTCTGGTACCGCCGGGTGGGGTTGGCGTGGTGGTCGCTGTGCCGCTGCAGGTGGTACAGGAACAGGTTGGTGACCACGTGGTCGGAGTTCCAGCTGTGCACCGGTGCGCAGCGCTCGTAGCGGCCGTTGGCGTTCTTCTGCCGCAACAGCCCGTAGTGCTCGAGGTAGTTGACGGCCTCTAGAAGGGTGAAGCCGAAGACCGCCTGGATGATCACGAACGGGATCAGCGCGGGGCCGAAGACCGCGATCAGCACACCCCACAACACCACCGACAGCAGCCAGGCGTTGAGCACATCGTTGGACAGATATGTCTTGGGATTCCATGGGCTGGCGCCCAGCCGGCGCAGCCGTTGGGCTTCCAGCCGCAATGACGAGCGCAGGCTGCCGAACACGCTGCGCGGCAGGAATTCCCAGAAAGTCTCGCCGAAACGGGACGACGCCGGGTCCTCCGGAGTTGCCACCCGGACGTGGTGACCGCGGTTGTGCTCGATGTAGAAATGCCCGTAGCAAGTCTGCGCCAGGGTGATCTTGGACAGCCACCGCTCCAACGAATCCTTCTTGTGCCCCATCTCGTGCGCGGTGTTGATGCCCACACCACCGAGGACACCGACCGACAGCGCCACGCCGAGCTTCCCCGCCCAGCTCAACGGGCCGTCGTAACCGAGCCAGCTGATGTCCGAGGCGGTGAACAAGTAGGCGCCCAACAGCACGCTGAGGTACTGGAACGGGATGAAGATGTAAGTGCAATAGCGGTAGTACTTGTCGTTTTCCAGCCGCTCCATCACCTCGTCGGGCGGGTTCTGTCCGTCGGGCCCGAAGCGCAGGTCGAGGATGGGCAACAGGACGTAGACCAGGATCGGCCCGATCCACAACAGCGCCTGCGAGGCGCCCTGCCAGCCGAGTTGGTTCATCCCCCAAATCATCGGCAGCATCACGAACAGCGCCGTCGGGGCGATCAGTCCCATGAGCCACAGACGGCGCTTCTTGTCCTGCCAGACGGGTGCTTGCGCCACCCGGTTCAATTGGGGTCGCAGTTGTGCGGTCATATGCCAAACCCTCCCTGTGAGTCATACCACGTTGCGGTTTGACAATACCCACATCTGCGTCTTATGTCTAGACAAAATACGGTCATTTGTAAACCAGACGAGGTTACGTCATTGCGGTATCCGGGTCGGCTTGAACCGGTTCAGTGTAGTTAGCGTGGTGGGCCTCCTCAGCGTCGCGGCGGCCCTGCACCGAGTGCCGGCGCCCGTAGCCGAGATAGATCGCGGTCCCCGCCACCAACCAAACGCCGAACCGGACCCAGGTCAGCGCGGTGAGATTCACCATCAGCCACGCGCATGCGCATATCGACGCAATCGGAAGCACGGGCACCCAAGGGGCCCGGAACCCGCGCGGTAGGTCTGGCCGGCTGCGGCGCAGGGCGATGACCCCGGCGGACACCAGGACGAACGCGAACAGCGTTCCGACGTTGACCATCTCCTCGAGCTTGGTGATCGGGAACACCGCCGCCGTCACGGCCACCACCAGCGCGACCAGCACCGTGATCCGGACCGGAGTGCCGCGCGAACTGGTTCTGGCCAGCTGCCGTGGCAACAGCCCGTCGCGCGCCATCGCGAACAAAACCCGGCACTGCCCGAGCATCAACACCATCACCACGGTGGTCAGCCCCGCCAATGCCCCGATGGAAATGATTTTGCTCGCCCATTGCACGCCGTCCGCGGTGAATGCAGTGGCCAGGTTGGCCGGAGCGCTGCCCTGGACGGTCTTGAGCTGCGTGTAGGAAACCATGCCGGACAGCACCACCGAGACCGCGACGTAGAGAATCGTCACGATCCCCAGCGACGCCAGGATCCCTATCGGGACGTCGCGCTGGGGGTTCTTGGTCTCCTCGGCCATGGTGGCCACGATGTCGAAACCGATGAATGCGAAGAACACGATCGATGCCCCTGCCAATACGCCATACCAGCCGTAATGGCTGCTGTGCGCCCCGGTCAACAGCGACAACACCGACTGGTCGATCCCTCGTTGGTCGCTTCCGGCTTCCGGCTTGGGAATGAACGGCGAGTAGTTGGCCGCCTTGATGTAGAACGCGCCGACCACCACAACCAAGATCACCACCGACACCTTGATGGCGGTGACCACCGTGGAAAACCTTGATGACAACTTGGTGCCCAGGGCGAGCAGGATCGCGACCGCCGAGACGATCAGCAGCGCACCCCAGTCGATCTGGATCGATCCGAAAGTAGTCGATCCGCGAGTACCGAGAGTACCGAGAGTAATTGTGCCGCCACCGAATCCGAACACTGTACCCAAGTAGCTCGACCAGCCTTTGGACACCACAGCGGCACCGACCGCCAACTCCAGTAGCAGGTTCCAGCCGATGATCCAGGCGATGAATTCGCCGAAGGTGGCATAGGAGAAGGTGTATGCACTTCCCGCCACCGGCAGCGTCGAGGCGAATTCTGCATAGCACAGCGCTGCCAGGGCGCAGGTGGCTGCTGCGATCACAAACGAGATCCAGATAGCCGGTCCGGTGACATCGCCGGCCGTCGACGCAGTAACCGTGAAAATACCGGCGCCGATAACCACCGCGACCCCGAACACCGCCAAGTCACGCCAGGTGAGTTCCTTACGCAGCCGGGTGTCCGGCTCGTCGGTGTCGGCGATCGATTGCTCAACCGACTTTATCCGCCATCGACCGGCCATCTACCCGTCCTTTTCGTCACCTACTGTGACCGCACAGTAGTGGGTACTCTCCGCAGATGCCGTCCAGTGGGGATAACGCCAGGGGCCACGCCGTGGTCATCGGGGCCAGCATCGCGGGCTTATGCGCCGCGCGGGTGCTCTCGGACTTTTATTCCAAGGTGACGGTCTACGAGCGCGACGAGCTGTCGACTGCACCGGCAAACCGCGCGACAGTTCCGCAGGACCGGCATCTACATCTGCTGATGGCACGCGGAGCAAAGGAGTTCGAGAGCTTGTTCCCGGGCCTGCTGAAGGACATGGTGGCCGCGGGTGTGCCGATCCTGAAAAACCGGCCGGACTGCATCCACCTGGGGGCTGCAGGCCACGTTCTCGGGACGGGGCGCAGCCTGCGCGAGGAATTCACTGCTTATGTACCCAGCCGGCCGCATCTGGAATGGCAGCTGCGGCGACGAGTCCGTGACATCGAAAACGTCGAGATCGTGCGAAGCTCTGTCGCCGAGCCACGATTCGACCGTGCCCGGCAGCGGGTCACCGGTGTGTTGTTGGATGCCCGCGGTAGCGGCGACCCAGAATGCCCAGATCTCCCAGAATTTATCGGCGCCGACCTCGTGGTCGACGCGGCAGGCCGCGGCGCCCGGTTGCCGGTGTGGTTGGCGCAGTGGGGATTCCAGCCGCCAATCGAAGACACCGTGGAGATCGGCATCAACTACGCCACTGCGCAGTTCCGCATCCCGGACGGCCTCATCGCGGAAAAGGTGGTGGTCGCCGGCGCCTCGCACGACCAGTCGCTCGGGCTCGGCATGCTGTGCTACGAGGACGGCACTTGGGTGCTCACCACCTTCGGGGTGGCCAACGCCAAACCACCAAGGACGTTCACCGATATGCGCGCGCTGGCCGACTCGCTGCTTCCTGCCCATTTCACCGCCGCGCTGACTCAGGCCACACCTCTGGGCGAGCCCGCATACCACGCTTTTCCGGTCGCCAGATGGCGCCGCTACGACAAGCTGGACCGCTTTCCGGCCGGCATCATCCCGTTCGGTGACGCGGTAGCCAGCTTCAACCCCACCTTCGGGCAGGGGATGACGATGACCTCGCTGCAGGCCGGTCATCTGCAAAGGGCTTTGGAAAAGACGCTGGAATTCCAGGACGGGGACCTAGCCGGCCAACTCAATCGGGCCACCGCCAAGACCACCTACCCGGTGTGGATCATGAACGCGATCGGCGACATCAGCTTCCACCATGCCGGCACCGAGCACCTCCCCCGCTGGTGGCGACCCGTCGGTACGCTGTTCGACCAGTTCCTCGGGGCGGCCGAGTCCGAACCCGTTGTCGCCGAATGGTTTTTACGCCGGTTGTCCCTACTGGACAGCCTGTACATGGTGCCGCCGCCGGGGATAATCGCCCGTGCTATGCGCCACAATATGCGGATCTGGTTGCGTGAGCGCCGGAAAGCTGGGAGGGACAGCGGCCGAGTCGCCGTTACAACCCGACGGTCGCCCTGAACAGCTTGGCGGGCTCTTGCGCGACGAGCCGGACCGGGCCGTCGTCGGCGGCTACCCAAGCAGCCATACCTCGTTCTAGCGCGAGCGACCCGGACTTCACGTGGACCGTCGCCGCACCCTCGGCGCATAACAAGATCTGCGGGCCCTCGTGGCTGGACGATGCGTCTACCTCGTGACGCAGGTAATCACCCTCGAGCGTCAACAATGCGAGCGCGAACTCGTCGGTCGGGGTGTTATAGACCAGCCCGAGCCCCTCGCGGAGGGTCTGTGGCCGCAACTCCGCTTCAGTGGTGGGGGCGAAGTCCAGTACCCGCAGCAACTCGGGCACGTCTACGTGCTTCGGGGTAAGACCACCGCGTAACACGTTGTCGGAGTTGGCCATTACCTCCACTGCGAATCCGCGCAGATAGGTATGCAAGTTGCCGGCAGGCAGGAAGATCGCCTCGCCGGGGGCCAGGCTGATGCGGTTGAGCAACAACGCCGCCAGCACACCGGCGTCGCCGGGATAGCGCTCGCCGAGTTCCAGCACCGTTTTGGCTTCGGCCGCAAACTTCGTTGCGCCGGAGCTGACGTACTGGATGGCGCCATCCAGCACGGCGGGAACCAGTACATCGATGGCGGGCTGGGGTGCGGTGATCCAGGTGGTGAACAGGGCGCGCAGACCGTCGGCATCGGACTGGTCGCTCAGCAATTCGATGTAGGGGTCCAGGTCGGAGACCGCCAACTCCCGCAGCAGCTCGGTGGTGCGGGACGCCTGACGAAATCCGGCCAGCGCCTCGAACGACTGCAGCGCCACCAGCAGCTCGGGCTTGTGACTGGTATCGCGGTAGTTGCGGACCGGTGAGGACACCGGAATCCCTAGTCGTTCCTCACTCAGGTATCCCTCGACGGCCTGCTCGGCACTCGGATGGGCCTGCAGCGAAAGCGGCTCGTCGGCCGCCAGCACCTTGACCAAGAACGGCAGCACGTCACCGAACCGGGCGCGCGAACCGGGACCGAGCTGCCCCTCCGGATCGGCGACCAGCGCGTCCAGCAACGAAACCTCGCCGTTCTCCGTCTCCAGCCAGGCCGGGTCGCCCGGGTGTGCGCCGAACCAGAGTTCGGCCTCAGGGTGAGCGGCAGGCGCCGGCCGCCCGGTGAATTCGGGGATAGTGGTGCGTGATCCCCATGCGTACGTCCGTACGGCTCCGCGTAGCAGCTCCACTGTCTATCTATCCCCGCACCAATCGCAAGTAAACCGCAGCCATTTCCAGCCGAACCGCCAATATTGCCAGTTGGTGCTCGGCGCGCTCGGCGCCGGTCGGCGCGCGCAAAGCGGCAGACCCGGCCAGGCCAACGGCCGGGTCGGGCACATCTGGCACGTCCCCGGCGGCGATCAAGTAGATGTCGTCGAGCCCGGCGATCCGAGCGGCCACCACCGTCCGGTCCTCGGCCAACGTGAGAGCCAGCACCCGCAGCCGTTCGGGCAGCGGTCCGTCGATCTCTTCGTCGTGAAAGAGAGCATCCACCGAAGACGGGGCATCCTGGAATCCATTGGACGCGTGCAGCGCCACCACCGCATCCGCCAGCCCGGCGGCGGCGACCATCCGGTGTGCGATCCGCAGCAGGGTCGAACTCCCATGTCGGGCCAGCGCCAGCGTCGCGGCACAATCTCCGGTCAGCGCTACCTGGCGACCGGAGATGCGCGCAGCAATTGTCTTGGCCGGATTGGTGAACAGCTCGCGGCCGGCGCTATTGCGCAGCGCCTCGGCGTCCAGTTCGTCGGCGAGCGATGCGAGGTCAATGCTCATTCTGGGGTCCACTGTTTGCAACGAGGCCAGGCCAGCGGCCAGGTAACGACACAGTCCGAACTCGGCGGGAAGCCACAGCCGTGGCTCTAGCACCGCGGCGCGGCCCGCCGTGCTGTCCCGCAGTGGACCCTCGTACGGCGCCACGATTACAACTCGCGCACCCCGGCGCACCCCGGCCGCGGCGGCATCGACCAGGGCTGGATCGCCGGGGTCGTCGCCCGCGATGATCAGCACGTCGAGCGGACCGACCCAGGGCGGCGCCTCGCTGGCGACCACGATCGGCTCGGAGGCCGCGGCTCCCAACGTCGCAGCCAGCATGGCACCGGCAGTCGCGGCGGTACCAGGGCCGGCCACCCAGATCACGCTGCGCGCGCGGTCCCCGGCGCGCAACGGGTCCAGTGCGCCTTCGTCGGCCGCAGCAGCAACGGCGCGCACCTGCGCCCCGGCCGACGACGCAGCCCGCAGCAGACCCTCCCGGTCGGCGGCAAGCAGGCCCTCGGCGTCTTCGAGATCGATCTCCCGGGTGGCGTTCACGATCCGGCCACTTCGCGCGCTGTTTGGCCGGCGATCTCGGCGCTGACCTGCTGGACCACCGCGTCGACATCCTCGGTGCTGCGACCCTCCACATTGAGCCGCAGCAACGGCTCGGTATTGGAGCTGCGCAGATTGAACCAGCAGCCGTCGCCCAAATCCACCGTCACCCCGTCCAGGTGATCGATGGACTGAATCCGGCCACCGAAGGACTTGAGCACGGCATCCACACAATTCGAGGCGTCCGCCACGGTGAAATTGATCTCGCCGGAGGATTCGTAGCGTTGATAGTCGGCGGTCAACTCGGATAACGGCCGTTGCTGCTCACCGAGAGCGGCCAGCACATACAGCGCCGCCAGCATCCCTGAGTCAGCGCCCCAGAAGTCACGGAAGTAATAGTGCGCCGAATGCTCACCACCGAAAATCGCGCCGGTCTCGGCCATCAACGCCTTGATATAGGAGTGTCCGACCCGCGAGCGTAGCGGTGTGCCGCCGCGCTCGCTGACCAGTTCTGGCACCGCTCGGGAAGTGATCACGTTGAATATGACGGACGCGCCGATCTCCCGGTTGAGCTCGCGAGCGGCCACCAGACCAGTCACCGTGGACGGCGAGACCGGCTGGCCGCGTTCGTCGACCACGAAGCACCGGTCGGCGTCGCCGTCGAAGGCCAGTCCGATATCTGCACCCCTGTCAAGCACAAAAGCCTGCAGGTCCACCAGGTTGGCCGGGTCCAGCGGGTTGGCCTCGTGATTGGGGAATGAGCCGTCCAGCTCGAAGTACAACGGCAACATGGTGATCGAGTCGATCGCGCCGAGCACGGCCGGCGCGGTATAACCGGCCATCCCGTTGCCGGCGTCCACGGCCACCCGCAGCGGACGCCCCGCGGTGTTCACCAGCGAACGTAGGAACACGCCATAATCACCAAGCACATCCCGATCGGCGATGGTCCCCGGCTGCCCGTCATATGTGGCGACCCCGGCAATCACATCTTCGCTGATGACGGTCAGCCCGGTATCCGCCCCGACCGGCTTGGCGCCGGCCCGGCATAGCTTGATGCCGTTGTAGGCCGCCGGATTGTGGCTGGCGGTGAACATCGCACCCGGGCAATCCAGCAGCCCCGCGGCGAAATAAAGCTGATCGGTAGACGCCAATCCAATTCGCACCACATCGAGGCCCTGGCTGGTTACACCAGTGGCAAAAGCAGCTGCGAGCGACGGCGAACTGTCCCGCATGTCGTGGCCGATCGCCACCTGTCGCGCACCATCCGCCCGCATCAACCTGGCGAATGCGGCGCCCACATCGGCGGTCAGCGACTCGTCGATCTCTTCGCCGACCAGCCCGCGCACGTCATACGCCTTGATGACACGGTGGACAGCCGCGGCGGGCCGTGACATGCGATCTCCTGACGCCATGGATTCCGTGGACTCTTCGCAGTTAGCCTATCGGCCTCCGACGGGTACTCGCCGCAACGGCATCATGGCGATACCGTGAAGCGCTAGTCAGTACTAGTCAGTACTAGTCAGTACTAGTCAGTACTAGTCAGTACTAGTCGGGGTTAGTCAGGGCTAGTCGGGGTTAGTCAGGGCTAGTCGGAGGGATCGGGCAACACCCG
>Ga0209530_1000489_pt1 | contig 27797 bp, 42 predicted proteins | sample BlaSpr_A8_Ref_O1_FD_187987 | JGI IMG/M metagenome (GOLD analysis project Ga0209530, IMG submission 187987) | Forest soil microbial communities from Thunder Bay, Ontario, Canada - Black Spruce, Ontario site 2_A8_Ref_O1 (SPAdes) (version 2) | ecosystem: Environmental > Terrestrial > Soil > Boreal...
CGATCTCTTTGATCGATCGCAGCAAATCGGTACGGAACTCGTAGGTCGAACCGTGGTAGTACGGCACGCCGTTGATTTTGATCTCAGTTCCGCCGCAAGGCGCGAGGTCAATCCGATACCAATACACGTCCGAACCGTCTTCGGCGACGCGCGAGAAGCGCTCGGTAACGTTGGTCGTGAACATCGAGTTCTGAGCTTGCGCCGAGAGGCGCGAAGACTCTTCTTCCGCGATAAGGCGCGCGGCGCCCGAACGCGCCAACTCTGCTTCAAGTTGGAGAATTCGGGCTTTCAACTGCTCAGAGGTTTCCCCCTGAGCTTCGTCGTTCTCTTCGAACTCGTCACCGCCTTTCGGCGGATCCAGGGGGGTGCGCGGTGGCATCAGTTGTAATCTCCGATTACGGGGTTGTCACGGTACCGGCAGTATACCCCGGAGCGAACGCAGAACCAGCTTCAACCCGAGCCAAAAATGCTTGGTTCAGGATGATTGAGCCGTAGAAGACCTTCCACGACACGACGCGGGTTTGATTCAAGGGGTCCGACTTGTCGGCGCCCGTCAGGTAATGGAACTCGGGGTTTTCGAGCAACACTTGGCCGTACGAGTGATTGCCGATGAAGATCGTCGGGAACACGCTCACGCCCGTGGCGGGAGCCGCCGGCGGGGTTTGCGCTACGCCAATGCCCGTCAGCGTGACGGTCTGATTCGGCAACAGTTGCGTTGCCTGACCAGCGAGCGGGCCGGTGACCGGTACGCCCAGGCCGATGGCGGTAGCCAAGTTGCCGGGGGTGGCTGACGTGCCGATGTACACGTTGAAGATGTATCCGGCCAGTTGCGGGAGCACAACGCTGATCGAACCCGTCGGGCCTGTGACGCTGATCGCGCTGGAGACCTGATAGATGATCTGCTCAACCGACGTTTGCGCCGGCGCCGCGGTCACGATGATCTGATAACCGGCGTTCGTTGCGAGCGTGCCGCCTGACGTGGAAGCCGTACCGTTGATCTGCGCGGCGCCGGTCCAGTAGGGCATCAGGTTCGATTCAACGAAGCGCGTGCCGCCAAAGGGGCCGAGTTCGTTGTTGTACAGGCGGTTCACGTCGCTGTACGACCAGGCGGTCGCGACGGTCGTGTTTTCGCGCATGTCTTGCGCGGACAACGGATGGATCAGGCCGACGTAGTGTTGCATGACAGCCGGCGATTTCGACGGATCGCGGTAAGCGCCCGCTTCGATCATCATGTCTTCGCGCTCGTCGCCCATGAAACGCGGCACGCCGTACGTGAGCATCGAACCCACGATACGGTTGTTTTCGTGCGGGGTCATCACGTCAGTCGCCAGCAAGTTCGCGCGGCTCGTCTTGCCGTTGGCGTAGTTCACCTGGGTCGTGGCGAGAAGCGTGTTGAACGTGTTGCGCTCAAGCGTTTCCGGCAGTTGCAGCGCGACCAGTTCGCACGCTTGTTGGAACAAGGGGTGCTTGATGGTCAGGTTCGCCACGTCGGTGATGATGACGCGATCGCCCCATTGTTGCGCGGTGGCGGAGACTTGTTGCAGGGCCATGGCTTCGCCCGGGGGCGCGACGCCTTCTTGCAACGGCGCGAACGGCAACGGCAAGCGCTGGTAGCGCGAGGCCGTGTAGGTCGTGCCGCGATTCGTGTCTAGCTTGAGCGGCTTTCCGAACTGGTATGCGACCAGCTGGCGGCGCGCAAGCGGTTCGACTTCTTCTTGAATGTACGCTTCCACGTCCGCCGTAAAGCTGGTGGACTGGTTGGTTACACCGGGGAACATCGAGGCCCACAAGAGGCCCAGTTTGTGCAAGGATTTCATGGTTTCCTCTGGGGTTAAATTTCGATATTTTCGAGACGCGCTTTCAGCTTGCTACCGCTGCTCGGGCGCCCACGGCCTTGTACGTCGCTGCGCACGCCCGGCGACTTGCCGCGCGGCACTGCCGGTGCGGCTGCGCCTTTGGCCTTGGGTTTCAGCTTTCCGTCAGCAATGTCCTTGCCGAGCATCCAGAAGTACACATCTTCGCGGGAAGCTTGCTGGCCCCGCGAACGTGCGCGCTGGATCTCTTCTTCCACGCGCTCTGTGTACTTGCTGCGACGCGGATCGGTTGCGACTTTGGATTCAAAGCGCGCCCGGTCCGACATGTCTTCCGCGCGGAAAAGCGCTTGCTGCGCTTGCGCCTGCGTTGCTCGCAACGTGCGGTTAGCCTGGATCTGCCAGCGTTCCATCTCGGAAACGTCGGCGGCGCGAAGGCGTTCTTCCTCGCGCTGGAATTCAGGGTCTATCGCTGGCGTGCGGGATGCAGCGAGTCGTGCTTCCTCCGCTGCTCGGCCTCGGCGTTCGACTTCAGCCTCAACGCGAGCCAGACGGTCAGCAGTATCATCGCGACGCGTTCGGGCAGCGACGGGAGGATCATCAGGAAGATCGTCATCAGGCAGATCATCAGGAAGATCGTCGTCGGAATCAGATGCAGGAAGATCATCAGGGATGTCATTATCATCGCCGTCAATCCCCGGGAATAGGAGGCCTAGAATCTTTTTGAGCAACTTGGACATTTGTCGCTTCCTTATGGGGCTACGCCAGAACCGACCGATTGCAGGGTCGCCGTGGGCGTCGCGCCGACTGCGGTGATCTGGAGGATGTAATCGACCCACGTATCGGTGGTGATTGCAACGTGACCGGTGAGAGTCCAGCCCGTGTTCGTGGTGATCGTCGCGGTCGAGGTGGAAGTGTTCAGTACCCGCCACACGATGGTCGAGCCGACTACCGCTTGCTGTGGGGTCATCGTAGCGAGCAGCGTCGTTACCGTCGGAAGCGTGATTGCTGCGCCCGCGCTAAGCGAACTGATCAGGAGGTAGCTTTGCTCCGCTGCCATCGTCTGTTGCTGCGACAGTGTCGTAGCGCCAGTGCCTGCATACACGTTGTATGCGGTAGCGGGCCAAGGGTTCTGCGACGTGATGGCGTTGATCAGACTGATCTGATCAGGCATGGAGCCATTATCCGCGATAATGGGGGTTTGGCCTTGAATCGCCGGGAACAACGAGCCGATCAGTTCGGCCAAACGGATTTTTCGCACGATATGCTCCAATAGTGGCTTTCGCCGGTTATATGCTGTTTGTTACTAAAAGTCAACGTACGCGCCGCGCGCGTATGAATCCGTTAGCCGTAGCTGTGCTTACCGCGAAGTTACAGAGCGTCACTAGATACGCCGTACCGCTTGCGGCGATATTAACCCGCGAGGTAGGAGCTTGGATTATTTCGCCTATTCCCGTCGCCGGAGTTGCATTCAGCTGGACGAAATTGCCGCCATTGGCCGCGCCAAACGTGGCTGAAGATGTGCCTATCCCCACTGTGCAGCCTGTGGAAGTGGTCGTCCCTGCGGGCAGAAAGGTAGTCGTCCCTGTCACATCCCAATCGCCCGCCGTGAGCGGCGTACTGGTGGCGTTTGAGGCCACGCCGGTCGTAAGAGAAGTCCCGGTTGTGGCATTCGTAACATATTCGCCCACACTGCCCGCGTTGGCGTTGTTTCCCGCTGCCGTGCCAACGATCCCGTTTGTCGTTGAGGGGGCAATCGCTCCCCCTACGTTCAGCGCGCCGCCGATACCGACCCCGCCTACCACGGCGAACGCGCCTGTTGTCGTACTTGTCGAAGTAGTAGGGCTCGGCAGCTTCAGCTGCCCGCTGCCCCCGGTGAGCGAGTTGAACTCCAGATTGCCCGAGCCATCGAACGTGATGCCCCAGCCCACCGCGCCCGACGTATTGTCGAGGATGATGTGGTTCCCTGCGTTATTCCGAATGTGCAGGGATTCCGTTGTGTGTGCGCCAATCGCGCCAAGCGCGTTCGCGAAATTATCGCCGATCGCGATATTCCCGAAGTCCTGCCCAATCGAGTAGCCTGCTTCCACGCGCCACATGAGTTGTGCGCCCGGTTCGATAGTTGGACTCGGCGTGCCGTTGCCGTCATCCACTTCCCAAAACGAGTTGCCGTTCGTGCAGGTGTTCGCCGTGTAGGTGATATACGCCGAGGTACAAGCCGGGTAGGTCGTTTGCCCCGTCGCCAGCACTGGGTCACTGCCGACAAAGCCGTGAAAGTCGTTCGAAGACCCGGGGAAGAAGTTCGAACCGTCATTTCGGATAATGAATTCGACGGAAGGCGCCGTGCTTGAGAACTGGTTGACGGAGATGTTTTGGAAGTGGTTCGTGTCTCCCGCGATCACAAAACCAATCGCGCCCGCGCCGAGTTCCATGTAGATATTGCGGAAGATGTTCTCGCTGGCGTTGACCGTCAGCGCGCCGCCGCCGGCATACGCGCCGATGTTGATACCGTTGCTCGGGCTGCTTGGAACGCCGCCCCCGCCAATGAAGTTCTGGATCTGGATGTTGTCAAACGTGTTCCACTGCGAACTCGCGGTGGCGCCCGTGTTGAAATTCGTGTTCGTGACGTGCGCCACGTTCAGGTCAATCGTGCTGGATCCGCTGAAGTTGAACGCCGTGATGTCTTGGAAGCGCCCGCCGTTCAAGGTCGCGATGAAAATTGCATCTTCCGCCGTGCCTAGGTTTCCATTGAACGTCATTCCGATTACGGAATTCCCGTTGATAGGCAAGCTGGACGTGTTGACAGTGGGCGACGTGATAGACAGCATGATCCCGCCTGTCGCGCCGATCCACTTCAATTGGCACCCGTTCGATCCAAAGATAAATGGTCCGTTGTTGTTCGGTACGTTCGCGCCGGTCATCGCGCAGCGCAAAGTTACATTGCTCGCAGTTTCCGTTAGCGTGCTTCCAATTGCGCAAACTTGCCCCGGGGGAAACAAGACTGTGCCGCCGCCTGCGGTCTGCGCGGCATTGATCGCGTTTTGAATCGCCGTCGCGTCGTCGTGCGATCCATTGCAAAGTGCGCCGAACTGGCTCGGCGTGTACTGCGCGGTGCCATTGATCGCCTTGTACGTCGGGCTCGGGTAGTTCTGCCCGAACGCAACCGTCGAGACGAAAAGTAAAAGGGCTAGTATTTTTCTCATGATATCGAAATCGATCCGCCGTTATTCCAAACTACGCCCGGTGTTTCGGGTTGCACTGTAGGTAAAGGCGCGAGTCCTGCGCTCCACCCAAAACCGCCCCACACCGGCGGCGGTGATAGGAGCGCTGCTAGTGTAGTCAAACTGACCGCACAAAGCACGTTTTCCCCGTTCTGGCACTGGCGAATCATGACGACTTCGCTGCCGTTTATAGGCTGAAGTGTCCCGGTCACGATTGAGATAGCGTGCCCCCGTTGTTCCAGATCACGCCCGCTGTTCCGGGGAGCGTGGTCGGGAGGGAGTTGAAGTACGCAAGGAACGCTACCCCGAAGTTAGCGGTGCCTTCGCCCAAGAGGGAGACCGCTGGCCACACGTCGTTCACGCCGTCAGTCTGAAGTAGGATCGCCGTGGAGTTGTTTGTGCCTTGAGGCAGCACGACCCCGTTCCCGATCGTACCGCCCGCACCGTTGCTCAGTAAAACCGTGAGCGTGAACGCACCCGTCGTGTTGTTGTTGAATTCGACCGAACGCGACGCGGTGTTGTAGGTTCCGTTCTGGATGACGAAAGTTACATTGCTTGTGAGCACGCCCGTGAAGGTGACCGTGCGACGGCCGGGGGGTACGTCAACTGCTGCTGCGACTACGCCTGTCGTGTACCCCGTTCCGCCGTAAGGGATCGTAACGCCTGTAACGCCACTGCCAGATACGGAGCTTACGCGAACGATCGCGTCATAGTTGCCCGCTGCCAGCACCAACAGATCGCCCGCGGCATAGCCGCTACCGGGATTAGAGATCGTCAAAACCCCGGAGACCACGCCCCCCGAAGCGAATATGACGATCTGTGCGCCGCTGCCTCGTGACGCCTGGTTGTAGAGCCCGCCTGTAACCGCGAACGGAACCGTCGCTGTAGCGCGGCTGTTCTGCTGATTCACAAACGCGTCAGTCGCTACCAGCGTGGAGTTGTCCAGCGGGTTTTGCGTGACTGCGTTCAAAGGTAACGTGCCTGACGCCAGTAGATTCAGATCGACCGTGACTTGCTGCGCGAGCGAGTTAATTGCCGCCTGCACTTCCTCTGGCGGGACATCGGTGCCCGCTGACCGGACACGATAGGGGGTGATAAAGAATTCATCAGCCACGGATAGCTCCTATTCGCCTTGCGGGGCTTGGGTATCCGTCGCATTGTACATTCTGGTCGAACCTGCGCAGTAGCGCTATCAAACCCTGTGCGTGGCCGCAATCGGCAGCGTGCTTGTCCGCTTCAAACTCTTGGCGCTCGCACAGGTAGAAAAACCCTTCGGGGTCGAAAAACGCACGAAACGTAATGACCCACCATATGCGCTTCCACGCGTGGAGGTGTTTGATATGCCCTTCTTCGTGCGCGAGCACGGCGAACTTTTCCTCTAGAGGGAGTTTGAAAAACTCGTCCCCTAGCTGGATTGTGCCCCACGGCGTGGAGCGCGCGATCATCGCGGCCCCGCCTGCGGATCCGCCATCTGGTCAGGGTGCACCATGCCCGGAGGCCCTTGCGGGCGAGGCTGGCCGGGTTGCGCGCCAGGGCGTGGCGTTCCCGCGATGCCCGGACCCGCGCCGCCCGGTGCGCCTTGCTGGCCGGGTTGCGGTCCTTGCGCCTGTTGCATCTTCTGCTGCATGGCTTGCTGATGCGTCTGAATGTGCGCGCGGAACAGGCCGTGCGGATCGCCGGTCAACTGCGCGCCGTGCATGTGCTCGGTGATGTGCCGCTTGTCGTCATCCGCGGGATGCACTTCGGCGGGCATGCCGTTGTGCATCATGAGATTTTCGTCAGACGGCTCCACGTGGTACAGGTTGCGCTCATCGATCAGAATGCGCGGCGCGACTTCCGGGCCGAAGATCTGCTCAGTGCCCATCTCAAGGATCGGGCCGACGTTCAGCCGGCGACCATCAAGCTGTTGCGGCGGCACACCGCGCAGCACGTTCATCCACGCAATCATTTGCTGCATGCGTTGCATGCCGGTCTGATAGGCCGTGCCGCACCAGCGGAAGAAGTAACGCTCGCTGAACGCCTGGACAGGAATCTCTTCCTGCTTGGCGCGCGCCCCGACTTCGCCCATCGTGACCACGGTCAGTTCCTTCGTGCGGAACTGACGATCGAGTTCGAACATGCGCTCAAGTAGCGGGTTCAACATCACGCCCTCATAGCGCTTCGCGTGGTCGATGATGTTCGATTCCTGCGACTGCGCTTGCGCGGCGGCCTGCGCCTGGTTCTTCTTGCCCGGTGGCGCTTTGCCTAGCATCGCGTCGTTCACGTCCATGGATTCCTGGATCTGCGACTTGATGGCGTTGCACAGGCCCACGGCATCCTTGTAGATCGCCGGGAATTGCGCAAACGATGTCGTGTTCGGGTTCGTCAGCCATACCGCCGCCAAGCCCATTACCATCGACTGGTAGTTCGGGTTTGCAAGCGGATCGGTCATCACGATGGGCAGAAGCGCGTATTGCGCAGAATCCATTCCCATATTGTAGAAATCGTTGATATTCCACTGTAAATACTTTACAGGTTCAATCCGACTTATGCCGTAGAACGACCCTTGGATGCGCTCAACCGGAGCAGAGATAATTGGGCGCTTCTTAGACCAAAATGGATTTCGGATAATGCCAAGAATGACTTCAGGACCGGCGTAGTAGATGAAGCAGGGTTCTTTGCCTCGTCCTTCTTCCAATTCGAGATTCGCGTGGACTTCATAAATTAATGCGTATTTGTACGTTCCTTCCGTACGAACACCGGCATCCGCTGTGCGGCGTTTATTCGGCACGCGCTTTTGGCGCCCGCCGTCCGGTTCGTTCAGATTGTCCATAATCTCTTTAGCGTTCCAACCGACGAATACGTTTTCGTCAATGAACTGCTGAACAGATTCTTTCGTGAGACGAAGACGAATGGCCGTGGCCGTCGCTTTTTCAAGATCATTGACGGTCGGCGGATACACCGCAAGATCATCGACCGCTATCGGGGTGATGTCGGGCATCTCATCGATGATCTCTTTTTCTTCTATATCCCACTCTTCATCAACAGTGATGTCCTCGGCCTCGACGCCTGTTTCCTCATCAGAAAGGATAGGCGGCTTTTTCACGAGTTCCGTAATGCGCCGAGTGGTGCGCATCCAATCCACGTATAGGCACCACTGGCCAGTGACATCACCGGATAGCATGTCAGCCCGCACGATATCTTTGAGATTAGTCTTACGAATGTAGTGCTCAAGCAATGCGAGCGTGGGGTACGGCGTAACGTTCGCCGGTCCTACCGCGTCCACGTGCTTGTAGTTCGCAGGAAACAGAGTCGCTAGAGTGCGCTTGCACCGTGCGTTGATGCAGTCCCGGACTACTGGAACGTAGCACTGGCTGTTTCCGGAATACTGCTGATTCTCGTCAGGGATAGCGTTATAGATGTTCCACGCTTCCTCCACGCGGTCTGATTGCTGCTGCTTATTTTCGTAGCACTTTTGGATCTTCGGGTACAGCTTGCAGGCTTCGATATAGGCGTCGGAACCCTGGTCTTCTGCCCAATTCTCGATTTCTTCGTCCAGCCTTTCAGCGTCAATTGCCCGCGAATCGACTGTCTCGATTACGGGCAATTCCTCTGCTTTGACTTCCTTTTTCTTGCGCGCCATTACCCGATGACCTTACCGGCCAACTTGCGCGCGAGAGACGTGCCGCTATTGCGGTCGCCGGGGGTGCGCGCGGGGCGATCGTCTTCTTCCGGCTTCTTGGAAGTGCGACCGTAGGTCGTATCCGTCTTCTTGCCGCCGTAGGGGTTACCCAGGCGCAGTTCAACCGACTCCGACCAGTTGCGCCCGTTGTTGCCGCGCTTGTCTTTCTTCGTAGCCATTACCGCCCCTTCTTCATTTTGGGTTTCATTGACGTTTTCGCAGCGGGCATCGGCGGCATCTTGCTGCCCTTGCCCGGAGTCTTGCGCACGTCCTTCGCGCCCGACTCGCTCATCTTCGCGTCTTTCGGTTCGCGGTGCGCCACGTCAGCCGCCCATGCGTGGAGTCTTCGGCGGTGCGCTTTTCTTCATCGCCGGATCGGTCGCCTTACCGCCGCCCTTGATGGCGGACTCGGGCGCTTTCTTACCGGGGGCCGTATAAACCCGGTTCATCCGGCCTTTCTTGTTTTCCACTTACAGTCCCTTGCGGCGCATCACTTCGCGCATCGGGCCGCCGACGAGTTTTTCGCCCACTTTCTCAGGCTTGCCTTCCGCGCCGCCCTGGGATTTCCCTTTGTAAAACGAAACCGGATTTTGCGAAGGTGCTTTAGGAGCGATCGGTGCGCGCGAGATAGCCATGACTAGTTTCTCCGAGGTAGAGACGTGAAATATTGAGCACCCTGAGGGTTTGTGGCCGAATGTAACTCATCTGGAAGCGAATTTCCAGCACTAGAGCAAATTACGAACGCCGCCGCCTCCAAACCCTCGATTAGCGTCCTGTGTGGCCCGCGTTCCGGTTCCCCGCTTTGCTGGCCGTTCTTCATCGTGGGCAGGTTGTAACCCCCCGCCATCGCGTTCATGGTGTGCCGCGCGTTGCTATCGACCAGGAACAGCCGCTGCCCTTTCATCTCCGTGCGGATCATCGGGCTTAACGCGCCGCGCGCCATCGTGGAGTACGCCCCGCGCATCGGGTTCAACTTCGCCGCGCGCAACGCCGCCATCAGCGGCATGCGGTCCTGCTGGTCCATCACGTCGGCGGGGAGCCATGCCGTAACTCGCGCACGAGGGAAAGCTGCACGAACGAGTTGCATAACGTCCGGTACGGCTTGCGATGGAGGTACAGGAGAAATCCAGTCGGCAACCGCAACAAGACGCTCACCCTCCACAGCCAGCAATACAGCTGTAGTTTCATTTCCAGACGCGTTAAAACAAATCGCAAGCGCATCGCGCTGGCTCGGCTCGTACTCGCTGGTGAGGTTCTTTTCACCGAAGTCTTCATAGATCGCCGTCCCCGAGAATACCCGCTGGGCGTACGCCAGCGCGTTAAGAATGTCCCGCTTGCCCGAAGGGAAGTTCAAGATCTCCGCGACCAGTTGCGCATGTGCGCCGCGCCCGCCCACCAGCACGATGTCGCCTGCTTCGAAGAACGGTTGCAGGCCCATGATGAAGGCTTCCTTGCTCCTGTCCTGCGGCGCCTGAAGCGCCTTCAACGGCAAGCTCTCCCCGCGGCGCAACATCTCCGCGCGCATCGGCTGCATCAACCACTCGTCTAGAGAATTCTTCTCGATCGCAACCGTTGCGCCGTCATATCGACGGGAGGTCTCAAAAGCATCCGCGATGATCTCGTCGGGCTTCCAGTACTGGCCGGAGCTTGCGTGCACGAGGATCTTGGTGCCGAGGCGGGAAACAACCACACGTCCAGTCCGATCAGACTTCCCAATGTTAGCAGTGCGGGCAGGATCGACAATATGCACTTTCGGTAACCACGGCGCCGGATCAATTGCCACCTCATGAATGTGTTCGGCTTCGAACGGCTTATCAGTGCTCCCGATCGCCATCAGCATGTATTCCTGCAAGAAGCCGCGAAGCTGCCCCGCGCGCTCCGCCTGGTCGCGCTTTTTCCTGATCCACTCCATCGGGTAGCGCTCCGGCCACAACGCGACGGTTGCCGGATCATCGATGTCCCCGTTGCAGATCGGGAAGCTTCTGGACGTCCAGTCGGGGTTCTGGCGCAAACGCACGATCATGCAGTCTTCGGCCAAGGGGGTTCCGGTGACCCGGATCTTCCCCTTCTCCTTGTCCATCGCCGGCATCAGTTCAAGATAAATCTTGCGCATGGAAGCGTCCACCGCTTCCTTCGTCTTCACTCGCTCCTTGTTCTCCACGTCATCGAGATAGCAACGGTCCGGGCGCAAGTCGTGCCACTTGAAGCCGCGTATTTCCTCTTCCCACCCGTGCGCCTCAATCATCACGCCGTTGGCGAGTTCTATCTGATTCTCGTTCCACACGTTGCCGGCCACGCGCAATTTCCCGAACAGCGCGAGCAACTTCATGTTCTTCAACGCTTCGAACTTGATCGCTTCCAGGCGCTGGCAGGCTTTCGTGTAGGTCTCACCCAGGATGATGCAATACCCGAAGTTCTGGAAACACGCTTCCAGCAGCAAGAACTCTTCGGACAACGTGGACTTGCCGCCTTCGCGGAACATCTCAATCTGCACGAACTCGTCTTGTGACCGCCACAGGTCCATCACTTCCACGTGCGCCGCCGGTGACGCCTGAGGATGCCTGTGGGGGAAAACCATTGCACTTGCCAGCGCCCGGTCTTCCGAGATTACGTGCAGCGTTGCCGCGCTGGTCATTGAAGCCATTGGGGTCCGTAGGAGTTTGCGATTTGTTGCGAGTTTAACCCATCGATGTTTTTACGGTTCGCGGTTTGGGAAAGCGGTCTGCAAAATTTATCACCCCGTCCGGCGGGGGCCAGCGGGTTCCCAGAGTTGAGAATCATTCGCATCCGAGGCGAATCCGAATCGTTGACAACACAATTTGTTCGTTTAAATCCATTATGTCAACTAAAGCGTTTGCTTAATTGCTTAATAATCAACGACTTAGCGCAAACCGCAAATCACAACTCCATTATCACTGTGCGCCACCTTTCGATATCATCCGTCTGTCTTACGATTCGCCAACAACGATTTACGGTTCGTAATCAATATTCCAAGCATTCGCATCAGTGTCCGTTTTGCAGTAGTTTGGCCCAAACTATCGCGAACCGGACAAAGATCGTGCTCACACACATACGCGCGTTCTATATAACCAAAAGTTCTAAAGACTTGTATAGCATCTGCTATAGTGAAAGTGCTCACAACGAACCGAGAGATCAATCATGAAAACCGAATCCGAACTGCTTTCCCTTGAACGCGCAAAAGTTTGCACACTCGTCCACACCGTCATCACTCCCTTGGCGAATGCCTACATCGAGGTAGCGTGCGCTGACATGTGGTTGCCTGAGACGCAAAGGCACTGGACAATCCGCAGGACCGTCGACTACACGAGGATATGCATCCAATGATCACCTACGTCATCGTGGCACCCGGCGAAGAAGCGCTCGGCTACATCCGCTCAGATGGGCCGCCTAGCATCGAAGACATGACCGAGCACTTATCGATCCTCGCGGGCTTCAAAGACCGTGACGACTTCGTGCAGGCAAACCCCGGAATGTGGCTCGGCTACCAGGAGCTTCACTGAAACGCAAAAACGGCCCGCTAAGGGCCGTTCGCTTGTCTACCTCTCGCCTAGTACCTCCCCGACCTGTGAAACCCGCCTGGCGGCTTCTGCCAGCTTCTCATCGGCCAGGGCGATGCACGGCTGGCACCACATCGGCCCCGACCAGCGGACCAACTCCAAGAGACCTACGTCAAACGGCTTGGAACACGCAACACAGAAAACCGAATCTCGTTTCACTTCATCTCCTTCATCATCGCCCAGATCTGAGCCACGCTTTCTTCCACTTCGATCTCAACGCGGTTCTCTGCCAGTTGCACGCGACTACCACTTTCGTAGCCCGTGCAAACCATCGCGATGCGGGCGATCGGGATAAGCATCTGAAAACGCTTTTCGGTTGCAGTTCTCGTCACTCTTATAAACATTTCATTTTCCTTTCATTTAATGGTTTTGTCTTGGCTGAGGTTGCTGAGGTGCTGAGGTCTTATAGACACCTCAGCAACCTCAGACTTCAGCCGAACCTCAGCACAACCTCAGCACAACCTCAGCAACCTCAGCCGAGAAAATCCTCAGAATCGTCCAAGCTATAGCAGTCAAGGCTTTGCCTTATGGCCCCCATTTGTTCCAACCTCAGCAACACCACAGCCATGTTTTTTTTCTGTTTTCCGGGGTACTTGTCAAGAAGAATTTCAAAAATCTTATCCTGGTGGACTTTTCCGGTCGTGGATTTGTGCAGTTCGTCTTCGATAACCGCCAAAACTTCGCGGCTCAAGTCGTACCGTGAATCGTTCAGATTGGCAAGTTTCGAGGGCCTCTTCCCCGTCTTCTCGACATCCTTCTTGATTGGTTCCACAACGCAAGTCGTGACCTCGTCACCTTCACCGTCGTGGCCGACGACAACGCGTTTGAGTACGAAACTGAAACTGCTGCCGGTGGCGTCGTCACGCGACTTGGAAAGAACGGCACCGTGCTCCTTGTCGTTCTTGAACACTTCCATGACGAAATCGGCGCCCGCGAAGAGGGCTGACGAACCCCGCATGCCTTTGCTGTCCTCCTTGCCTGTGTGGTGTACCGCGAGCACCATCGCGCCCGTAGCGAGGCTCAGATCCTTGCACGCGGCGAGGAACAGGCCCATGTCCTTCGCACTGTTCTCATCCCCTGAATGCGAAGCCGCCATCGTATCCAGGATGATCAAGCCCGCTTGGCCGATGGCGTCGGCGAGTTGTTGTGTGTCCGAAGACAGCAGATTGGGTGCGGATGCGATGATGTCGGGGCGCGCGCCGTCGGGGCATACATACTGGTCGTAGGCGTCCATTCGCTTCTTGACGCCCTCGCGGGCTTCTGCCGCCACGTACACCACGCGGCATTCGGATACCTTGCGCCCGCGCCAAGCGGCACCGCGCGCCACAGTGGCGGCGAGATCCAGCACGAAGAACGTCTTGCCGGACCCCGACTGGCCGTAGAGAATCCCGACTTCGGCTTGTGGAAGCACGCCCTTGATGATCCACGGCACGCTCAGGTAATTCTGCTTGTAATCGCCCCAAGCGTGAACCGCGAAGGGGTTGTCAGACTTGGCACGCGGTTTGTGTTCTTCCTTCGGCGGCTGGCCGGTCTCGGGCAGGAAAGAGCGAAGCGTAGTCATGCGGCCTGTGTAGCTGCCGATCGAGGCGTACTTGGCTTCGAAGACTTCATCGATGTGCTTGCCTGACTTCTGCGAGTAGGCGCGCGCCACTTCGATACCCGCTTCGCCCAGCTGGTGGTGCACGGCGCACAGCACGCCGAACCACCGATCGTAGTCGTCTTCGTCGTTCTTGATGCGCGAAACTACCCATTCGGCTTGGGCGTCGGTCAGGTTGGTCTTGTCGATGTGGTCAATGAATGGGTCATCTCCTGCACTTGCTGCAATATCTCGTTCTGCCGGCGCAGACTTTCGAGACCAAAGCCCGTCATCAACCATTCTTCCCGCAAGTATCTCGAATGCGTCAACAACGCGTTGAGCGTCATTTCGGGAAAGGGCGGGAAGTGATTCGCGGGCGGTAGACCGGATTCCGTCATCAGCCAAGCCGTCCCACCAATCGTAGGGTCTGAGAGTTTCCGGATGAACGTGATAGGCAACCCACTGCTGCCCGTCGCCAAGGATTTCGACTTTGTGATCATTTACGCCATCCGTATAAACATTGGAAGTCAGTTTCTTGAAAGGATCGTCGGAGCGAAACGGAATCAGGAACTTCGGCGCGCGACCCGTGCGCGTCATCAGCGCTTCGCCGGGGAAGATCCCGTCAATCAGGTCCGACATTTCTTGAGCCGCCGCTTCATCCAGGATATCCACGTCGATTGCAGGCGTGTAGCGGGCCAGCACGCCGATGCCGGCATCCGCCGAGCCGTTCGCCGCCATCTTGTGAAACGTCGGCTTGTCGAGCTTGAGCGACGGCCAGCCTTTGAGCCTTGGCCCCTTGCTGCCCGGAGGCAACGGGACAATGAGATAACCCTGGTCGAGTAGCTGCTCGCCCAGGTTTTTGAAGTATTGAGTCATATGAGATCCAGAATAGGCGAGCGGCAACGCGAAGCCATCTCAACCAACCAAAGGGCGAAAGCTTCGGGCGTTGCTTCCCTCTCGCGCCGCGTAACTTCCGGGCGGAAGGCCGGGTGATCCCTGTGTTGCCGGCCGTTCGAGTTAGCTATAACGTGAGTAGGGCGGCCGGGGCGGAAAGGCAATGGTGGCACTTCTTCGGGAGAGCATCCGCAAACGTAAAGCGCAGTCGCTTTGTCAGCCTTATGCCCCCAGTGGAACTGTTTTACATGGACGGTGAAGCCGCCCCACTGATCGGTTTCACCAAGCGCGGGCAAAGGTTTTTCCTTCCACAAGCGCGATGCGCGAGGATGCTCAAGCACGCCGCCACACACGCGGATCATGTCTACCGCCCATAGAGCCAACTCCCGCTCGCCAGGTCTCGGATTTGCCATATGCGATAGTTGGCCCCAAGCGCGGCACGGCGGGTGCGCAACGATAGGGTCAAAGCCCGTGTATGTAAGCGCGTTTCTGTCCGCATCGAACACATCACAATCGGGAAGAGTTTTGTACACACTGTCTTTTCGCGCGAAGAGAACAGCCACCATCAGGCCTCCGCTTTCTTCGAATCGATATAGGCAAGAATGTCTTCCTGCTTCCAGAAGACGCGCCCGCCCACGCGGACCGGTTTCGGGAAGTCGGGTTCGGCCATGCGCAGGTACAGGGTGGAGCGAGCGACGGGTATGAGCGCCAGAACGTCGGCGATGGGGATAAGCACGGTAATCTCCTTTGGTTGTCCGGTACTGTCCGAGCATCCTACGCTCAGAGAACCGAACGCGCAATAAGAAAAAGCCCGCTTGAGAAGGCGGGCTCAAATTACAACGAAGGAGATTTCGGTTAGTGTATCAGACGGAACAACCAGAGGCCTATATAAAACATAGCCGAACAGTACACCGCGATTGCGCAGGCGACGCCGTACCAGCCCAAGGCGTTATGAGGGCGCGGGCCGCTCATGATTTCGCTCCGTTCGCTTGCAGAAGGGCGCGCGCTTCATCGAGCGCGGAACGCAGGGGCGCGGCACCGCCAGCAAAGTGAGTTTGTGCCGCCTCTGCGAGTTTCCGCAACGCGCCCATAGCGGCAGACGGGTGACGATAGAGCGGCACCACATCAGGATCTGCCGCATAGTTCGGATCTACCTGCGCCCATGTTCCCCAACGTTCATCGAACTGGAATAGCGCGAGTGGCTTCTCGTCCAGCATGCTAGGGGCCTGCGCATTGGCTGGCGGTGCAGCGTTGTACGCCTCCCTGAAGTCAATAACTGAGATAGCGACATGACCGCCGCAGACCGAAGTCGCGGCAGCAATTGCGTTAAACGTTTTCTGATACGGGAAATCCACCGCCACGCTACCCGCGCTCGGCGCTTGGGGTGCGTTATCTGCGGCAGGCTGGGTGGCGTAGAGCAATGTTTCTGCGCCGATCTCTTCCCACGGAACCAGGGCGTGCATGTGCCAGCCGAGAATGGGATCACTGCCGATGATCTTGCCCACCGGCTCCGCAACGGATACATGGGCGGTGGCGCGGTCGGCTGCGATGACGGCTCGGGCAAAAGCGAGCAGATCCGCATTTGCGTATCGGCTAGGTGACGTGCAAACGACGTGGAATTCACGCGCCTTGCAGAATACAAAATCGTCGCTCAATTGCGCACGCTTTTTATGCTCGTCCATATCACCGCCTCGTAAGCATCGCGAGTCTTTCGTGACTGCGCAGGGTTGAGTTGTAGCCGACAAGATCTTCATCCAGTCGGAGATTCACATACGGTGGCTGTACCCTGTGCTCGGCGAGCTTGAACGCGCTGCCTAGGTACCGCTCACCGCACGCTTGCACTTTGCCCTCTGCTTCCAGGTCTCGTAGCCACCGGCGCATGTCTTGCGTAGTCGCGCCGAAGTCCTGCGCGAGATTGAAAGTCGTGTAAGCAACACCAGGTTTCATCTTGGCGATCACGTCTTCAGCAACGGAAGGCGTGAGATAGACTTTGCGTTTAGTCATCTGAACCTCTTCGCGTAGGCATCCGGGTCGTAGCTCGTGAGTCCGCTGCCGCCTTCGGCTAAGGGCTTTTCTTTCGACAACTCATCAATCGCCTCCGTCAGCAGCGCAGCGAGATTTCCCTGCCCCCGCTGGTCAAGATCGATAGCGGCGTTCGTGAGTCGTAAAATCAGATAGTGGTTCATTTGGCTTCCTTTGTGAGACCGCGCCATGGCCTATCCTGAGTTTGCGCGCGCCCGGACGATACAGATCCGTCATTAAAGATTAAAAACCAATCCCTGCCATCGAAAAAATCAAACGAGTCTTCCTGTGCGGAGAAATCATACTTCCGTTCGTAGCGACCAGCGCGCACCGGCTTTACGTCGCCAGAATACCAAGCCGTCTTTTTCATTAGCAGTCCCCAGATTTATAAAACTTGCATTGAGCGCACGCTACAGCCAGATCCCCGCGACGCACTTCGGGAAGCGGTGAGTGACGCTTACGCTTATTGATAGAAGCGATCGCTTTCTCGATTCGCCCCGCCATTTCGCTACTCGCCACAAAAGGCTTGCCGTTACCGCGCACGCCGTAGTCCAGCTGGTAGAGCGTGGAGAGCGAGGTGTGAGCCTTGATGGCAAGCTCCTTCTTTTCCGCACTTGTGGAATTTGCCATCCAGTCTTTGTACTTCGAAATTGTCATAAGTGCTCCTAGCCGAACGACGCAAGCAGATTTTCACGGCTAAGTGTGACGAACTCAACCCCGCGCACTGACTTAAGGACAACGAATGCGCTGTTAGTGTCGCCTGAAAACAGAACGAAGGTCTTGCGGTCGCTCTTGCGGATATATCGAATCATGTTATTTGCTCCGTTTCGTTGTTGATGACTGAACTATAGCAGATGCAAAATATAAAGCAAGTGCTAAATTTTCTTGACAAGCCCTTAGGCGAGTGACCTATAATTCATTTCGTCGTAGCCCATCAACCGAAGGAGATAAACGATATGTCTTTAGAATCACAAATTGGCATCCTAACCGATGCAGTGCGCGAACTCACGTCCGCGCTTAATTCGTATGGCGTACGTCAGCATAACGCTGAAGTAGTTAAGACAGTCGAAGCAAAGCGCATCTTGCCGCTTACTGACGCGGATCACAAGCCGAAGGAAGAACTCCCAAACGCGAAATCGGAAGAGACGCAGCAAACCACCTCGCCCGCTTCCGAGCCTACAGAGCCCGAATCCGCGCCGGTCACTTATCAGGACGTTAAGGACGTAACGATCTCCATGAGCAAGACGGATCTCGCCAAGACAAAAGCTGCGTTGTCACGCTTCGGTGTTGCTAGCGCCAAAGGCTTGAAGGAGGAACAGTGGGCGGAGTACCACGCCTACCTGCTCAAGGTACAAGCCGGTGAAATCAATCCGGAAGAAAGCCATGGTTGAAACCGTCGAGTATCACGCCCTAGCAAGCCCTTCGGGCGCACACCGTTGGCTTAGCTGTGCAAACTCCCTGGCAATGGAGATCGGCCAGCCGGGAGGCGATTCGAAAGCCGCCGATCTCGGAACCGACAAGCACGAACTGTTGGCGATGTGCCTGGAGTTGAAGTCCGACGCGACTGACTACGAAGGGCATGTGATGAAGCGGGGGCATGAGGTTACCCGTGCATTCGCCATCGATGTGCAAACTGTGCTGGACAACGTGCGCGATCGGATTCGCAACTACGAAGCCCAAGGCTGCACGGTAACGGTCGAGATCGAACAGGACGTACCTATCGACCAGATTACCGGCGAGAAGGGCGCCACGGGCCGCGTAGACATCGTGCTCATCGTTTCGTGGCCTGATGACCATGCGACGGGTGACGTGATCGATGCGAAGTTTGGTTACCAGGAAGTGGACGCTGAAGAGAATCCGCAACTCATGATGTACGCCCACGGGGTGCTTCAGAAGTTCGGACTGATCGAGGATTTCACTGAGTTAAACCTGGTTATCGAACAGCCTCTGCGGACTGGAAATGAGTTTACAGTCCGCCCCGGTAGCATAGAAGAGTGGGCAGAAGCCGAAGCAGGTCCGGCGGCAACGAAGGCTATCATGATTCACAAGATGGTTGGCGAACGTGCGCTGAAGGAAGAGGATTTCGCGCCGGCTGAAAAAACCTGCATGTGGTGCAAGGCAAAAGCGGTTTGCCCCGCCCTGCTCGCGAAGGTTGAAGAAACGATCGGCGCGGACTTCGAAGCTTTAGAGACGACGACGGGTCGCGACCCTGAAACGGTTACGGTCGAACGCTTGGGCGAAATCTTCCCAAATCTCGAACTCGTGGAGGACTGGATCAAAGCGGTAAGAGCGCGCATCGAGTTTGAGATGTTTGCAGGCCGCAAAGTACCGGGCGTAAAGGTAGTGGCGGGCAAGCGCGGTAACCGAGCGTGGGCGGACGACGCAGAAGCCGAAGCGATGCTCAAAGCAATGCGCGTGAAGCAGGACGAGATGTACAGCTTCAAGCTGCTAGGCCCTAAGCCGATCCTTGAACTTCTGAAGAGCAAGCCGCGAAACCTGAAGAGGATCGAACAGCTTGTGATTCAACCCGAAGGCAAGCCGCATGTAGTGTTGGACTCGGACAAGCGTCCGGCGATTGAAATTAAACCTGTCGATGACGGCTTTGAAGCCGACGAAGAGGATCTATGCTAGTTCGCTCTAAAAACACAATCATCATTACCGAAACGGACCTGCTGGGCTGCGACAACTGGATCACGCAAGTTACCAAACTTCTCGCGCATTTCTTGAGTGAAAAGCGGGAAGCCACGGATGTCCGCATTGAGATCGATTTTTCATTTTTTAAGGAGTAGCACCATGGAAGTCATGCTGAAGAATGTACGTATCGCGTTTTGCCAAGCCCTTTTGGGCGAAGCGGAAGACTATCAGGGTAACGGCGTGTTCCGCCACTCAGCCACGTTTCTGATCGAACCGGGCAGCGCAAACGACAAGGCGGTCAAGGACGCCATCAAGGCCGAAGCCGTGAACGTTTGGGCTAAGAAGGCTGATTCGATGCTGGAATCGCTCAAGGGCAATTCGAACAAGTACTGCTACCAGAACGGAAACACGAAGGACTACGATGGGTTCGAAGGCAAGATGTTCATCGGCGCGCACCGCAAGAAGGCCGACGGGCGCCCGATGTTGCTGGATAGCGTCAAGGATCCTGAAACCGGGAAGGCTGCGAAGCTGACCGGATCAGAAGGCCGGATCTACGCGGGCTGCTACGTCAACGCCAAGATCTCGATTTACTGCCAGCCAGGACAGAACAGCGGCGTGCGCGCGGGGCTTCTCGGTGTCCAGTTCGCAGCACCCGGTGACAGCTTCGGCGGCGCGGGTCGTGCGAAGGAAGACGACTTCGATGCAGTGGATGCAGAAGACGACTTGGCCTGATCATGGCGCGCTATTCTTGCCGATGCAGTAACAGCAAGTGCAGAGCGCGCCGTACGTTCCCCCGCCACCCCGAGCATTACATTCGCCCGCCAAAGTGTTTCTACTGTAGCGGGCGAGTCTTCATCGTGGACCCCTGGATGATGAAGCGCGATACGCGGGCAATGGGGTGCATGTGCGCCGGCTATGCGTGGGGCGGCGTTATGTCAGGCGCGATGCATAGGCGCGGGTCGCTGCACTGTTGGTACACAAACGACGGAAGAGATAAGGCTTTCTTATGAAACTCTGGTGGGATCTTGAAACCTATTCGGAAACCCCGATCAATGACGGGGCGCACCGCTACGCGGAGAAGGCAGAGGTTTTGCTGTTCGCGTGGGCGGTCGATGACGGCCCGGTACAGTGCTGGGACCTGACAAAAAGCCGCGCTATCCCAACTGATCTCGATCTAGCGATTATTAATGCTACGGAATACTGGGGGCACAACTCAGGAATGTTCGACCGCGTCATACTTCGGCGCGCGCATTCTCCGCTTCAGAGTAGGATGCAAAACGACAGCCAACACCGCGACACGATGGTCCAGGCACTTTGCCACGGGCTTCCGGGCAAGCTGGACACGCTGTGCGATATCTTCCGGCTGGAAGCCGATGTCGCGAAGTCTAAGCGCGGCAAGCAACTCATCCAGATATTTTGCAAACCGCAAGCAAAAAACAGCAAGCTGCGCCGCAAGACTCGCGAGACGCATCCCGCGGAGTGGGCGGAGTTCATCGAGTACGCGAAGTCCGATATCACGTCTATGCGCGTGCTGCACCAGAAAATGCCGAAGTGGAATTATCCGAACAACGAATTCGAACTGAAGCTTTGGCAACTCGATCAACGAATCAACCAAGCGGGGGTATATGTCGATCTTGAACTTGCAACCAAGGCGATTGAAGCGGTTGACGTTGCGCAAGCCGGCCTTGCAGAAGATGTTACAGAAGCAACAGGCGGCAGGGTCACTGCCGCGACACAACGAGATAAGCTCCTTAAGCACATACTTGCTGAACATGGAGTACTTCTGCCAGATATGCGGGCAGACACACTCGAGAGAAGGCTTCAAGACCCATCGCTGCCGGATGGTGTTCGCGACCTGATCGGTATGCGCTTGATGGCGTCCACGTCATCGGTGAGCAAATACAAGCGCGTGATGCGCTCTACGTCTTCCGATGGCTACTTGCGCGGGATTATTCAATTCTCTGGCGCGGGGCGCACTGGACGTGATGCAGGGCGTTTATTCCAGCCGCAGAACTTGATGCGCCCGACGCTGCCCGCCGAAGAGATTGACGAGGGCATAGAAGCGATCAAGGCGGGTTGCGCGGACCTGATCACGGATAACGTTATGGAGTTGTGCGCGAACGCCATGCGCGGCGTTATCATCGCGCCACCAGGGAAGAAGCTGGTCGTCGCCGACTTGTCGAACATCGAGGGCCGCGTGCTGGCTTGGCTCGCCGACGAAGAGTGGAAGCTCCAAGCATTTCGGGACTTCGATGCGGGGATCGGGGAAGACTTGTACAAACTCGGTTACGGGAGCACGTTTGGCATTTCGCCTTCGGAGGTGAACAAATCGCAGCGCCAGATCGGGAAAGTTATTGAACTGTTCCTGGGTTTCGAAGGGGGCATCGGAGCGTTCATGACGGGAGCAGCAACGTACGGCATCGATCTAGACGAGATACGCGCTCAGGTGCCAGCGGAGGTTTGGCGCGAGGCAGAAAAGTTTTACACTTGGTCGCAGGATATGAAGCGCCCTGACTTCGGGTTAAAGGTCGAAACATTTCTAATGTGTGATTCGATCAAGCGCTTATGGCGCCGCGCGAATAGCAAGATCGCTAGCTACTGGCCGGAAGTTCGCGACGCGGCGTTAGCAGCGACGCAGTATGAAGGAACGGAGGTGAAGTGCCGCAGGGTTACGATGATCCGCAAAGGCAACTGGTTGCGCATCATCCTGCCAAGCGGGCGATCGTTATCCTACCCCGCGCCGCGCGTCGAGGATGGCAAACTCAGTTTCATGGGCGTCAACCAGTATTCGCGCAAGTGGTCCAGGATCAGCACCTACGGCGGCAAGCTGGTCGAAAACATGACGCAAGCCGTAGCGCGCGACGTGTTCAAAGCGAACGCATTTCGCATTACGGATGCCGGGTACGAAATCAAACTTCCGGTCCACGACGAAGATATATGCTACGCACCCGACCGGCCTGAGTTCAACGCCGAACATTTGTCAGGACTACTCGCGACCAATCCTGCTTGGGCTCCCGATTTACCCCTAGCCGCTGCCGGTTTCGAAGGGTATCGGTACAGAAAAGATTGACAAGCGTTTTGCAACTGCTATAGTTCAGCCACAAACAACGAACGGAGAAAATAATGTTCAGCAGAGACAACAAACACTACCGCGCAACGCCACGCACGATCCAGCAAGCGTTCGGCGCGTACCACCGCTACGACATTGCGGTCTGCAAGAAGCACGAACGCCTGTGCGCGGTTATCGGCGTGCTGATCGTCGGCGTGGTTTTCGGTTTGCTGATGGGGTGGCGAGGATGATTCACCTAGCAATGCTGTTCTTCGCGGGCTATGGCGTAGCTTCATTCGTCAAGGACATACTGGAGGCATTCCAAGATGCGCGAAAGTGAAATCGAAGCTTATTTCATCAAGAGGGTGAAAGAGCACGGGGGTGAGCAACGCAAGTGGGTGTCCCCAGGCCGCAAAGGCGTACCAGACCGCATACTGATTCTCGGCGGAAACGTGTACTTTGTGGAGTTGAAAGCGCCGGGTAAAGCGCCACGCCCGGATCAACTGCGCGAACACGATAAGCTTCGCCGTCAGGGGGCTCGTATTTCGATTATCGACAGTAAGGAAGGCGTGGACGCTTTCCTTCCACCAAGGAGAACAACGTGACTTTCATCGGAATTATGGGCTGGATTGCGGTTGCAGCGCTCGTAGTCGAATTCGTCTACAAGGCGGGGCGCAAGTGAAGCTTCGCCCTTACCAGCAACTAATCATCGACCACGTCTTAGATAAGGAGCGATGCAATGCCTTTGTGCCAATGGGCCTTGGCAAGACAATCTCGACCCTCAAAGCCCTTGAGGCGCTCTCCCTCGTTGACGATTCGCCGACGCTCGTTCTTGCTCCGCTTAGAGTCGCGCAGAGCACCTGGCCGGATGAAGTTAAGAAGTGGGGGCTGGACCTACCGACCACTGCTGTTGTCGGCACAGCCCAGCAAAGGGCTCAGGCACTGCGTGAGGACTCGGCTATCTTCACCACGAACTACGAAAACCTACCGTGGTTGATTGACTGGTACAAGTACAACCCTCGCCCTTGGCCGTTCAAGACGATCGTGGCCGACGAGGTAACGAAACTCAAAGGCTTCCGCACGCGCCAGGGCACTAAGCGCGCCAAGGCACTTGCTGAAGTTGCACACAAAAAGGTGGACAGATGGATTGGGCTGACTGGGACGCCTGCACCAAATGGGCTGAAAGACTTGTGGGGACCAATGTGGTTTGTCGATGGGGGCCAGAGACTTGGGAAGTCTTTTAAGGCCTTTTCACAACGATGGTTCCGGTCGAGCTTCGATGGGTACGGCCTGGAGCCCCTGGATTCTGCCCAGGCGGAGATACAGAGTCTAATTTCCGACGTGTGCTTATCCTTGGATGCGAAGGACTACTTCAATCTCTCCGAGCCGATCAGGAACAAAATAGTAGTGGATCTGCCTCACAAAGCGCGCCAGCAGTATCGGGACATGGAAAAGAAGATGTTCCTGGAACTGGAGGGGCACTTGGGGCCGACGGAAGTCGAAGCGCTGAACGCGGCATCGAAGACCCAGAAGTGCTTGCAGCTCGCGAACGGCGCAATCTATACCGATGAAGCGCGCAACTGGACGGAGGTCCATGATGCCAAGATTCAAGCCCTTGATGACATCATCGAAGAGGCAGGGGGCGCCCCCGTACTTGTCGCTTACCATTTTAAGCATGATCTTGTTCGTTTGCGCGCCGCTTTTCCTCGCGGCCGCGTGCTTGATTCCAATCCAGAGACTATTAGAGCTTGGAACGCGGGGAAAATACCGGTTCTGTTTGCTCATCCTGCTAGTGCTGGTCATGGTCTTAATTTGCAGGACGGCGGCAACATCATCGTGTTTTTCTCAGTGAACTGGAACCTGGAAGAACACCAACAGATCATTGAGCGGATAGGCCCGACTCGCCAGATGCAAGCAGGGCATGACAGACCGGTTTTCATCCACTACATCTTGGCGAATGACACGGTGGATTTCGACGTGCTGGAGCGACTTGAGAGTAAGCGTTCGGTGCAGGACATTCTTATGCAAGCAATGAAAAGGAGAAAGTAATGCGAAGGAATTTCGGGACCGACGAGGCTTGGTACGCCTGGTCTACGGAGATAGACGCAAGAGTTAAGCAACTCGAAAAACACATCCACTATCCTCACAACGAAGTAGCGATGAAAGAAGCCGCCAAGGCGCAAAATGCACCGCTAACTGATGCCCGCATATTCGAGATAACTAAACTCGCAGATTTCGGAGACATAGAGTTCCAATGCCGGGACTTCCCTGCCGATAAAGCTCTCGCAATCGCGCGCGTACGCAAACTACTAGAACTAGCGGCCCAGACCCCACACAACGAAGTAGCGATGAAAGAAGCCGCTGCCAAGGCGCAAGCGCAACCTGAACCGATGCAAAGCTACGCCCGGATGCAAGCCCAAACGATTATCAGCGAAGTCTATCCGCCGCCCATGCGCGCAGATACCGAAGCAATTCTCGCGCTGACGAAGTTCGCGAAGCGCTTGCTCAACCCGGAAGATCTCGGCCACGCGGTGACGTTCGAAGTGCGCCAGCTTGCGCGCCGCGCGCTGGGGTTGCCGGAGGTTAAGGAGTACGACTTGTGAAAACCTGTACGAAGTGCGGGGTTGAGAAAGAGTTGAGCGAGTTCGCAAAGTCAAAAGCAAGAAAAGACGGGGTTTTTATCTGGTGCAAGCCGTGCCAGAGGGCTTACGACAAAACCCGCCGAGAGTTGTACGTTGAAAGAGAAAGGGAACGCAGCAAAAAGAAGTATTGGGCGAACGTGGCGGAATCGCGCTTAAAAAACAAACTGAAGGAGCGGGAGGCAAGGGCTGCAGGTAACAGAGTAGACACCTCTCAGTGGAGGAAGGAAAACCCCGAAAAGTACAGAGACTGGCAAAAGAAGTACTGGGCGTCTCAAGCAGTGAAGGAACGGCGTAAGACGGTAAGAGAGGCGGCCCCTGATGGGTATTTGAAAAGTAAAGTTCGTTCCCTACGGGAAGCGACATCCGAAGAACTCGCCAATTATCGCGAAACACTATTCATAAAGCGCGAAGCAGATGCTTTCAAGAAGTTCCTAACCCAAATTGAAGAGAGGCTTGAAAATGGCACGACAACTAGTTAGCACCGGCAAACTCCGTACCTTCCTTTCCGACGCACTGGTGAAGATGGATGCAGGCGAGATGACGGCGGAAGATGTGAGCGCAATGGCGAAGCTGGCTGGCCAGATCAATGAAAGCTTGTACGCCGAAATCCGCTTCCAACGCTTGCAACTGGAATTGAAGCGCGAGGTCGGCAAGTTCGGCGAGTTGATCATTGGCGATACTGACGGCAACGAGAAAGTACGGAATCCCCCGGAGGAAAAGTGAAGCTCTACAGCACAACCGACGCGGGCAAGTCGATCCACAAAGCGCACGGGCAGTTCACGCATGTGGTGCTTAACCGTTCGACCACGCTTTCCCGCGCAATACCATTCAACTCGCGCACGATCGTGGACTTGCCCCTCTACCAGTACGCGAGCTGGATTCCCGAGTCGGAGTTGCAGCTTCGCAACTGGTGGGACAGGGGCGGTGTGCTGATCGCCCAGGATAGCCACCTGACGCTCCCCGAGGGGCCGCCCGACGTGACAGTACTGGCCGAATGCCCCTACGACCTGTTCAGGCTGGAAACCACGAATCAGTTCAACCGAGAGTACGGAGTGGTTCCGAACCCGGTATCGTGGACTGCGCACGACGAGACGGTAGACCTACGCCATCCGCCGGTGGACTTCCTGAAAGAGATCTGGCACCACTGCGGGGGGCGTCAGATGTCGCCTTCCGAGTTGTCGCAAGCATCGGGGTGGCCCGTGGCGCAAGTCCAGCTTATGAAGAACTGTTTCAAGCCGGAGGAATGGTGGTATGTCCAGAAGCGCCTGAAGCCTGACCGCAGCGAGTTGATGCCGGCATGGGATTGGCTGGAGGGTGGCGCGGTTCCGAAGCGCGAAGTCACGAAGTCGGGTTACCGCGCAGCGGTGGAGGAACTAGGGCGCTTCGGGTATATCGGCTTGAAGAAACTGCACCACTACCCGAGTGAAACGCCCAAGTGGCGCGCGCTTGAGAAAGAGCGCAACGCGGCGCTTAAGTCCTTGGCTGATGTTCGATTACTTGTGGAATCGCTTCCCGACCATCTGTCATCGTAATCACGGTTTGCCGTATCTCTTTAATTCTTGGAGCATTCGCATGATAAAGGGCATTCAACTCGGCCAGGGCGTTCTCACTCTCGGAATTACCTGCGCGCGCCGACCCTCCCCCGGTCAGAGCAAGCGCCGCGTCGAGTTTGACTTTTGCGAGAGCGGCACTGTCACCGAAATTCATCGTAGCGAGCTTGTGGACTTCTTTTATGCCATCGACGCGGAAAACCCTTACGAGGTCTGCGACCTGATTTTCAAACTGGTCGGAACTGAGACGAGAATAAGCCGGATCAACTTTGACCTGCTCAACAGCCCCAGCGAAGGCTTGCAGGGAAGCGCTGCGACGGATGTACTGGTCGATCTCGCGAGCGGTACATCCGAGCGCACAAGCGGTGAGGAACAAGTCACCTTTAGCCTCGGTTAAAGCCGTTTTGATTGACGCTTCGGAAATCAGACCAGCCTTTCGCGATTCGCTGGTCATTTTTTCGTAGCCTTCTTCGCGGGCAAGCCCTTAAGCGACTTGCCCACTTGCGATTTCACGAACTCTTTGCCCACGCGCTTGGGGATGCCCAAGCCGGAGCGGCCCGCTGCTGCCGCATGCATGGCGGCGTTTTGGGCTTTCGATTTCATCGGCATGATCTTTCCTTATGTCTTCGCACATGCATTTATACATCGGATTGCCGCATCGGCCACAGTCCATCAATACTCCATTCCGGTAGCAAAGCCCATAGCCTGAAGAATGGGCAGTTGTTTCTTCATCTTGGACCCGATATCGATTCGATAAAACGGGCTATTCGGGATCTTAACCTTTTTGATGGCCGCGTACACGCTTCGCCGCGCGCCGGATACGGTTGCGCCTTCGCCGGTTGCGACTAAGGTGTAATCGCCCGCGGTGACCGGGCCGGGGAGGTCAACCACTTTCCCGTTCACCTCGCGCGGCGCGACGCCCATCATTATCTCCGACCAGTGGAGGTGTTCCATGTCTTCGGCGCCGTAGACCGGGATTCCACACAGGTCACGGTTCGTGACGTGCGAGTAGGGGAAGTCGGGGAGCGCCATTACAACACTCGCGCTTACAACGTCGGTGCGTATCTTAAGCGTGTCCTTACCGTCGCAAGCGTCCTTCATCCATTGCGCCTGATCGCCGATGATCAGCGAAGTCAGGCTGTGGCGGATCGGCCATCCG
>Ga0209530_1000490_pt1 | contig 27743 bp, 25 predicted proteins | sample BlaSpr_A8_Ref_O1_FD_187987 | JGI IMG/M metagenome (GOLD analysis project Ga0209530, IMG submission 187987) | Forest soil microbial communities from Thunder Bay, Ontario, Canada - Black Spruce, Ontario site 2_A8_Ref_O1 (SPAdes) (version 2) | ecosystem: Environmental > Terrestrial > Soil > Boreal...
GTCCTATTTTCTGAGTGGCGCCGGGTTCCACAGACCGCTGCGCGTCTGGGTCCCCAGCTGCAAACGCGCGGGCTCTGCGTCGGGGTAGTACGGCGTCAACCGCTGCAACGAGCCCCAGTCCCGGGACCAGTCGTCTTTCAGATACGTGGCCACCGTGGTCGCCTTGACCAGCAACTCGGTCACGCCCAGCGGGCCGCCACCGTTGTTGTCCATCACCGGTGAGTTGGCCTCAGCGCCGAACCGATCCGGCAGGATGCGCCATTTCGGCGTTTCATCGACACCGTTTCGATGGCCGAATGGTCGCTGGCAGGGGAATGCCAGACCTACCAGCCAGTCCAGGAACACCGGATCTTGGGAGTCCACCACAGCCTGCAGGGTGCGCAGCTGTGGAATTCGCGGCGGTGTGAGCCCGATCCAGTGCTGCGGCGCCAGGTCCTGGTCATCGGCGACGAGCCGGACTTGGGTGGCGCTGGCCGGGATCGCCGACATAGGCAACCGCAAGTTACGCCAGGCCGGTGATGCCCCTACGTCGGCAAATTGCAATGGCCCGCCGGGGTGTCCGCCGGCCGCTCCCTCATCGGTAGCCCACTGCACCTGCACTTCGCGGGGGTCGAAGCGGCCTGCTGCCGTGACCACCAGCAGCGGTCCGGCGTTATCACGCTGTGTGGGAAGTCGGTACCAGCCCGAGCGCAACCTGGCGGGCAACTGGATGCCGGACCGCCAGCTGCCGAGCACCGGTGTGCGGGTTGGGTCCAGGTTGTAAGGCAACTGGGCCTTGGAACCATTGAGTCCCGGTGCGGCGCTGGTGCCGCCTTCATTACCGGCCTCGCCGCCGGCGATCGTCTCGTTATCGTTGACGAAGCTACGGTCGCCCGGACGCTCCATCACCGGGTCGGCGGAAACGTCGGAGGGAATACCGTTGGGAGTGAAGGCTTCCGACAGGCCGGCGCCCAGCGCGTCTTGCACTGAGGCCGTCACCGGGGGCAGCATGCCGGCGTTGGGATCCTGCTCTACCAGCACATCCTCGGCCAGTCCGCAGGACCTGCCGGCCAGAGCCTGCAGGTTTGACCGGCCGACCGACCATGCCGGGTACTGGCCGGTCATCGCCAGGGTCAGCGAGACCACTTCGAAAATCACCAGCACCCACGCAGCGATTGCCAACGGGGACTGGATGATTCCGGCCACTCGCGCCCCGAACCGGGTTTTGGGTGGCCTGTTGTCCGTAGCGACGAAGTGGAACCATGCCGTCACCAGCAGCACCACCACCGTGAGCTCAAGCAGCGCAGTGGTAAGAGACCATCGCAACTTCGGGAACGAGTTCGACCACGGCACACCGAAGTTGGACACGTACCACCAGCCGTTGACGCTGGCGAATGACAATGCCAGCACGAACAGCACCAAGGCGGCGAACATGGTGCGGTTGCGTCGCGATTGCATTGCCGCACCCGTAACCGCAACCGCAGCCAGTGCCCCCAGCGAGCCGGCCAGCCCGGCGAACACACCGAAGTGGTGCGTCCATTTGGTCGGGGTGAACATCATCGCGAGGAACGAGATGACGGTGATACCGATGATGCGGCGGCTCGGTCCGGCTGCGGTGCCCGGAATGCGCCCTTTGCGCAACGACATTGCGACCGCCACCGCAAGTGCGACCAGCAACGCCAGCACGGCGAAGCGGCGGGCCACCGACCCGTCTGGGCTGGCCATGAACAGCCGCTCGTAGCGGATGTGCTCGTCGAACCACTTCAGGCTGGGCCCGACATCGCGCTTGAGGACGCTGGCTTGGACCTCGCCGGCCAGGGTCTGGTCGCGGAATATCAGGATCGCGGTGACAGTGGCCGCAGCCAGGATTGGCGCCACCAGTGGCAGCACACCGAACTGTTTGGATCTGCGGTGCAGGATGGTCCGAAGCGGCCCGACGGCGACCAGCAGCGCACCGATGGAGGCGATACCGGTCGGGCCGGAGAACAGAGTCAGCGCACCGATGATGCAGGCGATCGCCACCGGCAGCAGCCGGCTGGTGGCCACGGCGCGCTCTATCGAACACCAGGTCAGCAGAATGCCCAGCGCGATGATCGGCTCGGGCCGCAGCCCGTTGTCCAGCGGCAGCCAGACCGCAAGGAACATGCCCGCAGCCGTCCATGCCGCGGCCCGGCTGTTCTTGACGGCGTGACCCAGTCTGGGGATGACTTCACGGCTGATCACCCACCAGCACGTCAGCGCCATCGCCAGGGTCGGCAAGCGTGTCCAGATGCTGGTGGTGCTGACGTGTGCCCACAACGCGAGCAGGTCGTAGTACCAGCCGAACGGCGCCTCGGGTGTACCGAACCAGCGGTAGTAGTTGGCCATGTAGCCGGCGTGCTCGGATACCCGGGCCATGGTCAGGATGTAGCCGTCGTCGGAGGTATTGGCGCCGACGAAGTGCCACCACACCAGCACAGCAATCACCAGGGCATCCAGACCGCCGATCGACCACCACCGCGACGGCAGGAAGCGCCGGTGCCGGGTGCCGTCGGCGGCGTCGAGGACGTGCAGCGCGACCAGTGCAGCGGCGGTCAGCACCACGCCGAGGATCATCGCGATCAGCTTCAGCGGCGTGGGGCTGCTGCTGTAGCGGGTGTCGACGGTCGCCGAGAAGCTCAGCTCCGGCGGCGCCGGCCCGGCCAGATCGGTGAAGACGCCGACGATCTGTGGCCGGAAGTCGTAGCCGCTTTTCTCACCCCGTAGTGGCGCGCCGGGATGTTCGGCGTTGGGCCCCTGCGTCAGCCCGACGAATTCGGCCGTGACGCGATCGGCGTGCGCGGTAAAGGTCAAGCGCTGGCAGGCCGGGCTGAGCACCTGGCTCAACGGCGCCGTGACTACCGCAACGTTACGCACCACGAGCACCAGCTCGTCATTGGCGCGCTGGATGAGCAACCCGCGATCGACGGCCTTGGGAGCCTGCTTGGGCACCGTTGACAACAGCACGGTCTTGGAGCTGTTCTGCGAACCGGCCAGTCCGGCGGCGGCCTGACAGGGCACGGTGACGTTCAGCTCGGTGGCCACATACCCGATCAGCGGTGCGTCGACGCTGTCGAACGCGCCGTTCTGCGGCCAGTTCAGCTGGGCGGTGGTCTGGTTGACCGGCAGCACTGGGGTGACGATCGCCAGAAGGGCTCCCAGCAGCCCTGCGGCGACAGCGACGAACCGAGCGATCCGGTGGTTCGCTCCCGTGTCGCTCACGGAGGTAGATGCTAGTTCTTCGACCAAGTCAGGTGAGGTTTCGGTAGCCATCAGCCGCTTGTCACTGGTTGGGCCACCGGCCTGCGGATGGCCAGCACAAACGGGCCGACGCCTTGGACAACGAAACGCGGGTCGGCGAACAGGGCGGCCCGCAGGTCGACCGTGTAGCGACGAACGTTGGGCTGGTTGGGGTAGACGTCCTCGGCCAGCCGCAGCGTGTACTTGTTGTTCGCGCCGCGGCGCATGAGAAATACCGTCGGCGGCGGCCAGGGTGATGTGTCCAGCGCGTGGATCAACTCGTCGGCGGTCTTGAGCTTGGACCACTTATTGATTTGTGCGGCGCGTAGGTCGAACTGCGCCAGCGGGTTGGCGTAGTGCGACGTCAAACCTTGAAAGCCCCAATAGGGGTAGTAGGACAGGAAGCTGTAGTCGGCGGTCAGTACCACGGTCTGATCGCGTGGCTTGCCGGTGGCGTGCACGATGGCGGCGTCGATGACGGAGTAGTACTTCTCCGAGCCGGCTGGGCGCCGGTCGCCGCGCTGGCCGTGTCCATCAGTGTCGGTGTAGGCGATGGTGAGATCCGGCCGCAGTACGTCGGGAATGTCCTGGCTGAACGCGATGGTCGCGGCCAGCCCGATCGCGCCGGCGATCGGGACAAAGGCTCGGCTGCGGGCTGCCAGCACCTGGGCGGCCTCGATAAAGCCGAACACTCCGGCGGCGACCAGCAGCACGCTCAGCGTGGGCTGCAGCCGGAACGACAACAGCGTGGTGCGCGCCAGGGTGGTCAGCATCGACAACAGTGACCACAGGTAGACGGCCAGCACGCCGACCGCCAGCGCGCCGGCCCGCACCGACGAGCGGGCTCGCACCACCAGCCACAGGGTGCCCAGCATGCAGATCGTTCCCAGCAGGGAGAACTGCAGCATGGGGAATGTCAGTTCGGCGCCGTCGGCCGGAAGATAGTGCTGGGCGCTGTCGGTGTTGGTCACCGGGCTACTGGCTGCCCGCAACAAAAACGGCAGCCAGGTGCTGGCCGCGATGGCTGCCGCGATGGCGGCGATGACGGCCAGCCGGCGCAGCGGGTCGAGCGCGGCTTTGAACCCGGAGCGTCGCCAGCGCACGCCGGCCAGCAGCAGCGCCATCAGCACCACCGTGAACGCGGTGTAGCCCAGCAGCAGCGTGTACCAGGTGGCCGTGAAGCCGAGGAATATCCCGGCGCCGACCACCGCGGCCCAGCCGCTCCTGCGCTCGAACGTGACGCTGTCGTCACGTTCGGCCTCCAACGTGACTGTGGCGTCACGCTCGGCGCCGGCGCGGAGACCCGACCACGTCAGCACCAGCATCGGCGGCAGCAGCACGGTGATCATCGCGGCGTAGGGCTCAGGGGAGCCGTAGGCCAGCGTCACCGCCGCGGTCGCGGTGGTGACGACCAGCGCGTACTCGAACCGGATCATCCGCCACCACAGCACCAGTGCGACCGTTACCGCGATGGTGATCGAGGTGATCGCCCACGGCTTGTAGATCTCCCAGGCCGGTGTTCCGGTCAACGCCGCCACACGCCCACCGATCCAGAACCAGCCTGGCGGGTAGAACGGCGGCAGCCCGATATAGGTCATGTCGTGCAGGGCTGGGTTGTCGGCGAGCCGGGTCAGGTACTCGGTGCGGAACTGCTGGTCCACGGAGATGCCGAACAGATACAGCTTGGTGGCCCCCAACGGCATGCCCAGCGTCACGACGGTGAACGCGGACACGAACACCAGCCCGCTCACCTGGGCCAGCACCGGGAACCGGCCTCGCCGCCACACCCAGCCGGTAGCGATCAGCCCGGCCAGGCAACCGACCTGGCCGACGGTGGTCAGCGCGTGCAACTGGTTGGACGAGGGAAAGGCCGGCCACTGAACGCGCGAGACGGCGATGAGCGATATCACCGCGACCGAAATGGCCACCACCGCCGCCAGAACCATCTGGCCCAGGCTGGTCAGTACGTTGCGCATGGTCAGATTGGCAGCCTGCGGAAGATGCTACGCGGGATGTGTCGCAACACCATCATCACGTACCGGAATGCTGCTGGCGCCCAAACCAATTCCTTACCTTTTGCGGACGCGGTCACTGCGAGGTTGGCTACGTATTCCTTGTCCACGGTCAGCGGAGCTTCCTTGATATGAGCACTCATCCGGGTGCGCACCTGGCCGGGCCTGATCACCAGCACGCGAACACCGTACTGACGCAGCGCCTCTGACAACCCCAGATAGAAACCGTCCAGACCGGCCTTGGTGGAACCGTAGACGAAGTTGGACCGCCGCACACGCTCACCGGCGGCCGAACTCATCGCGATGATCTGACCGAAGCCTTGAGCGCGCATCTTCTCACCTAACAGTACGCCCATGGAAATCGCTGCAGTGTAATTGATTTCGGCTATCTGGACAGCCTTGCGCTGATTCTGCCATAGTTCTTCGGCATCCCCGAGTAAACCGAACGCGACAATGGCCACGTCGACATCGCCATCAGCGAAGGCCTGCTCGATCACCTTCGGGTGGGTATCGGTTTGCAGTGCTTCGAAGTCGATCAGCTCCACCGACCGCGCACCTGCGGCTTTCATCTGCGCTACGGCGCCGTCGCGGCCCGGGTCGTCGGGCATGGCGGCCAGCAAGATACGGGCGTGCGCGTTTTTCAGGTAACGCTCGCAGATCGCCAGCCCGATCTCGGACGTGCCGCCGAGCAGCAGCACGGTTTGCGGGTTTCCTACCGCGTCGAGCACCATTTAGAGCAACTCCAAACGTCGGGCCATGTCGGAGGCGAACACCCGCGAGGGGTCGACCTTGCGGCGCACGGCGATCCACTCGTCGATGCGCGGATACATGGCGTGAAAGGTGTCGGCCGTGGTGCGGTTGTCCTTGGCGGTATAGACCCGCCCGCCGAATTCCTGCACCCGGCGGTCGAGTTCGTTGAGGAACTCATTGAGCCCGGGCTTGATTGGGAAGTCCACGCAGACGTTCCAGCCCGGAATCGGGAAACTCAGTGGCGCCTGATTGCCCGGGCCGAATAGTTTGAACACGTTGAGAAACGAATAGTGCCCCGACTTCTGGATGTCGCGGATGATGCCCTTGAATTCCTCGACAGCATTGGTGGGAACGACGAATTGATACTGGCCGAAGCCCGCTGAGCCGTAGAAGCGATTCCATTCGCCGAACATGTCCAGCGGGTGGTAGAACTGCGTCAGGTTCTGGATCTTGCCCCGGTAGGTTCCGGATTTGCGGTACCACAGTTCGCCGATCGGCGCGAAGGTGTACTTGTTGGCCAGCCCGTTCGGGAAAATGTCGGGCACCGTAAGTAGTTGTGGAGCATCGAATTTCAGCGGGTAGCGGCGCAGCTTGGCGGGCAACTGGTCGAGGGTGGCCAGCGAGCCACGGGATACCGCCGCGCGGCCCAGCTTCGGAGGTGCGCTGATCGTGTCGAACCAGGCACTGGAATAGGTGTAGTTAGCTTCGCTGCCATCGCTGTGCAAGGCGATGGTCTCGTCGAGGCTGGCGGTGACGTCGCCGTCGGCGATGAAGTAGGCCGTCTCGGTGGGCGTCATCGCAATGGTGGCCCGCAGGATGATCCCGGTGAGGCCGTTGCCACCGACCGTGGCCCAGAACAGTTCGGACTCCTCGCCGGCCGGTGTGAGGTGGCGAATCTCGCCATCCGCGGTCAGCAGGTCCATGCTGCGGACATGGTCGCCGAAGCTGCCCGCGCTGTGGTGGTTCTTGCCGTGGATGTCGCAGGCGATCGCGCCGCCGATGGTGACTTGCCGGGTTCCCGGCAACACCGGGACCCAGAGTCCGAACGGCAGGGCCGCCTTCATCAGCTGGTCGAGGTTGACTCCGGCGTCGAGGTCGGCCAGCTTGGTGTCTGCGCTGATGGAGTGGATGCTATTCAGCCGGTTCATGTCGATGACCAGCCCGCCGCCGTTTTGCGCGTTGTCGCCATACGACCGGCCCATCCCGCGCGCGATGACCCCTCTGCCGCCACCATCGGCCACCCGGGCCACCGCCTTGGCGATCACCTCGGGGTCGGGGGTGCGCAGCACGTCTGCCACCGACGGCGCGGTGCGGGCCCACCCGGTCAGGCGGGTGGCTGTGGTGGAAGCCGTGGTGGGCTCGGGGGTGCTCGACATCGTCAAAGAGGGTACCGCCTGGGTGGCTCGGCTCAGTGCATGCGGAAGATTACGGCTCGCTGCACGATGAAATTGATCACCGTGGCAATGCCCTGCGCGATCACGAATGCAACGGGTATCGCCCACTGCCGGTAGTGCAAAAGCCAAAGGCAAAGATGATTGACTCCGACCTGCACGGCGAAGGTAACTGCGTAAAGAGCCATGACCGCGGCGAACCGGGCAGTGCTTGGTGGCGCCTGAAATGTCCATCGGCGGTTGATCAGGTAGGCGGTGATGGTGCCGACGATGACGCTGATCAATTTCGACAGGTCAACCTGCAGGCCCACTACTTTGTAGAGCGTCACATAGACGCTGAAGTCGACGATCGCCGCCAGGCCGCCGGTGACGACGAAACGCCCTGCCTGCGTCGTCAGGTTCATTTGCTGGCTCTGCTCAGCCCGGGACTCTGGCGGGAACATTTGGGGATCCTAACGGGGCTGTCGGGTCCTCAGGCGGCTTCAGTAAAACTTGTTAAGTGGGCAACTTCACTGCGACCAACTCGACCTGATTTTGGCCTTGCGGCGTCGAATAGGTCACCGTATCCCCCGGTTGATGACCGGCCAGGGCCTGCGCCAACGGACTGCGAGCGGTCAATGTTTCGGCTTCGCGGCCAAACGGAGTCTCTTCGACGATGGAAATCACATGCATCGTGACGACTTCACCGTCGGGGAACCGCAGCGTCAGCTCGGTACCGCCCGGCAGCGCTTCCGACTCGTCGGAGTACGACGGTTCGGTTCGCAACCGGCGGTCCAGCTCGTTGATCCGGTCATTGAGGACGACCAGTTCATCAGCGCGCTGTATTGCCTCGGCGGCGTCTGCGTGATCGCTGACCATACCGCGGTCGTTCTTGACCTCGATCTCCAGGAGATCGCGCCGCTGGTGCAGACGAGTCACCTCCGCGGCGAGGTTTTCCCGCGCCGCATCCGCCACTGATTGAACTTCTTCGCTCACGTCCGTCGACCTTTCGCGGCGCGGCCGCGATATCGCGGTGCGCCCTGACTCGCATTTTGGGTTGCCTGATTACTCAGCTGCCGGCATTCGTGGTGCTTCAGTGTTGCACCACCACGAGGCAGCCGCCACCGGTTTTCGACAAGCATTTTCAGTTGTTGAACAGATGCATACCCAATCGGTGGCGGTTCTATCCTCGCTTGCCCGCCGCGCTCTTGGCGCAACCGCTGATTTATCGCACCAGTCGCATTGACATGCATCATCTTTCGCGTCGCTAGCGGGTCTGCTGCCGGGTCGACTCGGGGTGCCTGGCGAGCGGCGGCGCGGTGTCGTCGTCGTCATAGTCGATGATCCCGCCGCGCAGCGCGTCGAAGATGGCCACACCCTGCGAGACCAGCCCCGCGGCCACCTGGCCGAGCCCTTCGGCGCCATTGAGGACCGTGAGATTTGCGCTGGAGAGCCCTAGCGCGGCCTTCTCGACGATTTGCGGTAGCTGGTCGATGAGCATCTTGTCCAACGCCACCCGGTTGTGTGACGCCGCCGCCTCGGCCTGGATCTTCATCTTCTCTGCGTCGGCGACAGCCATGATCCGTACGCGTTCGGCCTCCGCCTCCGCCGGTTTGACTACCTCGGCGACCAGTTCCTGCTGGCGTAGTTCGCCGGCGCGTTCGGCCAGTTCTGTTCGCATCTGCAGCACTTCGCGCTGGGCCTGAGCTTCGGCCAGTGGGCCGGCCTGGGCGGCTTGTGCCTGAGCCTTGTCGACCTCGGCCTTGTATTGCGCCCTGACGATCGCGGTCTTGCGGGCGAACTCTGCCTGATTGCGTTGTGACTCCTGCTCGGCTTCGGCGGCCGCCTGGTTGGCTCGCGCCTGCGCGATCTGCGCCTGCTGCTGGATAGCCGCGTTGTGCGGCGCGGACATCGCGTTGATGTAGCCCAACCCGTCGTCGTCGATGGACTGGATCTGCAAGGCGTCGACATTGAGGCCGATCCGTGCCATCTCCTCCTTGGACCCGTCGAGCACCTCGGTGGCCAGCTTCTGACGTTCCCGGATGATCTGCTCGACGGTCATCGAGCCGATGATCGAACGCAGGTGACCGGCGAAGATCCGGCCGGTGAGTATCGCCATCTGGTCCTGGTCTGACAGGAACCGCTGCGCGGCGCTGATGATGCTCTCGGTGTCGTTGCCGACCTTGAAGGCGATCACCGCGCGGACGTTTAGGGTGATGCCTTGCTGAGTGACGCACTTTTCGGCGACCTCGGACTCACACATCGCCATCGTCAGGAATCGAACTTTACGGAAGACCGGCAGGACGAAGGCGCCGTGGCCGGTCACGACACGGAAGGGGACGTCGCTCCGGACTCGGCCGCCGGAGATCAGCATCGCCTCGTCCGGAGCGGGCACCTTGTAACCGAGCATTGTGGGACTCCTTGCAGTTTTGTTGTTGCGTATCAGGGATTTTCGGTCGTCAATCGACGGTCCAGGGCTCGACGACCACCGTTCTCGCGCCCCGAACCTCAACCACCAGCACCTTGGTGCCTTTCAGCAATGGTTGGTCAGACCATGCGAGGAAGGTTTCCTTGGACCCCCGCAGGGTCACCATCACCTCGCCGGCGCCGCGGTCGCCGCGGGTTGCCACGATCAGCGTGCCCACGCAGCCGATTACCGGGGCGTTGCTCACGATCGCATAATCCTCCTTCGGCGGGTTCAGGTCGAGTTTGTCACCTTTGCTGGGGCGGGCTTATGGGGCAACCACGCGGTGGTCGTCACCAGGTGACTACACCCAATACGGAACCCGGGCGCGGAATTGCCGCATCGCGAACGCCGCCAGCAACCAGCCGACGACCGTCAGCGTCACCACCACCACCCAGTGCCGCAGCTCCTGGTGGCCGCCCAGCAGCGGCGCCCGCACGATATCCAGATAGTGCAGCAGCGGGTTGAGTTCGACGATGCTCGCCCACCGTCCCGCACCCTGCTGGCGCAGCGTGTCGTCATTCCAGATGATCGGCGTCATGAAGAACAGCAACTGCACGACCGAAAACAGCAGCGGACCGATGTCTCGGTAGCGAGTCGCCAGGATGCCGAAACACAGTGATACCCATATGCAATTCAGCACGATCAACGCCAGCGCCGGAATGACCGACAGGTCGGCCCACGACCACGGCTTAGGGAAGACGATCGCGACGACGAGATAGATGACGATGTTGTGCGCGAACAAAATCATCTGTCGCCACACCAGGCGATAGACGTGCACACTCAACGGCGTCGGCAATTGTTTGATCAGTCCCTCGTTGGCGACGAACACGTCGGCACCCTCGAGGATCGCGGCGTTGATCAGGTTCCAGATGATCAGCCCGAGCGTGACGTAGGGCAGGTGCACAGACAGGTCGAGGTGAAATAGCTTGGAATACAGGCCGCCCATCGCCACCGCGGTGGTTCCGGTGGCGATGGTGATCCAGAACGGTCCCAGCACCGAGCGGCGATAGCGCTGTTTGATGTCCTGCCAGCCAAGGTGCAGCCAGAGCTCGCGGCGACGGAAGCCGTCGGTCAGATCCCCCCTGGCCCGGGCGAATGTCCGCGACTGAGCCGCCGCGTCGATGAACGTCATGAGGATCCTCCAGCGTCAGGCTTGCCGAATTGCTCACGACGTCCCAAGCGGCGCAAGCGAATCCACTCCATCAGTCCCTTAGAGTCACGGCGGGTCACTAAGAAGAACCAGCCGAACCGCAGCCACTCCTGGGCCAGCAGCTTACGAAGGCCGGGTTGCGACAGCAGGTAGCCGCGGTTGCGGTAGGTGAAGAACCGCTTGATGGGGTCGTCGGGATACTGAGTGTGCATCCGGCCGCCCAGAATCGGCCGGAACTCATCGGATCCGCAGGGATGGAGGTAGACCGCTTCCAGGCAGGTTCCGAACGCCAGCCCGGACCGAACCAGCCGGCGGTGCAATTCGACCTCGTCGCCGCGGATGAACAGCCGCATGTCCGGGACACCGACCGCGTCCAGGGTGGACGCGCGAAACAGCGCACCGTTGAACAGCGACGCGATCCCGCGTAGCAGATCCTGCCCTTCTTCGGTACGCAATTCGCTTGCACGCCTGCGCCATACCAGGCCACGGCGCAACGGAAACGCCAGCCGCTGCGGGTCGTCCATATTGCATACCATCGGCGATACCTCGGCCAGGCCGTACTTCTCGGCACAGGCCAGTAGGGTCGCCAGTACCTGGCTGTCCTGCGGGCGCCCATCGTCGTCGGCCAGCCACAGCCAATCGGCGCCCTGTGCCAGCGCGTGCAACATGCCGAGCGCGAAACCGCCCGCGCCGCCCAGGTTTCGGCGTGAACTCAGATAGGTGCTGGAGATCGGTTGTCCGGCCACCAGATCGCGAACCCGGCTATCCCCGGGGCCATCGTTGTCGACAACGATGAGATGATCAGGCAGGCGGGTCTGGGTGCTGAGCACATCCAGCGACTTGGTCAGCTCATCGGGGCGCCGGTGGGTGACCACTACGGCGAAGACGGATTCACTCATCCGGGGAAGTTCCAGAGGCTTGTTGTGCGAGGGCCTCATGGGCGGCGGTCTCGGCCAGTACCTCGCGCACGTGCCGGGCCGCGTCCTCACCCTCGTAAGCGCGTACCACGTCTTCGATGCTGCCGCTGAGCCGGATCACTCCGTGGTCGATCCAGATCGCTGTCTTGCACAGCCGGGCCAGGAATTCGTTGGAATGGCTTGCGAAAACCAGGATTCCGGAACGTTCCACCAGGCCCTGCAGTCGCGATTGCGCCTTCTTCAAGAAGTCGGCGTCCACGGCGCCGATACCTTCATCGAGCAAAAGGATCTCGGGGTCGATGCTGGTGACCACGCCCATCGCCAGTCGGACCCGCATTCCGGTGGAGTACGTGCGCAGCGGCATCGACAGGTAGTCACCCAGTTCGGTGAACTCGGCGATCTCGTCCACCTTGGCCAGCATCTGCTTTCGGGTCTGCCCCAGGAACAGGCCGCGGATGATGATGTTCTCGTAGCCGGAGATCTCGGGATCCATGCCGATCCCGAGATCAAACACCGGCGCCACCCGGCCAGTGACCGTCGCCGATCCCCGGGTGGGCTCGTAGATACCCGAAAGTAGGCGCAGCAGAGTCGATTTACCGGCCCCGTTGTGGCCGACTAGACCGACCCGGTCGCCTAACTCAAACGACAACGTGATGTCCCGCAACGCCTCGACGACGACCACGTTGGAGTTGTTGCGCCCAATGGTGCCGCCCGCCTTGCCCAGGACAGCCTTCTTCAAGGAACGCGACTTGGCGTCGAAGATCGGAAATTCCACCCACGCGTCGCGTGTCTCGATATGAGGACCAGACACCGTGCCCGCTTACAGGTATTGCCCGGTGCCCGAGTGTCCGGGCCCGGGGTGGCCCGAACGACCGATCCCCGGGGGTAGCGCGCCCTGGCGTATCTGCTCTAACTGCGCACGGGCGCCCATCTGCTGGGCGAACAACGCGGTCTGGATGCCGTGGAAAAGACCTTCCAGCCAGCCGACGAGCTGGGCTTGCGCGATGCGCAACTCGGCCTCCGACGGCGCGGCGTCCTCGTCGAACGGCAGGGTGAGGCGATCTAGTTCCTCGCGAAGTTCTGGTGCCAGACCCTGTTCGAGCTCCCGGATGCTGGTGTCGTAGATCTCACGCAGCCGTTTGCGGCTGGCTTCGTCGAGCGGTGCGGCGCGCACTTCTTCGAGCAGTTGCTTGATCATGGTGCCGATTCGCATCACCTTGGCGGGTTGCTCGACCAGGTCGGTCAGGGAGCGCCCATCGGAGTCCACGTCGTCTGCCGCCTCGTGTATCGCCATGATCCGCGGATCGATGCCGCCGATGATCTCGATGCCGTCGTCATCATTGCCGTTAGTCAAATCCGGTCACCATCCTCTTGTGCATCTAAGAGTGGGTCGCTGGGGCATTTCCACGCCACTCGTAGATTTTGGCCCCACCGTTGTCGTAGATCAGCTCCCACGACTTCGATTTCTCCAGCGAGACTAGCCCGTCGGGCACGTGGAACCCCCTAACCGTGGGCGTGCTGGTGTAGATGTAGCGGATATTGAGTGCTTTGATCGCCTCGACTACCCGCGGATCCGAATCGCCCTTGCGGGCGGAGCTCCAGAAGATGAATCGATAGGGGCCCGGGCCCATCTGCTGTGGGTAGTCGTAGTGGGTCCACAGTGGGTGCAGGTCGGCCACCGCGTACACCCACGCGGTGCCGTCGGTGTTGGCGTTTCCGATCAGGGTGTCGTGTGCGCCCGGCAGTTTTGCCAGATAGGCCATGGCCATGAGGTCTCGCTCGTCGATCATCACCGAGTCGTATTTGTCGCCGAACAGGACCAGGTGTCGATACAAGTAGTGCCGGCCAGTGAGCACGGTGGCCACCACCAGTAGCACCGCCACAGTCGCGACCCAGACCGGTGCGGGCTGGGGGTACCTCCCGCTTGCGGGGGACTGTTTGTATCGCTCGGTGACTCGTTTGGCGACGGCGATCACAACCATGACGATCGCGAACAAAGCGATGCCTGCCATCGGTGTCACCAGCATCGTCACCACTGCCGTGAGCCGCCGAGGATCGTTGTAGAAGAACTGGCTGAACTCTTCGATGGCAGCGCCGACGGGGTTGTGAAACGGCGCGCTCGAGTAGATGGTCGCCACGGTCAGCACCAGCCAGACCGCCGGCGGCCACCAGATTTTCTTGTACAGCAGGATCGCCATGCCGATGGCGACCAGCACGACCAGGCCGTATTGGGTCGGGAAATCGTTGAGATGGCGGGTGTGCAGGAGCAGTGCGTCGATAACACCCTGCTTGACGCTCTTGAAGCTGGGGAATGCATGCCCAGCGATGATGTCAGCCTGCTTGAGCACGCCGATGAACTGCGGCGCCAAAATCAGCGCGGTCGGTACTACCACCGCGGCCAGGCTCAGCAGGTCGGCGAGCCGGCCGCGCACCGGATGCCACCACGCGTCCAACAGCCACCAGGCCAACAGGAACAGTATGACGATGAACCCGCCGGTGAGGTGCACAGACAAAATGCCGACCAGTGCCAGCACCGCCACCGGGATGCGGTCGCGGTGCCGCAACGTCGAGGTGATCAAAACAAACGTCGGCACCGCGACCCCGTAGGCCGCCAAGTTGGGCATCGCCGCGACGCCGAATTCGACGTAGGGCACCGAGGTGAACGAAGCCGACAGCGCCGCTGCGGTGGCCGCCGCGCCCGCGGCGCACCACTCTGAGGTGACCGGCATAGCGGACGTTGTGATAGGGCGCAGCAGGCGCCAGGTGAGCATGGCCGCGCTGGCTGGAAACAACCACACCGATGCCGCCACCGAACACAGGGTGTAACCGGTGGTGGGTGCCGCCCCGGTGATCTGACAGAAGACCGCCACCAGGCCGTGGAACACGGACGGGTAGTACAGCGCTTGGTGCGTCTCGACATTGCGAAGCTCACCCATGTGCGTCGACGAGGACTGGCCGGTGTCGAGGATGAACCGCACGGTGTTGGCGTGCCAGACCGCGTCCCAGGTGCTGGGTACGGACTGCCAGTGGGTGAGCCCGCGATAGGCCGCCCACATGATCAGCAGGGCACCGAGCAGCACACCGGCCGCAATCGTCAGCGCGGGCCAACGACTCACCGCTCGGGCTTCAGCCTCGGTGTCGCGGTAGCGGGCGAGCAGCAGCTGCAAACTTGCGATCAGCAGGCCTACCGCGACCAGCGTGGCCAGCGCAGTCCAACCGTTCCAAGGGATTCCGATGGCCCCGAACGGGATTATCGCCAGCGCCACTACGCCGAATGTCAGTGCGGGGCCAACGGCGATGGTGATCGGCCAGGTTAGCTGTGCGATACGTGCGACGATTGCCCCCGGCACGATCAGCAACAGCAAGGCGATCAGCGTTCCGAACCAGAGCCCCACTCGACTAGTATGGCTGGCCGGGTGACCTGGCTCGCGAAGCCTCCGATTGGCTGGCACGGCTTGGATGTTTCTGGGCACCCGTTACCGTCACAATTTCGCGACATAGCGGAAGTTCTAAGGTGGCTGGCATGGCTTATGACGTCGCCCGGGTGCGCGGACTGCATCCGTCGTTGGGTGACGGATGGGTGCACTTCGATGCGCCGTCCGGGATGCTGATTCCCGATTCCGTGGCGACCACAGTGTCGACGGCTTTCCGTAGGTCTGGCGCCACCACAGCGGGGGCGCACCCGTCGGCCCAGCGCAGCGCTGCCGTGCTGGAGGCCGCACGTGCCGCCGTGGCCGACCTGTTCAACGCCGACCCGGTGGGCGTCGTGCTGGGCGCTGATCGCGCGATCCTGTTGTCGTCGCTCGCCGAAGCCTCGTCCTCGCGTGCCGGCCTGGGATATGAGGTGATCGTCAGCCGCCTCGACGACGAGGCGAACATCGCCCCATGGCTGCGTGCAGCGCACCGCTACGGCGCCAAGGTGAAGTGGGCCGAGGTCGACATCGAGACCGGTGAACTGCCGACATGGCAGTGGGAGAGCCTGATCGGCAAGCCGACCCGGCTGGTCGCCGTCACATCCGCGTCGGGGACGCTGGGCACGGTCACCGATCTGCGGCCGATGACCAAGCTGATTCACGACGTCGGCGGGCTGGTTGTGGTCGACCATTCCGCAGCTGCGCCTTACCGACTGCTCGACCTAAAAGAAACCGATGTCGACGTGGTGGCAGTCAACGCCGTCGGGTGGGGCGGTCCGCCGATCGGGGCGATGGTGTTTCGTGATCCGGCGTTGATCAACTCCTTCAGCTCGGTTTCGACGGATCCTCACGCCACCGGTCCCGCGCGCCTCGAGGTTGGCTTGCACCAGTTCGGTCTGCTGGCCGGCGTGGTTGCCAGCGTCGAGTACCTCGCGGCACTCGACGAGTCCGCTCGCGGCAGCCGACGCGAACGTCTCTCCCTGTCGATGCAATCCGCCGCGTCTTATCTGAACCGGATCTTTGACTACCTGATGTTGTCGTTGCGGTCGTTGCCGTTGGTGATGTTGCTCGGTCGTCCGGAGGTGCGGATACCGGTGGTCAGTTTCGCACTGCACAAGGTGCCGGCCGAACGGGTGGTGCAGCGCTTGGCGGACAACGGAATTCTGGCGATTGCCGACGAGAGTTCACGCGTGCTCGACGTGCTGGGCGCCAATGACATTGGCGGCGCCATTAGCGTCGGGCTGGCGCATTACTCGACGACGGCCGAAGTCGACCAGCTAGTTCGCGCGCTGGCGTCGTTGGGCTAGTCCGGTTGGTGTTCTGTTGGCCGCCGAGCTCACGAGCCGGAGACGGTCAGCACGATCTTTCCGTGCACGTGCCCTGCCACCAACTTTTGGAGCGCTTCACTTGCCTCTTGGATGGGCATACGCTCGCCGATGATCGGCCGGACCCGCCCATCGGCCAGCATCGGCCAGACGGAAGCCGTTACGGCTGCCACGATCTCGCCTTTGCTGTTCGGGCCACTCACCGGCCGGCCACGCAGCGTGGTGCCGATGACCCGCGCCCGTTTGATTAGCAGCTTGCCGAGGTTGAGCTCACCCTTGACCCCGCCCTGCATGCCGATGATGACCAGCTGTCCGTCGGAGGCCAAGGCGTCGATATTGCGGTCCAGATAGGACGCGCCCATGATGTCGAAGATCACGTCGGCGCCGTCGGTCTCCTCCTTCAGCCGCGCGACGAAGTCCTCGTCGCGATAGTTGATGGTGATCTGGGCGCCCAGGTCGCGACAGGTTTCCAGCTTCGCGGCCGACCCGGCGGTGACCGCCACCCGAGCCCCTAATACTCGCGCGACCTGGATCGCGTGGCTTCCGATACCGCTGGCGCCACCGTGCATCAGCAGCAGCTGACCTTCGCTCAGGTGAGCGGTCAGCACCAGGTTCGACCACACCGTGCACGCCACCTCGGGCAGCGCGGCGGCGTCGACCAGGTTGACACCCGCCGGAATCGGCATGACCTGGACAGCAGGAACGGCGACATATTCGGCGTACCCGCCACCACTCAGCAAGGCGCAGACTTCCTGTCCGACAGACCATCTGGTGACGTCTGAGCCCAATTCGGCGACGACGCCGGCCACCTCCATGCCGATGATCTCACTCGCCCCCGGCGGTGGGGGATACTTACCGGCTGCTTGCAGTACGTCGGCCCGATTGACACCGGCCGCGGCGACCTTGATCAGCACCTCGCCGGGCCCGGCAGACACATCGGGTACTTCTTGCCATAGAAGTTTTTCGGCAGATTCAGCGACGATGGCCCGCATGTCGGCCACGCTACTACCCGCGCCAAACCACCACCCGGGGCGATTAGGCGGGCCCCGTTACCCTTATCAGCGGTGGCGTGGCAGAGCGGCCTAATGCACTCGCCTTGAAAGCGAGAGACGGCTAAAACCGTCCGGGGGTTCAAATCCCTCCGCCACCGCCGAGTCGGCGGGCAGTTGCGCTTAACCGGATGGGATCTGGGCGGCGATGGTGTCCATCAGCGCGGTGTGCCTGCGAGCGTCGGGGTCGCGGCCGGGCTTGCCACTGCTGATCAAGCCGGCGGAGATGCCACGCTGTGGGTCTGCCCAGACCGCGATGTTGACCAGGCCGAGATGGCCGAACGCGGCCGGCGCGTTGCGCCCGAACGGCCCGAACCTATTTGTGCCGAGGATGAACCCGGTACCCCACCGGGCCGGCGTCAGACCCACGGCGAAATCCGGCCGTAAGCGTCGGCTTTCCGTCACCGCGCCGCGCAGCGTTTCCGGCTGCATCACGCGCATGCCATCGAGCTCGCCACCGCGTCGCCAAATTTCGGCGAACCGCGACATCTCGTTGGCGGTTGACACGGTGTTGGACGACGGGACCACAGTGGTGAGGAAGCGGGCGGTGTTCGTATACGGGATGATCTCGTGCACGGTTCCGCCGATCGCCTTGCGGAAGATCTGCGCGATCACCGGCGGCAGTGGCCGACCGGTCGGGTGACTCGGCGCGACTAGCCGAAGGTCTTGCTTGGCGACGCCGAAGTTGGTCCACCGGAAGCCGAGCGGATCGAGGATCTCAGTGGCCATGATGTCGCGTATGTCCTTGCCGGCAGCCGCGTAGACGATCTCGCGCATCAGCGGACCCCAGGTCAGCGCGTGGTAGATGTGCACCAATCCGGGTCGGTAGACCGGGCGTAATTCAGCGAGCAACTGCTGCGCATACTCGTGGTCGTCCGCGCGTTTGAGGTCCGGCGCGGGCCCGGTGGGAAACGGGACACCCGCGCTGTGGGTCAGCACATGCCGGATCGTGGTGCGGTCTTTGCCGTGACTGGTGTAGGTGGGCAGATACCTGCAGACCGGGTCGTCGAGGGCGAAGACCCCGCGCTCGACAAGCATATGCACGACGGTCGCGGTCATGGCCTTGGCTGCCGAGTACACGCAAAACGGGGTGTCCGTCGTGACAGGGATTTTCTCGGCGTCGGGTGGATCGGTTGGGGCGTTGCCCCAGCCGTGGCCGATCGCGCGGTTCAGGACGACACGGCCGTGCTGCCGGATGCACAACTGAATCGCCGGGTGCATGCCGGCCTGGTACCAGTACCGCGCGGCCTGCCAGATCCGCTCGACGCGGGCGCTATCGATTTCCGAGTGGTCCTCTTCGCCGAACGCCGTAACGGAGTCCAGGTCAGCCGGGAGGCGGATCTTGCCGTCTGCAGTGATGTCCCCCACCTCCGCGAGGGTACGTGCCGCGGGGTGGGGGGCGCGTTATTCCCCGTTGAACTGTGGTGGACGCTTGGCGAACGTCGCGGAGATCCCCTCGGTCAGGTCCTTGGACGGCAGGAAAGCCGCGTTCCAGGCGGCGACGTAGCGCAGGTTCTCTGAGACGGCGGAGGTGCGTTGCTGGTCGAGGACATCCTTGATGCCGTAGACCGCCAGTGGCGGGTTGGCGGCGATTTCGGCAGCCGTCTCATGGGCGGCGGCCAGTGTTTTGTCGGCGTCCTCGTACACGTCGTTGACCAGGCCGATCTTCTCGGCGCGGGCCGCGTCGATATCCTTGCCCGTCAACGCCAGTTCCCGCAGATGGCCGTCGCTCAGAATCAGTGGCAGGCGGGCGAGGCTGCCCATGTCGGCGACGATCGCCAGTTTGACTTCCCGCACGGAGAACCTGGCGTCGGCACTGGCATGGCGGATGTCGACGGCGGAGATCAGGTCGACGGCACCGCCGATGCACCAGCCGTGCACCGACGCGATGGTGGGGGTGCGGCAGTCGGCGACGGCGTTGATCGCCTTCTGCATCCGCAGCACAGTGGCGTGAAAGTCGGTCCGGGGCCGGGCCAGCGCGCCGTCGGCCATCAACGGCGCGAACGTGCCGCCCATCGCGGGCACGTCCAGGCCGTAGCTGAAGTTCTTGCCTGATCCGGTGATGACGATGGCCCGCACGTCGCGGTCGGCGTCTAGCGCTGCGAACACTTCCGGCAACTCGGACCAGAAGGCGGGCCCCATTGCGTTGCCCTTGCCGGGTCCGATCAGCGTTACCTGCGCGACCTGGTCTTTAGTTTCGATGGTGACGGATTCGTATGATTCACCCATATCGAGACCGTAGCGTGGGGAATATGGCCGCTAACTTGCGACCCGGACCAGATTCACTACCTGGGTAGCTACACCCGCTCTAAATAGAAGTAGTAATAGCGGCCGTTATCCAGGACGCCTTTGCCGTTCATGATGCCCATCACTGCGTCGTCGTCGATCTTTTTGAAGTGATCGTGCACGGGTTGGCCGTCATAGACCATCGTGGCGGTGACTTCGCCGCGGAAGTCCTCCAGCCAGAGGCTGGCCTCGCCCTTGCCCATCGCCTTGTTAGAGAACTTGTTCCCGTCGGCGTCCATGCACACCAGCGGCTGCACGTCGGTAGCCGACTTGAACGTCTTGCCGAACCAGCCGGCCTGCTCCAACTGGCCGTTCATCTTGTGGCCGGTGAGGAACTCGCCGCCCTTCCACTCGCCGATCATGTCGTCGACGGTCGCCGGCCGCAGGGTTGCCCAGAAATCGTCGAGCTCCGCGTCGGCGATGTGGTCGCTGCGTTCCTTGTACTCGTTGAATTTCTTGCGGGCCAGGCTCATTGGTTACTCCTGTGATTCAGTGTGCGTAATCCAGTCGCGGGCAAACCGCAGCAAGGCGTCGTTTTCTTCCGGCGCGCCAACGCTGACCCGGACCCCGTCCGTACCGTACGGGCGGACCACAAGGCGCGCATCGGCGGCCTGCTTCACGAAATTCAGTGTGCGCGGCCCCAGCGGGAGCCAGACGAAATTGGTCTGCGACGGTGGCAATACGAAACCGGCATCACGCAACCCGGCGCTGACCCGATCGCGTTCGTCGACCAGCGCGTCGGTACGGGCCAATAACTCGTCGGCGGCGTCCAGCGAAGCGACGGCGGCGGCCTGCGCGAGGCTCGACACGGTGAACGGCACGTAGACCTGGTCCAGCGCGGCGACCAGGTCAGGGTGGCCGATCGCATAGCCGATACGTAGGCCGGCCAACCCGTAGGCCTTCGAAAAGGTACGCAGCACAACGACGTTGCTGTGGGCGCGGACCAGCCCTAAGCTGTCCGGCACCATGCCATCGCGGATGTACTCGACGTAGGCCTCGTCGACGGCGATCAGGATGTGCGACGGAACCGCCTGGATGAAGCGGGCCAGGGCATCTGGTGCGATCACGGTCGATGTCGGATTGTTGGGGTTGCAGACGAAAATCAGGCGGGTGCGTTCGGTGACCGCGGCGAGCATGGCATCGAGGTCGAAGGTTTGGTCGGTCAACGGCACCTTGATCGCGCTCGCCCCGGCGACCTGGACCTGGGGCGGATAGAGCTCGAAGCTGCGCCACCCAAAGATCACCTCGTCGCCCACCGAGGCGGTGATCTGTACGAGCTGCTGGCACAGGCTGACCGAACCGCAACCGACGGCGACATGCTCGGGAGCGAAATCCGAACCCAGGTGCTTGGCCAACGCTGCCTTGAGCTCTACGCAGCCGTTGTCGGGGTAGCGGTTGACGACGTCGGTGGCCCGCTCGATGGCCGCGCGGACGCGTGGCAGCGGGCCGAACACCGTCTCGTTGCTGGCCAGTTTGATGGCGCCCGGCACTGTCTTGCCAGGAACGTAAACTGGCAGCCCGGCCAGCACGGGCCGTAGGCGGGCAGTCACTTCGACAGCATATGTCGCCGCTGTGTACGCTATGCCTCCGGCGGTTCGGGGATGCCGACGACTGGTCGGGTAACCTCAGGAAGGCCAATGGAGGCGTGCCAGAGCGGCCGAATGGGGCTCACTGCTAATGAGTTGTCCCCCTCAAAGGGGACCGGAGGTTCAAATCCTCTCGCCTCCGCGGAGTCCTTTGGAAGACACAACTGAAGACAGGCGCCCGTAGCTCAACGGATAGAGCATCTGACTACGGATCAGAAGGTTGGGAGTTCGAATCTCTTCGGGCGCGCACAGGTCAGAGGCCCTTTCCGGCATTGTGGAGGCGGCGCTGTTGGGACTTTGACACAGTTTGGACGACAGTAAGCATCGGTGCTCGCCATCACTGCGCCGGATTCAGCAGCGATCCATGCCCGCGACGGCCGAACGCTGAACCTGTTCGATTACGTCCACTGGACCGGGGTGACATGGGGCGGTTTGGTTGAGCTGTCAAAAGTCTAATGCCGCTGCCATCTAGCGCGACCGGTCAGCTCGCCCCTTGGCGTGCACCTTCTGCTTCGCGTCCGATGTCGGGATGGAAGTCACCACCGACGCGGTGCAACCGTTCGCGGCTACGGCTACACCCAGGACTTCCAAGTCGAGAGCCGGTGATGCGCAACGCCACGGTCAACCGGATCTATGAAGGGCGATCGCCACGGTGGGCCGGGTGCCGCCACGAAGGTGAGTCGACAGCCGGCGCGGCCCACTTTAAGCTCGGAGGCTCCGCGAAGTTCCGCGGACACAACTTTTCCTGACAGCGGCCCGGGGGTACATCCTGCCGCGTAGGGTAGCCAAAAACTGGGAGGCAAATATGGGTGGGCTATTCAGCATGGTGCCGGGCGCCGTCGACTTGTCGGCGGCTGCCGAGGCCGGGATCAGCGAGGAGATGGCAGCCACGACCGGGGCCGGAGCGGCCGCGCTCACCGGGGTGATACCGATGGCGTTAGACGAGGACTCCGCTCAGTTCGCTGCCGCGCTGAACGCCGTTGGAACTGCCTACATTGCCACCGCGACCGAGCATGTGGGGCAACGCTCGGCCTACTCGGGTGCGCAAAGCCTTGCTTCTACCACCACTGGCGTCGTCGAGGGGATCAGCGCTGCCCTCAGCCAGTTGTAGTTGCCGACGTAAGACGACAGCGTGCCCGACCCCAGGTGGACAGGTCCCCCCGAGGAAATCGCCCTGACCTTCGAGGCAGGCAATGCGGCGTCGGTGCTCGCCAATAACGTGGTATGGGTCACCGAGACCGCGAACAAGGAACTGTCGATGGGCCTGTCCGCGGTCAACGCCCTGGCCGCGGCCGCGCAGTGGCAGGGGTTTGGTGCCGTTGCCTCGATGGTGGCCAATAATGGACTCAACCTCGGTTTGCAGACCCTGGTGGGTTGGACAGCGCACAAAATCGCCGTCACCCAGGCCGCCGTGCAGGCCTTCATGCTCGCGCAATCTTCGGTCATCCCCTCGTTGGTATCCGTGACCAACCGGGCCGAGGAGCAAGTATTAAACGACACCAACTTCCTCGGGATCAACACCCCGGCAATCGTCGAACGAGATACGGAGTACTTCGGCGAACACTGGCCGCATAATTCGAGCGTGGGCTGGGCGTACTCCGGCGCGCTAAGCGCGCTGACCGCGGCTTTGGCCGTTCCGCCGCCGGCCGCCCCAATGGGCGCCTCGCCAGCTGCGCCGGCAGCCGCGGGCGAGGCGGTGGCGGAAGCGGCCGGACAGACCGGCATGAGCGACGCGGTGCAAGCGTCGGGTCCCGCGGGCCAGGCTGCATCTTCGCCGGCCGATGCGGGCGGCCAGCTCGGTTCGCTCGTACAGCAGCCGATGTCGATGGTGTCAGGCTTGACCGAACCGCTGCAACAAGTGCTCAAGACCCCAATGGAGGCGGTTCAGGGCATAACGAGCCTGCCGCAAGGGCTTGCCCAGTCGATGGGGAGTTTATTTCAGTCGGCGGGGACTCCGAATGCTGCTGCTGAGGCTGGGGCCGTTGCTGAACCCGTGCTGGCCGGCGGCGCCGCTGGGGGCCTCGGCTCCGCGTCGGCAGGTGGCGCGGGTGGGCTGGGTGCTTTCCCGGGGGCGGGACTGACCAGCTACACCCGTCCCACCAGCAGTTTCGAGCCGGAGACCGGTGGCAGGCCAACCAGCCTGCGGGCCGGCGTGCTCAACGCCGCCGAGGTGCGCGGTCCCACAGCATCTATAGGAATGGGTGGTACCCCGATGCCGATGTCCTCGGCCGGCATGCTGGCGCGCGGAAACGGCAGCGAATCTGACAAGGACGCCGTGACGCGCGCCCGCGTCGTCGTCGACGGTCGCGACAAGGACCTATAAGCGGCGGGCCGCAGATATCATCGACCGGGACCGGGCGGGCCGGCGAAGGCTTGAGCGATCTCTAGCCAGCGCTGGGCATCGCCACCGACTGCTTTGACGTCGAGGGTGCTCAGGGGGCGGCGCTGAGTGACCAGGAAGCAGAAGTCCTCTGCGGAGCCGGTGACGCGCTGGCCGGCATCCTGCGGTCCCCAGGACCAAGTGTCGTCGTCGGGCCCCCGCAGTTCGACCAGGAACGACTCGCTTGGTGGAGCCAGATTGTTGACGAAGAACGCATAGTCGCGGGTGCGCACCCCGAGATGGGCGATCGATCGCAGTCGCTGGGAGGCTGGCCGTTTGACACCAAGGGCGTCGGCGACGTCAAGGCCGTGTGCCCAGGTCTCCATCAACCGCGCGGTAGCCATCGACGCCGCGCTCATCGGGGGCCCGAACCACGGCAACTTCCGCCCCTCCGGAACCGTCAGCAGCGCCTCATGCAACCGCCGGCGGGTGACCCGCCAGTCGGTCAGCATGTCGGCCGGCGCCATGGTCGCCAATTCCTCGGCACCCGCGTCGACGAAGCCGACAGGACCGGATGCCGCTTCGGCCAGTACGTCGGCGAACCCCTCCTCGTCGGTGACAGCGATCAGCGCCACCCGGTCTGTCCACAACAGGTGTGCGATCTGGTGTGCGATGGTCCAGCCCGGCGCGGGCGTCGGATTGGCCCAGGCGTCCGCTGGAAGCGGCGCGACCAACGCGTCGAGTTCGTCGCTTTCGGCGCGCAGGTCGGCCACGATCGGCTCGGGTCCCGCCATCATGGCCTCTGACTGTCGGCCGTCGCAGGCTGGCCGCGCCGGCCGATGACACTGTGAACGACGAGGCCGATCAGGTAAATCACAGACCCGAACAGCACAAACGCGGGCGCGCGCCCGTCTTCGGGAATCAACGTCGCGCTCACGGTGATCGAGACGATGAACGCGACCCAGAACACTGCGTCCTGTACCGCGAACACATGCCCGCGCAGAGCGTCGTCGACGTCGATCTGCATCGCCGAATCGACGCATAGCTTGACCATTTGGCCGGTCACGCCGAGGAAGAAGCTGCACGCCACCATGACCGGTAGCAGTAGCCCGGCGCCGGCGAGCTGAATCATCGCAGCGGCCGCCAACGCTCCGTTTGCCGCGGCATAGCGTCCCCAGCGGCGCACCGAGGGCGGAGTCAGCACCGTGGCCACGAAGGATCCAAGCCCTGAGGCCGCTAGGACCAGCAGCGCGATACCCAAGCCACCGACCGCCGGGTCTTTCGTGTGATGCGCCAGCACCAAGATCAGCAGTGAGTTGATACCCACCACCATCCGGTGCGCGGCTAAGGCGGACAGGGTGGCAGCGACCGTCGGGTAACGCACGACGGTACGCGCGCCGTCCAGCCAGCCGCTGATCACCGCGTGGACGGCCGATCCGTGGATCGCCGCCCGGGTGTCGTCCGGGCCGAGTACGCGGGGGCCGAACCGTAACGACAGCAGCAAGGCAATCGACACCGGGATCGCGGTCATGAAAATGATTACCGAGGCTCCCTTATCGCCGGCACCGACGAACCAGCGAGGCACGAGCATGAAGTTGGCCCCCAAGAAGGCCGCGATCGCGCCGGACGCCGTGGCTACTGAGTTCATCGTCACGACCTGTTCCCGCGGCACCACATGGGGCAGGGACGCCGAGAGGCCGGAAGCCACGAATCGCGAAAAGCCGTTGGCGAATAGTGCCCCAAGCAGCAGCGGCATGTCGCCTGCCCGCACCGCCAGAATTGTGCCGATCCCAGCAATCAGCGCCAGGCGGCTCAGGTTGGCGCCGACCAGCACCCACCGCCGATCCCAGCGGTCCATCAGGGCCCCGGCGAACGGTCCCAGCAGCGAGTAGGGCAAAAACAGCACCGCGAACGCGCGTGCGATCGCCATCGGATCCGCAGCCCGGTCCGGGTTGAACAGCAGCGCTCCGGCCAGTGTCGCCTGGAAGAGCCCATCACCGAACTGACTCGCCGTGCGCACCTGGAGCAGTCGCCAGAAGTCGGGCAAACTGCGCACCGACCTCCAAACCTCGCCGGGTGTGCGCGACGGCATCCGGGTTTCAAACACAGAACCGACTTTCAGGATTTGGGGGTAGCGAGGCTCGCGGCGCCCGACGTCGCCCCACCAACAGTACAAATATTTGTCAGCCGCGCTCGTTTGCCCCGGGTGATGCTGCGAGGGTGCGATGATGGTCTGGTGCCGCAGTCCGAAGATCCCGAAGACTCTGTCGCACCCGCCGCGCAGCGGGTGCGTGCGGGGACCTTGTTGTTGGCTAACACCGATCTTCTTGAACCGACGTTTCGCCGTAGCGTGATCTACATCGTCGAGCACAACGATGGCGGCACGTTGGGCGTGGTCCTCAACCGATCTAGCGAGACCGCCGTTTACAACGTGTTGCCGCAGTGGGCCAAACTGGTGGCCAAGCCAAAGACGATGTTCATCGGTGGGCCGGTGAAACGCGACGCGGCCTTGTGTCTGGCGGCGCTACGGGTCGGCGCCGATCCGGACGGCGTGCTGGGTCTACGCCATGTAGCCGGCCGGATGGTAATGGTCGATTTGGACGCTGAGCCCGATCTGATCGCACCGTTGGTAGAGGGCGTGCGAATCTTCGCGGGGTACTCCGGCTGGACCGTCGGTCAGCTCGAAGGCGAGATTGAACGCGACGACTGGATTGTGTTGTCGGCGTTGCCGTCTGATGTTCTGGTCGGGCCGAGGGCCGACCTGTGGGCGCAGGTGTTGCGGCGCCAGCCGCTGCCGCTTTCGCTGCTTGCTACCCACCCGATCGACGTCAGCCGAAACTAGGGCTTCTCCCCCACCACCGTCGTCGCGTGTGGGCAGGGTGCTCAGCGGCAAGACTGGGTGCACACCGCACAATTGCCGACGCAAGAGGCCGGCTTGAAGCTGGAAGCTTCGCGACGTAGCGCGAAGCGAGCGCTCTGCCAGGACCCGGCAGCCAGCGTGCCCACAGCGCCGGCGACACAAACGATCAGCACGACCAAAGCGGTGTGCGGGGCCGCGGTCAGCGCCACCACACCGCCAGCGGTCAGCATTACCGCAGCGGCCAACTGCGTCGGCGCCATGGCGCGCACCGCAACCTGGGTGGTATCGACGGTCTGGCTTTGGGAAAGCGACCAGGTTCCGAACGCGGCGGAGGCCACCGCCGCACACACGCTGAGCACGCCCGCGATCAACATGGCCTCACAATACGAGTCCGGCCGCGGATCCGCTTCCCGGGCCCGCGGTTGCGCCTATCGGCGCTGCGCCATTGCCGAGTTAGCGCTGCCGCCCGACGTTGAAGTTGGGCAGCGGCGGCAGCCCGGGCACTAAGGCCAACAGGTTTGGTACCGGCTGCTGGGCGGATGTCTCGCCGGCGGGTGCCGCCTGCCCGGGGAGCCCGACCGGTGCCGTGCCAGGCGCCTGCCCGGGGAGCCCGACCGGTGCCGTGCCAGCCGCCTGAGCGGGAACTCCGACCGGTGCCGTGGCGGGCGCCTGAGCGGGCGCAGGGGCCGGAGCCCCCGGCACAGCCACCCGGAACCCGGTGATGATGGCGTCGGTGGCCGGTCCATCGGTAACCGCCTGCGAAAGGCCGGTGGTCACCGACAACGACACCAGATATTTGTCCGACCCGGACGTGGCGATGACGTGGCGGCGCGAAGTATTGAGCGTCATGTCGTTTTGCCGGTACGTGCCCTCGATGATTGATGACGGGAAGCCGCCGAAATCAGCCTGTGAGGCGTTCGTGGTCCGCCACGCCAGCAGTTGCTGGCTGTCGACGAAGCCGTGGGTGACGGCTTCTTTGGGATCGAACTTACCGACCAGCT
>Ga0209530_1000491_pt1 | contig 27675 bp, 24 predicted proteins | sample BlaSpr_A8_Ref_O1_FD_187987 | JGI IMG/M metagenome (GOLD analysis project Ga0209530, IMG submission 187987) | Forest soil microbial communities from Thunder Bay, Ontario, Canada - Black Spruce, Ontario site 2_A8_Ref_O1 (SPAdes) (version 2) | ecosystem: Environmental > Terrestrial > Soil > Boreal...
GGATGTTCCGAAAGTAACCGGTAAATTGGCTCTGAAGGCCAGTCTATGCTTTACTTTTTCGCGCTGAACTCGCGAATGAGTACATAGATGCCCAGGCAGAAAAAGAAGTCGACAACCAGCCCGGCGTCCATTTGAAAAGGCCGGTGATGGGGGAGAATGCGATGATAGGACATGAGAAAGTACGCCAGATTACCGAGCAGGATGGCGCACAGAGCTTGGGCCAGATTGGTTAGCACACTGAGTTAGACGCTGAATTTGAGAAACGCGGCTGCAAGGCATGTTGCGAATCAGGCTGGCTTCCCGCAGTTCTTGCAATTTTAGACTTCATGGGCCGGCATCTGGCCCGTGCGAGGCTGGCCGGTTCACGGTAAACTGGTCGTGTCCGGGAAGTGAATCATGCTGGTAGAGGTCGCCAAGCCGGTCACCTTTATTCTTTGCATTCTCTCTTTGTATGCGGTATTCCATGCCGCGTTTATGGTCCCGGCGAGCGACCTGAATCAAAAGATCTACCAGTCGATGCTTCTGCTCGCGCTGTCTGCGATCCTTTCGGTAATCAGTGGATTGAGTTTCCGGGCCGCGGAGCCAGAGCCGCAAGCTCACCATACCCGGCTAATTTCCACGCTTCCGCTTCAGGTATTCTGCTGGGCCGCGGGCGCCATGTTGGTGCTCTTCCTCGTATCGTTGTATCTGGAAACACACTGCGTCTTCTACCGGGATACACACCTTTAAGGGAATTCTTGTGCGCCGCTTCTCGGCCCCAGGGCAATAACCTGGACAAGGTTCACGCGTGCGCGTGGGGTATGCTTGGGAATCTCGATGCTTGAACTCACAACCCCGGTGCAGTATGTCAAGGGAGTCGGTCCTAAGCTCGCGGAAGTTCTCGCGACTAAGGGAATCACGACGGTTGGCGACTTGCTGCTTTATCTGCCGTTTCGCTATGAAGATCGCCTGAATCCTCGCGGGATTTCCGAGTTGCGCGCAGGCGAGATGGCCACCGTGATCGGGGAAGTTCGCAACTCCGGCCTGTTTCGTACACGGCGCATGCCCATCTTTCAGCTTACAGTTGGCCAGGGACGGGCCAAGCTGCGCTGCCTTTGGTTCAATGCCACGTATTTACAAGATAAGTTCAAGCCGGGACAATTGATCGCTCTTTATGGAAAGGTGGAGCAGGACCAGAAGAGTGGAGAGTTGCAGATTATTCAACCCCAGATTGAGATGCTGGGCGAGGCCGATGCTGAAGGAGCAGATGATAAGGCGGCGGCATCCCTCGAAGTGGGGCGCATCGTGCCGATCTATGAGTCGGCGGGTCAGGGACGGGTCACGGCGAGGTGGTTCCGGCGAATCATACGCAAGGCTCTGGAAGATCTAACTCCGGATTTGGCCGAAACAATTCCGACGGCGGTACGCGAACGCCTGGCGCTGGTTTCGCTGCGGGAGGCGTTGTGGAAAGTGCATTGGCCGGAAGCGGGCGAGAGTCTGGCGGACTTGCAATCGTCGCGCACGGCGGCGCACATACGGCTGATTTTTGAGGAACTGTTCTTCATCGAGCTGGGACTCGAGATGAAGCGGCGGCAACTCAAGGCGGAAACCGGAGTGGGGTTTCGCCTGGATGAGCGGGTGCGCGCGGCGATCAAGAAGATACTTCCCTTCCATCCCACGACCGCGCAAAAGAAGGTGCTGAAGGAAATTGCCGATGACATGCAAAAGCCTTATCCCATGCGGCGTTTGTTGCAAGGCGATGTGGGATCGGGGAAGACGATCGTCAGCTTTCAGGCCGCGATCATCGCCATCGAAAACGGATACCAGGTCGCGTTGATGGCTCCAACGGAAATTCTGGCGCAGCAGCATTATTTTTCCGCGCGCAGGATTCTGGAGAATGCGGGCTATCGAATCGTGATGCTGACGGGCTCGCTGGAAGCGGACCGCAAGCGCGAAATTCGCCGGCACATTGCACAGGGAAGCGCGCAGTTGGTGATTGGCACTCACGCGCTTCTGGAAGAAAAAGTTGAGTTCGCAAAGCCGGGATTGGTGATTGTGGACGAGCAGCATCGCTTCGGAGTTTTGCAGCGTTTGAAACTAATGAAAAAATCGGGCGAGAGCGCAGAAGACGCGGCTTCCGCCGAACCGGATGTTCTGGTGATGACGGCGACGCCGATCCCCCGGACGTTGGCGCTGACCCTCTATGGCGATCTTGATCTCAGCGTGCTCGATGAATTGCCGCCGGGGCGAACGCCTATCGTCACCAGGCGAATCACGGATGAGCGCTCCCCTGAAGTGTGGGAATTTTTGCGCAAGCAGATTGCGGCCGGACATCAGGCGTATGTGGTCTATCCCGTGATCGCGGAGAGCGAAGAAAACGAACTGAAGGCTGCGGTGAAAATGTACCGCGAGTTGAGTGGAAAGATTTTCGCCGATCTGAAGGTTGGATTGCTGCACGGGCGTCTGGATGCCGATTTGAAAGATCAGGTGATGCGCAGGTTTCAGGCAGGTGAACTGCAGATTCTGGTTGCGACTACGGTGATTGAAGTTGGCGTGGACGTGCCGAATGCCACTGTGATGGTAATTGAACATGCGGAACGGTTCGGATTGGCCCAGCTTCACCAGTTGCGGGGGCGGATCGGCCGCGGGGCAGCCAAATCGTTTTGCGTATTGATGACCGGCGGCAAAGTCACGGAAGAAGGCGAGCGCCGGCTGGATGCGATGGTGCGGACGAACGATGGTTTTCAGATCGCGGAACTGGACCTGGAACTTCGCGGGCCAGGGGAATTTTTTGGCACGCGGCAGGCGGGGATGCCGAGCTTTCGCGTGGCCAATCTGATTCGTGACCGGCAGTTGCTGGAACTGGCGAAACGCGAAGCCGCGACCGTGATGGAGGGGCCGAATTCCGAGGTTACCCAGGTAGAGATCAGCCGGGCGTTGGTGGCCCTGCGCATGCGCTGGCAGCATACCTACGGGTTGGTTGAGGTGGGATGAGGACGGATACTGAACTGGTAGAATCATAGAGATGGCAGGTACTTCCCAACTGGTCCAGATCGAAGTCAATCCCCCGCTACGGGTGCCGAAACCGGAGTGGCTGCGGGCCAAGGCTCCGGTCGGCGAGAATTTTCATGAGCTGAAAAAACTGGCGCGTGGATTGGGCTTGCACACGGTTTGCGAGTCGGCGCAGTGCCCGAACATTGGCGAATGCTGGAATCACAAGACGGCGACGTTCATGCTACTGGGCGATATTTGTACGCGGCGCTGCGGGTTTTGCGCTGTGCCAAAGGGACGTCCGGAGGCCATTGACTGGGACGAACCTCGGCGAGTGGCGGAGGCGGTTGCGACCCTGGGATTGAAACATGCCGTGATTACCAGCGTAAATCGCGACGATGACAATATAGGCGGGGCGAAAGTTTTTGCCGAGACGATCCGCGAGATTCGGGAACTGATTTCGGATTGCCGCGTCGAGGTGCTGATTCCGGATTTTCAGGGTCTGGAAGAACCATTGAAGGTTGTGCTCGATGCGCGGCCCGATGTGCTAAATCACAATACCGAAACTGTGCCGCGGCTTTACCGCGCGGTGCGCTCCGGCGCACGCTACCAGCGTACCCTCACACTGCTGGGGAACGCTAAGAAGTTCTCCCCGGGAATGGTCACAAAGAGCGGCGTTATGGTGGGACTGGGCGAATCGACCGATGAGCTGGTTGAAGTGTTCCGCGATCTCGGCGCTTGTGGGGTAGATATCCTTACCGTGGGACAGTACCTGCGGCCATCGCGCGACCATTTGCCTATCGCGCGCTTTTACACGCCGGAGGAGTTTGTCCATCTAAAGAACGAAGCTTTGCGCTTCGGCTTCCGGCATGTGGAATCAGGGCCGATGGTGCGATCGAGTTATCATGCGCACGAGCAGGCGGAATCGACATCCACTCCGCGGATAGTTTCTTAAAGAAAGTGGTCAGAAAGATGACTCACCGTTCACTGCCTTTAAAAAATGTGCAGTTTGATGGTGAGATATTTCTTGGGATCCTTGCGGAAGGCAGCCAGCAGTTCTCGGGTTTCGACGAGCATCTGGTTGGCGTTGTTGTAAAGCGTCTCGTCCTTAAACAGTTTGCCCACAGTTCCCTGGCCGGCTTCCAGTTGAGTGGTGATTGCTTCCAGCTTTGAGATCGTGGTGTCGATCTTGTTGGCGAGCTGTTCGTCTTTCGTCAGCCTTCCAAGCGTTCCCTTGCCCGCGTTGATGTCGGCGGTCACCTGCTTCAGGTTCGCGATGGTATCGTTGGCATTGTCGTAAAGAGCGGGATCTTTCAGGAATTTTCCGGCGGAGCCTTTGCCGGCCTGCAGATCATCGGCAACTTTATTCATCCTGTCGAGAGTGGCGACAAATTTCTCATAGGCGTCGTTGTTGTTGATCAACTTCCCAAGGCTGCCTCGGCCTTGCGCGATATCGTCCACCACAGTTTTGAATTCCGTGACCGTCTCGGATAATTGGTCGTAAAGCTTGGGATCGTAGATCAGCTTGCCAATCGATCCCTTGCCGCTTTCTGCATAGGCCAGAATGCGGTCGGCGCGCTTCAGCAGCGCATCCATATTTTGCAACGTGCTCTGGCTGGCGCTAACCACCTCGTTAAAATCGGGGTGAATACGCGTGGAAAGAGTATCGCCATCCTCAACTACAGGACCTGTGGCCTGCGCGCTGTCGATATCGAGGTAGGTTTCGCCGAGAACTCCCGCAGTCGCCAGAGAAATATAGGAGTCTTTGCGCAGGTTGAAGTTATATTTCGTGGTCACCTTCATGGTGATTTCGACGGGAGTAAAGCGACGATTTTTATCGTTCACGACCTTGATGTGCGCTACGTTGCCAATGTCGACGCCGGAGAGGCGCACGGGCGCGCCGATTCGCAGGCCGCCTGCATTGTCAAAATAAGCTGTCAGGGTGATGCGTTTGGTGAAGAACCCACCGGTCCCAGACATGAGAAAAAGGAGCAGCACCAGTACCAGGCTGGCGAAGATTACCGTAGCGCCTACGCGAAGCTCCGACCATTTAAGCTGCTTCTGTCCCGGCAATAGACTCCTTCATGGCGCCTACCTGGCCGCGCATGGACAGGTGTGACCTTCGCTGTCCCTCGCAGCATCATAGCAAACTAATGGTGGCGTTCCCATTGTGCTGCTGCCATTTAACGTGCAGTACAATTCTGACGCGGCCAATAACGAACGGTGGTGCTTTTTGGATCTTCTAACTGATGTCGAAATTCGCGTCCTAGGTGCATTAATTGAGAAGGATATTACTACACCCGATTATTATCCGCTTTCGTTAAACGCTTTGGTGAATGCCTGTAACCAGAAAAATAATCGCGAGCCGGTAATGGCGCTCGGTGAAGATGCGGTGCGCGAGGCGCTCGTGACGCTGCAACAGAAACGGCTGGCGGGACCGGCTGGCGGGGCGGACAGCCGGGTTACGAAGTATGAACACCGTTTGCAGGAAGTCTTCAACTTTGACCGGCGCGAGATTGCGGTTCTATGCGTGCTTCTTTTGCGCGGACCGCAGACTCCGGGAGAGCTCCGGGGGCGCACCGAGCGCATGTACCGGTTTGAAGCGCTGGACGATGTGGTCGCCACGCTGGATCGGCTGAGCCAGCGCCAGCCTGCGCTCGCCGCCGTGCTGCCACGGCAGCCCGGAACCAAGGAATCGCGTTACATGCAGCTTTTTTCGGGGGAAGCACCTCCGGTGGAAATGGTGCAGCCGCTGCATAATTTGCCACGAGGGGATGATCATTTTGGCCATCTCGAAAATGAGGTTGCGGAGTTGAGGAGGGAAGTTGCCGAGATGCGGCAGCAACTGGCGGAGTTTCGAAAGCAATTTGAGTGACGGATCAGCCGGCAGACGCTAGAAGAGCGAGGGATCGAGCTTCGCCACTTGCAGGTTTGATTAGCGCAGGTGAAAAACCATGGTCCTCGTTTCACGAGGGATGACAGTCCTGTTTGCTATGGCATCACCCGATTGGACAACCGAGGGCGACTGCAACCTAATAAACATTCTGGCAAATTGCACCACTACCCAATATGAATAAGAAAGGGCTGAGCTTTTCAGCTCAGCCCTCGCACCTCCGGCCAGTTAGATTCTTAGGGCTTGCGCGGCGTCAGGTCGCAGGCGTGTTTCATTTCGTCCAGATTCAGACCTGCCGGGGAGAATTCTGCGATGGAGTAGCCGGTTCTGGTTCTGACTTCAATGTTGAATACCTGGGCTCCGAGGGCGCCGCGCACCGTGCCTTTGTCCATGGAAAGGAAACGGCCGCGCACCCAGTTCCAGCCTTTGTTGTCGTGGCTGCCATCGATCCGGACCCTGACTTCCATCTTGGGCTGGCCCCAGAAGCCAGGGTAATCGGGATGGCCCAAGCGTTGGCCGGGATTGAAGTCGGCATACTGGTACTTGCCGTCGCTGCAGACGATTTCAACGCGCGGCTTGTAGTCGGGATCCTCGCGAAGAAAATTGTTCGAGAGTAGCTCGAAACGGACTTTTTTCGCGCCAGTCATCTTATCTTCCGAGCGGAACTGCATCCATTTTCCACCGGCGCTCATGCCATCCTGTTCATCCTGATAAGGGCTCATGGCGCCCTGTTGAGCGAAAGTGGAGCCGGTCATCGAGATCAATACCGCAAATGCGGCGGCCAAGGCCGTTCCGCGACGATTGTTTTCCTTATTTTTTTGAAACGCGCACAATACTTTCAAGTTCCCCTCCGACAAAGACATCCGTATACATTGAACCCAGAACTCGCGGAAGAGTTGCATGATGACGCGTTGGGGTACTGCCGAAAAACAGTTTCAGCGAGTTCGGTGCGTCGCTTACCGGAACATACGTTCATCTGCGTAAAAATGACAAAACTTTACTGATGAGTATCGATTCTCAGATCGATATAAACCTGGGAACGATCATCGAACTGGCTCACGGAACGAGTGTCGCTTTTGTGCTTCTCATACTGGGCGTAGACTTCATAATCCACAGAGGTGAGACCGGGGAAACGGTAGGTGCCGTCGGGCCCGACGATATAGGTCTCAATGGCATGGGTACGCGTGTTGGTGAGGTAGACCACGGCGCCCGGTACAGGATTGTCGCGCGGATCAAGAACCTTGCCGGAGAGCAGACGGCCCTGCTGCTGATTTTTTTTATCCAGCGGAGGGCTCATATTCAATGCAACGCTAGGCGTTGCCAAGCCAAGCAGAAACGCAGCGTAAACCAGAATGGCGACGCACTGAATGCGCGGTCTGAGGATCATGGCGAGCGGCTGAACTCCTCGATTGCTCTGCTTTATTCCCTTGCTGTTCTCTGTTTGTTCTTCTCTGATCTCTAGTTCTAGACGATGCTACTTGGCTAAGTGCAAGCCAATATCCACGCGTTCATCATACTCTACGTGAACCGGGACATCTTCTTCGAGATGCACGGCTTGACCATCTTGAGTCTTCACGCCCTTCAGGTCAGCGGTCACAATGTAATCATTCTTTCCGGCGGGAACGCGCTGGGCAAATTCTCCGGAATGGTCGGAATAAAGTTCCCACCTGGACTTTTTATCGGAGGCGCGGCGGATTAGAACTTTCACGCCATAAGCCGCGCGATTATCCGGGCCCCAAACCGTGCCAAAGATGAGGGCATAAGGATCGGTCGGCTTGAGCTTCTTCTCCGCCGGGGCACCATCCGCCCGCGGCGAGAGTTGAGGCATCAGAATGGAGGCAAGGAACAAGACGAGAAACAACAGGAGGGACCAGTGGACGACGACACCCGGGCGGCAGGCGCTATGCGTCGTCACCGTCTTCAGCCTCGACTTCCTCTTCCTCTTCTACATAACCTTCTTCCACCGCCTTCAACTCCAGCGGACTGGTGGTGATAACTTCGAAGTCTGTGCCGCATTCCGGGCAGGAAACAATCTCGCCCTCGTCGACTTCTTCTTCTTCCACATCTAGATCAGTTTCGCATTCAGGACAAAGCACCATGATTTCTCCACTCCGTTCGCTAAAACCCGTTAGATACCCTTTGATAATATTTAGATTCTTCCACGGCGCAGGTCAAGAGGGCGAGCGCTGTAGACCAAAGATAGTTTTCTTGCGGAAAAGGGTTGTTGACCTTGACATTTCGCGTCCGGGAGATTACATGATTTCGCTTCTCAGGAAAAGGCCGTCCGTGCTGGCCGGAGTATTACTAGTTGCCGTGGCTTCGGCATTGGCCGCTGCACAAACCGAATCGCACGTGGACCGCGCATCGGGAACCACCGTGGTGGATAGCCGTATCGCGACGGCGCTGCAGCAGGTCTCCCCGGACCGCATTCGAGCCAACATTGAGAAACTGGTGAGCTTTGGCACGCGCTCTACTATATCCGCTCAGGACTCGGGTGCAATCCAGGCCGGTCGGGGAGTTGGAGCGGCACGGCAGTGGATCCAATCCGAATTCAAACGATATTCCCGGGACTGCGGCGGATGCCTCGATGTGAAAACGGACAGTTTTACCCAGCCAACGGCGGACCGTATTCCGCGACCTACTGAAATCACCAATGTTTATGCGGTCTTGAAGGGATCGGACGCGGAGAATGCAAAACGCATTGTGCTGGTGACCGGGCACTACGACTCGCGTAACAGCGATATTTCTGACGTAAAGGGCGATGCTCCGGGAGCGAATGACGACGGAAGCGGCACGGCGGTGAGCCTGGAGTGCGCGCGGGTCTTGAGCAAGCTGAAGTTTCCGGCGACGATTATTTTTCTGAGCGTGGCCGGCGAAGAGCAGGGGCTCAACGGCAGCGACCACTTCGCCAAAATGGCGAAGGAACAAAGATGGGATATTGAAGCAGTTCTGAACAACGACATCGTTGGCGGGGATAAAAGTCCCGACCAGGATCATTCGGTGGTGCGGGTATTTTCCGAGGGGCTGCCGGCGGCGGCGACGGAGCAGGAGATCCGGCGAATTCGCGGGCTGGGCGGGGAGAACGATTCCGCCTCGCGGCAACTGGCGCGGTATATCGCCGATGTGGGCCACGCCTACGATCCAGGCGTGAAGCCGATGCTGGTTTTCCGTCTCGACCGTTACTTGCGCGGAGGCGACCATTATTCGTTTAATCAGCAGGGATTTGCTGCTGTGCGGTTTACCGAATTCCGCGAGGACTTTCATCATCAGCATCAGAATGTACGCACGGAAAACGGCATCGAATATGGCGACCTGGCGAAGTTTGTGGATTTCGATTATGTGGCGCACGTGGCGCGGCTGAATGCGGCAACGCTGGCGTCCCTGGCCTCGGCGCCTGCGCCTCCGGCGAATGTGCATTTACTGGCCAAAGATCTGGAGAATGACTCGACGCTGACCTGGGAAAGTTCGCCGGGAGGCTTGGCTACAGCGTATGAAGTTCTGTGGCGCGCGACTACAAGTCCTGAATGGGAACATGCGGAGAAAGTTGGAAATGTGAACCGCGCAACTTTGAAACTTTCTAAAGATAATGTCATCTTCTCAGTAAGGGCTGTAGACGCACAGGGGCATCGCAGTTTGCCGGTTGTCCCCGTTCCGCAGCGCTGATTTCAGTTCCCCGCAACCTGATACCATGAACATTACGATTTCTTGCATTAGTTGAGGCTCACCGTGCCGATGAATCGCGGACGTACGATCTCACTGAGCTTGCCGCCGTTCACTTACTGGGTGAAGCGGCTGATCCTGACTTACGCCGGGATTTATCTGCTGATGGCAATTCTGGGGGTTGCTTCCCCCTATGCGCGCGAGTGGGTGGGCGTCTACTTCAGCCTCATTCCGAAGTTGGTGGTTCACGGGATGATCTGGCAGCTGATCACTTATTCCTTTCTACACTTCCAGTTGCTGCATTTCCTGTTCAATGCCCTAGCGCTGTGGATGTTCGGCTCGCAGCTGGAGAGCGACTGGGGATCGAAGCGCTTCCTGGAGTTTTATTTCTTTTGTACTGTGGCTGCCGGCCTTACCACGGTTGCCGTGAGCTACATGCACGTGCCGAACCTCTCGCCGGAGACGGCGACGATTGGGGCATCGGGCGGCATCTACGGCTTGCTGGTGGCGTTCGGCGTGCTCTACGGCGAAAGCGAGATCATGATGTTTCCGCTGCCTTTCATGATCAAGGCGAAGTATTTTATCTGGGGCATCGTCTTCCTGACGCTGGTGGGGGCGATTCAGGAAGTGGGCGGCGTAGCCAATTTTGCGCATCTCGGCGGATTGCTGTTCGGGTATCTTTACCTGAAGTTTTTGCCGAGGAAGGGTTTGATGTTTGCGACGTCCGAGCGCTATTTCAACTGGCGGAATGAATATTACCGCTGGAAGCGGCGGCGCGCGGCGAAGAAATTTGAAGTTTATATGAGCAAACACGATCGCAAGGTCGAGTTCGACGAGCACGGGAACTACATTCCGCCGGATGATGGGCCCCGCAAGGGAAATGGCGGGTCGAAATCGGGGTGGGTAAATTAGGGTTTTACTATTTTTCGCTGAAGAAGCCTTGAAATTCTGCCAAGATTTTTCCTGGTAGCTCTTGCCGTTTAGCCTTCCCTTTGAATCCTAAGTCGTGGCCTGCGCCCTCTATCGGCACTAGCTTCGTTCGGGCTGGAATCAGCTTGAGAGCTTGCTGCAATTCGGCGATTGATCCGAAAGCATCGCTTGCGCCCTGGACGAACAGCGTGGGAGTGCGCAAATTGCAAAAATGCTGGGTACGAAGTTGCGTGGGTTTGCCGGGGGGATGGAGCGGATACGAAGTTAAGAGCAGGCCAGCAACCCGATCGGGAGCCTCTGCCGGCTGTTCGGCTTCCGTATTCTCTGCGCAAAGCATGCTGGCTTGCCTCCCGCCGTAGGAGTGGCCTCCCAGAAAGATCGGGCCTCTCGCTTGTCTCTTGACGGCTGTCACCGCGTTTTTCAATCCGGTGCGATCACGCGTGCCATCGTGCGGTCCCGGCGGCCCGTAGGGACGACTCTGCCGGAAGGGCAGATCACAACGGAGGACGAGAAATCCTGCTTGCGAAAAAGTTTCTGCTAGCGCGATCAGCAAGGGCGCTTGGCAATTCGATCCCGCGCCGTGAGTCAGAACTAAAGCTTTGCCGTTAGGATTTCCCGGCCGATGCAAGAAGCCGCGTACAAACGGATCGACGGTAACGTCGGTAAAAACCTTCGGACTTGATTCGACAGTCATTTATCCTGCAATCATTTATTGGCCGATGATTATTCGGCAGTCATTCGGGTACGCCAATCTCGGCCAGTTTTTCATACACCTTTAAAATTTTGATTTCATTTCCCAGGCGCGCCCAGCAGCGCAGCACTTCTGGATCTTCCTGCGCCGTACTGCGGGCTTGCTCGGAGTTCCAGTAGCGCAGGAGCACATACTCGGAGTCGCCGCTGCGGTATAGAAGATCGCGGCCATATTGTTTTTTCGAGACGATGGAGTTGAGCTCGCGAATGGTTTCGAGCGCAGCCGTTTCCATCCCGGGCAGAGGCTCCCAGATCGCGAGCGATAAGTACTCCTGGGACATATTCCGCGATTATAGCTTCTTGGGAGTCTTCCCCGTCTTTATGCCCGCAGTCTTTGATGGGACAGGCTTGGGGCGGCGGACGTTCGAGGAACTTTCAGTTGCGGCTTCTTCCGAAGTAACCGTATGCAGACGCATGAAGTTGGTGGAACCGGACGATTGGCGAGTACCAGCGACTACTCCGAGAACATCATTCGGCTTGAGCAGGTGCCGCTTCAATAGTTCTTTTTCCGCCACATGCACCATGTTTTCGTAAGAGAGCCCGGAGGCGCACTTTATGGGATGCGCACCCCAATATAGATTGGTGCGCTGCGCGACGCTCGAGTTGGGAGTAAAAGCGAAAATGGGCGCCTGCGGACGGTATTTGGAAATCATGCGGGCGGTGTTGCCGGTTTCGGTGAATACGGCGATGGCTCCCATAGGGAGATCCTCGGCGGCATGTGCGATCGACTCGCAAATTGTCTCGGCAATGGAGAGACCGCGACGGTCACGGCGTCGCGGCTGCGTGAACTCCGCCATGTTGCTTTCGGCCTCGACCACAATGCGAGCCATCATAGCGACGGCTTCGCGCGGGTAGCTGCCGCTGGCGGTTTCGGCGGAAAGCATCACCGCATCGGTGCCGTCGAATACGGCGTTAGCCACATCGCTGGCTTCGGCTCGCGTGGGGCGCGGGTTTTCGATCATGGACTCGAGCATCTGCGTGGCGGTAATGACCGGCTTGCGCCACAGCGCGGCGCGGCGGATTACATGTTTCTGAATGACTGGAACTTTTTCCGGCGCCATTTCCACGCCCAGATCGCCGCGCGCGACCATCACGCCATCCGCTGCTTCGAGAATCTCTTCGAGATGGTCGATGGCCTGCGGCTTTTCCAGCTTGGCGATGACGGGAGTATTGCTGCCCCGCGCAGCGATGATCTGTTTGACCGTCCGAACGTCGGCCGCGGAGCGCACGAAGGAGAGCGCAACCGCGTCAACGCCATGGGTCAGGCCGAATTCCAGGTCTTTGCGGTCTTTATCCGTCATGGCGGGAATCGATAGCGCAATTCCCGGCAGGTTGATGCCCTTGTGCTCGCCCAGCATTCCGCCGTTTAGAACGTCGCAGACGACATCCTTGCCGCGCATGGTGCGGACTCGCAGTTCGATGAGACCGTCAACCAGCAGAATGCGCGCGCCCGGAGAAACTTCCTGCGCAAGATCGAGGAAGGTAGTCGAGATGCGCGTGGCGGTTCCGACGATGTCGCGCGGAGTGATTGTGACCGTTGAACCGCTCTTCAGCAGAACTGGTTGGTGGCGCTCGAGGCGTCCGGTGCGGATTTTGGGGCCTTGCAGATCCTGGAGAACGCAAACGGTACGGTTCTCTTTTTCCGCGGCGCTGCGCAGGCGCTCAATGTTGCGGGCATGATCGGCATGCGAACCATGGGAAAAATTCAGGCGTGCTACATCCATGCCTAAGCGAAGCAGGTCGCACATGGCGTCCTCGGTGCGGCAGGATGGACCGATGGTGCAGATGATTTTCGCGCGACGGGAAGTCGAGGTAGATGTCCCAGCGTCGGGGGCAATGGTCTGCTTCAATTTGTCTCCGGACCCAAAGAGGAATATCGGTAGGTTACAACATCGGCCTTAAGCGGTCGCTCATTCAATTCCAGCCTTTGAACCGCTGATCGCCGTCAATTCTTTCCCCAACATGGCTCGGGGAAACAGCATGGCGTTGAACTCCGCGCCCACCAGGACAATCAGCGAGACCATGTACATCCACACCAGCAGGGCGATTGCCGCGCCAAGCGATCCGTAGATAATTCCGTAGTCGCCATAGTGCTGTAGGTAGAAGCCAAAAATCAGGGTCGACGAAAACCACAGGCCAGTGGCGAGCGTTGCGCCGGGGATCACAGTGTGCCAGGGCTGGGTTCGGGGCACGGCGTTGTGATAGATGAGGGCGATCACGGCAATGCTGGTGAGCGTCGCGATCAGCCAGCGGATCGCCGTCCACATCAGCAGAATGTAGGCGCTGAATTCATGGTCCGTATAGAACAGGATGGTGGTTTCGATTTTGCTGCCGAAGGCCACCAGCAGCGTGGCAAACATCATGGGGATCAGCGCGAAGACGACCAGCGAAAATGAAACCAGCCGCTCTTTCACCAGTCCCCAGATTTTAGGCAGCTCGTAGCAGCGGCGAAAACCTTCCATCCATGAAACCATGACGCCGGATGCGGTCCAAAGCGCGAGGAGCGATGCGGTGATAAGCAGGCTCACGGGACGCTGCGACGCTCCGCGCAAAAAATTCAGAACCGCAATGTTGCCTGCGGGCAGAATACTGGAGAGCGCATAAGTAATTTCCCTGAGATAAGGCGCGCCTTTGCGCGATGCGGTCAGCACCGCCCCCACGATCAGCAGTGCGGGAAACAAAGTAAGAATCAGGGAATAGGCAGAGGCCTTAGCAATAGAGAACGCATCGTGCTGGAAAGCTCGCCAGAAAGCCAGACGCAGGAGCCGGAGAAAGCGAAGCATGGCTGGCCATAGCTTAGGGCTTGCATGGGACGGAAGCAACGAAGGAAGCGCCGGAGGTTCCTCAAGTTGCAATCGGTTGGGGTTGGCATGCATGGTTTATCGGTTTATTTAGTTGCGAAAAAGAGCGGGGGCGAACAGGTTCGCCCCCGACTCCACCATCGATTTGGCTTACTCCGCAGCTAATTCCTCGGTTTCGCCTTCCTGCCGCATCATCTCCAGAGCGCGTTCGGCTTCTTCGTAAGCCGCCGAAACCTCCGCCTGGACCTTGGCCGCGGCCTCTTCCATTTCTGGCGAGAGGCGCACGTTGCGGTAGTACTCCATGCCGGTTCCGGCAGGGATCAAGCGTCCGACGATGACGTTCTCTTTCAGCCCCCGCAGGTGATCGACCGCGCCCTGAATGGAGGCTTCGGTGAGCACGCGCGTGGTCTCCTGGAACGACGCCGCCGAGATGAACGAATCGGTCGAGAGCGAAGCCTTCGTGATGCCGAGGAGCAGCGGCCGTCCGGTAGCCGGCTTGCCGCCTTCCTTGATCACACGCTCGTTCTCTTCGCGGAAGCGGAACTTATCCAGTTGCTGCTCCAGCAGGAACGTGGTGTCGCCCACGTCCTCCACCTTCACCCAGCGCATCATCTGGCGGACAATCACTTCAATGTGCTTGTCCGAGATGTTGACGCCCTGCAACCGGTAGACTTCCTGGATTTCGTTCACCAGGTAAGACTGCAGTTCCTTTTCGCCCAGCACGGCCAGAATGTCGTGCGGGTTGAGCGGGCCGTCCATGAGCGGTTCGCCCGCTTTGACGCGTTCGCCTTCCTGCACGTTGATGTGAACGCCGCGCGGAACGGAATATTCTTTTTCCGTGCCGTTATCGGCTTGCACATACAGTTTGCGCTGGCCCTTGGAGACTTCGCCGAACTTGACCGTACCATCGATTTCGCTGATGACTGCGGTTTCATGCGGCTTGCGGGCTTCGAACAATTCGACCACACGCGGCAGACCACCCGTGATGTCCTTGGTCTTGGTAGTCTCGCGGGGGATCTTGGCCAGCACGTCGCCGGGATGAACCGTGTCGCCGTCCTGCACCATCAAGTGAGCGCGGGAAGGCATGAGGTAGCGCTTGCTGCCTTTTCCTTTGACCACGATCGCCGGTTGGCGCTTCTCGTCGGGCGAATCGGCCACAACATGCCGCGACAGCCCGGTCACTTCGTCTACCTCTTCGTGCAAAGTCACGCCTTCCTGCAAGTCTTTGAACTGCGCAGCGCCGCCGATTTCGGTAAGGATGGCGAAGGTGTAAGGATCCCATTCGACCATCACTTTTCCCTGCTCGACGCGATCGCCTTCGTTGACTTTCAGCTTGGCGCCGTAAATCACGGAGTAGCGCTCGCGCTCGCGGTTCTTATCGTCGACAATCGCAATCGAGCCCTGGCGGTTCATTACGACCAGATCGCCAGACTTCGATTTGACAGTCTGCAATCCGATGAATCGCACAGTGCCTGCGTTCTTGGCATCGAGGCGCGACTGCTCGGAAACTCGAGACGCCGTGCCGCCGATGTGGAAGGTGCGCATTGTGAGCTGGGTTCCCGGTTCGCCGATCGACTGAGCGGCGATGACGCCGGTCGCTTCGCCGAGTTCGACGAGGCGGCCAGAAGCCAGGTTACGGCCGTAGCACATCACGCAAACGCCGCGCTTCGATTCGCAAGTGAGCACCGAGCGAATCTTCACCCGCTCGATTCCGGCAGCCTGAATGCTTCCGGCGAGCTCTTCGGTGATTTCCTGGTTGATGTCGACGATCACGTTGCCGTCGTAGTCTTTGATCTTCTCGAGCGAAACGCGGCCCACAATGCGGTCGCGCAACGGCTCGATAATCTCGCCGGCTTCGACGATACCCTGCACGTAAATGCCGTCCACGGTGCCGCAATCGTATTCGCTGATGATCACGTCCTGCGCCACATCGACCAGACGGCGCGTGAGGTAGCCGGAATCGGCCGTCTTAAGCGCCGTATCGGCCAAACCTTTACGAGCGCCGTGCGTCGAGACGAAATATTCGAGCACCGTGAGGCCTTCACGGAAGTTTGCCGTGATCGGCGACTCGATGATTTCGCCCGAAGGCTTGGCCATCAATCCCCGCATGCCAGAGAGCTGGCGGATCTGCTGTTTCGATCCACGAGCGCCGGAATCGGCCATGACGTAAATCGGATTAATAAAGCCTTCCTTATCGGCGCGCTGCATCTGGCCGAACATCTCGTCGGCAACTTTCTCCGTGATCGCCGACCAGATTTCGATGACCTTGTTGTAGCGCTCGCCGTTGGTGATGGCGCCGTCCAGATACTGCTGTTGCACGGCGACGACTTGTTTCTCGGCGTCCTTGACCAGCGTGCGCTTGCTGTCAGGGATGACCATGTCGTCAATGCCGATGGAGAGGCCGGCTTTAGTTGCATACTTGAAGCCGAAATCTTTCACTTCATCGAGCATCTTGACCGTGGTCTCGAGACCGAATCGCAGATAGCCGTAGTTGACCAGCGCGCCGATTCCCTTCTTCTTGAGCAGGCCGTTGATGTAAGGCATGCCCTCGGGAAGGTGATCGTTCAAAATGGCGCGGCCGACCGTTGTATTAACGAAGGCACGATCCACGTGAATGGGTTCGGTGTGAATGATGTCCTGATCGTCGTAAGCGGTGGTCAGGTCAATCAGTTCGCCGGTGTAGCGCAGACGAATCGGAGTAAGTGTTTCTACTTCGCCCATTTCGAGCGCCAGCAGAACTTCTTCGATGTTGGCAAACACGCGGCCTTCACCCTTCGCGCCGGGCTTGCCTTTGGTCAGGTAATAAAGACCAAGCACCATATCCTGCGTGGGCACGGTGATCGGGTGACCCGAGGCCGGAGAAAGAATGTTGTGCGAGGCCAACATCAAAACGCTGGCTTCGACCTGCGCCTCCGGAGAAAGCGGAATGTGCACGGCCATCTGATCGCCGTCGAAATCTGCATTGAACGCGGTGCAGACCAGCGGGTGAATGCGGATGGCTTTGCCCTCCACCAGCACCGGCTCAAATGCCTGAATGCCGAGGCGATGCAACGTTGGAGCGCGGTTCAAGAGCACAGGATGATCTTTGATGACCTCTTCGAGGATGTCCCAAACGATCGGCTCCTGCTGCTCCACCATTTCCTTGGCTTGCTTGATGGTGGTGACGTTGCCTGTCTGTTCCAGCCGGTGATAAATAAACGGCTTGAAGAGTTCGAGCGCCATTTTCTTGGGCAGTCCGCACTGGTGCAGCTTGAGTTCGGGACCGACCACGATGACGGAACGTCCGGAGTAATCGACTCGCTTGCCAAGCAGGTTCTGACGGAAGCGGCCCTGTTTGCCTTTCAGCGTATCGGACAAAGACTTCAGCGGACGGTTGTTGGCGCCACGCAGCACACGGCCACGGCGGCCGTTATCGAACAGCGCATCCACCGCCTCCTGCAACATGCGTTTTTCGTTTCGGACGATGACTTCGGGCGCGTGCAGGTCCATCAGCTTCTTCAACCGGTTGTTACGGTTGATGACGCGGCGGTAAAGGTCATTAAGATCAGAGGTTGCAAAGCGGCCGCCATCGAGTGGAACCAGAGGACGCAGCTCCGGTGGAATGACCGGGATCACGTCGAGAATCATCCAGCTCGGCTTGTTGCCGCTCTTGCGGAAGGCCTCGACCACCTTCAGGCGCTTGGTGTACTTGAGCCGCTTTTGCAGCGAGCTCTCATTCTTCATCTTCTCGCGGAGCTCGACGGACAAGCCATCGGTGTCGATGCGCTTGAGAAGTTCCTTAATAGCTTCCGCGCCCATCATCGCCTTAAAGCCAGCGGGACGGTATTGCTGATCGAGTTCGCGGAACTTGGCTTCGTCTTTAATGACTTCGCGCTCTTTCACCGGGGCATCGCCGGGCTCGACCACCACGTAAGCCTCGAAGTAAAGAACGGATTCGAGGTCACGCAGGGAAATATCGAGCAGGTGTCCGATGCGGCTGGGCAGGCCCTTGAAGAACCACACATGCGAGCAGGGCGAGGCAAGCTCGATGTGGCCGAGGCGTTCGCGGCGCACTTTCGAGAGCGTGACTTCCACGCCGCACTTATCGCAGATCACTCCGCGATGCTTCATGCGCTTGTATTTGCCGCACAAGCATTCCCAGTCGGTTACCGGACCGAAGATGCGGGCGCAGAACAGGCCGTCCCGCTCCGGTTTGAAGGTGCGGTAGTTGATGGTCTCAGGCTTGGTAACTTCGCCATGCGACCAGCTCCGGATTTTTTCCGGTGACGCCAGGCTGATCTTGATGGCATCGAAGTCAGCGATTGTGTTTTGCATTTCGAACGGGCTCGAACGAAACAAGGGTTCCTCCGCTTCCTGCTCTCAACGGCAGCTGCCGGCTATCGGCCGCCAGTTGCCAGTTTTTTATGTTTCGCCGTGGCTGAGAGCTTTGGCCCTGCGAAACGTTCTTTCAAAATTCTTTCAGCCCGCCAGCACAGCTGTCAGCACCCCTACTGGCGACTGACGGCTGGATACTGGCAACTGTTTTCATCAATCCGCTGCTGCGCTGGCCGCTGGCCGTTTCTCTCCGGTCTTGATCAACTCCACATCAAGACAGAGCGATTGCAGCTCCCGGATCAGCACGTTGAACGATTCAGGTACGCCAGGCTCCATGGCGGCTTCGCCCTTGACGATGGCCTCGTAGATCTTGGTGCGGCCATAAACGTCGTCGGACTTCGCCGTCAGCAGCTCCTGCAAAATGAACGCTGCGCCGTAAGCTTCGAGCGCCCAGACTTCCATCTCTCCGAAACGCTGTCCGCCGAACTGCGCCTTGCCACCCAGCGGCTGCTGCGTGATCAGCGAGTACGGCCCGATGGAACGCGCGTGAATCTTGTCGTCCACCAAGTGCGAGAGCTTCAGCATGTAGATGTAGCCTACGCAAACCGGCTGTTCGAACTGATCTCCAGTCATGCCGTCGTGCAGCGTAGTTTTGCCCGACGTAGGCAGTCCGGCGTGCTCGAGCAGCGCCTTGATTTCGCCTTCCTTCGCGCCGTCGAACACGGGCGAACCCATGTAGACGCCGCGAGCCAGCGTAGGCGCAAGCGCTTCCAGTTCCTCGTCGCCCATCTCGCCGATGGTGTCGGCGAGCTTCGAATCTTTGAACAAAGATTTCAATTCGCGCCGGATTGCTTCCGTACGAGTGTTTTCCTTGAGCAGGTTCGAGATTTTCTCTCCGAGCACGTAGCCAGCCCACCCGAGATGGGTCTCGAGAATCTGGCCCACGTTCATACGGCTGGGTACGCCGAGTGGATTGAGCACAATCTCGACCGGGGTTCCATCTTCGAGGTACGGCATATCCTCTTCCGGAAGAATGCGGGCGATTACACCCTTGTTTCCGTGACGGCCTGCCATCTTATCGCCAACGCTCAGCTTGCGCTTCATGGCGATGTAGACCTTGACCAGCTTGATCACGCCCGGCGGCAGTTCGTCGCCCTTGGTGAGCTTCTCTTTCTTCTCGTTGACGATCTTTTTCAGGACATCGATCTGGCGAGACGTCATTTCTTCGATCTCGTCGATCTGCTCATTCACCCGCGGGTCTTTGTCGTTGTACTTAATCCGCTTCAGGTTGCGCGTGGAAATGCGCTCGATCGCGTCGCGGTCGAGAACATTGCCCTTGGTCAGCAGGCGTTTGTTGGTGCGCTCGTCATGCAGGTCGGCCTGCACTTCCTTCCCACCAAGAATGTTCTCCAAACGCTTCAGGCGCTCGTCGGTGAGAATGCGGATCTCGTCGGACAGGTTTTTCTCCAACTTGCCGATCTGCGTCGCCTCAATCGATTTCGCGCGCTCGTCTTTTTCCTGACCCTTGCGGGAGAAAATCTTCACGTCGACGATCACGCCTTCGATTCCAGGCGGACAGTAGAGCGATGCGTCGCGCACGTCGCCGGCTTTTTCGCCGAAGATGGCGCGCAGCAGCTTCTCTTCCGGCGTGAGCTGAGTTTCGCCCTTAGGCGTAACTTTGCCCACCAGAATGTCGCCCTGCTTGATGCTGGCGCCGATGCGGATCACGCCCGCTTCGTCCAGATTGCGCAGCATCGATTCGCTGACATTGGGAATATCGCGCGTGACTTCTTCCGGACCCAGCTTGGTGTCGCGCGCTTCGATCTCGTATTCCTCGATGTGCAACGAGGTGTAGTAATCCTCTTTGACCATCTTTTCGGAGACGAGAATCGCGTCTTCAAAGTTGTAGCCGCGCCAAGGCATGAAGGCCACCAGCACGTTGCGTCCCAGTGCCAGCTCGCCGTGATCGGTGCAAGGACCGTCGGCGATGACTTCGCCTTTCAGAACCCGTTGCCCTTTCTTTACGATCGGCTTCTGGTTAATGCAAGTGTTCTGGTTCGAGCGCTTGAATTTGGTGAGCTGGTAAATATCGCTGCCCACTTCACGCGACAACTGCGTGGGATGGTGCTCGCCTTCCACACGCACGATGATGCGGTCGGAATCGACCGAATCAATAATGCCGTTGCGGCGGGCAAGAACCACTGCGCCGGAGTCGCGAGCGGTAACGCCCTCCATCCCCGTGCCCACGATCGGCGCTTGCGCGCGCAGCAAAGGCACGGACTGGCGCTGCATGTTCGCGCCCATCAGCGCGCGGTTGGCGTCGTCGTGCTCGAGGAACGGCACGAGTGAGGCGGCGACGGAAACCAGCTGCTTCGGACTAACGTCGACGTAATCGACTTCATCGCGGCTTACCAGCACGAAGTTGCCGGCCTTGCGGGCGTTGACCAGTTCGGCCACGATCTTGCCTTTGTCGTCGAGCTCAACGTTGGCCTGCGCGATAGTGTGCCGATCCTCTTCCCACGCGGAAAGATAGAAGGAGAAAGGATCGACCTGCGCCGGCTTCTTGCGCTTCTCTTTCAAGTCGGAATTGATCTTCTCGATCTCATGCTTTTCCATGTGATCGCCGACTTTGTAATCGCTGTCGCCGGTGTTTACCACCGTGACGTAGTCGATGACTCGCCCGTTCTTAATGCGGCGGTAGGGCGATTCGATGAAGCCGTAGTCGTTGATGCGCGCATAGCAGCTCAACGACGAGATCAGTCCAATATTCGGACCTTCCGGCGTTTCAATCGGACAGATACGTCCGTAGTGCGTAGGGTGCACGTCGCGCACTTCGAAGCCCGCGCGCTCACGAGAGAGACCGCCCGGCCCAAGCGCCGAGAGACGCCGCTTGTGCGTAATCTCGGAGAGCGGGTTGGTCTGATCCATGAACTGCGAAAGCTGTGACGATCCAAAGAACTCGCGGATCGCCGCCATTACCGGCTTGGCGTTGACCAAGTCGTGCGGCATGGCCGTAGACATTTCCTGGTACACGGACATTTTTTCCTTGATCGCGCGCTCCATGCGGACCAGGCCGATGCGGAACTGATTTTCCATCAGTTCGCCGACCGCGCGTACGCGGCGGTTGCCCAGATGATCGATGTCGTCGACCGACCCGATACTCTTGCGCAGCTTCAGCAGGTAGCCGATGGTGGCGTAGAAATCGTCGGGATCGAGCGTTCGCTTATCGAGGCTGGTAGCATCCTGGTTCTCGAACAGCTTGATATTGAACTTCAGCCGGCCGACCTTAGAGAAGTCGTACTTGCGCGGATCGAAGAACATTCCGTGAAACAGCGCCGTAGCCGTGTCCAAAGTCGGCGGATCGCCGGGACGCAGCTTGCGGTAGATTTCGATCAACGCTTCCTGCGGGGTCTTCACCGAATCGCGCTTCAGGGTCTGGCTGATGACCGTGCCCACATCGTCGCGCTCGGGGAAGAACAGGCTCATTTCGACCACGCCGGAGTCAAGAATCTTCGAAACTTTATCGGCGGTGAGTTCGGTGTTGGCTTCGAGCAGCACTTCGCCGGTGGTGGTATCGACCACATCGGCTGCGGCCCAGGCGCCTTCAAGATCGGTGATGTCCACTTCGATCTCGGAAATTTTGGCCTTCTGAATTTCCTTCAGAATCGCCGCGTTTAACTTACGGCCGGAGTGCGCAATTTCCTCCCCAGACTTGTTCTTGATGCTGTGCGCCAGCTTCATGCCCAATAAGTTGGTGGCTTTCTCGCTGGCCGGATCGAGCGTCCAGAAGAGCTTCTTATCCCGGATGGCAATCCGGTCGACGGTATAGAAGGAGCGCAGAATATCTTCGCTTGAACGCAGACCCAGGGCACGCAGGAAAATTGTCCCCAGAAATTTGCGTTTGCGGTCGATGCGGACGTAGAGCACGTTTTTCTGGTCGTATTCGAACTCGACCCAGGATCCGCGGTAGGGAATGATCTTGCCCAGGAAGTAAGTGCGGTTGTTGGCGGTTTCAAAGAACACGCCGGGCGAGCGATGCAATTGGCTGACAATCACGCGCTCGGTACCATTAATAATAAAGGTGCCGTTCTGCGTCATCAGCGGAACATCGCCGAAGAAGACTTCCTGCTCTTTAATGTCGCGGATGGAGCGGTTGCCAGTCTCGGCGTCTTTATCAAAAATGGTAAGACGCATCGTGACCTTGAGCGGCGCGGAGTAGGTCATGCCACGCTCCTCGCACTCGGCCACATCATATTTCAGTTGCAATCCGACCGGGTCGCCGCACTTGTTGCAAAAGTCCGGGGTATTTGCGTTGTAGGTACCGCACTTCTGGCAGAGCACATCGCCGGGATGAAACGGATCGGTGATGACAGTGTTGCCGCAGTTCTTACAAGTGGTACGCAGATGGTGTAGTCCTTTTAGGTGACCACACTTGCACTCCCAGTTACCAATGGCGTAATCCACAAACTCAAGTTGTGATACGTTGCGAAAGTCGGTGATCGGAAAGACGGACTGGAATACCGCCTGCAATCCGCCGTCTTCGCGCTCGCTGGGCAGCTTGTCCATCTGGAGGAAGCGGTCGTAGGAGCGCTTCTGAACCTCAATCAGGTTCGGGATCTGGATGGTGGCTGGAATTTTCGAAAAATCAAAACGTTTACGGAAGGCATTAGTCTTCATCGTCAAGAAACTCCCAATGTCAGGCGCAGCCGAGCGCTGCGATTACCCGCGGAATGTGGGGCGCGAAATCGCGCCGCGCTGCTTAGCTGTTTAAGACCTGGCTGTTAAAAATTCGGTTGATATGAATTTGTTTGACCTGGCAGCCTTGTATATGCCGGAAAACACGACGAGGCATCCGCAGGGACAAGACTTCCCGCGGACGCCGTGCTTGGCGTTTCGCCAATCTGAATTTGTGATCCTTCGCGCCAGTTTCCTTCGGCCGTTTCCGTTCCGCCTGCCCACGGAACAGTGCCCAAGCTTCCCTGCGAGCCTAGCTCGCCTTTGAGTGAGGCCAAGGGAAGCGGTGTTATATAGATGCTAACACCCCTTCCCCGGCTTCACAACTAGAACGCTGAATTTTCTGAGACTTGCACCGGATCTGGGGCGGAAATAGAACCTCTGCTCGCAGATCCTTCGCAAAAAACGCTCAAGATCAAGATAAAGATGACCGCAGCGGGCTCCCGCTTTCGCCATCCGTCCCGCAAAAAGCCGCGCGGCGGACGTCTCCGCTCGTTCTTACCCTGCCCTGAGCAACCGAGCCGAAGGCGAGGGCGTCGAACGGGCCCGCTAGGGGCGGTCACTTCACTTCAACGACAGCGCCCGCCTCAGTGAACTTCTTCTTGATGGTCTCGGCCTCGTCCTTGTTCACGCCCTCTTTAATGTTCTTGGGCGCTCCATCCACCAACTCCTTGGCTTCCTTCAAGCCCAGGCTGGTGACCTCGCGGACGGCCTTGATTACATTGATCTTATTGGCACCGACTTCCTTCAGCACGACGGTGAATTCCGTCTTCTCTTCCGCCGGAGCCGCGGCCGAGCCGGCACCCGCGCCGCCGCCAGCCACCATGACCGGGGCTGCCGCTGCCGCGGAAACGCCCAGGCGCGCTTCAAGCTTCTTGACCAGCTCTGCCGCATCGAGCAGCGACAAGGCTACGATTGATTCCTCCAACTGTTGCAGGTCTGCCATGTTAGTTCTCCACTTTTCGAGTTATGAATTTGCTTGCTTTCGTTATCTTCGGCCGGGTTTCCAGTGCGACAGGCTCTCGATCCATGCGCCAGACAACGCCCGGACTCGAACCGCGCAACCCCAGACCTGCAAATAACCGAATCTCTTTACGCTTCCTTGAACTTTTTCTTTTCCACGCCCTGCCCGAGCACAACTGCAACGTCGCGTCCAACCGCATTCATCACGGTTACCAGTCGCTGCGCCGGCGCATTGATCAGGAACAGCAGCTTCGAATAAAGCTCTTCCTTCGAGGGCATGCTGGAGAGCGCTTCGATCTCTTTGATCGAAATCACGCGGCCCTCGACCACGCCTACCTTGAAGGTGAACTCCGGCACCTCTTTGGCGTACTTGGTCAGCGCTTTGGCCATGGCCACCGGGTCACCGGTGGTATAGGCGATCGAAGTCACGCCCGCCAGATTCTTCAGGCCTTCCTCAACCTTGGTGCCTTTGGCGGCGCGCTCGGCCAAAGTATTCTTTACAACCTGATACTTCGCGCCCGCGCCACGCAGAGCCTTGCGCAATTCGTAATCCTGCGACACGGTCATCTTGGTATAGGTGGCGACGACCGCGTTTGAAACCTTCTTCAACTCCGCGCTTAACTTTTCGACTTGCTCTTTCTTTCGTGCCTTTGTAACCGCCATGTTCGATTCCTCGAGATGTTCTTTTATCGGGTCAGGCTCGACGGCCACCCTGAACTTATTGTCATCCTGAGGCGACGGGTTTTCGTCGCCCAAGGATCTCTACCAGCAATCTGATTACGCCTTGGCCGCTGCCTCAATCGGAGCCGTATCCAGCATAATTCCCGGCCCCATGGTCGAACTCAGCGTACAGCCCTTGATGTATTTACCCTTGGCAACCGAAGGCTTGGCCTTGATGACGCTCGTGATCAAAACCATCGCATTGTCGATCAGCTTGTCGGGCGTAAACGAAATTTTTCCCACCGGGACGTGCACCAGGGCCGTCTTGTCGGTGCGAAATTCCACCTTGCCGGCCTTCACTTCTTGAACTGCCTTGCCCACGTCCATCGTGACCGTGCCAGTTTTCGGATTGGGCATCAGACCCTTCGGTCCTAGAACTTTTCCCAGGCGTCCAACCGATTTCATCACATCCGGCGTAGCGATCAACGCATCGAAGTCGGTCCAGTTTTCCTTGGTGATCTTCTCGACCATCTCTTCGCCGCCAAAGTAGTCGGCGCCCGCCGCTTCGGCTTCGCGAATCTTGTCGCCGGTAGCAATGACCAGGACTTTCTTCGACTTACCCAGCCCGTGCGGTAGAACGACCGTCCCGCGCACCATCTGGTCGGCATGCTTGGGATCGACCCCGAGCCGCAGTGTGACCTCGACCGTCTCGTCAAATTTCGCGAACTTGACTTTTTGCAGAAGTGGAACCGCGTCCTGCAAAGTATAAGGGCGCTTCTCTACTGCCGCGTGCGCCTTGGTAATATTCTTTCCTTCTTTTTTCATCTGCTTTTCCTTGTCTTCCACCGCTCATCGTTGCTCAGATGCGCCGTGGTATTTTCGACTAAATAACCTGTGTCTGTGTCTTATTCCGCACACTCTGTCATTTTCCACGCTCTCTGTCATTCCGAGCAAAGCGAGGAACCTTGGTTTTCTCGCTACTACCCTAGAACTTCAATTCCCATGGATCGCGCCGTGCCGCGGACGCTCTTCACCGCGGCATCAATTGAGGCCGCATTCAGGTCCGGCATCTTCTGCTTGGCGATTTCTTCCACCTGCTTCAACGTGACCTTGCCGACTTTATCTTTATTCGGAGTGCCCGAGCCCTTGGCGATGCCCGCCGCGCGCTTCAGCAGAATCGACGCCGGCGGTGTCTTAGTAATGAAAGTGAACGAACGGTCGCTATAAACCGAGACCACGACCGGGATGATCAAGCCTTCCATTTCCTTCTGGTTGGTGCGCGCGTTGAACTGCTTGCAGAACTCCATAATGTTGATCTGCGCCTGACCGAGCGCCGGACCCACCGGAGGCGCCGGGGTCGCTTTCCCCGCCGCGATCTGCAACTTTACGAATCCTGTAACTTTTTTTGCCATGATTCCTTCTCGAACCTCAAATGCCGATTGTCAATTTCCCATTGCCGATCGAGTTCCGGAAAATCGACGCTTGGAAATCGAAAATGCCCTACGCCACTTTCTCCACCTGGTTAAACTCCAACTCCACCGGAGTCGAGCGGCCAAAAATTGTGACCATCACCTTCACCGTCTCGCGATCCTCATTCACTTCGTCGACCAAACCGGTGAAGGTGGCGAACGGTCCTTCCGTGATGCGTACCGATTCGTTCTTTTCGAACTTGACCTTCAGCTTGGGTTTCTCACGGCTGTCCGCGACTTTGTAAACGATGTGCTGCACTTCCTCGTCCGATAGAGGCGTGGGCTGCTGCCCGGTGCCGACAAATCCGGTCACGCGCGGCGTGGATTTCACCACGTGCCACACATGATCGTCCATATCCATCTCCACCAGCACGTAGCCGGGATAGAACATGCGCTCGGAGGTGTACTTCTTGCCGCCGCGCACTTCCGTGACCGACTCGGTCGGGATCAGCACCTTGCCAATTTTTTCCTGCAAACCGAACGCCGCCACCCGCGATTCCAGCGACTCTTTCACCTTGCGCTCAAATCCGGAATAGGAGTGGATGATGTACCACTTCATATTCGGATTGCGAGGCGGTTCGCCGCTTGGGACCGCGCCATCCGCACCCGGTGCTTGCGGCTGCTCTACGCCTGCGTTTTTTTCTTCTTCCTGCATGATCAAGTTGAACTCCGGCTTTCGCGCGTTGGGGGCCTATTTCCCGAAATAGCTGTATAAAAACGAAACACCCTTCTGAATCACGTTATCGATAACGAAAAAGTACACGCCAAAAAGAAAAACCGTAATCACTACAACCGCGGTCGTGGCCTGCACTTCTTTCCACGAGGGCGCCGTCACCTTGCGGGTTTCGGTGCGCACGTCGTTATAAAAGGTCTTGATCCGCTCCGGCCAGGACTTCAGCCTGTCTCCAAAATTTTCTCCGCCGGCTGCGAGTGAATTTGCCATCTTCTTTTTCGTCTCCACGCCCATACTGCTACATCTCCTGGTCTACTCCAGTTCGCCTGCTCCAGTTCGCCTATTCCGGCTCCGTCGATTCCGGCATCCTTCCAAAATCTGGCAGGGGCGGAGGGATTCGAACCCCCAAGTTCGGTTTTGGAGACCGACAGTTTAACCGTTGAGCTTACGCCCCTGTACTTAATTGTTGATTTCGTGATTGATGATTGTTGATTGAAAACCGCTTTCTCAATCAGCAATCAAAAATCATCAATCAACAATTATTTGACCTCTTTGTGCGGCGTATGCTTGCGGCAACGATTGCAGAACTTCTTAAACTCCAGCCGTTCCGTCGTCGTCTTACGGTTCTTGGTCGTCGAATAATTCCGCTCTTTGCAATCACCGCACTGTAACGTAACAATCTCTCGGGGCATCTCAACCACTCCTAACTTTTGTCATCCTGAGGCGACGATTTTTGTCGCCGAAACGACCTATGCATCATTACTGCACAATCTCCGCAATGGTTCCGGCGCCTACCGTGTGGCCGCCTTCGCGAATGGCGAAGCGTAAACCTTTCTCCATCGCTACCGGCGTGATCAG
>Ga0209530_1000492_pt1 | contig 27629 bp, 31 predicted proteins | sample BlaSpr_A8_Ref_O1_FD_187987 | JGI IMG/M metagenome (GOLD analysis project Ga0209530, IMG submission 187987) | Forest soil microbial communities from Thunder Bay, Ontario, Canada - Black Spruce, Ontario site 2_A8_Ref_O1 (SPAdes) (version 2) | ecosystem: Environmental > Terrestrial > Soil > Boreal...
AGGGAATGGGCGCGGCTTGTAGTGTCTCTCGCTGCTCACGTCCATGTGCAGTGCATCCGATGGAATCTGCCGTCGTGTAGAATAACCGTTTGTATATGGACTTGTCCGCAATCCAGCAAGCGCTGCGCGAGCGCAATATTGATGGGTGGCTTTTCTACGATCATCATCATCGCGATCCAATCGCCTATCGCGTCCTCGGGCTCCCGGATGGACTCATGGTTACGCGGCGCTGGTATTACCTCATTCCCGCCAGTGGCGAACCCGTCAAACTGGTTCACAAAATCGAGTCGGGGCATCTTGATAGCTTGCCCGGCACGAAAAAACAATATGCTGGATGGCAGGAACTGTTTGACGGCTTGAAGCAGATGCTGGCTGCGCATCGCGATGTAGCGATGCAGTACTCGCCCAACAATTTTGTCTTCACGATTTCTATGGTGGACGCGGGAACGGCGGACATGATCCGCGGGCTGGGCAAGAACATTGTCAGCGCAGCCGACCTTATTGCCCAGTTTGAATCGACCCTAACGAACGAACAGATAAAATCGCACTTCGTGGCGCGCGATGTAATTGACGCGCTTACGGCCGAGGCTTTCAAAGAAATCGGACGTCGCGTCCGTGGCGGAGGCACGCACGAACATGAAATTCAACAATTTTTCATGGAAGCGTTCGCGCGCGAGAACATGGTGACCGACGATCCGCCGATTGTGGCTGTGAATGCTAACAGCGGCAATCCGCATTACGAACCGAGTGCCAGCCATCCCGTGCCGATTCGTGAGGGCGACTTTGTGCTGCTCGACGTTTGGGCAAAAAAGAATACGCCGCGGGCAGTTTACTACGACATTACGTGGGTGGGAATTGTGGGCAAGGCTCCCTCGGAGCGGCTGCGCGAAATCTTCAAGATCGTGAGCGAAGCGCGCGATCTGGGCGTGAAGACCGTGCAAGACGCCGTTGCGGCCGCCAACCCGATTGCGGGATGGGAAGTCGATCGCGCGGTGCGCAATCAGATCAAGCAGGCGAAGTATGGAGACAACTTCATTCACCGCACCGGGCACTCCATCGCGACGGAGGTGCATTCGAACGGCGCGAATATGGATGATCTGGAAATTCATGACGAGCGCCGCATCCTGCCGAATTCTTTGTTTTCGATCGAGCCGGGTATTTATCTGCCCGAGTTCGGCGTGCGTCTGGAGGTAGACGTCCTGGTGCGACCGGGAAGCGCCGAGGTCACTGGTAAAATCCAAAGAGAGATTGTGACCATCTGAATGGCGAAGCCTATTACTGATAAAGCGATAGATAAGACGACCGTCAAATCGAAAAATCCAACCGTAGTGACGGAGCCGGAGTATCCGCTCACCACGATGGCGGTGGTCGCTCCGATTGTGGGCTGGCTGATTCCGGGCGGCGGACACCTCCTGTTGAGGCGCTATGGGCGCGGCCTTCTGCTGCTCATCTCGGTGGTGGCGATGTTCGTGATTGGCTTGGGCATGCAGGGACGTATCTATCAGCCGAATGGCGGAGACATTCTCGACATTCTCGGATTTGTCGGCGATCTGGGTTCGGGAGTGCTCTATTTTCTGGCGCGCATCATGGACTGGGGCAACGTAATGGCCGCAAATGCCGCGGCGGATTACGGCAAAACATTTTTGATCGTCGCCGGGCTGCTGAACTTTATCGCAGCCGCGGATGCGCATCACATCGCGCTGGGGAAGAAACCGTGACCGTCAGCCTGTCGCACTTCTCGGCCGCGGTGGTGTTTGCCCTCTTTGCCTCGATTGTCTTCGGAATCACCCAGCGCAATTCGACGATGGAGCAGGTAAAGTACGGCCTATACTGCTTCGCCATGTTCGTCGGCGGAGTGTTCGTCGCCGGATGGGTCATGGCCCTGATTAGAAGATAGCGACTGAGGCGGAATCGCTTCTTTTCTCCTCAATTGTCATCCCTCGCGTCTTCATTCCACCGCCGAGTGATCGTGCACGATCTTCCATCCTTCGGGAAACTTGCGAAACACGAGTGTGAAAAGCCCTTGGGGCGTTTTTCCATCTGACATCGTCAGATGAAATTCTCCACGCACGAATGCGGCTTCAGGCCCGAGAATCTCGATGCGCAGATTGGCGAATTCGAGTTTGCCCATTTCGTGTCCGGCGCTTTGGTAACTCTTCTTGTAGCGGTCAAGCGCCGCCTGCCAGCCCTTCGATTCATGGGCTCCAGAAAAGAATGTCAGCTCGGGAGAATTCCAGTAGCCGGCCATGAAATCTTCGAGATCGTGCCGATTCCAAGCGGCTTGCTGATCTTCGATTACTTTGCGAATCGCCGCGCGGTCGGCAGGGGGTGTGTCTTGCGCAACTCCTGCAATGGCCAGGGTAGCCATGATCCCCATCAGCAAAACGAAGTCCCGCATAGATCCTCCGAGATTCCCCAGTTTCGCATCATCTGGCGGAAGAGGCCAAGGGTAAATCGAGAGCGTGAATGAAGAACGTCTACGCTTGCTTGAAATGGGAGCCGTGCTCGGAAGGGATCAATTTCAGACTGTCTGGAGGTTGAGAGCTAAAGAAGAAAATAAGCTATGCCCACGCGCAGGAAGCGATGAGCCGAGAGAGCCATGAGCCGAGAGTTGACGGCGGACGTCCCGCCGAGCGAACCTACGCCCGGCCCTTTTTCGCCGCCGTGGCCGCCTTCACCTTCACCTTCACCGTTTCCCACGGACGCTTGGGACGGTCGACCTCGGGCTCATCACGGTCTTTAACCCGGTCATACTGATACGAATCGCTGACCGTCCCGAGCGATTCGTTGTAGAGGCTGGGCAACCCCAGCGCTTCTTTCAACTCTTCGGAGAACTGCTGCAGGGCTTTCAGGTGTTCGGCCGTCGCCGGCACTTCGGTCTTGGACGTCTTCAGGAACTGCTGATAGCCGCGGTTGATCAGCTTCGCAATCTCGCCGCCGATCAGGTAGCCGGGATAGGCGAAAATCTTCACGCCGCCGTCCTCCGTCTTCTGGATCGCGGCCGAGCAGTTGTACTTCTTGAGGAACACCCGCGTCTGCGTGCCCGGAGCTTCAATCAGATCAAAGCCGTGATCGCGCAGCCAATTGACTGCGTCTTCGTAGGTTCGTTGTTCGACTTTCGCTGTCATTTTTTATAAGCTCAATTCTCGTCTCAGCAAATTAGATGCGGCTCCTACGGTTTCGATGGAACCAAAACGGTCCATGACGAATCCAAAGACGGGAAATACAGTAACGCTAGTATAGATATACTCTTTTAAGACTGAGGGCACATTACTCTAGTCATAAGGCCACCGATGACATCTGCAGCCTCCGGCTCCGCGCCAGCGTCATTCGACACCCAGGGTGCGCCTGGTCCGAAAGGCGAAGCCCCGCATGTACAAGGACAAGGAGAGGCTTTGCTCGCCTGCATCGGCAACACGCCGCTGCTGCTGCTCGACGCTTTCACCGCGGATCTGCCTCACGTAAAACTTTTGGGCAAGGCCGAATGGTATAACCCCGGCGGATCCGTTAAAGATCGCGCTGCCGGCAACATTGTGGCCGAAGCGCGCCGCACCGGCAAACTCGGTCCCGGAAAGACGCTGCTCGATTCCACCAGCGGCAACACCGGCATTGCTTACGCCATGCTCGGAGCCGCTCTCGGATTCCCAGTTACACTCTGCCTGCCCGAGAACGTTTCTCCCGAGCGAAAACGCATTCTACAGGCCTACGGCGCAAATATCATCTATACCGATCCCGCCGAAGGTTCCGATGGCGCTCTCAAGATCGCGCGTCAGCTTGCCGAACGCTGTCCCGATCTTTATTTTTACGCCGATCAATATTCGAACGACGCCAACTGGCGGGCGCATTACGAAACTACCGCGAATGAAATCTGGCAGCAGACGCAAGGCAGTATCACCCACTTCGTTGCCATGCTCGGCACCACCGGAACCTTTGTCGGCGCGACGCGACGTTTGAAAGAGCTAAATCCAAAGATTCGCTGCATTTCGCTGCAACCCGACTCCGCCTTCCATGGTATCGAAGGCGCGAAACACCTGCCCTCGGCCATCGTGCCGGGCATTTATGACCCGTCGCTCGCCGACGAAAATGTGGAGATCGTGACCGAAGATGCGCACGCTATGGCCCGCCGCATGGCTCGCGAACATGGGTTGCTCGTGGGAGTGTCAGCGGCGGCCGCCGTCGTCGGTTGCCGGAAGGTTGCCGAACGCCTGCCGAGAGATCAAAGTGCAGTCATCGTTACTGTGCTCTGCGACTCGGGCGAAAAATATCTCAGCGAGAGCTTCTGGCAGGAGAGCTGAGATACAACGATTGAGGCCGTTGAATCATTGCGGGATTGAATCATTTGGCCCATGACTTAGTGACTCGATGATTTAGTAGTCTTGGGATGCTGAAGCTCACACGATCCGACTATTTCGCGCTACGCCAACATGGCGAGGAGACTTATCCCCACGAGTGTTGCGGCGTGCTGCTCGGCCGCTTCGACGACGGCGGTGCAAAGACCGTTTGGCGGATCGCTCGCTGCGCCAACACGCGCCAGGACTCGCCCCAGAACCGGTACCACATCGATCCGAAAGAGCTCATTCGCATTCAGCGCGAAGGTCGCGAACGCGACGAGGATATCGTCGGTTTCTACCACTCCCACCCCGACCATCCCGCGCAATGGTCAGTCACCGATCTGGCGGAGGCGCACTGGTTTGGCTGTTCCTACGTGATTACGAGCATAGAACGGGGCGTGGCGGCGATCACCAATTCGTTCGAACTTGCGGGAACGGACGAGGGCGATAAGAAGCTTGTGGACGAAAAGACCGAAGTGGCCTAACCATGAGCTTGGGCTGGAATGGCGAGGACGGCTGCCCCTTCACTTTCGACTTGCATCTTTGGCTCGTACCATAGCATCTTTATCTACATGCCCCAGATCCAGATTCCTTCTCCACTGCGCCAATACTCGGGGAAACAGGCCTCGGTCGACGTCGCCGGAAATACCGTAGGCGAAGCCCTGGCTGGCCTGGTTTCACAGCATCCCGACCTGAAGCGCCATCTCTATACCGACGATGGCAAGCTGCGCGCGTTCGTCAACGTCTACGTCAATGACGAAGACATGCGCTACCTGCAGAAAGAGGCCACGGTGCTGAAAGACGGCGATACGATTTCGATTGTGCCCTCAATCGCGGGCGGCGGATTATGATTTGCCTGATGCATCGCCGACTATCGCATCCCGCGCGCCGTTGCCGCCGCTGTCTTTTTTTCGTTTCGATTCGATAATTCGCCTTCATCCTGATTACAATGAAAAAGGGATTTTATGGCCACGCTTTCCGAAGTCAAGCCCGCCGAGACAAAACACGAAGCCGTTCTAAGTAACGACGAAATCCTGCGCTACTCGCGCCATCTGATCATGCCCGAGGTGGGCATGGAGGGGCAGCAAAAGCTGAAGGCTGCAAGAGTACTGTGCATTGGAGCGGGCGGACTCGGCTCGCCGCTCGCACTCTATCTGGCGGCTGCGGGCGTCGGGACGCTCGGCATCGTGGACTTCGACGTTGTTGACTACACGAATTTGCAGCGCCAGATCATCCACACGACAGCTGACGTTGGCCGTAAGAAGCTCGACTCCGCCGCCGATAAACTAAAGGCGATTAATCCCTTCCTCAACCTGAGGACATTCGACACGAAACTGACCGGCGCCAACGCCCTGGAGTTGTTCCGCGAATTCGATATCGTCGCCGACGGCACCGACAATTTTCCCACGCGTTACCTGGTCAACGATGCCTGCGTGTTAGCCGGCAAGCCAAATGTTTACGGGTCGATTTTTCGTTTCGAAGGGCAGGCTAGCGTGTTTGCGACCAAAGAGGGACCATGCTATCGCTGTCTCTATCCCGAGCCGCCGCCGCCGGGATTGGTGCCTTCGTGCGCCGAAGGTGGAGTGCTCGGAATTCTGCCTGGACTGGTCGGCGTGATTCAGGCGACCGAGACCATCAAGCTGATTCTGGGGCAAGGCGATTCGTTGGTGGGACGATTGTTGCTGGTCGATGCGCTGGGCATGAAGTTCCGCGAACTGAAGTTGCGCAAGAATCCGGATTGCCCCGTCTGCGGCACGCATCGGACGATTACAAAGCTGATTGATTATGATGAATTCTGCGGAATCCGAGGCGTGGAAGCCGCACCCGCCACAGGAGGGAACTTGGCTGAGATTTCGGTGGAAGAATTAAAGAAGAAGCTCGACAACAAAGAAGACATTTTTATTCTCGATGTGCGCGAACCGCACGAATATCAGATTTGTAATCTCAACGGATATCTCATTCCGCTCGGCGATCTGCCGAAGCGCGTCGCCGAGCTCGATAGCAGCCGCGAGATCGTGGCCCATTGCAAGATGGGTGGACGCAGCGCGAAAGCCGTAGCGTTCCTGCAGCAATCCGGCTTTACGAAGGTGCATAACCTGACCGGCGGAATTACAGCCTGGGCGGAGCGGATTGATACTAAGATGCCTAAGTACTAACTAAAGGAGCGCTCCGACCAAGTTTCACGTTGACTTAGTTTCCTTGCGTGGGTGGCAGCGTGCACATCAGCGCCGAGTTGGAGAAAGCCGACGCTGCACAGTGAGCATTGTCCCTTGGCAACTACATGACTTGAAACCAAAGGGAGCACCGAAGTGCTCCCTATGTTCGTCTTATTCTTCCCGGAGTTAGTAGTTACCTGCTTGAGCTGCTCATTTCGGCTTTATCGGTTCCGCCGATGGCGAGGGCATACTTCTTGCCAGCGAACCTTACCTCAGAGATCGCTGCCTTTCCACCTTCGTGCTCGACGACTGCGGAATCGTAACCGTAGGGTTTGTCGAGCGCTACGACCTTTGCCGATGTCTTTGCGACTTCTTTTTTACCCTGCATGAAGCTTACTTCGACGTCCGAGCCCGTGCCGTCCCAGCGCACTTGGTAGTCGCCAGCGGGGAGTTGCTGACCGTTGACTTCGACTGTTTCCCGCACCTGCAAAGATCCCTTGTTACTTGCGAACGCACTCGATGCGAGCAATACGCCCAGCCCGAGCACAGCAGCCTTTGCCAGATTGTTAAGTTTCATATGCTCCTTAGCTTTCTACCCGGCTACTGGCCGGGATGTTTGGGGCGGCTGATGCGGTTGGTTCGACTGAGGGCTTGCCTTTTTCCTGCAAAGTCCTACAATGCGCGTGTCAGGGTGATGCAAAGACGCGGGGCTCCAACCCGTCTCTTTTTACTGGAACCGGCGCGCCCAGGGCCGCCAAACCATGCGTGCGCCAATCCCATCACCCTGCAAATTCTGTTGGCTGGGTTAACCTCTTTCGTCCACTTCCCGGTTCGCTACAGGATACGAATCTCGGTTTGAGTAAGTTCCCGATTTATTTGCGAACCATATTTCTTGCTGATGGCATTTTTGTTGCCAGAGCGGAAGAATCGCAAATCGTGTATTACGAATGTGATCCATGCCAACTCGCGCCGCTCGATTGTTCCCTTTCGTGCAGCACTGTCCGAAAACGAACGCGAAATTCTCTCTGGTCAAGAGCTTTAGTTGACATGTCTGTTGGACGCGCGGGCGCGCACCGCGTTAGCAGGAAGTGTTAGTAACAAAGTGCAGCTGTATTGTCTGGAAGTTCGGCGCAAGAAGTTACGACCTGGCTAGCCGATCTGCAGCACAATCTTGCCGTAGTTCTTGCCTTCCTGGATCAACGTGTAGGCGGCGCGCGCTTCCTCGAGCGGGAAAACTTTTCCGATTACGGGAAGAAGCTTGCCCGCTGCCAGCCATGCGGAAAGCTGCTTCCACGCGGATTCCATCAATGGACGATTCGCGCTCAGATAGGAGAGCCAGAGGCCGTGGACGCTTGCTCCCTTGGCATAGAGAAGACGCGTGTCGAGCTGCGGAGTTTCGCCGGTGGCGGCGCCGTAGACAATGACGCGTCCGAAGTCGCGCACACAGCGCACGCTCTTTGCGACGTGCTCGCCGCCGAGCATTTCGAAGACCGCATCCACGCCCTCACCATTGGTCAGCTCTTTGATCGCCTCCAGGTAATCGCGCTGCTTGTAGTTAATGCCATGTTGCAGGCCGAGCTCGCGCACTCGCACCAGCTTGTCCTCGGAGGAAGAGGTTCCATACATTTCGATACCGAGAAGTTTTCCGATCTGTACCGCGGCGGTGCCGACTCCGCCGGCGACAGCATGAATTAAGACGCGAGCACCGGGCTGGTCGAGCAGTCCGGCCTTCCAGTAGGCGAAGTAGGCGGTGAAGAAATTTACCGGGAAAGCGGCTCCTTGTTCAGGGGTCCAATTTTCCGGCACAGGCCAGACCAGGTTGCGATGCACCACGGTCTTTTCGGCGAAGGCGGCCCATTGCGTGTAGCCCATCACGCGGCGTCCGCTGGGCGCTTGTTTATCGGCGGATTCTTTTCCGCTCGATTCGGCGCCACTCAGTTCCCGGCCGGCGAATTCACGACCGGCAGTCAGGGGCGGCTTCGGAGTCGTAGCGTATCCGCCCTGCGTGGTCATCAGGTCGGCGAAGTTCAGGCCGCCCGCTTCGACTTTGACTACGATCTGCTCCGGCGTGGGCTTCGGATCGGGAACCTGCTGGAGTTCGAGGACCTCGGGACCGCCGTAACGAGTGATGACAAGGGCCTTCATGCGCAAAGTCTAGCAGCATTTTGCCGACGAAGCCGGCGCGGGCGCTCGGCTCTCCACCCGCAACCGATGCGTTGAGTTCCGCTACGGCATCTATAATGAGTAGCGGTTCGCTTTAGCTCCGGCAAACTGGTTCTTTGTGGGCTGAGGCGAAAAGCTAACGTTGAGTGATAAATGCCGCTGACTGACAATTTCGGGCGCTCGATCCAGGATCTGCGGATTTCCATCACCGACCGCTGTAACTACAGATGTGTCTACTGCCGTACCGGGAGCAACGGCGCGGCCTATGCGGAACTTCCATTCGAAGATTATCTGCGAATGGCGCGGATACTGGTCTCACTGGGGATCACGAAGATTCGCCTGACGGGCGGCGAACCGCTGCTGCGCAAAGGGATTGTCGATTTTGTGCGCGACCTGGCGAAGCTACGCACCTTCGAGGGCAAGAAACCTGAAATTGCCCTGACGACAAATGGGCACCTACTGGCCGAGATTGCGCAACCGCTGAAAGACGCGGGCCTCGACCGCGTCACGGTAAGCATGGACGCTGTCGATCCGGAGCGCTTTGCGCGCATTACCCGGGTGCCGAACGGATACGACAACGTGCTGGCGGGAGTGCGCGCCTCGCGGCAGGCCGGGCTTGACCCGGTGAAGATCAATTGTGTTCTGCTGCGCGGATTCAACGAAGATGAGATTGTCAACTTTGGAAAGTTCGCGCGAGAAGAGCGCGTGGTGGTGCGCTTCATCGAATTCATGCCGCTCGAAGAAGATCGTGTCTGGACTCCGGAGATTGTGGTCACCCTCGATGAGATCCTCAGGCGCATGGCGGAGTATCTGCCACTTGAGGCCATTGCGCACGGGCGCAGTGAAACCGCGCGGCGCTATCGCTTCTCCGACGGCGTGGGTGAAATTGGCATCATTGCTCCGGTCTCGCATCCGTTCTGCGGACATTGCAGCCGGATTCGTATCACCTCCGACGGCAAGCTGCGTACTTGTCTATTTTCGGTATGGGATCACGACCTGCATGAACTCATGCGGCGCGGCGCGGGCGATGAAGGTCTCACCGAATTCATTGTGAAAGTAGTCGAACAGAAAGAAGAACGTCATCACATCGGAGAGCCGGGCTTTGTGCCGGCCTCGCGGACGATGGTGCACATCGGCGGCTAGCACTGTGTCGCCGAGACGCAGAACGCGTCTGGAGTGACCCTTACTTAATACAGAGGAGTCGGCCGCTGGCAGTTGCTGATTTCAGCTGAAGATGCAAATGAGACGACAGACTCAATAGAAGGAGTCGTACTTTGTAACCGTCCAACCATCGTCTTTCTTTTCTTCGGTGACGGAGAACAGATCTTTGTATGTTGAGTCCTGGGCCGGGGTGCTGTAACGCTTGCCCTTGTAGTGCAGAATCACCAGCGGTGGCGCATCCTCCCATTCCACCAGAGTCCATGAAATCAAAGGATGCTGAGCCTCGGAGTTACAGAGGAAATCGGCTCGCTTCTTGCGGTAGTCCTTTTCCCACTGGCCGAGGAGCTTGCGGCAATCGCCGTCGCGCATCTCGGAGATAAAGCTATTAGCGGTGTGTTCGATCGTGCGGTCCCGAAAGGGATTCATGGTGATGCTGATCGGCATCTGGGTCAGCGGATCGCGTTCTTCAGAGCGCGACAAAACTGGTGGCTGGCCGCTGAGCCAATACAGATAGCCCAGAAACACAAGGACAAGCAGGCTTCCGGAGCCCAGTGCGATCGCGAGATGGGAGCGGGAAAACTGCATCATGAGAATTTTGCGGGAAGGACGCAGTCCCGGCAAGATTACTTCAGATACTTTCGTAACTGCCGTTTGATCAGTCCCCATTGGACGTTGCCGAAGCGAACTGGCGAGTTAGGCATGGACGGACCCCGCACCAACTGAAGAATTGCGCCGCCGGTCGACAGGTCCGGGAGTGCCGCGTCGAAACCCCTTACCAGACGCCAGGTCGTCGATGCCAGGAGGATGGTCCGAAAACGAAAATCCGGCACCCAGCAGCGTCGGCAAAACTATTTCAATGCTGTTAGCAAGTTAATACCTCCGGCAAACTATTTCCATGGCGGCGAGCAGGAGTATGGGGTACTATGTCTGTCGCATAAGCGCGACCATCTCCAGTTCACACGTATCAACCTTAACTCTTGAGTAAATTCCGGAGTAAATCGGACGGCTGACGGTAAATGCGTTTATCGCGACCGTAAGGTGATAAAGATAGACGAAGTAAAGTAGAGAGAATTGCGAGAAACAAACTAGAGAGAAACGCAGGGAAAAATTTTCGGATTCCAATCTCCCTGTTATTATCTCTGCTCTTCCCGACATTAAAAAAATTAGTTTGCTACCTGGAGCTCCCTCCATGAAGAACATTCTTTTGTCTCTCCTATTAGTATTCGCAGGGCTACTGGCAGGATGCAACAGCTCTGCTCCAACCCTAAATTCGATTACGGTTACGACGGCGACGCCGTCGGTCGCTGCCGGTCTGACCGCGACCTTTACGGCTACCGGCAACTACAGCAACAATACTACTCAGAATCTGACGTCGTCAGTGACATGGACCTCGTCAAATATGGCGGTAGCCACGATTGCGGGCGGGACGGCCACGACTTTGACTCAAGGATCGACGACGATTACGGCGTCCATGAGCGGCGTGAGCGGAATGGCTGCACTGACGGTGACAGCGCCCGTGCTGGATTCGATTGCGGTGACGCCGGCGAACGATACGGTTCCGGTTGGCACCCTTACGCAATTTACGGCGACGGGTACGTACAGCGATAACTCGACCCAGAATCTGACATCGACGGCGACGTGGTCGTCTTCGAATACGACGGATGTGACCATCTCGGCAACGGGGCTAGCCACGGCGCTGAGTACGACCACCGCTCCAATTACGATTATGGCGACATCGGGCACAACGAGCGGGACCACGGGTCTGACGGTGGCGAACGCGACTCTGACGTCGATCGTGCTTTCCGGCGCACCGACGGTCACGATTGCCTTTGGCACGAGTTATCAGTTCACGGCATGGGGCTTTTATGACGACGGGAGCAAACGCGACATCACAATGCAGGCGACGTGGAGTTCGTCCAATTCATCGGTGGCGACGATTGGAGCCGCGACTGGCCGCGCCGAGGGGGTCGCAGGAGGCTTGCCGGCTACGACCATTACGGCGACGGTTGGTTCGGTAACCGGGACAGCGGCGCTGAATGTAACTGCGGCGACCATCCATTCAATAACGGTAGGGCCTTCGACTACGACGATCGCCCCGCTGACGGTGGAATCTTTTACCGCGATCGGCACTTTCAGCGATATGAGCACGCAAAACCTCACACCGGATGTCGTGTGGGCGAGCAGTAGCACGGGAGTGGCATCCATCAGCAATACGGCAGGGAGCGTTGGCGTTGCTACGGCCGGGGCGGCGCCTGGTGGCGCAACGACCATCTCTGCCACGTTCACGTTCGGAGGAGCGACGGCAACGGGATCGGCGCCGCTGACTGTGAGTGCGGCGACGCTGACCTCGATTACCTTGACGCCAGAGACTGCGTCGATGGCCGAAAGTTCTGCGAACCCGAGCTACACCTCGAATCTGGCGCTGCAAGCCGTGGGCAACTTCAGTGACGGTTCGACTCAGCATATCGAGACCGTGGCTACCTGGTCGTCCTCGGCTTCAAGCGTGGCGACGGTCAGCTCAATCGGGATCGTGACCGCTGGATTATCGACTGGTTCGGTGACGATCACCTGCCAATTGAACGGAGTGAGCGCGACGGCCAGCTTGACGGTCGAAGCATTTACCGCAATCACGATTAAGTCCGCCAGTGGAACTGTCGCTGCAGGCACCGCGATTGCCTTGACGGCGACGGGAACTCTGACAGACGGAACGACCCAGAATCTGACGAATTCGGTGCTATGGACTTCGTCGAATGCGTCGCTTGCGACCATGAGCAACGTTCTGGGATCGTTCGGCCAGGCAGAGGGTATTGCGCCGGGCGCTGTGACAATCACGGCAACGTTCTCGGGGATGGTTGGAGTGGTTTCGTTGACGGTATCGGATGCTACGCTGAGTTTGATTACGATCAAGCCCCCAAACCCGAGCATCGCATTGGGCGCCCATCAAGCGTTCAGCGCGACGGGGACGTTTAGCGATGGAAGCACAGAGCCCCTGACTGGGCAGGTCAGCTGGACATCCTCGGATATAGGGGTTGCACTGATCAACGCCACGGGCGCGATTTCGACAACCGGTACTGGAACATCGATGATCGGTGCGTCACTGAACCAGGTCAGTGGTACGACGCTGCTGACGGTTAACTGAAGTCTCATCGGGGGCGGGTCGTTCGCCCGCCCCGTTCGCCCGTCTCCGCACACCGCCGGCTCCAACGCAAGCGACGCGTGTCCGAGCGAGTTAGTTAGAGAAGCGCTCTTTTATTTTCAAGTCGTGTCCTCTTGTAATGTCTGTAATGTCCTCCGCCGTGTCCTCTGCAGGGCGCTCCGCTGGTTTGTGTTTTCTATATCGGCGGCGTATAGTCGTTGATGAAAACTGTTGTGTCGTAGTGTCAGGATTGTCGAAGCACACCAGTGGGCGAAAGCCCACTTTTTCGTTGGGCCGATTTTCTGCATCAGACTGACGCGGCGACTCACACGCAAATTGCTGAAAACATGGCTCTTGATCTGGATAAGGTCCGGCAAATTGCCGAACGGGTGGCAGGCTCGAGCGGGCTGGAAGTAGTGGATGTGGAAGTGTCCGGAGCGGGCAAGCATCGCATACTTCGGGTTTTTATTGATCGAGTCGTAAACGATCGAGTGGATGCGGCATCGGCGAATCCGGATGGGGTTGGGCGCGAAGTTGGGGCGCACGAAGGCGTGACGCATGAAGACTGCGCGAACTTCAGCCGAGAGTTCGGGACCATCGTCGATGTCGAAGACGCAATACCGGGCGGATCGTATGTGCTCGAAGTTTCTTCTCCGGGACTCGATCGGAAGCTGACCAAGGCAGCGGATTTTGAACGCTTCCGCGGCCAGCGGGTGAAGTTGATGACGCGCGAGCCGGTGAATAACGACCGGCATTTTGAAGGGAAGCTGGAGAGCTTCGAGAATGGAAAGCTGCTGCTCGATCTGAGCGCGGCGCGTAAGAAGAAGATGCGTCCGAAGGAGGGCGACTCTTCGAAAATTGAGATTGAGTTCAGGAACGTAGAGAAAGCGAATCTGGTTCCGGAAATCTAGAAGCAAGTTTTCAGGTTTTAGATGTCAGGTCTGAGGAGAGCCAAATTACTGGGACCTTTGCACCTAAGACCTGAAAAAGACCTGAAAAGTTTGGATCTGAATATGGCAAGCGAGCTTTATAACATTATCGAAGGGGTCAGCCGCGAAAAGGGCATTGATCCGCAGATTGTGGTGAGCGCGGTTGAAGACGCCATTGTGGTGGCGACGCGCAAATTCTACAAGACGCAGGAAAATCTGCGTGCCGTGCTCGATAAAGACAGCGGCAAAATCAACGCCTATGCGGTGAAGTCGATTGTCGAGAATCCGGAGCAGGTGGAAGATCCGAATCTGCAGGTGACTGTCGAGCAAGCGAAGAAGCTCGATCCGACGGCGGAAGCGGGCGGCGAACTGCTGATCCCGAAAGCGACAGAAGGAATTCTGGGAAGAATTGCGGCGCAACTGGCAAAGCAAGTCATCTTTCAGAAAGTGCGCGAGGCCGAACGCGACACGGTTTACAACGAATACATCGGTCATGTGAATGAGATCGTGAACGCGACTGTAAAGCGCCTCGAGGGTCCGGATGTGATTCTCGATATCGGCAAGGCCGAAGCGCGCATGGGCCGTAAGGAGCAGTCGCGGCTGGAATCGTTCGCAGTGGGCGAGCGGATTCGCGTAGTGATTGTGCGCGTGGAAAAAGCAGTCAAAGGCCCGGGTGTGATCGCATCGCGCTCCGCTCCGGAGTTAGTCCAGCACCTGTTTCAGACCGAAGTGCCTGAAATTTATGACGGCACGGTCGTGATCCGCGCGATTGCCCGCGAAGCTGGCGAGCGCACCAAGATTGCGGTGATGTCGAAAGACAAGGACGTGGACGCGGTAGGGGCCTGCGTGGGCATGAAGGGCATGCGGGTGCAGTCGATCATACGCGAGTTACGCGGAGAAAAGATCGACATCATCGAATATCACGAAGATGCGGTCACGTTCGCGGAGAAGGCCCTGCAGCCGGCGAAAGTAAGCCGGGTAACGATTGTCGATGCCGCGGACAAGCATCTCGAAGTTGTGGTCGATGATACGCAGCTTTCGCTCGCCATCGGGAAAAAAGGTCAGAACGTGCGACTGGCGGCGAAGCTGCTCGGCTGGAAGATCGACATCAAGAGCGAAGAAGAAAAGCGGCAGGAAGTGGAACAGCAGATGTCGGCACTAGTCACGCAGACCGTAACTCCGCTGGAGCTTGTCACCGGTCTCGGCGAGGGCTTGGTCGAGAAATTGAAGGCGGCGGGCGTGAACACGGTGGAGTCGCTGGCCGATATGACGCCCGAGCAACTGGAAGCGATTGAAGGCATTGGCCCGAAAACGGTGGAAAAAATCAGTATTGCGGTCAATAATTATTTCGCCAGTCTGGACGGCGGCGAGGCAGTAGCCGTCGCAGAACCGGAAAGTAGCGGAGAAGCCGCCACCGAAGTGGCTCTCAACGAAGAATCGCTGGCTGAAGGTTCGGTAGAAGCGGATGCGTTATCCGGGGAAGCCGAGCCAGCGGAAGACGGCGTAACATCAGCTGAAGATGCTGCGACGGAAGAAGTCGCAACCGAAGAAGCCCCGGAAGAAAAGCAAAGCTGAACTTAGTGCGCGGCGAGTTCGGAGTTACATCCGAACCGCATGCGCGCGGCTCGTCAGCTGGGAATTAAGGTCGTGCGGGATATCATGAGGTTAGATATGCGAGCCTAGATATGCGAAGCTAGATACGCGAGATTAGCGGGACAAGGAAACGACGGCGGATGAGTAAGATTCGAATCAACGATCTGGCCCGTGAGTTAGAGGTCAAGAGCAAGGAAATTCTTGACGTACTGACCACGGTGGGCGTCACGGAGAAGAAAACGCACTCCAGTTCTCTAGAGGATCACGAAGCCGACCTGGTGCGGAAACATCTCCGCGGCCGCTCTGAGTCGACGTCCAGTTCGGCGAAGACTTCGCGCTCCGCGTCCGGCGACGAAGGCATCAAGACCAAGATCGACCTGTCGAATATCTCCCGACCGGGCGATGTGCTGCGGGCCATCACCCAGCAAAAGGGGGCAGCCGAGACTCCTGCGCCGCGCGCGGCCATCAGGCCGCCGGCGAGTGCTCCAGCGGCGGAGGTGAAAACAGAAGCTCCGGCCGCATCCAGCGCGCCCAAGGCGACGCCGCCCAAGCCCACGAGCGAAGCTCCAGCGGCTGCGCCACCTGCACCGAGAATGGTGACACCGGCTTCGGTGGCAGCCACTTTCCGGCCGCCTTCGGTAGTTGTGATTCCGCCCAAGACTCCGGTGCCGCCGCCAGCGGCGACACCCCCGGCGGGTCCATCGGCTTCAAGTACGACGAATGCGCCGCATGCTATCGCCGTTCCGCCGCGAGTGATCACTCCTGCCGCGCCGATGGGGAACGCTCCGCCAGCGGCGACACCTCCGGCACACAATAACAATGTTATGCAGATGCAGGCTTCAGCACCCGCACGGCCGCCGGCGCCCGCTGCGCCGCCGCCACGGATGATCATGCCGCAGACTGGCCCGCGTCCTGTTTATAAAGCTCCGCTACCTCCGCCGGGAGTGCCTGCATCCAATGCGCCTTCCCGCCCTGCCCCGGGACGACCGGTGCCGGGACAGCCAATTTTTCAACGCACGGCACGACCGCCAGCGCCGGGAGCACCGCGTCCGCCGCTGCGTCCGGGTGAGCGCCGGCCGATGCATCCCACGCGAGTCGCGCCAGCAGGATCGCGTCCGCTTGGCGTCGGTCCGGGAGCAGGAATGGCCCCGCCGGGACCTGTGCGCCCCGGAGCGCGCCCGGGAGCTCCGTCACGACGACCAGGGCAGAGATATGTACCGCGAGGCGTGAAAGAAGGCCCGATGAAGGGCTATACTCCCCCCGCGCGGATGACCATCAGCAATGAACCCGCGCCGATCACGCGGAATATCACCATTACAGAAGGTATCTCGGTGAAAGACCTGGCCGAGAAGCTGGGCATTCGCGCCAAGGACGTAATTGCGCGCCTGGTGGTGCGCGGCGTTTTCGCGACCATCAATCAAACGCTCGATGCCGAATTGGCCAGCGAAATGGCGCGCTTCTTCGGAGCGGACACGGAAGTCATCACCTTCGAAGAACAAGCCGCGAAAGATACGACTGAAGCCGTCGAGAGCAGTGAAGAAGGCGCGGAAGCGATACCGCGTCCCCCCGTGGTTACGATCATGGGCCACGTCGATCACGGCAAGACGACTCTACTCGATTCCATTCGCTCCACCAATGTCGCCGGAGGCGAAGCGGGTGGCATTACGCAGCACATCGGCGCCTATAAGGTTGCGATTACCGACAAGGCGTCTCCGGCCTATGGACGCGAAATCGTATTCCTCGATACGCCCGGCCACGAGGCCTTTACGCGTATGCGTTCGCGCGGCGCGAAAGCCACGGACATTGTGGTGCTGGTCACCGCCGCTGACGATGGAGTTATGCCGCAAACCGTGGAAGCGATCGACCACGCCCACGCGGCCGAAGTCCCCATCATTGTTGCAGTCAACAAAATTGATAAGCCGGGCGCGTTGCCGGAACGAGTGAAGAAGCAGCTCGCTGATCGCGGCCTGGTGCCCGAAGAATGGGGCGGCAAAACTGTATTCGTCGACGTTTCCGCCAAGCAGAAGACGAATCTCAATCTGCTGATGGAAATGATTCTGCTGACGGCCGACTTGCAGGAATTGAAAGCGACTCCGGGACGCGCCGCAAGCGGCCTCGTGCTCGAAGCGAAACTTGATCGCGGACGCGGTCCGGTGGGAACGATCCTGGTACAGAACGGTACACTCCGCGCCGGGGACAACTTCGTGGTCGGAAACGTCTATGGAAAAGTCCGCGCCATGTTCGATGACCGCGGAAAGTCGCTGAAGGAAGCGGCGCCCTCGACCCCGGTCGAAATTATCGGGTTAGAAGGTCTGCCGCAGGCGGGCGATCAGTTCGTCGTGGTTACCGACCGCGAGAAGGCACGTGATATCTCCGAATATCGCGAGCAGAAATTCCGCGAAGCCACGCTCGCCAAGAGTTCCCGTGTCTCGCTCGAAGGCCTGGCCGAGCAGCTCAAAACGGCGGGCATGAAGGAACTGAACGTCATCCTCAAAGCCGACGTGCAGGGATCGGTCGAAGTGCTCGGCGATTTGCTGGGAAGATTGTCAAACGAGAAAGTGCGCCTGAAATTGCTGCGCTCGGGCATCGGCGCGATCACCGAGACCGACGTGCTGCTGGCGTCGGCGTCGAACGCCATCATTATCGGATTCAACGTGCGTCCGGAGCGCAAAGCGCAAGAATTGGCCGATCAGGAAAAAGTCGACATACGTCTGCACTCGATCATTTACGAACTACAAGATGAGATCAAGCGCGCCATGACCGGCTTGCTCGAGCCGACCATCAAAGAAACTTATCAGGGACGCGCCGAGGTGCTGGAGACCTTCCGCATTCCAAAAGTCGGGACCATTGCCGGCTGCCGCGTGACCGATGGCCTGATCAAGCGCGACTCCGAAGTGCGGCTGCTGCGCGATAATGTGGTCGTATTCAAAGGCAAAGTCGCATCGCTCCGCCGCTTCAAAGACGATGCCTCGCAGGTAACCAGCGGCATGGAGTGCGGTATCTCCATCGCGAACTACGGCGACATCAAGGCTGGCGACACAATCGAGGCGTTTGTAACCGAAAGGATCGCCGCCGAAGCGATCAAGTAGTTTGTGGAGTGCCAGCGCGGCACCAACTGCCGGGAGTCCTCACGGCCCGGGCGGCTTGCGAACTCGCCCGCTCTGAACATTGCCCATTGCCTGACCCGATGCCTTCTTCGCTGAGCTCGGGCTTCCACCTATGGGTCATGCGGTCTTAGCTTAATTCGCCGAACCGCCCGATGCGGACCCGCATGTCCGGTGGTGTGGCAGGGGAGGCGGGGCGACCCCGTCCCCCTATGCCGATTACCCGATCTGTCAACCTACTTTTTCTGCGAAGCTTTGTGCGTGTGTGCTGCCCGGGGATGGACTACTTGGTGCACGATCGCAGCGTGCGACTGTGCCGCTGCCACGCCTGCGGATCCACTCTGCAACAGGAATGTTCCCGTGCCGATCTGAGCTCCGACCGGACCGGTTGTGCCATCGGTTTCAAGGAGGAGGAACTGGCTGTTGGTCACCGCATAAAAGGTGAAGCTGATGTAGTCGTCGCCACCAGCGGTGGTGACGGCCTCGCCGCGGCCAGTGGCAGGGCTGCTATCGAGAGTGTAGGTGGCGCCTAGCCCAACGCTGTTCAGGGAATTACCTCCGCCAGTATTATCGTTGATGTCGATAATCCCGTTGAAAGCAGTGCTGGTCGTGTCAAACTGCGCGATGTCATCCTCCACGTAGCCCTGGGTAGGGTTGAAGGCGCTGAGATTTAATCCGTAACCTTGCGAAGCCGCGAGGGCTGCGCCGGACGTCTGAGCATAAGCGGCGCCGTTGGTAACCGCCTGATCATCGTTTTCCAGCATCAGAAGCCCTCCGCTGGAGGGATAGACAACCCAGCTAGTAGCAGGCACGAAGGCTGTGAGGCTAACCAGAGACCGGCTGCCGATCGAGCCACCCGCAGCCGCGCTGCCGGTAAATGGCACTGGCGATGTCGAAACATTACCATTGGCATTGACATCCTCATTGCCGGTAAAGGTGTTTCCACTAAAGGTCATATATCCCCCATTTGCGATGGTGTTGGAGGTGCCAATACCACCCAACATTGTGAACGCCAGCGTGCCCGCGGGGATGGTGGAAAAGCCAGTCTGGGTAAAGATATCACCGGCCAGGTAGTTGGCGTAGTCTGTTTCGATCACCTTGAAATGTGTGGTATCAATTGGATAGAGGTCATAGCTGAGGGCGAAGGAAGCAGTGGTAAGCGTGAGTGGTCCAGGAGCGGTGCCTGTACCCAAGGTTGCGGCACCCGTGAGCGCCTGGCCAGCATAATTGATCCCGCTATCATTGAAATCCTCGACACCTTCGGTGATGCTGCCGCCGGCGTTGAGCGTGAACGCCCCAGCCGCGGCAATGGGATCGTCTTGTGAGTCAGTACCAGCGAGACTGAAGGCGTAGGGCCCAGCCAGATCCGAGACTACAGCCTGTAAGTCGATGGTGCCGCTGCCTCCCCCAAAGTTGTCGAATTCTGTGACCAGTCCCTGAGAGGTCGAGGACAGTACGACATCCAAGCTAACAGTTCCGTACGCTGAGCTCACAAGGTTGATCAGCCCGCGACCGTCGGAGCCGATACTATAGGTGCCGCCTGTAATTGCCTGGCCAGCCGGCGTCGGTGGATTCGCGTTCGCCGCGTCGACGACGTCGATCGTGCCTCCTGTAATGCTGCCGGTCCCGTTGGCCACGAGAGTTCCGGCTATATTCAAAGGAGCGCCCACGGTGCTATCGAATCCCTGCGATGAAAAGACGTAGGTGCCATTCAAGCTGCTATTGCTGAAGCCTTGATTGTTAGGAGGGGTGAAATTACTGCCGTTGCCACAGCTGGCTGTTAAAAAGATGCCTGAGATTGCCGCCAGAGCCATGAAGAGGCGTCGGGCACACTTCGAGGAAACGAGGGAATTCATAAGACACTCCTGTCTTTAATTCTTTAGGATGCGCTAACCCGGATTGTAGTGGAAAGTTTCGATGAAAAAAATTGATGAGAAAGTTTCCTCAGACCTTAGTCACTTCTGCCCGGCTCCGGGTTTCGGTTGGCAGCGCGGATGGTTGGCGCTTCTCGAACGCCCAGACGGCCACGCGGTAGGCGAGCAGGATGCTGAGCACAATTCCGTACTCGACGGGCTTGCGGTGGTCGGCTTTCACGAGCCACGCGTAATGCACAACTCCAAGCGTCGCCGTGAGATAGATGAGACGGTGCAAGCGCTGCCAGTTTTTGCCACCGAGGCGGCGAATGGACCATGCGGTTGAGGTCAGGGCCAATGGAATCATGAGCACAAAGGCGGAGAAGCCGATGGTGATGAAAGGGCGCTTGGCGATATCTTTCAACATCTCATGGATGTCGAAGAATTTGTCGAGCCAGATATATGTCAGGAAATGTAAAGTTCCGTAAAAAAATGCAAAGAGTCCGATCATGCGGCGGACGCCGATCAGCCAATACTGATGAGTGATGCGGCGCAGAGGCGTGATCGAGAGCGTGGCAAGAATGAGGATGAGGGTCCAATCGCCGGTCGAGTGCGTGATGACCTCAATCGGATTCGCACCCAAGGCGTCATGCAGCGCCTTCCAGACAAGACGCGTCAGCGGAATGAGTGCGGCGAGGAAGATCGCGATTTTTGTGAGGCGCAAGGTCATTTGTAATTTGTGATTGTCAACTTGTATTTGAACCCGGGAAACCGCTCGCCCGGACCTAGATTACAAATTCCTAAAAGTTTTTCTTCAGGTCCATGCCGGAATAAAGGCTCGCCACTTGGTCGTAACCGTTGAACATCAGGGTGGGCCGCTTGAGGAATTCGCCGAGGCGGCGTTCTTTTGCCTGGCTCCAGCGCGGATGATCGACGTTCGGATTCACGTTCGAATAAAACCCATATTCGTTCGGAGCAGCCTCTTGCCAGGTGTTCAACGGCTGACCGGTTGTGAAGCGAATGCGGACGATCGACTTGGCGCTCTTGAAGCCGTACTTCCAGGGAACCACGATGCGGAGCGGAGCACCATCTTGATTCGGCAGTTCCTCGCCGTACATGCCGAAGCAGAGCAAGGTGAGCGGATGCATCGCCTCGTCCATACGGAGACCCTCGACGTATGGCCAGTGCAATACGTTGGTGCGCTGGCCGGGCATTTGTTTGAGATCGTACAAGGTCGTGAACTCGACAAACTTTGCTTTGGGAAGAGGATCGGCGCGCTTGATCAGTTCGCTCAGTGAAAATCCGACCCAAGGCACGACGATCGACCAGCCCTCGACACAACGGTGGCGGTAGATGCGTTCTTCAGGAGCCGCCATTTTCATCACTGTTTCGACGTCGAGCACCTGCTTCTTCTTGACCTCGCCGTCGATGGTGACGGTCCAGGGACGAGTCTTGAAGTTCTTGGCCAAATCGGCCGGCTCGTATTTGTCGGTGGAGAATTCATAGAAATTGTTGTAGTTCGTAACGTCTTTGCGGGGTGTTTCTTTTTCTGTTGTGCTGAAAGGACTCTTCTCGAGCCCAGCAATTTTAGTATCGGCGTGCGCGGTAAGCGAGGGTTTGGCGAGGTCGACAAAATCGTGGAAGGCGACACCGGCAGCGACGGCTGCCCCGGCCATCGCCGCTCCAGCAAGGAAGTTGCGCCGATTCAGATAGGTCGCCTTGGGAGTAATTTCAGAAGAAAGAATGTCCTCCGGTTTCTTGATCAGCATTGCTTCCCCGGGTCTTACCCTGCCCAATTCAAGTACGCGCGGCAGCTCGACACGGATGGGTCCCGCTGTCGAAAGCGCATATTTTTGTTGATCGTTAGCTACAGTATAAGACACACGAACGGAGGAAAAGTTGCATGAGGGATGTCGCTAATTCGAAGCTGATTTCGCGATTGATTTGGTGGTTGCCCGGGCTGAATTCGAGAGCAGGACGTCGCGGACTTTCTTGGCAAGATTCTGCAGCGTGAAAGGCTTCTGCAAGAACGCGGTGCCGGGACCGAGTGCGCCCTGAGTAGCCACGGCATCCTCGGTGTAGCCTGAAAGATAGAGCACGCTGATACCGGGACGGAGGGAGAGTAACCGCTTCGCCAGTTCGCGGCCTCCGATGCCGGGCATGACGACGTCGGTGATCAGGATGTCGATGCGTTCCTTGCAGTCCTCGGCAAGACGGAGACCGCACTCGCCATTCTCGGCTTCGATCACTTTATAGCCGCGAGAGGCGAGAGTTAAACGCACAAGTTCGCGGACAGATTCTTCATCTTCGACGAGTAAAACGGTTTCGCAGCCACCGGCTTCGTTCTGTTGAGCTTTGGCGGGACTTAGCTCTTCGGCGGAATCCTCGACCCGCGGCAGATACACGTAGAAAATTGTGCCCGCTCCCACCTCGCTTTGGGCAAAAACGTATCCGCCGCTCTGCTTGACGATGCCATAGACGGTCGAGAGGCCGAGGCCCGTACCTTTTCCCTTTTCCTTGGTGGTAAAAAAGGGCTCGAAGATGCGGGATTGAGTTTCCTTGTCCATACCGTGACCCGTGTCGGCCACCGAGATTACGGCATAGCGTCCGGGCTGGATAAAACGGTGGTGGCTGTAATTTTGGCCGACGGCTACATCGGCGGTCTGCAAAGTGAGCTTGCCGCCTTCGGGCATTGAGTCTTTGGCGTTGACCACCAGGTTCATGATCACCTGCTCGAGCTGGCCGGCGTCGGCACGAGTGCGTCCAGTCTGAGTGGAAAGGCGCGTGACCAATTCGATGTTCTCCCCGATCAAGGGTCGCAGCAGGCGCTCCATGTCGCCGACGACGGTATTGACGTCGACTACTTTGAGTTCGAGGAGTTGCTTTCGGCTGAAGGCCAGTAGCTGGCGCGTGAGCGTAGCGGCGCGGTCTGCCGCCTGCTGGATCGACTGCACCTTGCTGTGCATGTCGCTATCCTTTTCCAATTGCTCCAGCAACACCTCGGTGTATCCATTGATCACCATGAGCAGATTATTGAAGTCGTGGGCCACGCCGCCTGCGAGACGGCCGACGGCATCCATTTTTTGGGCCTGGCGAAGCTGCTCTTCCAGCTGGCGCCGGTCCGTGATGTCTTCAGCGATGAGCTCCAACACCTCTTCGGGTTCGTCGGTGCTGATGGCAGCGCAGCCACTGAGCCGGACGATGATGATGCGCCCGTCTTTTCGTTTCCACTGCACTTCAACGCCGTTGAGACTTCCAGTACGACGATAGTCTTCCGCCAGCCGGTCCAATTCGCGAGGATTGACGAAGACTTCGTGTCTTGCATCCAGCTTGAGAAGGTCCTCGACCGAGCTGTGCCCCAGCATGTTGACCAACGCCGGATTTACGTCGAGGAATCTTCCGCGCAGCGTGCAGCGGCAGATGCCAAACGCGGCGCTTAAGATCAGAGAACGGGAGCGGGCTTCGGAGCGGCGGAGCGCTTCTTCGTAACGTTTGTGCTCGATAGCGGCGGCCAACTGTTGCGAGACAAATTTCAGAATTTCGCGGTCGCGCTCGGAGAAGCGGGTATTTTCGCTGTAGCTCTGTAAGACCAGGACGCCGATGCAGTTCGTGCCGCTCTTGAGCGGAACACCAAGCCAGTCCAGTGAGGCGGCGCCGATCAATTCCACCTCCCTACGCTGCACCAGCTCTTCAAAGACTGCGGGCGTCGCCAGTATCGGCTCGCCGGATCGCAGAACGTATTCCGTCAGGCCGCGACCCAGAGGTTTGGGGGCCGGGGTCGGATCCTCTTCATCGACGAAGTAGGGAAAGCTCAGCAACTGACTCTGGGGATCGTAGAGCGCGATATAGAAATTGCGCGCATTCATCAACTGACCGACGATATTGTGAATAGCGGCAAAGAATTGCTGCAGGTCTTCTGCGGACTGGCTGCGCGCCGCGATGGCATATAAGGCCGCGTTCAATTCCTCGGCGCGCTTTTGCTCGGTGATATCGCGATACGAGGCGTAAGCTCCTACTCTTTTGCCGTTGATCAAAACCGGAGAAGTCGAAAGCAGCACTTCCACGAGCGATCCGTCTTTTCGCTGGCGGCGAGTTTCCAGCGAAATCTTGCTTTGTGTCTTGATCGTCTCCGCGATCCATGCGGTTTCCGCGTAGCGATCGGGAGGCACGATTAAGTGGTCGAGTCGTTTGCCGGCCACCTCCTCTGCACCGAAGCCGAACAGACGAGTGAACTCTGCATTCGTGCGCAGGATGCGAACTTCCTCATCAATAATGCTGATCGCTTCCGGAGCGTTCTCGATGATTTGTTCGAAGTAGGCTTGTTCTACTGTGAAGGGGACCTCGGCGCCATCACCGTTGGTGGGTCGAGCACTGGGGACAAGGACATCCCGCAGCGTTTTCACCCACGGCAGTTCGTTCGAAGTTTCTGCCGGGGCGATTTTCTCACCCATACAGACAGTCCTTTCCCAGCTTGCACTAACGGCTATGCGATGGTAAGCGGGAGGCTTTGTTTGCCGATAGTTACGGGAGTAATGACGGTTTCAAAGGGGAAAAGCAGGGTCTGAATGGGAAAAGCCGCGGACTCAGGGAGCGTTCGACAACACAACGCAGACCTGGTGTAGGACTAGTCGTTGTTCTTCGGTCACAACCAGAAACTCGAATCCACAGCGCAAGCCATCGCAATAACGCACCACCGCTCTCACCTTCATTAGGTTGGGCGAGACCGGGATGGAAAACTCCAGGGAGACAACTTCGCCGGTCTGCACTTCACCGCTCAAGGTCGCTCCAATGCCGTCGAGGCCGAGTTCGTTGGTTCGGCCCCAGTAGGTAATCGTAAGGCCTTCACGAAAAACGGACATTTGAATGCGCGCGTCAAAGCGATGACGAGTGAAACGCCGCCGCCGTCGAGCTTTGCCAGTCGCTTGTGAGTCGCCACTCAATCCCAACTCTCCACTTAGGATCTTCCTTCCGAGTCCCAGGCCCAGGAGACGATTCTTACATGCTAGAAAGAACAATATCAGTCTCTTGCGCCTTGCGATTGTGCTTGAACGCTGGGGGTATACTCAATGGCATCAAAGTGCATGTACCAAAGAGGCAAGGTCAAAGTCTCGGCCGTTTACGAGGATTGCGCAGCTTTTTTCAGTCGCCTTTGCTTTCTGAGGCAGTGCTTTTCAGTCCTCCATGAACCCTCGGGAGCTCGTAAATCTGCGTAAATGCAGGTGACAGGCCTCGCCGCGACATCTAAGATAAAGAGATCGCTTTTTGAGCATCGCTTGCCGAAGACGGCGGCTGATGGATACCCACTGGAGTAATCTGAATTCTTATGTCTTACCGTTCCAATGCCGCCGAAGCCTGGTATCCCGATCCGCAGGCCACCGCGGCACAGTTCGATATCCCGCTGGATTTACTCCCGCCAACGAGCCTGACGGAGCCGCTCTGGAGGTCGCTCGTCGGAAATCTGCGCGATACCTTCGCGCCGACCAAGTTGCCGCCACTCGAACTCACCTCACGTCCGGTGAATGTCGGCCTGGCGCTCGGCGACCGATTGCGCTTGCCCTGGTATCGCACCGTCTTCACCAATATTGGAGACGTTCTGTCGCCCGAAACGCTGCCGCCGCTCGAACTTGAATCCCGGCCCGTCGACGTCGGGGAACTGATCACCGATCAACTCAGTCACTTCTGGTGGGGTTCGTTACTGAGGAATCTGGCCGATCGCGTCGCTCCCGAAACACAGGCTGCTCTCAGTCTGACTGCCAAGCCGATTCTTGACATCATTCCGAAGTCGTGGATCTTGCTGCCGATGTGGTCGGAAGTGATCGACACGCCGAAAGTGTTTTATCCCGACAAGCCGAAGGCGGCGGACGCTCCGAGGCCCGTCAACCTGCAACCGGTCGTGTTACCAACCGAACAGCGACAAGTTTTGGTGGCCGAACCTACTGCCGCCGACCTGCTGCGTGACATACGCCGCTCGCGAATTCGCCAGCGCATCTGGATCGGTCTGGCGACCGCGCAAGTTGTGTACATGGTTCTTGCGGTAGCCGGGAAGCTCTGATTCTAGGATTCGCTTACTGCCTCAAACCCATCCACCCTTCGGCAATCACCATAGAATTTCCCGGATTGCGCGAATCGTACTTCACCGAGGTCGGTAGCCCGAGCCGGCAGGAATGCAGGTTGATCCATTGCCGGAGATAGGTGACGTCCTGTGATGCCTCGTAGGAAACGCCCGCTACATCATATTGATAAATCAGCATGGTGGCGGGGCGGTTCGTGGTCATGGTGATTTCCTGAACATCGATTACCGTGCCGTCGGTGATGCGTCCAATGGTATTGAGCCAGGTACGGCGTTCGAGCTCGACCTCGTCCGCAGTCTTCGGTTTGCGGCGCAGCAGTGCGTAACTGGCGAGGCCAACGCCAATCGTGCCCAGTACGAGTGTGTAGTGACCCAGCGAAATCATCGGCAAACGGATCCTAAACTTTTTGATCTGCTTTCAGCATAAGCCGTAACCTCCCTGAGCGCCAAGGGCACCACAGTGCGAAAAAATGTGCACGCCGGTAGACGCTTTCAAGCTTTTCATGTCAAGAATTTTCCGTTTCTGATTTGTCTCCTCGTGCCCAAGCCATCGTGCTCATTGATTTGACCAGAATTTGACATTTTTTTGACAACTCAGAGGCGGACACGGCCTACATTCGTTGCTCACTGGGACTTTGTTTCTTATTCGTTCTTCATCGACTGCCATTCTTGGCTGGAAGTCGAATCCCACAGGGAACATCGTTATTTAGTGGAGTGACGAATTCGTTTTACGGAAGACCGATTTCAAAGAGTTCAGCATGCCATACGATGCCCGGTCACGGGGCGAACGTCGGGGCTGACGCATCGTATCGGCAAGTAGAGCTCGGAGAACAGGGGCCGGTCCCTCAGGCGGGCCCCTGCGTTTGTTTTCGGGTTACCAAATTCGGTCACGACTGCGACGTTCCTACTTACGCCACGGAGCTAGCACTTTGTAGCGAGGCGTGGTGGTCACGGTTTCTTTGTCGATGACGGCAATTTTCTTTTGATGAGCCAGCCGCCCGCAGCCTGCGCCGGACTTTTTTGGTAGAAGGATTAAGGATTGAGGACAAGCAGGCCCTTCTTTTTGAGGTCGAAGACGGGCACCACAATCACAGGCGATCACGTTCAGAATCGAAGCAAGACTCGCTCTACGC
>Ga0209530_1000493_pt1 | contig 27598 bp, 25 predicted proteins | sample BlaSpr_A8_Ref_O1_FD_187987 | JGI IMG/M metagenome (GOLD analysis project Ga0209530, IMG submission 187987) | Forest soil microbial communities from Thunder Bay, Ontario, Canada - Black Spruce, Ontario site 2_A8_Ref_O1 (SPAdes) (version 2) | ecosystem: Environmental > Terrestrial > Soil > Boreal...
CGGCCGCGGCGACCGTCAATCCAGCCAGAATTACGACAAAAAATATCGCGGTGCGTCTCATGTTTTCCCTTAACCTGCGCGCCCTACCACCACTTCCTGGGTTTCGATGCGATTCCACAAATACCCGCCGGGATTCCAGACACCTTCATCGGGCTGTACGTTTCCTATGGCGTCCGTTGCGCGCGCGTGCAGCGAGTAGCGGCCCGGTTTCGGCGGCTTCCAAGCATAAGACCAGGTGCGGAAAGAATAGGGGCCGTGATCTTCGCCGAGTTCAGCGGAGGCCCACGATTTCACCGGGAGTCCGGTGGCCGCGGAAGAAGCTTGGTTAACGGAGATTTCCAATTTATTTACCGAGCCGTAGCCGCTGAAAGCGATTCCGCGGATCATCACCGGCAATTGCGCCACGAGCTTGCTCTCGCCGTCCGGCGTGACGATGAAGGAGCGCACCGGCATTCTGCTGATAGGAACTGTTTTCACTGCGCCGACCTTCACGTCCTCCGGAGTGGTGTTGCCGCGCGGCGTGTCTGGAACGCGATAGCCGGTCTTCATCCAGAAATTGTCGTCGGGCTTATCCAGAACGCGGATCCAACTGAGACCTTTCATCCAATACGTGGCGAAATAGCCGGGAACGATCAGGCGCACCGGGAATCCGTTCAACATGGGCAGCGGCTGGTCATTCATCGCGTAGGCGACAATAGAGTCATCGAGTACGGGATTTTTGAGGTCGAGCGATTTTAGGAATTCGTGCGAGGCGTGACCTTCCGGCCCTTTGCCTTTCTCCAGACCTTGAAATTGCACGGCCAGCGCGCCTGATTTTATTTTCGCGGCCTCGAGCAATTCGCGCAGCGGCACGCCAGTCCATTTCGCGTTGCCCATCGCGCCGTGGCCCCATTGCCCGCCGGCAACGCGCGGCTGGAACTTGCCACGGCTGTTGCCGGAACACTGATTGACCGCCGCCACGCTGATCGGCTTGAATTTGTTCGTCAGGTCGCCCATGGAAAATTTAATCGGGCGCTCGACACTGCCTTCCAAGCTTAAACGCCAGGCCGAAAGATCCACGCTGTTGGGAATTTCGTCCAGGTGCCAGCGGACGTAGAACGCGCCGTTGGGCGTGAAGGCCGTCTCAAAGTAGTGACGCGGAGTTTCGAGCTGCACGGGCCGGTCGGTGAGGAGCACCAACGGGAATTTCTGCGGATATTCGACGATGGGTCCAACGGAATTCCAGTATGGGTTCTGCGATGGACCGGTAAAAGCAGGCAGCGATTTTTCGTCGCCGGGAGTTTGCGATTGCTGGGCCAGCAGATTTGTGACCGCTCCGAAACCGCCGGCCGCTGCGACGCCCGCCGCCGTGGTGGCCATCCGCAGCAATCCGCGGCGCGACAAACTAGGACGGTCATTCATTCTTCATTCGCTCCATGCACTGACTCAGAAGCTTCCCGGATTCGAGTCATTCCCTCATCCAGGCACCGGGCGCGCGGCCGGCCAGTTTCTCGCGGCGGCTTCGGCTTTTTGACGCGACGCAACGCGAATCTTACCACACCGGGATTTCGCCACTGAGTTTCCTCAAAGCCACCCGTTGCGAAAGCCGGCTCGCTGGAGTCCCGCAACAATGTACGGACACTGGCGCATTAATCGCCACAGAAAACCGGTTCGGTAGTTTTCTATCATCATGACGATTGGCCCCTGATCCAATCCAAAATGCCAGGGCGTGACCCAGCCGTGGGGCCTTCCGCCTTTGTGCGGGAACGTGGCGTTAAACGTAGCCTTGAAGCCGTATCGGTTCATTTCGCGCAAGCGCAATTCATTAAAGTGTTGGATGGTGGGCACGACGATCTCCGGCGCGAATGGAAGCGATGTCACCACGACCCAAGGCGCGATAGTGCCATCGTCGGGACCATACGGCACACCACGAGCCACGTAATCGAAAAATTCCCGCTCGACGCCGTCAACGCGCAGGGTTGCGGGGCCGGGTCCATCGCTCGCGGTAATTCCCCAACAGTATTCGCCGTAATGCGCGAAGTGATGGGGGTTGCGAATCGCATACTGTTGCTGCACCAGCGTTGCGCGACGGCTATTTTCGAAATAGTCGATGCCCTTCTTGCGCATGAAATCGTCTTGGATGCCGCGCAAATCCAGCCACAAGTGCGAGAGTTGGTGGATGAAGAGCGGTCCGGCATACAGAAATTCAATGTCGTAGATCTTCTTCCACTCGTAGGATGCGCTCCATGCCGGGTAGCTTTCGCCGACCGGCGGGTGCGTCGGAGACCCGAGGGCCAGCACGTACAGCAGCAAAGCTTCGTCATATCCTTTCCAACGATAATCCAAGAATCCGCTTTCCGGTCTCCAGCCCTGGCAGACCGTGGGGCCTTTGTTCTGAGCCCATTGCCAATCCGCGCGGCGGTACAAAACGTCAGCAAGCTCGCGGATTTCGCGTTCGTCCGGCGTATCGCGGTCGAAATACATGGCTGCCGTCAGGGCGCCGGCAAAAAGAAACGTGGAATCAACGGTAGAAAGCTCGCACTTCCAGGCGCGGCGGCCCGAGTGCATGTCAAGAAAGTGATAATAAAATCCGCGGTATCCGGTGGCATCCGGCTCGGTACCTTGCGGGCTGTGTGAGAAAAACCTTAGTGTCGCGAGCGTTCTTTTAATTGCATCGTCGCGAGTGAGGAAAGAGCGCTCCACGCCGATGGGGTAAGAGGCCAACCCCAATCCGGTGGCGGCGATGCTGGCGGGCCAATCCGCTTTGGTCTTGTCTCGTACCAGCCCATTCTCCAAATTCGCTTCATGCAGGAAATAATCGAAGGTTTCTTTCTGAAGCTGGTACAGCATGGCTTCGTCGGACGGATTTTGCGAATCGAGCGGTGGCTTCACTGGCATTGGTTGATCTGCGTTCAAGCGAACTCGATGGTGATGGCCGCGACTGCATGAGGCGGCAGCGAGATGGACAGATCTATGTTCTGCTGTTCGTATTTCCACGGTTGGGGTTGTTTCTCCAGGCATGAAGCGGCCTTCAACTGCTCCACTTGCAGCGCGTTCAAATAAAGCGGTTCGCCCATGGCCTGCCACAGCCGTCGCGGGTTGGCATGATCCTCATCGATTCTTTGTATGTAAACAACGCGAGGCTCCGGCGCGTTTGCGATGCGCAGATTAAACAATTCCGTCTGAATGGGATGCCGCGGCATGGCGTGATTCGTCAGCAGGAATGTCGCCGCATTTTTCTTCCGAACCACCCACGCATTCACGGTCTCGTGGCTTCCTTCGACGGCGAGTGATTCGGTGCCGAGATGATGCAACAGCTCGAAGGCGCGGTACACCGGCTTCGGAATCCCATGAATGGTCAGCAGGCCAAAGCCGCCCTGAAATGGAACCGACGGGAAATAGTTCTCGGCGAAAATATCGCTGAAAGTCCAGAAGCTGTAACCCAAGACCAGGCCCGACGCTTCCATGACGATCTTGGAGGCCAGCGCCGCAGTGAAGGGCTCGTCATGCAGCGGGTCGCGCGGATTCGATGAAATATTCCATTCCGTGTAATACACCGGCAAGCCACAAGCTTGATCGCGGACTTTGACCGCGTCCTCGCGCATGACGCCGCGGGGCGCGTTCTGCAATTGAGTGAGCGTGTCCGCGCCTATTTTTCCGAAGGCATCCGTGGGGTAGTGATGCGTGCTGACGAAATCAACGGGGACTTTGTTCTGCTTGCAGAAATCAACGAACTCGGGAATCCAGGCGTTCTTCGCGCTGACCGGTCCGCCGACTTTTAGCAAAGGATCGACGTTCTTGATGGCCTCGGCGGTCACGCGGTAGAGCTTGAAGTAGTCTTGCTGCGTGCCGGTCCAAAACGCTTTCAGGTTCGGCTCGTTCCACACCTCAAAGAACCACTTGCGCACTTCCTTCGCGCCGTAGCGTTCCACCCAATGCGCCACCAGTTTCCCGATGAGTATGGCCCACTGGTTGTAATCCTTTGGCGGCGTCACGTTGGCTCGGTACCGAAACACGGTGGTGTCGCCTGAAGCGAGGGTTCCGGGCATGAAGCTCAGCTCCACGAAGGGCCTCATACCGATAGAGAGGAGGAAATCCATTATTTGATCGGCGTTGAAGAACGAGTAAAGGAGTTCGTTCTCCTCGCAAATAAGCGTTTCCATCTCGCCGGATAGCAGCGCATGAAAGCGCACGTGCTGAAACCCCAGATCGTTGTGGCACTGGATCAGTTGCGCTTGCCAGTCGGCGCGCAAGGCGAGCGGCGCATGGCCGCTCCCGACGGTATGCTCCCAGAAATGCGCAAAGGGCTTGCTCGCCTGCGAAAAATTGCACGTAAAATCCTGCATTCGTTCTCCCTACTGCGTCTCGATTCTACCGGAAGAGACTCGCACAAGGACCGCCGCTTCTTTTCGCGAGCCTTTCAGGACCACTCGATGACTTCCTTGATGGCATCAGGCGGATGCTGCTCCACCAATTGCGCGAACTGGCTGAAGGGATAACGATTCGTGATCAAGGCCGCGATGTGAGCGCCCCAGCGAAGCTGCGCCTGAGCCAAATCATCCACGCCCATTTGAAAGTGCCCGCGCGCGGCGTTGACGCTGCCCACCATCACCTGATTGTCCAAAACCAACTGCCGGACAAGTTCCGCGCCCGCAATTTGCAACGGATGGTCACCGCCGGGAATGCCGGTGATCACATAAGCCCCGTTCCGGCCCAACGCATCCAGCAGATTAAATTCCAGCGAAGCGATTCCGCTGGCATCGAGAACCAAATCCATCGGGCCGATTTTTTTCTCCACCTGGTCGGCGGGGACCGCGCGGCCGTCCACATAATTTCCCCCCATCACGTTCAGCCACTTCGGGCGAGCGCTGGTGGAATCCACCACATCCAGCCCGTAAACTTCAGCCCCGCGAAGCCGCAAGACCATAGAGGCGAGTAGACCTACCGGCCCGAGGCCGGCCACGAGGCAGCGGCGTCCGACGATCCAGTCCGGAGTGGTGGCCGCTTCGGGGACGCGCACAATCTGCAATCGAATCGCTTCATCAATTCCCTTCTCCACGATTGAAAGCGGCTCCATCAGCACGCCAATGGCTTCCAGTTCGGCCGGCACGCGCACGACGTACTGCTCCTTATCAACTACGAATTCCGTTTGATAGCCGTCCAACCAATGCAGGCCTCGCTCTTTATATTTTCCGGTCTGGCACATATCCGAGCGGCCCACCAAGCAGGACATGCACTCGCCGCATCCGCGCCTGACGGTGAAAACGGCGAAGTCTCCCCCTTTCACGCGAGTGACGGACGCGCCCACTCCCACCACTTTGCCGAACATTTCGTGGCCGATGACCAGCTCTTTCTGACCCTCGGGAGCATCCGCGCGCCCGCCCGCGACTTCTTTCCTGTCCGTGCCGCAAATGCCGACACGAATGATCTTGACCTTTATTTCATCCGGCGCGGTGACGGAGGGCTCGGGCCGGTCCACGATGCGCGATCCCGGTGTGCCGGGAATGATCGCGATAGCTTTCATAAATGTTTTTCACCTTTCAATATGCGCCCTCTGCGGCACCTGAAAGAAGTTTATCACCGTGCGCAAGACGCTTTCGGGCCGAGCCGTCAGCAGCGACTTCGCGGCTGGCTGACCCTATCGTTTTGATGCTGAGAACTGTCGGCCCGCCTCTCGGAAACAGTTATTCCCAAACTGGGGCGTGGACTAAAGTGTCGCCTAGGGTATTCACATAAGCGAAATACAGGTTTCGCTGGAGGCGAATGCATCCCGCGATGTTCTAACTTAGGCTATGTTTGAAGCGGGCGCTACACCGGGTAAACAGTCCGGCCGAACTGGTCGAAAAGTTCGCGTTCTGATTGCAGATGATCATTCGATTATAAGAAGGATCGTTCGCTCCACGCTGCAAGCAAATCCGCGTTTCGAGGTTTGCGGCGAAGCGGAGAACGGCGCGGAAGCGATCGAGGAAGCGAAGAAGTTGAAGCCGGACGTAGTGGTTTTAGATGTGAGCATGCCGGTGCTAAACGGGTTCGAATCCGCTCGCGAGATCAAAAAGACACTGCCGGAATCGGCGATCGTAATCCTATCGCAGAACGCGGACCGGCGTTTCGTTGAGGAAGCCAGGAAGATCGGCGTTCAAGCTTACGTGGCGAAAACACGAGCCGGCGAGGCTTTGGTAAAGGCGGTCGAAGGGGCCGCGCTGGGCGATGATTTCCTTCTAGTGGATTGAGCTACTTACTCGACGGGCGCTTTCGCGATTTCTTAAGGTAGGTCTCGCAAAGGGTAGAAATCCGGACCAGCATTTGCTAGTATTTTTTGCCGCACCCCCACGGTGATGGATCCTTGCAGATTCAGTTGCTACTTTCCTTGGGCAGGGAGTTGTCGTGGACCCGAACAAAGGCAAGAAATCCCAAAAACGCAAGCCGGCCCACCAACGCACGACAGCCGCAGAGCGCGAACGCCGTCTAACGGCTGAGGCCGTCGAGGCCACCGCTAAATTCCGCGCCTTGTTCGATCAAAGCCCCATATTTTCAGGCGTGATGTCACTCGACGGGACGGTCATTGACGCCAACCGTCTCTGCCTGGATGCCTGCGGCTACCGCGCGGAGGAAGTCGTGGGTCGCCCGTTCTGGGAGTGCGGCTGGTGGCGCCTTAATAAGGATGCGCAACGCAAAATCCGTGCCGCGACTGCGCAAGCCGCGCAGGGCACGCCTTACCGCGAAGAGTTGCTTTACCATTGGGCGGATGGCTCCGAGCACGTGGTGGATTTCTCCCTGCACCCGGTTCGCGACGACCGGGGCCGCGTCATCTTTCTCCATCCTACCGGCACGGACATCACGGAACGAAAGCAAACCGAAGAAGAGCTTCGGAACGCTCGCGCCGAACTGGAGAAACGCGTTGAGGAACGCACGGCGGAACTCAACAAGGCAAATGAGAGTTTGCGGGACCTTTCCGCTCGCCTGCTTCATCTGCGAGACCAGGAAGCGCGGCGCATCGCGCGGGAGCTGCATGACAGCGTGGGTCAATTACTGGCGGCCATCAGCATGAACATTGGGGTAGTAAGCCGGCAGATTCACAAGCTCGACGAAGCGGGAGCCAGAGCGGTCACGGAGAACGCGGAACTGGTGGAGCAAATCAGCGCTGAAATCCGCACCATTTCGCACCTGCTGCATCCGCCGCTGCTGGACGAAATCGGCCTGGGCTCGGCTCTGCACTGGTACGTCGAGGGATTTGCGGAACGCAGCAAGATCAAAATTCAACTCGAAATACCCAAGGACTTGGGCCGCCTCCCCACGGACATGGAAACCGCAATTTTCCGCATCGTGCAGGAGTGCCTGACCAACATTCACCGCCATTCCGGGAGCAAGACTGCCACGATACGTGTGATTCCGGGAGATCACCGGATCCTTGTTCTGGCTCAAGACTCCGGCAAAGGCATCCCTGAGGAGAAATTGCAGGTCACTTCCGGGGGCCGCCGCGGTGTCGGCTTTCGTGGCATGGCCGAGCGCATCCGCTATCTAGGCGGCCACTTGAACATTCATTCGGATAGCAACGGGACGATCGTGACCGTAACCCTGCCCGTGGAACAAGCCGCCGAAGCCGTGGGAACCGACTAACGCTTAAGACTTGAGCTTTAGGTCTTTTCATCAGAAAACTTCCCCACCTCGCTTTGCTGGCCTGTGAAAAACCCAAGATAATCCCCAAAAAGGGAATCTGAAAAGTGAGCAAAAGTGAACAGATTGCCGGGACACGATTCTCTACTCTTTTGGGGATACTCTTACCCTCCGAACTGGCTGGAGGCAAATGGAGCAGTTATGAGCGACTTGGAAAATCCTGGATGGCGGGAGAGTTACAACGAGGCGTTGTCGGAATTTGATCCTGGGAAACTGGTGGAGCGGGTTGCCGACGCAGAAATGTCGATCTTGTTTCGTATGCAAGCGTTACAGACAAGTTCCGACGGGCATGTGGAGCGGAAGGCTATAGGCGAAGCTTTGAACGGTTTGCGTACTTTGCAGACAGAAAAGCTCAATTATCCCGGCTGGTAAAGCGGAAAAGCAGCGGCCGAAGATTCAAACGGGAATCAGGGTCCGCACATGATCTACGAGATTCGGCATATCGGTTTTCGTTACGACCAGGTCGATGGGCGAGTTCATAGCCTGCAGGGACTTCTTGATGGAGTCAGCGTGGATAGTGAAGAGGATGATGGGAACGTCGGGCATTATGCGCTTTATCTCCCGCGCAGCTTCCAAACCATTTATCACCGGCATGGATAAATCCAGAATGATCAGGTCCGGCCGGCATTGCTTCGCCAGGGAGACAGCCTCTGCACCATTGGTGGCTTCGGCGCAGAGGTCGTAGTCATCTTCGGCTTCAAACATTTGGCAGAGCATCTTGCGGATGGTGGGGTTATCGTCAGCAATCAGAATTGTTTTGGCCATTTAACCTGCTTAAAAAGACCCAAATCGGTTGTGATGCAAGTTGAACAGATTAGCGGTGCCGTAGCGATACATGGAAGCTGGTATTTGTGACCTGGGGACAATTTGTACTCTATGAGCGCTCGACCGCAACCATTGGAATTCGCCGGAATAAGAGACCTTAGTACGGCACTGTTCAATACGCGCTTGACAACTTTTTCGGACAGCTTTCTACTTAGATTCACCCAAGCCCTCTACTCCCTGGATGGAGGTGTCTTAATGACTCACAATATCGGCGCTGTTCCGAGCGGCGGAGAGCAACATGAGTAGCTCGCCGCAACGGCAGACGGCGGACTCTGGTCGTACCCCCGTTCCTCCCGGCGCGCTCCCGCTGGAATCCATCCTCCTTACGGAGGAGTTGCAAAAGCGCCGGCCGCGCCCACCCGACTACGAGAAGGAAAACCGCGCTCTTGTGGCGCTCGCGCGCGCGCTGGCAGACTCGCCGGGTACGATTCTTCAAATACTGACCGACACAATCCTGGAGCTTTGCTCGGCCGGCTCCGCCGGCATAAGCCTGCTTACGCTGGAAGATGGCGGAAAGAGGTTCTACTGGCCGGCGATATCCGGCGTGTGGAGACCGCACATCGGCGGCGGCACGCCGCGCGACTTCGGACCTTGCGGCGACGTACTCGACCGCAACACTGCTCTTTTGTTCCAGCACGTAGAGCGACGTTATACCTATTTCGAGCCGGTCACGCCTCCGGTGGAAGAGGCACTGCTGGTTCCTTTCTACGTTGCGGGCAAAGCAGTGGGCACGATCTGGGCCGTGGCCCACGATACCCGCCGCAAGTTCGACGCTGAAGATGAGCGGCTGCTGAACTCCTTGGGGACGTTTGCTTCCTCGGCATATCAAGTGGTGACCTCGCTCGACGCTCTGAAGTCAAACGTTACCGAGCGCGAACAGACCGAACAAGCATTACGGCAACGCACCGCCGAATTCGAGAGGCTGGCGGAAACGCTGGAAGCACAAGTTCGAGCCAGAACGGGAGAATTGGATCAGCGGAACAATGAAGTGTTGAAACAATCCACGCATCTGCGGGATTTGTCGTATCGGATGATGCAGATACAGGATAACGAGAGACGGCATATCGCTCGCGAATTGCACGATAGCGCCGGGCAGATCCTGGCGGGCCTGGCAATAAAACTTTCGAGCATCGTGGAGCAAGCAAAACACAGCGCTCCCGAACTTGCCAAGGAAGCGGGCGAAGGACAAGAGCTCGTTCGGGAATTAAGCCAGGAGATTCGTACAACTTCTTATCTGCTGCACCCGCCGCTTCTGGACGAAACCGGGCTTTCCGGAGCGCTGCTTTGGTACATTCAGGGCCTGAACGAGCGCAGCGGGCTGGATATCACGCTGGAAATTCCGGAAGACTTCGGCAGACTCTCCAGCGAAATGGAGCTGGTGATATTCCGCATCGTGCAGGAGTGTTTGACCAACGTTCACCGTCACTCCGGCAGCAAGCTGGCGACGATTCGCGTTTCCCGTATTGGACAGATCGTCTCCATCGAAGTTCAAGATCAGGGCAAGGGCATTGCGGCCGAAAAGCTGCTGGAGATTCAAGCGCAAGGCGCGGGACTGGGCATTCGCGGAATGCGCGAACGTGTTACGCACTACGGCGGCGAGCTCACGATTCAATCCGGAAGCTGGGGCACGAAAATCCTGGTGCGCGTCGCGTGCGAGAATTCTAATTCAGAAACGGCTGCCTAAGGCCGCTTGGCGACGGCCGCTCGATTCCCTTTCTCCCAGCAAAACCAGGCTAGCGATGCCAATGCGAATTCTCATTGCCGACGATAACGAACGCCTTCGACAGGCGGTGACTGCCCTTCTCTTGTCCGAGACTAGTTTCGAAGTCTGCGGCGAAGCGGTAGATGGATCGGACGTATTACAGAAAGCGCGGGAACTTCGCCCCGACGTAATCCTTCTGGATATCAGCATGCCGGTTCAGGATGGCCTGACAGCAGCCAATGTTCTGCGTCAGGAATTTCCCCACGTGAAAATTATTATCATGAGCCAGCATGATCCGGCTCAGTTGTTGCCGCGCGCAAGGGAGGCGGGAGCTGATGCCTGCGTGGACAAAACCCGCCTCAACCCCGATTTACTCTCGACCATCGGCAGGGTCTGGGCGTGATCCGAATTCTGCAGCAGTGATAATGCCTTACTGTACGGTGACTTTTATTGTGCCGCGGATGGGATCGGACGGCGGGTTGGAATCGCAAGATATGTCCGATGTGTAGGCGACGTACACTTTCGGAGCGGCGTTTAAGGCGATCGGCCCGGACCTTGCGCGCGCGCCAGGGGCTACATCCGCGCAACTGCTTTCCGAGAAGGGGTTCGCGTCGGTCTTGAAATGGATGGAGCGGGGCGTTGCGCCGGAATTGGACCAAAGAATCCATTCGTGGTTCGCTTTGATCAGCGTGCAGTTGGATTCTTTTCCCGCCGCGATATCGATGGTGCATTTCGCCGTTCGCACCGGCGGGAGGGCGCTCGAGCCCGCAGTGCTAGCGAGCGACGCAACGAACGCAAAAACCAATCCGAAGCACGCGGTGGAAAGCAGCGCCGCGAGAAACCGGCTAGGCTGTCTCATGGCAGATTGTCTCCTTCGGTTCACGCGCAGTTGCGAGGCAGGGGGCACATGCTGAGCAGACAAGAAACTAGATGCGAACCGCTCGGCTTGGGTCCGGAAAGATCCAAGCCGAGAGTTCGCTGCAAAGATTTTGCCGCTCACTCAGCCAGCGGGTAGGTGCCTGCAGCTTCAGCCTCAGCCCAAATGCGGTTATTGTGGGTTTCCTTCAGGAAAATGCTGCCCACAATGAACGTCATGCCGGCAATAATCATCGGGTAATAAAGCCCGGCATAAATATTGCCGGTAGCCGCGACCGACGAAAGTCCAATGAGCGGCAGCAACCCTCCAAACACTCCGTTTCCTATATGGTAAGGAAGCGAAACGGAAGTGTAGCGAATCTTCGCCGGGAACGCCTCGATCAGGTAGGCGGCGATAGGACCATAGATCAGCGTTACGTAGATAACCTGGATGAAAATCAGGAACACCAACATCGGGAGATTCGGATTGACGGCTTCCTTGGCCGGAACCAACGCGCCCGTTGGGCCAGTAGTCATAGCCGTGAGCCCGATCGCCCCGGTCACTTTATTGCGGGTGTGTGATACCGACACAATGTTGTTTCCCGCGGCGCGTTCCATGGCGTGGTAGATGGGGATGTAGGTGAGTACGGCGAAAAGGCAGCCCGCCATCATCAGCTTCTTTCGTCCGATGCGGTCGGAAAGCGCGCCCACCACGGTGAAGAACGGCATTCCTATCAATAGAGCTATTGCGACAATGATGTTGGCGGTTTTCACGTTCACTTTCAGAACCGTCTGCATATAGAACAATGCGTAGAACTGACCGGTGTACCACACCACGCCCTGGCCCGCCGTCGCTCCGAAAAGCGAAATCAGAACGAGCTTGAGGTTAGGCCATTTGGTGAAGGCGTCCTTCAGCGGTTGCGCCGAGGTCATGCCCGCGCTCTTGAGCTGCGCGAAGATGGGCGATTCCTTCATCTTCAAGCGGATATAGAGAGAGATGGCTACCAGGATAATGGAGATCAAGAAAGGAATGCGCCAGCCGTAGGCCGCGAAGTCTTCCTTGGACATCGAATTCTGCGTAACGAGAATCACGATCAGCGAGACGAAAAGACCGAGCGTGGCGGTGATCTGGATGAAGCTGGTGTAGAAGCCGCGCTTGTTGTCGGGGACGTTTTCGGCCACGTAAACGACAGCGCCGCCGTACTCTCCGCCGAGCGCCAGCCCTTGCAGCACGCGGATCAAAATCAGAACGATGGGTGAGAACCAGCCGGCCGTGGCGTAGGATGGCATCAAGCCGATGGCGAAGGTGGAAAGACCCATAATGGTGAGCGTCACAAGAAAAGCGTATTTGCGGCCGACTACGTCGCCGATGCGCCCGAAGAACAGCGCGCCGAAGGGCCGCACGAGAAAGCCCACGGCGAAAGTGGCGAGATAGGCGATCAACGCGAAGGTGTCGTGCCCGGGAGGATAGAACTTCAGCGACAGAATGGCCGCCAGGCTTCCGAAAATATAGAAGTCATACCACTCGATCATGGTGCCGACTGACGAAGCCATGATCACGCGCCAAATGCCGTACTCTGGAGTGCCGGTTCCCGCTCGCTGGGCAGCGATCGCCATATTTTCCTCCGTTAGGGAAATTCCTCGGTCTTTAAAGCCGCTTCGGAATGCGCTGTTTTACTGCTGGTTCCCTGCTGCTACTGCTTCTGCAATATCGCGCTCACCGACAAATCGGATCCCGCTGCCACGGTGAGGTCCCGCGTCCACGGCGCAAAGCCGGGCAAGGACAAGACCACGGAATGCGTACCCGGGCTCAGCGGAATTCCGGATGGCGTGCTGCCGGCATATTTTCCGTCCAGCGTGATTTCCGCCCCGGAAGGTATCGAAGAGAAACTGCACATTACGTTTCCCGCGACGGCTTTCTGCGCCGGCCGGCTTGGCGGAGGCGGCGCGGCAAGCGGTGTTGCTTCCGATGCCTTCTGCCCCGGCGCCACAGCGACCGCCTGCGGCGGTGGTTCAGGGCGCGGCTGCGCGCTGCTTGATTCACCATTCGGCTGTGCTTCCGCGGCGGGAGCGGCGCCCGGCGTCGTGGGATCTTCCCCGGCCAACCTATATAACCGCGTTCCTTCCTTGCCGTTCGAATTCGGTACCCAAACGGTTATGCCGTGTTTTCCCCTTCGTGCCTCGTAGCTTTCGCCCACGGACAACGGACCGCACTTGGACCATCGCGAGTCCACCGAGCAGGCAATAGTGAAGGAGTGGCCGTCACTATCCCGCACCTTCATGATGTTTTCTCCGGTGGGATTCTTGCTCTCGTTGCAGTAGGCGTCGAAGTTCTGCATATCGCAGTTGGTGGGAATAGGGGTTGCATCAGCGATGGCATGGAACTCAGCGCTAAGAACTTTAATCCGAGTGGGGGAGTACTGAGACGCAACGGTAGCGGCAAAAATAGCGTCCAGAAGAAACAGCGCCAGGAACAGCCGTAGAGGTCTATAGCCCAAGCCCATAGTGTCTTTTTAGTTTTTGAAGCTGGGGACGAAATCGCTCAGGTGCCGTTTTCGCACCGAAACGGTTCCGTCCCCGCGCCCCATAATAACGCCGCGCTTCTAGAACGTAAAGACAGGTCCAAACTCTATCCGGTGATCCTGCCATTCGTTGCCCGCTTGCCCGGCGATAATGTAGTCCGAGCCAGGAGCAAGGCGCGAAGCATACACCGAGTACTCGGTGCCGAATGTGCACCACGGGTTGAGTTTGTAATACAGGGTTGCGGCAAACATCTTGCCCATCAAGAGCGGCAAGGGAGACAGAGTATTGGCATCAGCAGCGAAGTTGGGGTTGGTCAAGTCTCGATGCACCACTTGGTCCTTGCCGATGTGGAGATAAACCTGCCAGCCGGCGTTGCGGCCTTTTGGATCCGCGTTAATCCACCGGGAGATCGGCAAACCAAGGTTGAGGAATCCGCCGAACGAGCGGATCGGCTTTTGCGGAGCAACCACGACCGCTCCTAAGCCGTTGGTGGCCAGAACTGCCGCGCCAGCCGCGGCAAGCGGACCGCCGTCAACCGTGGGGAAAATGATCGGGTTCACTAGACCGTTCATGTCGGTGGCGTACGAATTCACTTGCCCGCCGAAGAAGAACCGCAGGTCGCCGCCGAAATATGCGCTCCCCACCAGAGTGGCAAACCGAGTCGGCAATTGGAAACCAATCTGGTTGCCGTACTGCTTGCTGGAGGTGGTAAAGCCATTCGGGAACGCGGCCTCATAACTAGCGCAAAGGACTGGCTCCGTGACACACTGCCCATTCGGCACCGGGGCCGCGTAATTGCTGGTGGTCACGATCGATTTGCGATGGGAGTAAAATCCAGCCCAGAAAATCTGCGCGGATTGAACACCCGGCGCTTTGTCCGCCTGGAACTGCAAGACTACCCTGGATTCGAGCTCGGGATTTCCGGAGTCGGCACCTTCGCGCTCCGCTTGCCCGATCTGGCCTTGCAATCCCAAGGAACCAAGTTTCTCGATTTGACCGGTGCTGGGCATCATGATCGCAAATTCCGGAGAGATCTTGATATCCCGCCAACTGGTCAGCTTGTAGGTGGTGCCGAAGCGCATCTGTGGAGATCGTTCATACAGGGTGCCGTAATAGGCGCCCAGGAACGTGGTTTCAAACAGGTTGGGCAGGACGGTGGATGAGAAAATCGCCCAATCCTGTCCGCCTTCAAAAAACAGGTCCATCTTATCGGTGAATTGGTAATCCAAGCGCACATACGCGAGGCGCAACTGAAAACCGTTGCTTCGAATTGACGACACGTCGCGGTTATCGACTTCGCTGAAGTTGCCTTCATAGTCGCCTTCGACCTTGCCGGTGATGGTCAAGGACGGGGAAGGATCAGGCCACTCGAAGTTTGCGCCGATGCGAGTGGAGCGCGCCTTGAGGTGGAATTCTGGATCTTTCGTCGGGCCGGTGTTCAAAATTGATGTTGAGCTCAAGAAAATGCCCACGAACGGAAAGTCGTCGCCGTTCGGAGAGCTGGAATCATGCACCGCGGAAGCCTTGATAAAGCCATAAGGCGTGACCTTCACCGCGCCGGTATGGAAAGCCGCGACCAGGCCATCCTTCTTGGGCGGGTCGATAGGAAGCGTGCGGATAGCGGCGACGGCCGGAACCACTCCCGGTGGCAAATTTCTGGGCCGAGGCTCCGTGCCGGCAGCTTCCGTTTCCGGATGGGGATTTTGCGGGTTTTGCGGCGCCATGTCCGTGCTTACAGATACGGCACCCGCATTCGAAGCTGCTGAGGGCGACGGCGCGACGAACGCGGGTCCCGTTGCGGGCGCCGCTTCCGGAGTCCCCACCGCAGCCAAGTCGGCTGCGTTCAATAGACCCTTGCGGTTGAGCGCCTCGATCAGAAGTGTAACTTCGGCGTCGGGAGCTGCGCCGCGAATTGTGTTCGCTTCCGCGGGCGCCAGGATCCCTTTGGCCACCAGCACATCCAGTAACGCAGTAACCTTTGGATTAGGCGCTGGAGTAGAGCTTGCCGTAGATTTTGAATCCTTCGAATCTGCTGGAGCAGGTTGCGCAGTAGTTTTGGTATCGTCTGCAGCAGTGCTTTTCGCTTTTGCGGTGTCGTCGGCTTTCGCAAAGACCGGTGCGACTGGTACGCTTGCGAGTAGCAGAATGCACATCCATCTCTTCAGATCCATTTGCTCTCCTTCAGCTGGAGCCTGGAGATGAGATCCGCAAGTGCCGTTCAGTGGAGCTCAAGCTACGAGCGCAACTTTAGGCGGGATGACTTCGCGGTCACTTCCCCGTGTCGCTCCTTAATGCCCGGCAAAATGTCATAAATCAATTTCGAAGTCAATTAAAATTCACGAAATTTTAACATTGCGTGCACAGACGACTCGATTGCTCCGCGAAAGCCCACATTCCCGGATGCGGCATCTACGGAAAAGCGGAGTTTCCGTGGCACGAGGCAGGCGGTGACCATTGACAAACGCTGTCCGGGCGTTATGAACTCCTTCTTTGTTTCCTACAAAACACGAAACTCGGCCGCAGTTGCAGCGCAAGGAGGACGCCCGTGACAAGGGCAATGAGGGTTCCGCTGAAGCTGGGAGCAGTTGTAATTGCCGGGGTGTACATCTCCCGGCACATACCGCCGTCGGTTCGCGCACAATTGCAATTCCCGAGAGGGATGATGCTAGCGGTGGCGCTCTTGTGTCTCTTCTCCGTTTACTGGAGCATTGCGGCAAAAGACAGCGCGCCGACCAAGACGTCGGAATCCAAGTGGTCGCGCTGGCTGCATCTGTTTTTGGTCAACGGAGCTGTGCTGTTGCTCATTTTTCCCATTCCGGGGCTGACGCGGCGTTTTCTTCCCGATAATCACTTCGTTGTAGCCGTGGGCCTGGCGATCGAAGCCGCTTTCATTCTTCTAGCCGTCTGGGCGCGGCTCCATCTCGGTACCAACTGGAGCGGTGAAGTCAGAGTCGCTGCGGGGCACCAACTGATCCGCTCAGGTCCGTACCGTTTCATACGCCATCCGATTTACACCGCGGTGCTGGGAATGTATTGCGGAGTTGCCATCGTGTCCGGCGAAATTCACGCGCCGATAGCGCTGGTGATTGTGACGCTGGCCTACTGGCGCAAAATCCGCATGGAAGAACGAGCCATGGCCGCAACATTCGGAGCCGATCACGAAGCCTACCGCCGCGACACCTGGGCGCTAGTTCCCTTCCTGTTCTAACGCCATCGCGCCGGGACGTCCGACGGCTTCAGCAAACGCAGGGCGCGGACGCATTTGCTGTACTATGTGGAAGCTTTTTTTTGAGTGCGGCATCAATCCTGGAAAAACTGGAAAGGAAGTCTAATGAACATCACGCGTATCGTTCTCGCGGCCCTGGGCGCCTTCGTGGCGTATTTTGTCCTGGGCGGTCTTTCGTTCGTACTGATTCCTTCGCTTAAGACTGAGTTCCTGAAATATCCGCTGGTGTACCGGTCGCAGGACTCGATGAAAAGCGTTATCCCAGTTGGAATGGCTGCAATGCTTGTGGCGATGGTGGCGCTGGCGGTGATTTACGCGATGTTATACCGCGGCGGTTCCGGCGTCGCCGAAGGGGCGCGCTTCGGCGCGCTGATCGGAGTCTTCGCGATTTGCGCTTTTGTGATTCACAACTACGTCAACCTGAACATCGGCGCGGCGCTGACCGCGCAACAATCCGTCGCGTATTCCGTGGAGTGGGTCGTGACCGGCATCGTGATCGGCCTCATCTACCGCCCCGCTCACTAATCGATTCGTCGCTTCCAGCCGAGCTCGCTTACGACTCTAACGTTCAACGATGTCGATCCCGCGGTCTTTGCGCCGCCGCAAGCTGTGCCCGACATCGCGTCAAAAGGAAAACCAAAACCCGGTTCTTAGCGCGTGGCCCTTTTGAACGCTAATCTGGCTTTCAGCCTCATTTCAATAGTGTGCGAATTGGAACAGCGGCCACGATGCGCTCTGAGTACCATCCTTGCTAGGTGCACTCGTCTGCGATGGCAGCGTTTTGCCGCGAGCGGCGCTACAAGGGAGAATCGAAATGAAGAGATCATTGATTATGAGCACGTTTTTGCTGGTGTTTCTGGCTGCCGGGTGCTCTACGGGACCACAGGGACAGCCTGGACCACAAGGCGCATCGGGACAGGACGCTAATCACGACCGGGACGCCCAACGTGACCGCGACGCCCAACGAGACCGCGACGCCCAGGCGGAGCGCGACCGGCAGGCTAACACCTCAGGATGCCCGGCAGGTGAGCATGCCGCGACAGACCGCGATGGCCGAACGAGTTGTGTCCGAGACTAATGTCTCAGGCTAATGCCCTCGCCGGGAACATCTGATCCCGGCACGCGGCGCTAGAAGTTTCTACCGAGCGTGCGTTGCAGCGTCTTCGATCAGAGCCGCAACCTCCTTCGGATGGGAGATGAAAACGCAGTGGCTCGCGCCGGCGACTTCGACCTTGTGGCTCTTGGCTCGTTCGGCGTACCAGCGTTCGAGATCGGGGTTGATGGTTCTGTCGCTTCCGGCTACCAGCATCCAGCTTGGTTTGGTTCTCCACGCAGCCGCAGTGATGGTTGCGCTGAAATTGTCGCCAAAATTGAAGACCTGCGAACGCGCCATGAAAGCAGCTTGCTCCGCGGGCAGGTCCGCTGCAAATAGCTCGTGAAATCGCGCCGGGTCGATATAAGTGAAACCGTCCGGCGTCTTCTTGATCGCGCCAGACTTGCCTAGGTCACTCGGAAAGCGATTCCCGTCTTCGGACTCTTTCTCTCCGGCGTCCGGCATGTGCGCCGCGATGTACACCAAACCGACGACAGATGGATCCGTCCCCGCTTCGGTGATTACGGCACCGCCATAGCTGTGCGCGACAAGAATGGTCGGCCCATCTTGTAACGCAAGAATGCGCTTCGTAGCCGCGACATCTTCTGCAAACGTGGTCTCCGGCTCTTGAACCATGCTGACGTTGTAGCCGTCTTTCACCAGAATGTCGTACACGCCTCTCCACCCGGAACCATCCGCCCAAGCGCCGTGCACCAAAACAATATTCTTAACGCGATTGTCTTTGGTCTGCGCGGAGAGCCCGCCGCAGGTCAACAGCAATAATGCGATGCCAAAGAATTGAGACATTTTCCGTGCTACTCGCATAGCTACCTCCATCCACTCAGAATGTGGTGTGATTTTAGATTTGGCCCGAAACTCAGCGCATTGTAGCCGAACGGCAGATTGACGTTCAACTTTCCTGTGAGTGAAGCCGCTCCGCGATTGGTGATAGTTCAGTGGGCGGACGCGATCATGTCGTTGAACTGGGCGACAAATACGAATTCATTAGGGCCTGGGTTATTCCGGAGCATTTTCACCCGCTCCACCATCACCTCTTCCGCATCCGTTCCGAGGACCGTTACCGCTTCCTCGATGAATGCCGCCAGCGGCATGGCGCGAGGCTCGTCCTTGCTGTTCAACAGGTCGGTCTGCACCCACGGCGGAATTAATTCCAAAACTCTCACCGAGCTGCCTTTCAGTCTGTAGCGCATCGATTGCGTATAGGAATGAATCGCCGCCTTCGTGGCGGAATACACCGCAGTGCTGGCCAGCGGCACGAACGCCAGTCCCGACGACACATTGATGACCGTAGCGGAAGGCTGTTTCTTTAGGTGCTCGATCAGCGCCGAAGTCATCCGTATCGGCCCCAGCAGGTTCGTGGTGACGATGGACACCAGCACGCTGTCATCAATCGCGCCGGCGGCATCGTCTATCTGCATGATGCCCGCGTTGTTGATCAACACATTCAGCTTCGGATACTCCGCAATCAGCTTCTTCGCCACCGCTGCGATGCTCGCGGGGTCCTCCACGTTCAGCTCAAGCGACTGCATTCCGGGATTCGCCCTGGTCACTTCAGCCAAATGCCCTTTGCGCCGCCCGGATATGATTACCTGGTTCCCGCGCTTGTGCAGCGCCTCGGCCAGGCTGCGGCCAATTCCAGAAGTCCCGCCGGTAATGAAGACCGTGTTCCCGCTTAGTTTCATCTCTTCTCCCTTTGTTCTGGACTCCCATCATTGCCAACAACTACAAAACGAATTGGACACCAAATGGCTTCCTTCAAAGCTCTGCTCCCCGATGTATTGATAAACTGTGTATCAGAGGTGGTTCTGCTGCCACGCAACCTGAAAATATTTTGGAGCGGACTGTTCGTTTATTTCTTTAGTTTTCTTCTCTTAGCCACTCGTTCTTCTCCTCCTGGGGATGGACGAATGCCGGGCTTCCTGTGTGCGTTTTTCGCCTTTGTCGAGCCACTAAACGAAGCTAAACTCGCACTGTTTCACAACGTTCCTTTTTCGCTCCATCCTGTCCCATATTTCTCTCTCCTGATCGCAGGTTGGATTAATCCGGTTTTTCTGGTTACCGCATTTCTAATGCTCACTGACACTCATCAGCGACTAGTAGTTATCCTTAGAGTTGCCGTGATCCTAATGATTCCGTTCAGCTGGTTGTTCTTCGCAACCTTTCAGTTGTCTTACCCTCGTGAAGGACATTTCGTGTGGGTGATTGGCATGCTCCTCGTTTTATTTTCGGAGCGCCTGGCCCGTGCACACTTTAATAGATGATTGTCTTGCAAGGACGATGCGACAAAGCGCAAACCATCCGGCATCATCGCTTCAATTGCAATGGTCCCAATCAGTACCTGTGTAAAACTGGGCAGCGTACCAGTTGCTCTCCAGACGAAACACACGATCGACTTCGCAGGGTAATCCGTTGAACTTGCCGGGTTGATGGCTTCCGGCTGCCGCCGCCAGCGAATCTGTCGGATCGAAAACAAGATACACTTCGGTGTTTTCTCCGCCCCAGCCCCAACCATCCCAATCGAGATGTTTCAAATCTCCATTTGCTGGCGCTGGTTGTGCCACAACCCTGGCCTTGTAATCGTCCGACCAGATCAACCATCTGGCGGCAGAGCGAACCGCCAAGTAGTTCTTAAACAGTGGTACCGAAAGAACCCAAAAGATGGCCAGCATTGAGAGAATCGACGCGGAACGGAGCTTTTTCCTCGCAATCGCGCTGTACACTGCGAATACGATCAGGACAACGCTGATGATGGGGACGACAAAGAACAGATAGACGAGTGATTCCGATTGGCAGATCGCCAGTATGAGGAAGATGAGAGGCGTACTCAACAATGCGGCAAACGGCAGCCGCCAGTTAAACCGGTGCTCTTGATTTGTTTTGTCGACCATTGGCTCGCTCTCGCTACTTGTTTAATGCGGACCCGTCAAGAACTCGCGGCGACCAGATTGCGCCCAATCCCGAAGTTCCGCCAGTCGTTTTGCTCTGGCTACGTCGGCCATGCAGGCCGCTCTGCGGAGCACAAACCAGACTATTGTTCCACAGATAACAACAGGAAATAGCACTCCATAAATGAGTGAAGCGCCGGTTTTTGATGAAACCAAGAAACAGTACATTCCAAGTGCAAACAGAACGGCAATTGAGAATATTACCAGTCAAAATAGAGCAGACGGGCCATGCGCCGGTTGCCGTTTTGAACTTGCACCAACGGCGATACTCGTTACGTATTCCTTCTATTGCTGACCACCACATGATCTCGGATTCTAGCCCATTTGCAAACGCTTTCGATGAACTCGAATTCCGGGTGGGGAGCCAAAGTGAACAGTCCCCGCGTTTGCCGAGCGCAGGAAACTCCTCTCAGTTTTGAATTTGGGCAGGCGGCTTCGCGGCTTAGGCTTATGGCATACTATGCTTATACTGAATCGGCGAGACGTTTGGAGCCTGGAAGAAATGACAGGATTGCTGGAGGCACGATGAAGTTCCACCTGGCGGCACTGGGTATGGGCCTTTGCTTTGGAGCTTTTCTCGGATTGCTGCTGCATAACGTCCTGTTCGGAATCAGCATCGGAGCCGCCCTCGGCCTAGCCTATGAGAGACGGAACCGAAGTTCAAACTGACACACTGGCGAAGACTCCGCTTAATTCCCTTCCAACCATGGATGAATTACTGGCGCTTCGCGGATTCGAGCTCTGCCTTTGTAGCGCGCGGCTTTAGCCCGGCATCGCAGCTTATTCATTGGTTTTGATGTTCGCGCGAATCCACGGAAAAACAAAAATCAAGATGCCGCATTAAAGTGCGGCCTGCCTCAGGCAGTGGGCGCTACAAAGTGAAACCGAGTTCGCGGTCAACGACACAACATCGATTCGGTTCAATTCCCTGCCAACCGTTATAATACATCTATGACGGATGCGCCCGCGCAGCACATGCAGTGCATGGAAGTTTGGGGCGGCAGCCAACTCACTTCCAGCGGCGTCGAACTGGGCGGCTTGGACGTTTGGGTTTACAGCAAGCCGTTCGGCGAAGCGCAGCGCGGCGGCGATGTGTATTACGTTTCCAGTTGCGCCAGCGGACGCATCAGCCGCCTGCTTCTCGCCGACGTTTCCGGCCACGGCAACGCCGTCGCTTCCACCGCAGCCGACCTGCGCACGCTGATGCGGCGCTTCGTCAATCGCCTGGACCAGAAAGAAGTCGTGCGCCTGCTCAACGAGCAGTTTACCGAGCTTTCGCGCCACGGCAGTTTCGCCACCGCCGTTCTCACCACTTTCTTCGAGCCCACTCGGCGCCTTTCTCTTTGCAACGCCGGCCATCCGCGCCCGCTTCTCTTCCGCGCCGCCGATAGCCGCTGGTCGCTGCTTGGCCACGCGGACCACCCCGAAAAAAAAGGCCTGCGCAATATTCCGCTGGGCATGTTTCAGATCGCGGATTACGAGCAGCTCGACGTGGAACTCGAGCCCGGCGACTGCATGATCAGCTACACCGACGCGCTGATGGAATCCTGCGACGCCGACGGCCAAATGCTGGGCGAAGACGGCTTGCTGCGCATCGCCAACCTGCTCGGCGACGTCCCCGCTGAAAAGCTTATCCCCTCGCTGCTGCAGGAAATCGGCGAGCGCTTTCCGCAAAACCTTTCAGCCGACGACGTCACCGTCCTCGTCGTGCGCGCCAACGGCCGCGCCCTCGAGTTTACTTTCGCGGAAAAGTTCGCAGCTTTCGGCCGTTTCGTGAAGACTTTCTTCCACTCGCTGCGCCCCGGCGCCGATCGCGCCCCGTTCCCCGACGCAAATCTCGCCAACCTCGGCGGCGCCCTCATTCCGGCATTCAACCGCCGCTGGCGCGCCCCTCGCCCCTCCGCAAAGTAACTTCACTTTGGGACCTAAATCCTATTCATATCGCAGGGCGATCATGGGGTCCACGCGGGTGGCGCGGCGGGCCGGAAAATAGGACGCCGCGACCGCAACGAGTGTCAGGAGAAGCGAAACCGCAATAAACGTCAGCGGATCGTACGCGCTGATGCCGAAGAGAAAGCTTTGCAGCAGGCGCGTCAGTACCAAAGCTGCTACCAAGCCAACGCCCACACCAAACAGCGCGAGCCGCAGCCCTTCGCCAACGATGATGCGGAATACATCCTTCGGCTGCGCGCCAAGCGCCACACGGACGCCAATTTCACTGGTTCGCTGCGTCACGGTATAAGACATCACACCGTAAACGCCGACCGCCGCGAGCACCAGAGCGAGCATCGCCAGGATTCCGATGAGCCAGGTACGAAAACGGGGCTGCGCCACCGTGGTAGCCATGTTTTCTTCCATGGTGCGAACTTTTACGAGCGGCTGATTCGGGTCGATCTCCGCGAGCGCGCTGCGCAGTGCCGATGTTTCCAGCGAGGGATCGCCTGCTGTGCGCATCACTACCGAAAGCTGGAACACCGGCAAAAGCAAATCCGCCTGGCGATAGGGCAAGTACATTTCCGCCTGCGGGTCAGTGCCCAGGCCGAAGTGAACATCGCCGACTACGCCGACGATTTCCATGGTCGGCACTTCCTGCTCGGGCAGCGCGCCGAGCTGCAGCCGCTTTCCGAGCGGATTCTCATTGGGGAAAAAAGTGTGGGCCATCGTTGCGTTGATTATCACGACCGCAGGCGACTTTTCATTGTCCCCGCGTGTAAAGAATCTGCCTTGCAGGAGTGGCACACCTAATGTCTCGAGATAATTGGGCGTTATGGTGCGGTACCCTGCGGCGACAAACTCGTGCGGCGATTTCGGCGGATGCCCGGTGATATTGAAGTGGATGATGGAACCGCCCCCGCTGACGGGAAGAAAAGAAGCCGCAGCGGCAGATCGAACGCCAGGGAGCGATTTGGCGCGTTCGACTAGACGGTCGAAAAACTGGTAGCGATCTTGCGGCTTGGCATAGGCCGTTGGCGATAGAGGAATGTCAGCGACCAGAAGATGATCGGGCTGAAAACCCGGCGGAACTTCTTGCAAGCGGGAAAAGCTTCGCAAGAGCAGCCCAGAGCCAACGAGCAGCAGCATCGCCAGGGCAATTTCCATGGCGACCAGCGCGCCGCGAAGGACATGCTGGCCGGGCCCGGCCGTCGAGCCACGCGAGCCCTCATTAAGCGTCCCGCGCAAATCCAGATTCGCCGTGCGGAGTGCGGGCACGATGCCGAAGAGCAATCCGGTGAACAGCGAAACTACCGCAGTAAAAGCCAGGACCCACGGATCCAATCCAATCGGCGCGCCCTGCGGGATGCTGTCACCCGCAATCTTAGGCAAGAGTCCAACTGCAGCCAATGCGACGATTACGCCGAGCAAGCCGCCTGCCAGGGAAAGAAGAACGCTCTCGGTGAGAAGTTGCCGAATAACCCGGCCACGGCTCGCGCCCATCGCCGTGCGGATGGCGACTTCCCTGCCGCGAGAGGCTGCCCGGGCCAGCAGGAGGTTGGCGACATTGGCGCAGGCGATCAAAAGAACAAAACTCACGGCGCCAAGGAGGAGTAGGAGCGCGGGACGCGAGTTCTGCACGATCTCGTCCTGCAGACCGACAACATCCGCGCTGGTCCCCGTGTTGTAATCCGGATACTGCTGCTCGAGCCGCTTCGTGATTCCCACCATTTCGCCACGGGCTTGTTCCTTGGACACGCCCTGCTTGAGCCGCGCGAGCGGAATGATGCCGGGATGCCAGTTGCGATCGGCAGGGAGCGTTTTCGCCCAAGGCGTAAAAGGCAAGTACAGATCCGCGGGCTGGAGAATTTGGAAGCCGCTCGGCAAAATGCCAACGACGGTGTAAGGCTGCAAGTCCAGGTTGACGGTTTTGCCGATGATGTCTGCGGAGCCGCCGAAGCGCCGTTGCCACAAACCGTAGCTAAGCAACGCCACGGGCGTGCCGCCGGCGCGATCCTCCTCTGCGAGAAAAGTTCGGCCGATCTGGGCGTTAATTCCGAGCATCGAAAAAAGGCCCGCCGTGGCCATCCGAACATTCAGGCGCTCGGGTTCTCCGGCGCCTGTCAGCGTGATGGAGCTGCCGCGGGTCGCTTCCATTGATTCAAAGCTGTGGCTCTGGTCGCGCCAATCCAGGTAATTTTCATAGGAGGTGGAAATAATGGGAAAGGAACTCTTTTCCGCTATCAGAACCAGTCGGGATGGGTCGCGAAAAGGAAGCGGGCGAAGGAGTACGCCGTTCACCACGCTGAAGATGGCGGTGTTCGCGCCGATGCCAAGCGCAAGCGTGAGTACGGCGACGATTGTAAATCCCGGACTCTTCCACAACATCCGAACGCCGTAGCGCAGGTCTTGAATCAACGTACCCATGCTGCCTCCCGTCGCTCAGTCGAGATGCGACGCGTGCCAATCTTACTGCAAGAAGCTTGCGCCGTTCCACCTCGTCCGCCCTGCCGACAAGTGGTCACCTGCTCGGAATTTATCGCCGGACTGTCCAGCTCCTGATCAGTCGGGCGGTCTCAATTAGTCGACGAAACACTGACTCGAATGGCCGCGTTATTTAGAAGTTGTGCGCTCGGTTCCCCGACGCCACCCTCGCCAACATCGGCGGCGCCCTCATCCCCGCGTTCAACCGCGGCTGGCGCGCTCTTCGCCCCTCCGCAAAGTAACTCCGCGTCACCGCACACCTGAAATCCAATTGTCCGGTTACCGTGGTGGTCTCAATGGGTCGATGCAACACCATCTAGTATAAAACTTCTGTTCAAGGTGGTGCGTATGACCCAAGGGAAACGGGTGGCGCTTTCTCCGGCGCAGCGGACCGAGCTGTGGAGCCGGTGGAAAGCGGGGCAGTCGCTGCACGTGATTGGGCGCGCCTTCGGCAAGCCCCATAACTCCATTCATGGTTTTTCATCGCAGCACGGTGGCATTGTTCCGCCAGTCCGTCGTCGCTCACTTCTGGTACTCACTGCCGTTGAACGAGAGGACATTTCTCGAGGGCTGGCTTCCGGCTCGTCCATTCGCGATATAGCCAAAGGTCTGGAGCGCGCGGCGTCGACAGTAAGCCGGGAAGTCGCACGCCATGGCGGCCGCCCTGAGTATCGAGCTCAGGAAGCGGATCATCAAGCCTGGGAATCAGCCCTGCGGCCCAAGCGCTGCCTTCTGGCCATTCATGTGAAGTTGCGGAAGCTGGTTGCGAGTAAACTGATTCTGGATTGGTCGCCGGAACAGATTTCTGGATGGCTGAAAGAACGAACGAAAACACCAACCGCTTGCTGCGTCAATACTTGCCCAAGAGAACCGACCTTTCCGGCTACACGCAATCCGAGCTGGACAAGATCGCGCTGCGTCTAAACCAACGTCCGCGAAAAACTTTGGGCTTTCAGACTCCTGCGAGTAAACTTCGCGCAAGTGTTGCGCCGACCCTCTGAACCCGCAGCGTTAATCAGGAGTTATCCAACGATTCGACCTTTTACAAATGTCGCAGTCCTTCTGCTACCCTTAGCCATAAATGGGCGGTTGGTTTGCAGACATTTTTGTTGAGTATCTGTTTAGAGTATTCGTCCGTGCAGTTAGGTTACTCCGTAGTCGCGGTTGGCCGGTCGTTGTGGGGACCGTGTTAAGCGCCGACTGTCCGCATGCTTCGTATGGTTGCACAGTCGCTTCCGTTTACTACGAATATCTGGTCGCCGATGAAAAGTATGGGGCGGCTTACGAGAAGCCCTTCATCTCTCACGATTCCGGGGTAGAATTCGCAGCTCAGTTCGTAAAAGGAATGGATTTTAGGATTCACCTGAAGCCTGACGAGCCGTCAACATCCGTGCCTTGCGATTGAAATATAGAATGGGCGAGCCAACTCCTGATGAGTCGGGTTAACCGGACTTTTGACGCACTAGGACTTCACTTGTCAGTTAGCGCGTCAATCAGGCACTGAGGCGTTACTTGTGATAACGCCTGTTTTCAACACGTATCTGAAAAGAGTCAGTTTCTGCGAATGCGGCAACCGGAAGTTAGCTGCTAGTCATCTCAAAAACACAAGTGATGGGCTGGTGCTCCGGCTCCAAAAGCAAAATGCGCCACCGGAAGTTATCCGGCAGCGCATTGGAAGTTACTTTCGACGCTGGAAGCTTTGGGCGGTGAGTCGGGTGCGTGATGTAACAGTGAGCGACGGGTCTAACTGACGCCCGAAACACCGTGTCCGATCCGTTTCCGCGCCATCAATAGTAAACCGACCCCAAGCAGCATGAGGACGCTTGAACTCGGCTCGGGCATGGTGGGCGTGGACACGACGCCAAATCCCAAGGTGCCACAACCAGTATACCCCTGACACCCATCAGGGTAGCCGGGTCCGACGACGTCAACAAGGTAGAAGGTAAGTGATGAGCCGACGGACGCATACCAGACGTAATTATCGGTGGTCTTGTCCCCCAAGGGGATGGTCACCACAGCGGACAAGCTGTCGAATGTGACGTCCATGGTCGTGGGTGCCGGAAATACCACGTCGGTCGCAGTGGGGAGGGCGCATACGCCGACGCACCCCATGGTCGTAAAAAACGGCTCGTAGGAGTCGGCGTGCGCGATGGGCGCACCAACGGCCAGCACTAGCACGGTGAGAATAATCCACAATAATTTTCGCATTGTCGCCATTCCTCTAACCAAGATTTGCACTTCGCAAAATGGGCCGAATTGAGGGCCAGTATCAACGAACGCCGCGTGAACGCAAGTACAAAATAAACTTTGTGAGTACTAGAACCGGCCTCTGCTTGGGC
>Ga0209530_1000494_pt1 | contig 27494 bp, 26 predicted proteins | sample BlaSpr_A8_Ref_O1_FD_187987 | JGI IMG/M metagenome (GOLD analysis project Ga0209530, IMG submission 187987) | Forest soil microbial communities from Thunder Bay, Ontario, Canada - Black Spruce, Ontario site 2_A8_Ref_O1 (SPAdes) (version 2) | ecosystem: Environmental > Terrestrial > Soil > Boreal...
CTCCGCGGTCTCCGGCTCCACGGCGACCGGATCGGTGGCGACTTCCGCGATCTTCCACGCCAGGTGTTCGCCGCGCGGGAAATCGTCGGCGCTGCGCCGGGTTCGCACATCGTGGATCCGCATAAGCCGCACACTACGCAGCCAACGATATGGGGTAAATCCCCTATAAATGCGTAATTTTGTGTCCTTATCCGCACGATTTTGCGGATTTTGTGAAAGGAGACGGGCGTACTCTGTCACAGGTGGCGAAAACGTTCGCCGGTGCTCGGCTACGGCGGTTGCGCGAGGACCACGGGTTGACTCAGGTGGCGCTGGCGCGCGTCCTGGGGTTGTCGACCAGTTACGTCAACCAGCTCGAAAACGACCAGCGCCCGATCACGGTCTCGGTGCTACTCACCCTTACCGAACGTTTCGACCTGCCGAACCAGTATTTCGCGCCTGATACAGATGCCCGCTTGATCTCAGACCTGCGGGAGGTGCTCGCTGAGAGGCCCGCGACTGCAGGGCAAATTGAAGAGCTCGTCGCCCGTATGCCCGCGGTGGGCCAGACCCTGGTCAACCTGAACAGGCGGTTACACGACGCCACCGCCGACCTCGAAGCGCTGCACAGCCGGGCGAACGTCGAGATGTCGACTGCATCGCAGCAGCCGATGCCGTTCGAAGAGGTCCGGGACTTTTTCTATGACCGCAAGAACTACATCGGCGAACTCGACGTCGCTGCCGAAGAGTTGTTCGACCAGAACCGCCTGCGTATTGGCGGACTCGACGCTCAGTTGGCTGACCTCCTTGGTCGCCAACTCGGCGTCACCGTAGTCATCGACGACGGCCAGGCATTAAATCCCAACTCCAAACGCCTGTTTCAACCTGACTCGAAGACGTTGCACTTGGCTCGGTGGCTCCATCCGGGCCAACGTGCCTTCCAGCTCGCGACTCAGCTCGCTCTGCTCACCCAGGAAGACCTGATCAGTGGCCTTATCGCCACTGACGACCAGCTCAGCGACGACGCGCGGGGGGTGGCTCGCATCGGCCTGGCCAACTACTTTGCCGGTGCCCTGCTCCTGCCATATCAGAGATTCCGCGATGCCGCCGAGAGCGTCCGCTACGACATCGACCAATTAGCGCGCTGGTTCGAGGTGGGTTTCGAAACCATCTGCCACCGGCTGTCCACCCTGCAACGCCCGAGCGCGCGCGGAGTCCCCTTTATCTTCGTCCGCACCGACAGTGCGGGAAACATCTCTAAACGCCAGTCTGCCACGGCATTTCACTTCTCCCGGGTCGGGGGGAACTGCCCGCTGTGGGTGGTGCATCACGCCTTTTCGCGTCCTGATCAGTTCCTGACGCAAGTAGCTGAGATGCCCGACGAGCGCACCTATTTCTGGATCGCGAGGACTACCACGACCGAGCCCAGTCGCTACCTCGGCCCGGATAAGAGCTTTGCAATCGGGCTCGGCTGCGACGTGGCCCACGCCGAGAAGCTGATCTACTCCGTCGGCATCGACCTAACGGACTCCGAGGCGATAGTGCCGATCGGTGCAGGTTGCAAGATCTGCGACCGACCCGCGTGCCCACAACGCGCATTCCCCTACCTCGGCCGCCCAGTGCACGTCGACCCCTACGCCAGCACCGATCTGCCCTACCCGCCGGCGATCGGACCCTAACCGCCGCAGCCCAGACAGACGGTCGCGTCTCTGGTTCGCAAGTGGGCTGTTTAGTCGTTCGGTCCAGGTGCGCTATGCTGGCAGCAACGTTGGCCTCGAATTCAGGTGCCAACCCCGTCGTGGAACGCTTCGTCATCCGACTGGTGCCAGCCCGAAGTTCGCGCCTGGCCACCGAGTTCAGATGACCCGTGCATCCCGCACTAGCTTGTCTCGCGGCGATCGATTTTGCCCTCCGGCAATCTCGCCATCTCGTGCTGATGGATGCGACGATCTCGTCGCCGACTCCGGCACCACCGATGCCTGAAAGGCACCGAAAAGTGACTACCGACAAAACCTTTGCCGATCTCGGCGTGCGCGCACCAATCGTGAGTGCGCTCGCAGCACGCGGCACTACACATCCCTTTCCGATTCAGGTCGCGACGCTCCCCGATGCGCTCGCCGGCCGTGACGTACTCGGACGCGCGAAGACCGGCAGCGGGAAAACGCTGGCCTTCTCGATTCCGCTGGTCAGCCGGCTCTCCGAACGAAATCGGCGCCCATCGCGACCATCGGGGTTGGTGCTCGCGCCTACCCGTGAGTTGGCCACTCAGATCACCGCGACGCTCGAGCCGCTGGCAGTCGCCTACGGCCTGCGGGTCAGCACAATCTTCGGCGGTGTATCGCAAACCCGCCAGGTGGCGGCTCTCAAATCCGGCGTCGACATCGTGGTTGGCTGCCCGGGTCGGCTTGAGGACCTGATGAGACAGCGGTTGATCAGCCTCGACGCCGTCGAGATCACCGTGATCGACGAAGCAGATCACATGGCCGATCTCGGCTTTCTGCCCAGCGTCACCCGGATACTGGCGGCCACTCCGGCCGGTGGCCAGCGGTTGCTGTTTTCGGCGACCCTCGACAACGGCGTCGACAAGCTCGTCAAGCGGTTCCTCCGGAACGAGGTGCTGCACTCCGTAGACGAGGTCAACTCAGCGATGCCCGAGATGACGCATCATGTGTTCCACGTCGCCAGTGCGGAGGCCAAGAAGGAATTGGTACACCGGCTGGCTGGCGGCACCGGGCGTCGGATTCTGTTCCTGCGCACCAAACATCATGCGCGCAAGCTCGCCAAACAACTCACCGAATCTGGAGTTCCGTCAGTTGACCTGCACGGGAACCTGTCTCAGCCCGCGCGCGACCGCAACCTTGCCACGTTCGCGGCAGGTAAAGCCCGTGTGTTGGTGGCAACCGACATTGCCGCGCGCGGCGTGCACGTCGACGACGTCGAACTTGTCGTGCACATCGACCCGCCCACTGAGCACAAGTCTTATCTGCATCGTTCGGGGCGCACGGCGCGGGCAGGAAGCGCGGGTGACGTCGTCACAGTGGTGCTACCCGAGCAGCGCGAGCAGACCCAGCAGATGATGCGAAGGGCTGGCATTAAGGTCACTCCACAGCAGGTGACCGCCACCTCGGCCGCGGTGCAAGAGCTCGTGGGTGAGGCCGCCCCCTACCAGGCCCCCGCGCCTGCCGCCTCGCCATCTCCTCAACAGCCGCGTCGAACCAGCGCAGCAGGGCAACAGCGTCGTCGGAGCAGCAACCGTTCGGCAACCGCTCACACCCGCACCGAATCGGGCACGTCGCACCGCAGCGCTACGGGTAACCGGCGAGTCGAACATCCTCGCCGCTCGAACCGCCCGCAAGGAAATACCGGTAGGGCGGCGCCGGGTGGTCAGGCTCGCGCCAGCAACCAGGCGTAGCCCTGACCTTCGCCGGCGGCAACTAGCTCGAGTTCGGCGAATGCGGCGGCCAGCTCACCAGGCGCTGCGCGAAAGGGCCCTGGAGCGCCCCCGACTTCGCTGAGTACCGCGATCGCCAGCAGCCCGCCCGCGGCCAAGCGCTCGATGATCGCGTGGTCGAGGTGGCGATCCCGGAATTTGTGGCTGAGGATGACGTCGACCGGCGGTCCGGCCGGTAGACCGTCGTCGAGGTCGACGACGTCAAAGTGGCAACGATCGCCAACCCCATTGCGCTGGGCCAGATCCCGTGCCTGGCCGATGGCCACTTCAGAGATGTCGAATCCCCAAACCTCCAGACCTCGGTGGGCCAACCAGACGCTGCCGACTCCCTGGCCGCAGGCGACATCGAGAGCCTTTCCCACAGTTGGGAATACGTCCGCGTACGGGCCGAGAAATCCAGGCGCCTGCACCTCAGCAGCCGCTGCCGGTCCCCGACTGGTGTACCGCTCGTCCCAGCGGAGGCGATCCTCTTTGGCCACAGGCGCCACCATACGAACTTCGACCGATGATTGCGGCAGCCTTGGACGCACGGGACGGTCCGGAGTCGCCGGGTTATTGTGCCGGGCAATCCAGGGAGTCAGCTCGAGATTTTCTGGACGTATGTCTGTATTCGCCGTCCGAGTCCAGCGGCCCGCGACACCGGCGACGAGCGCGCGAGTTCAGGTGGGACCGATAAATCTCGATAAGGGGCAGTTCAGGGAATGTTTTGAGATTCACATCGCGGCCAAGCCTCCGATTTCCTACGCTGGACCAGTGTCTAAAGAGGTGGCTAGTCCAGTTACCGCCGCGCGCCGATCGGATCGTCGACCGGGGCAGACGATCCGCAAAGTCCTCGATGCTGGTTTGGCGGAACTGCGCGAATCGTCGTACGCCAACCTGACGATGCGCGCGGTTGCAAGCCGCGCCGGAGTATCCGCGGCCAGCGCCTACACCTACTTTCCGTCGAAAAGCGCGTTGGTGGCGGCGGTGTACCTGCGCTTGCTGCGTGCCCTTCCGCTTCATACCGACGTCAACGACAGCACGGAAACCCGAGTCAGCGCGACCATGCGGGATATGGCAGTGGCGGTCGCAGATGAGCCCGAACTGACCACCGCCTGTGGCGCAGCCCTGATGGCCGACGATCCGGCGGTCAAGCCACTGCGCGAACAGATCGGCGAAGAGGTGTCCAGGCGGATCGGGGCTGCGCTGGGTCCGGGCTGGCCTCGCGGGGTGAAGTCCACCTTGCAGATGACGTTCGCCGGTGCCCTGATGACGGCCAGGTTCGTCAGCTACGAAGAGATAGCAGGACAACTCGACGAGGCTGTCAACCTGATTCTGGGAGCATCTGTTGCCTCAGTGGCCCACCAATAACTGGACTGCGCACAAAGCTACGCCGTCGGCGTGAGTTTCCTCGACGGACGACCCGCCCGCAGGAACTGGCCGAACCGTTGCTTGCCCAGCGCAGGCGCAGCCTTGCCGGCGCTGAACGCAAGCTGTCCCGACACCAGCACCGCACCCACGGTGTCGTCGTTGCGGTTGACCATCCGCGATAGCCCACTGTAAGACTCGACCGGGTGCTCGGCGTAGGCATCGAGTGACTCGTCGAGCTTGTCGGGGTTTATGACGACGATGTCGGCGCGGTCGCCTTCGCGCAGCGTGCCCGCATCGATTCCGTACCAGGATCCGAGTTCGCCGGTGAGCCGGTGGACTGCACGCTCGATCCACAAGAACGGGGTGCCCTGCTTCTCGGCGTTGTGGACGTGCCGCAGCAGGCGCAGTCCAGAGTTGTAGAACGCCGTATTGCGCTGGGGTGCGACGTGCAGCGATTGGCTGGGCTCCATCGATGCCTGACGGCTGCGAACCGACTGCCGGGGAGAGCCGTCGAGCGGCCCGCATCCGTCTGCCTCCAGATCCGCAGTGATCATACACAGTGCGCACAGTGTCTCGCCTTGGATGGGCGCACCGGCTCCGGAGAGCTATGATCCGGCTGTGCTGATCACCGACTACGAGTTTGCCGCCCCCTGAGCGTGCGCAGCCACGGGTGGGCAGGAAATACGCCGGCCTCCGACGAGGAGGCGATCGAGCGCATCCTGGACGCCGCGGACACGATCATTGACGAACGCGGCTCAGCCATGCGAATCGCCGATGTGGCGCGCACCCTAGGCGTGACACGACAGACCGTCTACCGGTACTTCCCCGGCACCGAGGCATTGCTGGTGGCAACGGCGATGCGATCGGCAGACGGCTTTTTGGATCAGTTGGCGACTAACCTCCGGGGGATAACCGACCCGGTCGCCGCTGTCACTGAGGGAATCGCGTTCGCTATCGAACAGCTGGCCGCCGACAACCAGGTCGAATTCGTGCTCAACCAGCGCCACCGCGGCGGCCAGACGATTTCCATCATGTCGGATACTGCCATGGCCTTCGGAAGGTCAATGCTGCATCGCCTCGATATCGATTGGGACGCACACGGTTTCGACGAGGCCGGCCTGGATGAACTCAACGAGTTCACCCTTCGGGTACTGCACTCTTTCCTCACCGATGCAGGCCGGCCACCTCGCAGCGGCGCCGATCTCCGCCGCTATCTGACCCGCTGGATTGGACCCGCGGTCGCCTATCCGCAGATCTCGCGCGCCGTGGACGCGCTTCGTAGCTCCGAGCCGACGCGAGCCCGGCGGCGGCCATCAGCAGCATCTTGAGCCATGCTCCGACGTCGACTCGATGAGAGTCATTCGGAGGCAGAGTGTTCGAGGTAGGCAACGATCGCGTTAGTGAGGCCCCGGCGAGCCTCATCAAGGTCGGAGTAGGTGCCCAGCTGCCTTTCCGAGGTGATCCCCCGCATCGCTCCGGGGATGAACGCGGCGACCTCGCGCACCCGGTTGGGGTCGACGTGAAGGCCGGTGAATGCTTTCTGACAGGCCTGCGCCCAGTCCTGCTGCCACGAGGCCAATTCGGCGGCCGTGCGGGGGTAGAGTCGCTCGAGCTCCGCGCGCTGGTGCGGCAGTGCCCGCCGCAGCGTCTCGATCGCCCGAGAATCAGTCGAGGTCAGCCCCTCGTACAAGGTGTCGATGATGGCGGCGACTCGCTCACGTAGCGAGGCACCGGAGGCGACATTTGACGGCAACTCACCCCGGCGTTGCGCGGTACGGTGCAATACGGCGGCCCAGAATCCGTCGATGTCGCCGAACTGGTACTTCACGGCGCCCCACGTGGCTCCACTTTCCTTGGCGATCCGATTGGCGGATGCCGCCCCTGGATCGCCAGAGGCCAGCGACCGCAGCGCGGCCTCCAGCATGCTTTCGCGGGTGGCGAGGCCGCGGCGGTTAGTTCGCCGCCCGTGTACACCCGCTTCAACCATTCTCCGGATGGTAGTAGCTGTCACCATGTGCATGCGCGCACCGCGCGATATCCACTCCAGACGCTCCTCTGCACTCAGAGGCCGCTTTGAAGGCCGGGTGCTCCGCTTGGGCATGCCGCCTCGACGCGTGGCGAAAAGTGCTGTTGCGCGGGCGAGTTCGACGTAGCGCAGATCGTTGCGGACATCGTCATACATAGTTCACGATATGTATAGCCAGAAGGGCTGTCCCGACACGGCAGCCAGGACGAAACTGCCGGCGTGAAGGCCCAACCGGACCCGAAATACCAGGAGTTGCCCGAACTCGCGTTTCAAAAGGTACGACGGAGAACCTGAAGACCGCTTCCCAGGGCTCCCAGCGGTTGATCCATTCCCCAAGTTCGGCGATCCTCAACGAGCTGACATTGAGCTGCATCGACAAAGGAGTGGACGTGGCGGGTCTGGGACAAATCGCGCTGAGCAGCGCACCTGTTTTTGGTGGCGCATTGCTCGGCGTCGCGGCTGGGCAGTTCCGCAGCCCTGACTATCGGGGGCTGATCAAACAGGACATGGACCTACTGGATCGCCTCCCGCCGGAGGCCATCAGCAGACGCGCTGACCTCCAGCGGACCATCGATGCGCGCATCGATGACCTGATCGACGGCTCCGACCGCAATCGCGCGTTGCGCAAGGCCGCAGCGTCTTACCAGGGCAATTGGCGTGACGTGGTGCTGGTACTGTGCGTACTGCTTTTCACATTCATCTGGTGGGGTGTCGACGACCACCGCGGCAGCAATTGGCTAGTGACGTTCATCCTGCTGATCCTGCTGTCGATAGTGACAGCCGCCTACGCACTTCGCGGCATACTGCGCTCAGCCAGTTCGTTCGTACGTCGACAACCCGGCGGCGATCGGCAGGAGCGTGCTACTGGTGAGGATGCACCAAGGTAGCTCGAACGACTTCGTCACAAACCGGCGATGTTGACGTGCCCCAGTCTGCGTTCCGGTATCCCCTGAAGTGGCATTTCCGTGGCCACCGCTGTTCGCCCCACCAGCCAGCGTATTGCTGCGGGGAAATCGGCACCGCATAATCACTGGGCGGTCGTTATCGAACTGTGACAACATTGCGACATGATGGCACGGCCCCTCGTTCTTCTTTTTTGCGCTGCTATAGCGCCGGTTTGGGCGCTGCTCGTCGCACCCGTCCCGGCTGCCTCCGCCGACCCGTGTCCCGACGTCGAGGTGGTGTTTGCCCGCGGCACCACTGAGCCACCTGGGGTTGGATTTTTCGGTGAGAATTTCGTCGACACGTTACGCTCGCGCGTCGGCGCAAAGTCGGTCGGTGTATACCCGGTTGACTACCCGGCCACCGCCAATTTCCCGACAGCTGCCGATGGGATTGCTGATGCGGGCAAGCACATCGAGAACATGGCGGCGAGCTGCCCCAAAACCAGGATGGTGCTGGGTGGGTATTCGCAGGGCGCGGCCGTGATGGGTTTCGTCACGGATAACGCGGTGCCAGATGGGGTGAACCTGGTGCAGGCACTCCAGCCGATGCCGCCCGCGGTGGCCGATCATGTGGCCGCAGTCGCTCTCTTCGGAACACCGTCGACCCAGTTCATGACCGCGATAAATCAGCCGCCGGTCACCATCGGCCCGTTGTACGCGGCTAAGACCATCGAGTTGTGTGTTCCCGGCGACCCGGTCTGTTCTGGTGCGGGAGACTTCGCCGCACACAGGCAGTACGTGGATGCGGGGATGGTTGATCAGGCAGCAGACTTCGCCGCGAGTCGCCTCGCCTCGCCTCCTGCCGACGCGCCGTCGACGTCGCCCACGCCGTCACCTGCACGGGCGCCGGGACCGGCACTGGCACATGGACCTGGACCGGCACCAGGACCGGCGCCGGTACCGTAAACCGGTTAACCGACAGGCGCGGGGCGTCCCCCACGGACCAAACCGCCGGGTCTGGCGTCAGTCAGTTCGCCGTCGGCGACGACAGTCTGACCCAACACCATGGTCTGGACGTATCCGTCCGAGCGCTGGACCAACCGTCCGGCGCCGCCTGGTAGGTCCTCGACCCGTTCGGGGTAGTGCAGCCCGAGTCGGTCCAGGTCGATCAGGTTGACGTCGGCGCGCCGGCCCGGGGCAAGCACGCCGCGATCACCGAGCCCGTAGAAGCCCGCGGGGTCACCGGTCAGGCGGTGCACCGCGGTTTCCAAGGACAGCCCGGGCCCTCTGGTTCGCTTACCCACCCAGTGCGAAAGCAGATATGTCGTCATGCTCGCGTCGCAGATGATGCCGCAGTGCGCTCCGCCGTCGCCCAGCCCCTGCAAGCTCACCGAATCCGACATCATGTTGTACAGGTGGTCGTAATTGTTGCCGGCGTAGTTGAGTAGCGGCAGCAGCAGGAATTCGCGCCCGCCCGCGCCGAGCAGCACGTCGTAGGTGACCTCCCATGGATCGCGGCCCTCGCGTTCGGCGATGGCGGCGATGCTGTCCTCGGGTGCCGGTTCGTAGTCGAGCGCCTCGCCGAGTGGGTACAGGCGTTTGAAGATGTGTCTGTTGAGTTGGTCGGCAGTGGGTTGTGGTGACGGGTCGGGTGGCTCAGCCAGGATCTGGGCCCGGATCTGCGGATCGCGAAGCCGTTGGACGCGCTGCTCCAGCGGCAGGTCTATCAGTTGCCGGTACGTCGGCCGGTGCCGGAACGGATTCATCCGCGATTGGTGGCCCATCAGCATCCCGAATGCCCGACTGGCCACCTGCGGCCGGATCTTTCCGCCGGCAGCGTTAGCTTTGTGCACCGCCGCGAACCACTGCCGCCAGTCGTGTGGATCCTGTTCATTGACCATGGCCAGGAAGGTGAGCGGGATGCGGTGCTGCCGGCCGAGCCGGGTGATCCACTCGATTTCGGCGTCGATCGAGTGGCGTTGGTCCCCGCCCATGGCCCCACCGACGCCGGCCGGAACCACCTGCAGCACACCCGAACCCACCTTCGCCATCGCGGCCATCAGCGCCGCAAGCTCGTCTTCCTCGGAATAGGTGCCCGGCACGGGTTCACCCGATGCGCTGCGATGTCCCGCGGTGCGCCCGAATGACATGCCCAGCGCCCCGGCCCGCAGACCTTCGGCGACGATCCGGCTCATCGCGTCGATGTCTACGCCGGTCGCGGTGTCCTGTGCGCGGTCACCCATGACGAATCCGCGGACAGCGGCATGCGGGATCTGGGCACCGACGTCCACCGCGCGCGGCATCCGCTCGAGGGCGTCAAGGTACTCGCCGAAGGACTCCCACTCCCACGTGATGCCCTCAGACAGGGCAGTGCCCGGAATGTCTTCAACGCCCTCCATCAGGTCGACTAACCAGTCGTGGCGATCGGGCCGGACAGGCGCGAACCCGATGCCGCAGTTGCCCATGATCGCCGTGGTGACGCCATGCCAGCACGACGGGGTCAGGTGCGGGTCCCAGGTGGCCTGTCCGTCGAAATGGGTATGGACATCGACGAATCCTGGTGTCACCGTTAACCCGTCGGCGTCGACGATGCGCTTCGCGGCGCCATCGATGCGACCCGCGTCGCGGCCGACAGCGGCGATGAGGCCATCGGTGACCGCGACATCGGCGGTTCGCGCCGGCGCGCCAGTGCCGTCCACGACGGTCCCGCCCCGAATGATCAGGTCGTAGGACATGGCAGCCTCCTCGCCGGCCCGGCGTCGTTGCGGGCACGAACCTTGCTATTACAACAATGATAACGAGCTTTAGGTTGCATGTTGTCGGGAGTGCGCCGGTCGGGGACGTCGGCGGCCTGTTCTTCGACGTCGCTGATCGATTGGCGGTCATCAAATTTGTTCGGCGCCTACGCCTACACCTATGACGAAAACCGGCTGGACGAGTTTCGCGAGTTGTTCACCGAGTCACCGGAGCTTGTATTGCAGCACGACGGGCACAACCTGTCGGGGGACATCGATGCGGTGATGAGTCTGCTCTTAGGAAAGAAGCGTTGAAGGCCGAAAACGACCAGCGGCGCCACGCGCTGAACTCATACTGGTTTTCCGGCCAAGCGCCAGCGAGGCGTCCGGGCACTGTCATGTCCAGGTCTTCGCTATCGAGGATGGCGGTCCGCCCTGTCCCGACCTGACCGGCCGCTACGAGTTCACCGCAGTCAGGCAGCACGGCGTGTGGAGATTCAGCCGCTGGGTCGTGGCAATCGACCAAAGACAACCCCGCGGCGCGCAGTGAAAACCCTCACCTGCGGTCAGAAGCCAGGCCCGGCGCTGGTCTCGAGGACATCTAGGGCCGCATCGATGTTGGGTGTGATCGTTGGACCGTAGCGACTCAGCACCTGCCCGAGCGCGCGGGCGATGTGAGGGCCGACAACGCCGGCCGCGAGGACTTCCTCGGCGAGGATGATGCCGTTCACCAGGTGTGCTGCGCTTAGGCGGCCGTCAGGCGTGACCTCGTAACGCCAGTCCCCGATTTGGATTCGCTCGGGCTGTGATCGGAAAAGCCCTCGTCGTGCCGGAGTGAGAATTACGCCGGGGACTGCGCAAAAGACCTTGAGCACCAGCCCAACTCCGCCGGGACCGGCCAGCGCCGACCCGACGGCGCGGCTGACCCGCTCGTGATCCAAATCGGCCATCGATCACTCTCAATCATTCATAGGCAGCACAAATGACGGCGCGATGGTTTGAGCCTCGCCGGTACGACGCACTGCTGTCCCGGCCACATAGAACTCCACCGTGTGAAGTCCCCATGCATAGTTCGAGATGGCGAAATGCACACCCACGACACCGTTTCCGCCGTCACGCTCGGCCTCGCTCTGCATCCGTGACATCGCCAGCTCCCGGGCCTCATAATTGCCCTGCGTCCACTGTGGCATCTCCGCGTTGCGACCCACCTGGCCGAGCGTTTTCAAAAACCCTTGTACGGCAACGTGGAACACACAGTTGCCCATCACGAAAGCGACCGGCGTGTACCCGGACCGTAACAACGTGCATAGATCCTGCCCCGACAGATGGCTGCTGAAAGCCTGTCCATTGGGCCGTCGAAAAGCCCCCGGCTTGGCGGTGTATTTCACCGCGGTGCCGACTGCAATGAACTCGAGGTGCTCGCCCTCGCCCTGATGACGCCAGTCAAGCCGGACGCCGACCACTCCGTCCGCCCCCAGCGAGTCGGCCTCGGCCTGCATCCGCGACATCGCATTCCAGCGCGCGCGGTAGGTCGCGTCGGTTAACACGGGCAGCTCCGACTGCTGCCTGATGCCGGCGAACTGATAGCCCACGTGATACACCGAGACGCCCATCACGAGTTCGATCGGTTCAAACCCGGCCCCATGCAGCAGCGCAAATTCATTGATCGACAGGTCGGATGTGAAGACCTTTCCAGCATGCGACAGCCGTTCGCTGGCGACTGGGTCGAGCTGGTTAGGTTCCATCGTCATACGGCCTCCTAGCGGTCCCGACAGCGTAGCCAGCGTAGGCTGCTGTACCGCCTCGCACACGCATAACGTGCAAGATCTTCGACGAGTGTTGGCTCACCGCCACCTCTGACGGGTCCGCAAGCCCGGGCGCCAGGCGCTTTGTGCCAAGCCTGCGCGTCCCTAGCGACTATTAGCCAAAACAGCCGCGGCTCGTGTCGGGAAGAAGGCCTTTGCCTGCCTAGACGTGACTCGCTGCGAAAGCTGCGGCCTGGTCAACCATCCCGTTGTCCACGTACGTGTTGTGTGCACCAAAGTCTCCCCCGTCCGAGCAGACCGGGTCTCCCGCCGCGCACAATTCGGTGGTTTTCGACACATACAGCGGGCCGATCACAATCGTCGGTTGACCGAACTGGTTCATGAACTGATTCGACGGCTTTCCGAAGAGGACCACCGCGGCGACGTGATTAGCGACGTCGGGCGGCATCGGTCGGGGTGTGTCCGCAGGTGCTCCTTCCGGTATGGCAGCCGCGGTGACAAAGCCCATCACCGCCGCGCCTTGGGAAAATCCACCCAGCACCATCTTGGTGTTGGGGCAGGTCGACGCTGTGTGCTCAATCTGATTGGCCGCGTCTTCGATGCCCTCCAAAGCGGTGGGGAAATCGGTTGTAGCCGGGTAATTGACCCCGTACACGCCCATAGACTTCGGGCCGATCTTCGCGCGCAGCGAGTCGACGAAGGCATCTCCGAAGTAACCAACGCCAGGCGCCTCGCCGGTACCTCGGGCAAACACCACTTCTACGTCCGGGCACGCACCAGCAGTTACCGATGGGGCGGCAGATGCGGATGGGGCAGGTGCGAATAACAGTGTCGACATGGCTGCGACCGCTGCCGCAGCCAATCGAACAAGAATTGTTGCGTTCACGTCTCAATGATGCCCATTCGTTATATGCCTCAAACGGGCGGGGTATTCGATCCAACCAACGAAACAGGTGTCGCATCCCGCAGCTGCGCCCCGAGCCAGATGAACGGTATTCAACCCCCCACTACCCCAGCGGTTGTCGCGCGCATGGCCGAGTGTCGAGGTAGTTGGCGTCGTGGGCCTGGGACCATTCACATCCAGCCAACCGTGCCACTCGGGCTCGCGCCCAACCCTGAGTCGTCCGCCGGCTTACTACTGTGATCCACGACTCAGGCTCGCTTTGAGTCACTTTGGGGCGGGTCGCCTGCTTGATCGTGGAAGTAGTCCTCCCGATCCGGCCGTGTTCAAAAGCGGACTACGACTAGCAGAGGATTACCAGAGCGAAGTAATTCTTCGATAGCACGGGAGCCGGCCGGCCGACGCCTAGCAAGATGGGCAAGATCAGGTGACCCGGCGCAAAGCCGACCCCCGAGAAGAGGAGCGAGAAATAGAACTTTGCCATCCAGACCCTGCGGATGGGCCGAATACAACGGTTATTAGTAGTTCAAACTAAGTTTGCTGGCGCCCCAACAGCAAGGCGAATTCCGTTGCGAACGCCAACCAGAAACGCGATCAGCGACACAAACGGTCACGGCTCGGAGCCCCCCGTCGCGGCCGTTTCGTGTTTCGGGACCGCATAGCGGAGTTCGCTGTCGAACCATTTGGGGCTCAGGCTCGTTATGTCTTTTATGGCTCATAGCCGTCACGCGCTGGGCAGTTTGGCTTCCAAGAGGACCCTGACCAGCGGGTTCGATGCTTCCGACACGCCCGACCATGCGCTGACCATCGAACTCCACGATGTAGTCCGCGAGTATCGGGTCGGTGGTCAAACCGTTCGTGCACTAGACGAAATCAGCCTGCGGCTCGACGGCGGGCAGTTCGTCTCGATTGTGGGGCCCTCGGGAGCGGGCAAAAGCACTTTGCTGCATCTGCTCGGCGCGTTGGACGCCCCCGATTCTGGGTCGATTACCTTCGACGGCGACGAAATCGGCCGCCTTCGCGACGAGCAACAGTCCGAGTTTCGCCATCATCGCGTGGGGTTCATCTTCCAGTTCTTCAACCTGTTGCCGACCCTGTCCGCGTGGGAGAACGTCGCGGTCCCCAAGCTGCTCGACGGTGTCCGACTGGGCAAGGCCAAACCGGATGCAATTCGACGCCTCGAACGGGTCGGACTCGGTGACCGGACTGAGCACAGACCAGCGGAACTGTCCGGCGGCCAAATGCAACGGGTCGCAGTCGCGCGGGCATTGATGATGGACCCGCCGCTGATCCTTGCCGACGAACCAACCGGAAACCTTGATTCCACCACAGGCGCCTCGATCTTGACGCTCCTTACCGAAGTGGCGCACGAGGACGGCCGCGGTCGGCTGGTGGTGATGGTGACCCACAACGCGGATGCCGCGGAAGCGACCGACCGGGTGATCACACTGCAGGACGGTCGGGTCGGCTCGGACCAGCTGTCGGTCGTTCCGACGTGAAACGGGGCTCGGCGATAACTGCTGCGGCGAGCCGGCTACGTGTGTTCAGCCTTCGCGAGCTCGCTGTGCATCGCCGACGAACCATCGCATCGGTTGCCGTAATGGCGGTGTCGGCAATGTATCTCGTCGCGGTGTTCGGCATCTTCGGGTCGATCAGCGGGTCGGTCAATCGACTCGCCGATGGGATCGCCGGGGTCGCGGCACTTGAGGTGTCGGGTATCACCGACGCGGGTTTTCCCGACGCGATAACGGCAGACGTAGCCGCAGTTCCCGGCGTCGCAGTCGCGGCGCCGATGATACGAACGTCGGTGTCCACGGCGTCGGGTCCGGTTCTGCTGTTCGGCGCGGACGCGAGTATCAGCGCGTTGGGCGGGGCGCTAAAGGATGCTTTAAAAGGGGCACCGCAAGATGGCTCGAAAGATGGGAAAGCAGGCCAGCAGCCGACAAATCCTTCCGGTCCGGCGAACGGCGTCCGGGTCGGGCCAGGTCTTGGTCACGCGAAAGGTGAGACTTTCCAGCTTGATTCGCAGTCGGTGACCGTCATCGAGGTACTCGGGGGCAAGCAGCTTGCCGATCTCAACGGTGGACACTATGTTCTCGCACCACTTGCTTTGGCGCAGAACATTACTGGGCGTCAAGGGCAGCTCGACTCGATACTGATCACCACCAAACCTGGCGCTGATCTTGCCCAAGTCCGCACCGCGGTCACCGCCGCGGTGAACGGGCGGGCCGTCGTCGCGGACCCCAGTATGCGGGCCACGCGGGCCGGCGACGGTGTCAAGTTGATGAATTACATGGCCCTGATGGGCGCGGCGGTGGCCTTGGTGGTCGGCGCGTTCCTGATCTACACCACGATGACCATGGCGATTACCCAGCGGCGCCCGGTCATCTCGATGCTGCGCGCCATTGGCGGCCGCCGGGCCACAATCGTTCGCGACATGCTCGTCGAGGCGGCGATTCTCGGTGTGATCGGTGGAGCCATCGGGTCGGCGATCGGAATACTGTTGGGCCGCATCGCGATCGGTCGACTGCCTCCGGCCATCTCCCAGGGGCTCGAAGCTCGCGTCGAGTACTGGCTACCGGGCTACGCGATGCCGGCCGCGGTCTTGGCCACCGTGCTCACCAGTGTGGTTGCGTCGGCGATGGCGGCGCGGCAGGTGTACAAGGTCTCCCCGATCGAGGCATTGGCCCCGGTGGGGGTTTCAGCGGCGGACCGCGTACCGCGATGGCTGCGAATCGCAAGCGGAGTCGGCGCCGTCCTGGTGTTCGCGGTGTCGCTGGTGATCGTGGTCAGCCAGCGCGGCATCTTGGCCTTCGTCGCGATGTCTGCGGTGTTCTCTGCCGAGATCGCGCTCTGCTTCGCACTGACTGTGCACATTGTCAAAGCCACCGCCGCGACCTCGCGGATTTTCGGATCCGTAGGGGCTCTCGCAGCAGCGACGATCGAGCGTGCGCCGCGGCGAGTGTGGGCGACGGTGATGACGGTGCTCATCGCGGTTGTCACGACCGTCGCGATTACCGGCACGAATAACGACATGCTTCGGTCGGCCCGGGCCACCTTCTCGTCGGTCATCGATGTCCCCGTGTGGGTGAGCGCAAACCCTCCCGACAACTATCCCACCGACGCCCTGCCGCACGGTCTCTCCGAAAAGGTGGCCGCAGTGCCCGGGGTGGCACGCGTGACCGAGGGTGCATTCGGGTTCGCGGTGATCGGCGGCACGCGCGTGATGCTCGACGGGTTCGCTCCAGGAACCGCCGATCCCCTCTACCACGCTCTCGGCGACCAGGTGCGCAGCGAAGTGCTCGCCGGCCAGGGCGTGGCGCTTTCGCAGAATCTGGGTAAGACCCTGCACGTCCGCGTCGGCGACCGATTGCGGATTCAAACGCCCCACGGCGTGCAGCAGACAGCTGTTCTGGCGCTGGTGCCTTATTTCTCGACGGTCATCGGCACCGTTGGAATGAGCCTTGACCAAATGCGTGCGTGGTTCGACCGCCCGGTAGCGACCACACTCCAGATCGCTGCGGCCCCGGGCGTGGATCTAAACCGCTTGGTGGCCGACGTCCGCCGCGTCGTGCCTACACCGAACTATGTATACGACGGTCGCGCCGAACTGGCAGGCTTAGAGGCGCCGATGCATCAGAGCATGTTCATCGCGAATGCCGTGTGGATCATCGTCGTATTCGTGGCCGCGGTCGCTCTTCTGAATACCTTGACGCTGTCCGTACTTGAGCGGCGCCGCGAAATCGGTGTGCTGCGGGCGATGGGATCCAGTCGTCGGTTCACGTTGCAGATGGTGTTGGCCGAGGCCGCGGGCATCGGTGCGGTCGGCGGCGTCTTGGGGCTGGTGTTCGGCCTGACGGACCAGTGGCTCTTCAGTCTCGTTAGTGGGGACATGATGAATTTCCAAGTCACCTTCCGGCCAAGCTCGATGGCGCTCGTCTTCACCCTTGGAGCGCTGGCGATCAGCCTGCTCGGCTCGGTGCCACCCGCGCGCCGCGCAGCGCGACTGAACATCATCGAGGCGGTGAGCGTCGAATAGGACGCTCGCTGGCCTCAGAAGTTCAGTGGGAGAAGCGCGGCAAACAGCGGGGACAGGGGGTCGGTGAAGGGCAGGGCGATCCCATTGCCCAAGGCCGGGAGGGCTGGACTTTGAAAACTGATCACTGTCTGTCCGGTCACTCCCAAACCCAATGCGGGTTCGGCCCCGGAAGTAAAGGTGGCGTTCAGGACCGGGCTCGAGAAAATGGCGGCATCGAAGTTGTTGCCGGTGTCGGCGAAAGAATTGATCGATAGCAGGTTTCCGAGATTGAGGGTTTGGCTCATCAAGTTCGGATTGCCGGGCACGGGGTTGACGACCGGATTGAGACCCAGAACTCCGGCGAGCCGGCTCGCCAGACCATTCAAGGACTGTAGCGCCGGCGACAGCTGCGCGGCCGCCGCCGAGGCCCCTGCGTGGTAACCAGTCATCGCGGCCACGTCCTGGGCCCACATCTGCTCATACTCGGCTTCAACGGCCGCAATCGCCGGCGCATTTTGCCCGAAGAGATTCGACATCACTAACTGCACCAACCCATTCCGGTTGGCCGCCACCAGCGACGGATGCACGGTCGCCGCCTGCGCGGCCTCAAACGCACCGGCCACCGCCCGGGCCTGCCCGGCCGAGTCCGTCGCCCGAGCCGCCGCCGCACTCAACCACCCCGCATACGGAGCCGCCGCAGCCGTCATCGCCGCCGACGCCGCACCCTGCCACGCCTGACTCGACAACCCCGACGTCACCGACGAAAACGACGACGCCGCAGACCCCAACTCGGAGGCCAACCCATCCCACGCCGTCGCCGCAGTCAATATCGGAGCCGAACCCGCACCAGCGAACATCCGCGCCGAATTGATCTCGGGCGCCAATACCGAAAAATTCATCGTCACAGTCCCTTCGTTAACGGCCCGACATCTGACTAACGGCAGGCACACCCCCTGCGTTCAGTGTGATCTAGCTCACACGTCTCATGGAACGCGAGAATACGCCCTTTCGCGAATCGATCCACGGCATTTCAAGCATCGCCCTCGATCACAGTGGCGATCCCTTGCAGATGAGGGGTGCACGGTGGCGGGACCGGGGTTCGTCGGATTCTGCGTAATTCGCTGGTATCGAAGCCGGCCGCGGCGATGGCGTCGACCGTTCGGCGGTTCGGCTCGCAACCGCCAGACAACCAAGCCCACGGCCGGGCGATCAGATCCTGGAACCGACCCATCAGCCCCTCCCCGCGAACGTGCTCGAGGACGACCAACCTGCCGCCAGGTGCGAGAACACGGCGGATCTCGCCCAGCGTCGCGGCAACATCGTTGACCGAGCACAACACCAGGCCGACGTGCACCGAGTCAAAACTATTGTCCGGGAACGGAATAGATTCGCCAACCCCATCTACGATATCGACGGCAATGCCGTGGCGGCGAGCAAGGCGGGACGCCATCCGCCGGAACGGCGCGTCCGGCTCCACTGCGGCGACCGACGTCACCGCAGGCGGGAGAAACAGCAAATCGGTTCCCGGGCCGAGACCGACCATCAGCAGCCGGCCGACGGCATTGCGTATCGCCTCTCGGCGGTACCGGCGATAGAACAGTCGGTCGAAAACCGGCATCCCGGATCTATACACGTACGGGAACAACGGATTACAACGCGTCAACTGTTACCTAGATCCAGTCGGAATGGCGGATATTCATCGCACATCAACGAAACATACGCTGCCACCCGGTAACGCCATCGAACAATGCCCATGAGCAGATCGAACATCCCCTGCGGGATCGTTCCGGTGCATAACAACGCCACCGCGGAGACAACGCACAGCACCTGCAGCAGCGGCTCCAACGCCCAGCACAGCAGTATCTGCGGGAGCGCCAACAGCCACCACTTCACCAGCACAGCCCACCTTGTGAGCTGCTCCGGATATTCGACTTCGAGATCGCCTGGGTAGTCGGGCCTGGATGCGAGTGTGAACGGCGGGTATTTGTCGGTGCTGTTCATCGGGAATCGGTAGTTCATGACTCGCCACGACCAGCGCAGCACCCCGACGTTGAAGTCGAAGATGGGACGCGGATACCGTCCGGTGAACAAGATCGCGATGCCGGCAACGATCGTCAGCAGCGGATACACCAGGTAGAGAAGTATCAATATGGGGTAGTGCGGTGCGGCCAGCACGCACCACTTGACCAGCCAGAGCCAGCGTGACGGCGCGTCGACATCACCTCTCACTCGTACCGCATCGAGCGGGGTGCGCGCCGGTTGCAGTCCGGCAGTTCTGGTCTCGTTCACTGACCGCACGCGATGGTCGTTGCCGCCTCGAGGTCTCGACCGATCTGCGCGGACATCCGCCCATGGCTCGTCCAACGCAGAAATGTCGTCAAATACCAAGTATGGAATCGGTCGGAGAGCAGCGCCGCCGGTCGTAGTACCGATTCACGTTGGGCTACCTGCAACGACGCGACCCGGGACACGGCGCTCACCTGGCGCCGTCTGGTCTTCTCGTACCAGCGCAGCGCCTTCGAAAGGTCAGCGTTGCTGCCGGTCGTCCGTGTGCGGAAATCCGAAAGCGCCTTGCACAAGACCATTGTGTCGAGCAGAGCCTGATTGGTTCCTTGCGCGAGAGTGGGCGGCATGGTGTGTGCGGCATCGCCGAGCAAGGTCAGCGCGCCGGTGCCCAACGCGCGGGGAATCGGATGCCGAAAATGGGGGTATGGCGAGCGGGCCAGATCTTCGTCGGTCAATTTCGCGAGTACCAGGTCGACCGAGTCGGACCAGCCACTGAAATTGGACCGGATTACGTCGAGCGGACGCTGTGGCCTGACGAAGTCGTAGGACCATGGCAAGTCGAACCACCACTGCACATCAGAGCCTCCCGCCGGCCACAGGCCGGTGTTTCCGTGCTCGCCTACCACGATCAATGCGACACGCTTGTCGGTGATTTCCGGAAGGGTGACGAGTCCCTGCCAACTGCACCAGCCGGTCGGCTCCGCGGCCTGCGCGCCGACGACATCTCGAACTATCGAATGCAAGCCATCCGCACCGATCAATAGATCACCTTCGACCAAGCTTCCGTCTTCGAACTCGACCTGCACCCCGTTGGGTGCATCGACGACCTTGACCGCGCGGGAGTTGCACCGGATGCGATCGGTCGGAAAACCCGCCAGCAGCCTCTCCAGCAAAACCCGACGTGGGACCATCCGAACAGGTGCGCCCAGCCGCTTCACCATCGCGGTCACATCCAAGGTGGCGAGCCGATGCCCCGCAGACGTCAACACCCGCACGCTGGACAGGAGTTGACCGGCCCCATCCATGTCGACGCCCAGCTGCCGCAGGACTGTCTCGCCATTGGGCCAGATGGTCACAGCGCCGCCACCTGCCCGGGTATCCGTGCGCTGGTCGAAGACGGTGACATCGTGGCCGTCCCGCAGCAATCCCCGGGCAACCGAAATGCCGCTCGCACCGGCGCCGACAACAAGGACCCGAAGCGGCCGAATCGACGGCGGGTCCGCTATTGGCACTCGCTGTTCCGAATCTTTATATCCGGGCATATCTCGAGATCGGCTTCCGGGTTGGTTCGTCCCCCACGCTTCAATTTGTGACGACAGCAAGGCGGCAGAGCAGGGGTGATAGACAAACGGCATGAGTGTCGGCGCAAGCGCGATCACGATCTTCCATCCGCCCTCCGATCCTGAGCGATTCGGCCGGTGGGTGGCCGGATACTTCGCTTCAGCTGGTCTCTCTCCTGGATACGTAATCGCGCGCGAATCGGTTCAAGCAAGCAGGCAGCTCGACTGGACCCTCGAAGTTTGCTTCGACAGCCAGGACTTTTCGGGTAGATGGCTCGACAGTCCGGGACGCAAAGCCGCACCCAGCGAACCTCAGGCGCGGGGACACTGGCGGGTGGTCGTCTACGCTGTGCTTCTCGCACTCTTCATGCTCCTGGCTTAGTAGCTGCGGCGCTGATCATTTTGTGCAGGTCCTCAACCGGCCAAGGCGTGGCGTCGTGGTGATCGCGATACCCCAGCACGCGGGGCGTTGGCCGGTCGAAGCGGCCGACGAATCCGCCTGCGGCAACGAAGATCTGACCGGTCACGTCACGCGCCAAGTCGCTGGCGAGATAGGCGTAGACCGGAGCCACAAAACCGACGGGAGGAGCGTCCAACGAGACCCGCCTGGTCATCTCATCGAGTATTCCGCGGCGGTAGAGGTCTTCGATGTGCTCTTCGTACTCGACCCCCGTGGACAGCCGTGTCTTCGCGCCAGGGCACACCACGTTGGCCCGCACCCCGCATGGCTTCAATTCCGCGGCGATGGCCATGGTCAGCCCGTTGACGGCGCCCTTGCCCGCCGGGTAACCGGTACCGCCGTAGTCACCCAGGAAGGCCACGGAGCTGGTATTGATGATCGCTCCGTACCCCTGGGCGGCCATGACACGCGACGCGACCCGGCAAGTGTGAAACGCCGTGCCGGCGTGAGCACTGATCAGGCGATCGAACTCTGCCGGCGAGATCTCCAGGATCGAAGAGCCGGGCGGTTCCGCGATCCCTGCGCAGTTGATCAGGACGTCCAGCCGACCAAACGTGCTCGTGCATTCTTCGATGAGCGCGGTGGCAATGCGCTCATCGTCGGCGGCTCCGATGACCGCGGTAGCTCGCCCTCCCGACGCGCTGATTGCCGCGACGGTCTCCTCCACGGCAACAGGATCACGCCCATTGACCACCACGCCGGCGCCAAGGTCACCGAGCAGCTCAGCGACCGCGCGCCCGATGCCCCGGCTGCCGCCGGACACCACGGCGCCGCGCCCAGCCAGTAGGGCCTCGTCGCCGCTGCACACCGACATGCGCCGAAACATTACCCAGCCGCCAGTTGGTCCGTGAGACCCTGTCGCCATGTCGAGCCGGCAGCCGAAGTTGGATAGCCGGCGAGATACCGAATTGGCGCGCTCGATCGACTGTTACCGGCGTTGAAGAGTACCGAGAGCTGCGGTGGAACTGTCTCCGACGAGGAGCCGTGGCTGCCACCAGAACCAGCGGCCCAGCAAAGCCATCGTGGCCGGCAATCCAAAACTGCGCATCACGAGGGTGTCCAAAATTGCACCAACCCCGACGGTGACGCCGATTTCTGCCACGTTCAGCACGCTACACGCGGCTAACGCGAACATCGTTGTCCCAAAAACGATTCCGGTGGTGATCCCCAGCCCGCCGGTCGCGGCGAGCGCTCGGACAATACTCAACTGCGGCCCGGCAGCAAGCTCTTCGCGGGCGCGTAGCGCTAACTGCATGTTCTGGCCGCTGCATACGGCTAATAGCGCAAATAACGAGACCGACAACACCGACCAGTGCAAGTCATGGCCCAGCAGGTGCTGCCAAATCACCACGCTGACACCGATCGCGGAGGCGTAGGAGGTAGCGGCGGTGCCGACGATGACGAGCGCGGCGACCGGGCTTCTGAGCACAAGGGTAACGATCGCGAAGATCACCGTAAGAGTGAGCCCCACAAGAACGATCAGCTCATTGCGCAACAGAACCCGAAGGTCCCGGGTGGCCGGTCCGCTGCCCGTGAGTTGAACGGCGGTGGGCGCAAGCGTGCCCTCTTTGGTCGCTCCGTCTACGGCAGCCAGGATGGCGCGGGCACGTTGGGCGCCCCCAGCGTCCCAGTTGCGGCCGTCGCCGTAGACGAGCAGGAGGGTGGCATGTCCGTCTGTTGATAAAAAACCGTCCAGGACGCGGCGCATCGACGGGTCGGTCAGAGCCTTCAGTGCGACATTCAAACCGCCACCGGGCTCGCCATGGAACATGACGGCTAGATCATGTAAAAAGCCAGGTAGTTGGCGTATTGGTGTGCCAAGAGGGTTGATCAGCTGTCTGAAGCCTTCCGCCGCCTGTCGCGCGTCCTGCACCACCGGGGCGAATCCGGTCAAGCCACCAACACTGAACCCACCCGGTATCGGCAGACCGGACAATGCACCCCCTGTTTGCGCAAGCCCGTCAGCAACCCGTCCGAAGCCCTCGGCCAGTTTGTCAGCGGTGCCAACGACGAGATCAGCCCAGTGGGTGACTTCTTGGACAAGGTGACACACCCGGTTTGTGGCGCAATCCGGTGCCCCCGCCACGGCAGCGGACACGGGCGCCATGATTTCGGAGAAGACAGCAATACTGGCCCGGAGTTTGGCTAACGCGCCCTGCATCTGCCTGGCGCTTGCACTCAGCTGACCAAGACCGGCGGTGCCGCGCTGCATGCCTTTCTGGGCCTCGTCGAGCGCGCTCACCATTTCATTTGTTGCACTGTCGAGATCGACTAACGCCGACTCCCGGGCCGCGAACTTCGCGGAAGCTTCGTCGAGCCGATCGGCGACATCACCGACGGGACCCACCGGCACTGTCACGGTGAGTTGCTGGGGAGCCACACCGTTGAGCCGACTCGCTGACTGCACCATGCGGATACCGGGAATCGTCATGATCGCGGCGCTGATGTCTTCGACAGCCATCAGACCCCCGGGATTGCGGATGTCGTGGTCGGCTTGGATCGTGACGGCGTCTGGCTGCAGCTGGGTAGGCGCGAAGTGGTCGTCCACCGTCTGGTAGCCGCGACTGGATTCAGCTTGGACCGGGGCCGCCTGTCCATCGTCCCAGCCGATCCGTATTCCGACCACCGGCAGCGCCAGGGCAAACATCAATACCGCGCTGCTTCCCACCACCGGGCCTGGCGAACGCAGCACATACACGCCGACCCGCCACCATCGGCGTGCCATCCCCGGTCGTCGCGGTTTCAACAAACCGGCGCGGTCCGCGAACGCGATAAGGGCCGGAGTCAACGTCAATGCCGCCAAAGCAGCTGTGAGAACACCAATAGCGCAAGGGCTCCCGGTGTTGCTGAACATGCTGAGTTTAGCGAAGCCCAGACTCGCGAATACTACGGCCAGGATCAGTGCCGCGCCCACGATGACCGGCATCGCCGCGCGATATGCGTCTGCCAAAGTCGCGGCTGAGGTGGTATTTTTCCGTCGCTTTTCCTGGTAACACCCGATCAGGATGATCGCGAAGCCACTACCGGCCCCGAGAACCACCACACCTCCGAACGCGACGGAAAACAGGGAAACTCCGATGAGGTTGTCGTGTGCGAGTGCAGCAACGATCGGCCTGGCCACAGCCAAGGCCAGGCCGACCGACACCACCGGCACCAGCGCCGTTACCAGAGACCGATAAACGATCAGCAAGAGAACCAAGAGCGCCGCGATCGCCGTTGCCGCGATGACTAGCCGCTGCCTGTCGATCGCCGCGGACGAGTCTACGATCGAGGCGCCGGGACCCGTGATGAATATGTGCAGCCCGCCGGGGGCGGGCAGTCCTGCCACGATGCTGCGCGCGGCGGTTATCGAATCACTGGCTTCTAGCGTTCCGAGCATCCCTGATAGGCGCATGATGGCCGTCGCCACGTGATGGTCGCTGCTCAGGGCCGCGTCCGCGGTCGCCGGGGAACCCCACCAGTCCACTACCTCGATGACATGGCGGGAATCGCTGCGCAGCGCCGCGAGCAACTGGTTGTACAGCGCGCGGTCGCGATCATTGAGAGGCCCGTTTCGTTCTAGCACCAGGTATCCGACATTGTCGGTGGGCGTTTGAGAGAAGGCTGCTGCCGACTTCTGCACGGCGACCGAACTTTCCGTGCTGGACGGCAGAGACCGTTGATCGTTGGCGGCGGCCACCTGCTCAAGTTGCGGGGCGACCTGATTGGCCACGATGGCAACAAGAATCCAGGCGCCGATCACCCACAGTGCGTAACGATGGGTAAATCGTGCAATAGCGGACACTGCGCCAGCCTCAGCAGCGCCGGGCGTCAGATATCACGCCGCTGGCTAATACTGTTCAACTGGTGCATCACCTTCGCCTGATCTGCCATCGCTAGTCGCCGAGTTGTTTCGCTAAGCTAATTCAACCATTTCATCCACCAGATCCGCGTGCTTTCCAACGGCAAACCCTGCTGTCGCGAGCGCGTGCCGCGAGGCGTAAGCTTGCGTGCGAGTCCGTTCTGGACTATCGCCGTTTAGCTCGAAGCGGCCGATCAGCCGCACGGCTGCCGGGCTGGCTCTGGCGACAAAACTCCGGTCACCTCGGTTTAGTCAGCGCGTGCGTTGCCGATGCCGGATCCGCCCCGCCGGATCCAAGAGCACTGAGAGGGTTCGTTCACACACCTGCTGAGCCTCGCCGTACGCGATGCTGAGGAAGTGGGCCATAAATGCAAATCGTTTCGTGCGCCACCGTTTACACATCACAGTCGGCCCTGAAAAGGCCCGGAAGGCCCTCGCGCGTGCCCGCAGGGCGTTACCCGCGATGACCGACATGGTCGCTCCGTCCCGCCCTGCCCGGTCAGCGGGCGCAAAATCCGACGATTCGTATGACGACGTCGTCGACATGTTCGTGGCCCTGCGCCAGATGCCGGCCGAATCGCACGAGTACGGGCGGCAACGCGAACGCATCATCGCCCGATGCCTGCCGCTGGCTGACCACGTGGCCAGCCACTTCGGACGCCGCGGCGAAAGTCTCGAAGACTTGACCCAGGTCGCGCGCCTCGGATTGATGAACGCTGTCAATCGGTTCGACCCGTCAAAGGGCCCCAGCTTCATAGGGTTCGCGGTTCCCACCATGATGGGCGAGGTCAGGCGTTACTTCCGCGACTTCAGCTGGGGCATGCGGGTACCGCGACGGTTGCGGGAGCTACATGTCCAAATTGGCAGGACTACAGCAGAGCTAGCTCAAAAGCTGGGGCGAGCGCCCACGGCCACCGAGCTTTCCCAGCAGCTGGAAGTCCCCCGCGAGGAGGTCGTCGAATGTCTCATTGCAGGCGATGCCTACCGGCTCGAGTCCCTTGACGCGCCCGTCGGTACCGAAAATTCAGGCACGGCTCGATTGGCTGATTCGATCGGTAGCGTCGATCCACAGATCGAGCACATCACCAACCGGGAAGCGGTGCGCGCCCTTGTGGCCGCGTTGCCCGAGCGCGAACGTGAAGTTCTGCATATGCGGTTCTTCGAATCGATGACCCAAAGCCAGATCGCCGAGCGAATCGGCGTGTCACAGATGCAGGTCTCGCGCATCCTGGCCGGCACGCTGCAGTGCCTGCGCGACGAGCTGGAGTAGCGCCGTTCATCGCTTGACGTCCTTCGGCGACACGTGTGATCCGCGCAGCGATGTACTGTGCGATTCGAGGGCAACGACTGCGTCGCCGAACGCAGCCTGGAAAGGACACCATCCGATGAGGACTTCTCAGAGGGTTGCCGCCGGGCTCGCGGCCGCGACGGCACTGGCCGTGTCGGTGGCCGGCTGCGGCGGCAATAAGTCGTCATCGCCGTCGGGATCAACCACGTCGACCACGAGCGCTCCCAGCTCGGCGCCGGCTATGTCGGCGACGGCACAGCCGACTGACTACACCGGGCTGTTGATCCAGGCGACCGATATCGACGCACCCCCGCCGATAACCTTCACGGCCAGTCCTCCGACAAACAACCCGAATGGCCAACCTGGTGTCGCGACGACGTTCAGCACTGCAGAGAACAGCCACGCCATCAAAGACACTATCCAGGTGCTGAGCGATCCCGGCGCTGCGACGAACGCCTTGAACGCGGCGAAGGGCGCGCAGGCCGGCGCTATCAAAGACCCGGCAACGGAAGCGGCCAAGGTCGGGGCTGACGGAACGACACTGACCGGGAACGCGCCCGACGGCTCCCACAGTGTGGGGATATTGCTGTTCACCGAGGGCAAGGCGTTCGTCACCCTGGAATTCGACGGCCCAGCCGAATCGCTTCCGCCGCCGGAATTTGTCACCGACATCGGCCAAAAGCAAGACGACGCGGTCAAGAAGGGGCTCGGCGGCTGACCGCGGCGTCGCCTGCCGTATCACGCTCACCGCGCGGATTCCCCAGGGACGCAGCGAAGTTAGCGCGCCAGCTGGCTAATCTCGCCGCGCAGCCCCCTCACATGGCGAACTGGACGACGGTCGCAAGTGCCGCACCAAGAACGGCGAAAGTGCCGACTGTACTAGGTGACCATATTGGTTTTGGTGAGCGCAGGCGATGAAATCACCTTGGCTAACTAGGTTTTCGGGCCTGAGATCTGCGCCGCTGGCCGCGATGACGGCTCGCTACGTCACCGGAGTCGTCCTGCCGATACACGGTGGCACGGTGGCGGGCAAGGTGACCGGCAGCGACGGTGACTTTAAATAAATTGCTTGATTTAATCCGTGGGCCAGTGTTCACTGAGGCGATGACCGCCGAGCGGATGGCTCGCTCTGACAGGTCGACGGGCACCCGCGAGGCGATCTTGTCGGCCGCGGAGTTGTTGTTCGCCGAGCGAGGGATGAACGCCGTGTCCAACCGGCAGATCAGCGA
>Ga0209530_1000495_pt1 | contig 27487 bp, 29 predicted proteins | sample BlaSpr_A8_Ref_O1_FD_187987 | JGI IMG/M metagenome (GOLD analysis project Ga0209530, IMG submission 187987) | Forest soil microbial communities from Thunder Bay, Ontario, Canada - Black Spruce, Ontario site 2_A8_Ref_O1 (SPAdes) (version 2) | ecosystem: Environmental > Terrestrial > Soil > Boreal...
GTGGAGCTAAGGGGACTCGAACCCCTGACCCCCACACTGCCAGTGTGGTGCGCTACCAGCTGCGCCATAGCCCCATGAAGTGATGCCCATCGAAGCTACACCACTGTCAACAAGCGTTCAAAGTCGCTGCTCAGGGCCCCTTACGCAATGACCTCGTTGACCACTTCCCGGGCGGTCTTTTGAACTTCGGCCAGATGCTCCGGTCCTTTGAAGGACTCGGCGTAGATCTTGTAGACGTCCTCGGTTCCCGACGGTCGCGCGGCAAACCACGCGTTGGCGGTGGTCACTTTCAGTCCGCCCAGAGGGGCACCGTTGCCGGGTGCGGCGGTGAGCTTCGCGGTGATCGGCTCACCCGCCAACTCGGTGGCAGTCACCTGCTCGGGCGATAGCTTGGCCAGCCGGGCTTTCTGCTCACGATCGGCGGGCGCGTCGACGCGGGCATAGAAAGGGATGCCGTATTCACCGGTCAGCTCCTGATACCGCTGCGACGGCGTGGCCCCGGTGACGGCCAGGATCTCGGAGGCCAGCAGCGCCAGGATGATGCCGTCCTTGTCGGTCGTCCACACCGACCCGTCATGCCGTAGAAACGACGCCCCCGCCGACTCCTCACCGCCGAAGCCGATGGTGCCGCCGATCAGGCCGTCGACGAACCACTTGAACCCGACCGGCACTTCGACGAGCTTGCGGTCGATGCCAGCGACCACCCGGTCGATGATCGACGAACTGACCGCGGTCTTTCCGACCGCGATGCCGGCCGGCCAGGACGGCCGATGGGTGTAGAGGTAGTCGATGGCCGCGGCCAGATAATGGTTCGGATTCATCAGCCCTGCGTCGGGGGTGACGATGCCGTGCCGGTCGGAATCGGCGTCGTTTCCGGTGGCGATCTGGTAGTGGTCCCGGTTGGCGATCAGCGAGGCCATCGCGTCCGGGGAGCTGCAGTCCATCCGGATTTTGCCGTCGTGGTCGAGCGTCATGAACCGCCATGTCGCATCGACCAGCGGATTGACCACGGTCAACTCCAGCTTGTGCCGCTCTGCGATCGCGGCCCAATAGTCCACGCTGGCGCCGCCGAGCGGATCGGCACCGATCCGCACTCCGGCCTCGCGGATCGCAGCGATATCGACGATATTCGGCAGGTCGTCGACGTAGGTGCCCATATAGTCGTAGCGCTGTACCGTCCGCAACGCCCGGGCCAGTGACGTCCGCTTTACCGCCGAACCTCCACCGCGCAGAATCTCGTTGGCGCGCTTGGCGATTACGTTGGTCGCGTCGGTGTCGGCCGGGCCGCCGTTGGGTGGGTTGTACTTGAAGCCGCCGTCGGGTGGCGGGTTGTGCGACGGCGTCACGACGATCCCGTCGGCCAGCGCTTCGGTCCTGCCGCGGTTGTAGTTGAGGATGGCCAGACTGACCGCCGGCGTCGGCGTGTACCGGTCAGCCGCGTCAATCATCGCGACCACGTCGTTGGCGGCGAGCACCTCCAGCGCCGACACCCATGCCGGCTCGGAGAGGCCGTGCGTATCACGGCCGATGAATAGCGGCCCAGTGGTGCCGTGCGCCGCGCGGTACTCGACGATGGCCTGGGTGATCGCCAGGATGTGGGCTTCGTTGAATGCGCCGTTGAGCGCCGAGCCGCGGTGACCCGACGTACCGAACGCCACCTGCTGAGCGACATCGTCGGGGTCGGGCTCAATCGAATAATAGGACGTAACTAGGTGGGGCAGGTCGACAAGATCTTCGGGCTGTGCCGGCTTACCGGCACGCGGGTTGGCCATGGCTACCAATTCTGCCCGTACCCTGAGGCACCCCGCCTCCTAAACTTCTCAGGTACTTCTCGGGTTTACCCACTTGTAAGTCCCCCCCTACGCTGCTAGACGCATCACTCACACACCGAAGGGATCGACCCGTGGCAGACCACGACTATCGCGAGTTGGCCGCGGTTTTCGTTGGCGGAGCGTTCGGCGCCCTGGCCCGTGCGGCGCTGAACACCCTCGCCATCCGCGATCCGGAGCACTGGCCATGGTCGACATTTACCGTCAACATCGTCGGCGCCTTCCTGGTGGGTTATTTCACCACCCGATTGCTGGAGCGGCTGCCACTGTCGAGTTACCGGCGCCCCTTGCTCGGCACCGGATTTTGCGGCGGGCTAACGACTTTCTCGACGATGCAAGTCGAGACGCTGAGGATGATCGAGCATGGCCATTGGGTCAAGGCCGCGATATACACCCTCAGCAGCATCGTGCTGGGATTGCTGGCCGTACACCTGGCCACCGTTTTGGTTCGTCGCGTAAGGGTCCGCCCATGACAGCCGGGCCGGCCACGACGACGGCACTCGTATGGGTCGGCGTCGTCCTCCTCGGCGGCATCGGGTCAGTCCTGCGTTTCCTGGTGGACCGCGCGGTGGCCCGGCGGGTGGCGCGGCCGTTCCCATTCGGCACTCTGACGGTGAACATCAGCGGCGCCGCGTTGCTGGGGTTCCTCGGCGGCCTGGCGCTGAGCAAGGATGCGGCCCTGCTGGCCGGCACCGCGTTCGTAGGCGCTTACACCACCTTTTCCACCTGGATGCTGGAAACCCAGCGACTCGCCGAGGAGCGCCAGATGTGGGCGGCGCTCGCCAATATCGTCGTCAGCGTCGTGCTTGGTATGGCTGCGGCGTTTCTCGGACAATGGGTTGCGGAGCAGCTATGAACCAGCCGTGCTTGAAGTTGACCGCGTACTTCGCTGAGCGCCAACGCGCAGTCGGCGACGACGGGCGGTTTCTGGCGGACTCGATGCTGGATTTGTTCGGCACCAGCAACGTCGCGACCAGCGTAATGCTGCGCGGTATCACCAGTTTCGGCCCCAGCCACGAGCTGCGCAGCGACGCGTCGCTGAGCCTGTCCGAGGATCCAGCGGTGACGATCGCCGCGGTCGACATCGAGCCGAAGATCCGCTCCCTCGTCAACGACGTGACCGCGATGACCGGCCGCGGACTGGTGACTCTGGAGCGGGCACGGTTGGTCACCCGGCAACTGGGGACCAACGTGTTGCGCGACCTCGGCGGCCAGAACGGGGCCCACAACGGAGACGCCGCCAAACTCACCGTTTACGTGGGCCGTCAGGAGCGTGTCGCCGGGAGACCGGCGCACTACGCGATATGTGACCTGTTGTATGGACACGGATTCGCCGGTGCCATAGTGCTTCTCGGCGTCGACGGGACCGCGCACGGTGAGCGCCGCCGAGCCCGCTTTTTCGGTCGCAACGTCAATGTGCCGCTGATGATCATCGCCATCGGCTCGACCGCACAGGTTTCCTCGGCCGCAACGGAACTCGCCGCTGCGGTCCCCAACCCATTGCTGACCGTCGAACGGGTGCGACTGTGCAAACGCGACGGTGAGCTGTTCGCACGCCCTCAACAGCTGCCGGTCACCGACGATCAAGGACGCACCCTATGGCAAAAGCTGATGGTGTACACCGCCGAAGCCACCAGGCACGACGGGCTGCCGATCCACCGCGCACTTGTCCAACAACTGCTGCGCTCCGGGACGGCGCGCGGCGCGACGGTGCTGCGTGGCATCTGGGGATTCCACGGCGATCATAAACCGCACGGGGACAAGCTATTTCAGCTCGCACGTAGGGTGCCGGTGACCACGATCATCGTCGACACGCCGGACTCCATCGCGCGCAGCTTCGACATCGTCGACGCGCTGACAACCCGTCACGGGTTGGTGACCAGTGAGATGGTTCCCGCGGCGCTGTCTCTCGACGAGACACAACGGCTCGGTGATATCAGCCTGGCCCAGCACGACTACTGATACCGCACAGCACGGCGGAGCGCACGATCTACAGCTCCGACATCCATTTGTCGGCCAGCGTTGAAACCCAGTCGGTTGCGGCGTCGGGGTCCTCCGGCGGCGCCTCGACGAGAACCAGTTCGTCAACGCCCAGTTCGGCAAGCGCACCGACGTCGCCAACCTGGGCGCTGACCAAGGCCACGGACAGCCGCAGCTCGGCGCGGTCGCGCCCCGAGTCGGCGCACAGCTGCTCGAGGGTGTCGATCCGCTCGCGTACCGCGGCGACGCCGTCGAGGTTGAACCCATACCAACCGTCTGCCCAGGCAGCCACTCGCCGCAGTGCCGGATCACTGTTGCCCCCGAGCACAACCGGGATACGACGATCGCTTATCGGCTTGGGGTTCACCCGGATCGAGTCAAAGCCGACGAATCTTCCGTTGAACGAGGCAACGTCATCGCGCCACAACGTGCGCATCGCCGCAACGTATTCGGCGGTACGGGCTGCGCGATGCTCGAACGGCACCCCGAGCGCCTCGAATTCCTCTCTTGACCAACCGACACCCACGCCGAGCGTCAGCCGCCCGGCGCTCAACCGATCTAGGCTGGCAGCCTGCTTCGCCACCACCACCGCGTTGTGCTCGGGCAGCAGCAACACGCCGGTTGCTATGCCGATGCGGGACGAGGCGGCCGCGATGAAGCTCAGCGTGATCATCGGGTCAAGCCAATCCGCCTGCGCGGGAACGGCGATGACGCCATCCTCGGAGTACGGATAGCGCGACGCCGACCGGTCCACCATCACCACATGTTCACCCACCCACAGGGTGGCGAAACCGCAGTCGTCCGCCGCGGACGCGACGGCGTCGATCACCGCTCGGTCGGCGCCGGCACTGATTCCCAGCGCATGCAATCCCAGCCGCACCCGATGATCGTCTCACGCCTGTCGGCGACAAAACGGCTGCCGGCGCCTGAGTCACTTCCCGTCCGCTTTATCAGAATCAATGTCAGTGGACCCTGTTAGAGTCGAAAATATGTTCGATACTCCGCTTTCGGTCGAAGGCTCGACGACCGACCAACATAGTGCTGACCAATCGGCGCTGATCGAGCGCATAGCCGAGCTCGAGAGAATCAAATCGGCGGCCGCGGCGGCCCAGGCGCGAGCGGCTGCCGCCTTAGACGCGGCGCGCCGGGCCGCCGAAGCGGCCGCTGGTGTTCCCGCCGGGGAGCGCGGACGTCGAGTAGCCAATGAGATTGCGCTTGCTCGACGAGACTCACCCGCCCGGGGAGGTCGGCACCTCGGCTTTGGAAAGGCCCTGGTATACGAGATGCCGCATACGTTGGCGGCGCTCGAATGCGGCAAGCTGTCGGAGTGGCGGGCCACTCTGATCGTGCGCGAGAGCGCGTGTCTGGATGTCAAGGACCGGCGCGCGCTGGATGCCGAGTTGTGTGGTGACCCGGCCCGTCTCGATGGGATGGGAGACGCAAGGGTGGCTGCGGCCGCAAAGGCGATCGCCTACCGGTTGGACCCCCACGCCGTTGTTGACCGGGCGGCCAGGGCTGAGACCGAACGTACGGTCACCATTCGGCCCGCGCCTGACACCATGACATATCTGACCGCACTGTTGCCGGTGGCTCAGGGCGTGTCGGTGTACGCGGCGCTGCGCCGCGAAGCGGACACCCGCTGCGATGGGCGCTCACGCGGACAGGTGATGGCGGATGCCCTCGTCGAGCGGATCACCGGCCGCGACGCGACGGTTCCGACGCCCATCGCGGTCAACTTGGTCCTGTCGGACGAAACGCTGCTAGGCGGTGACAGCGCGCCGGCGGATATCTGCGGTTATGGACCCATCCCCGCGGCTGTCGCCCGCGCGATGATCTCCGGCGCTGTCGCTGACCGACGCTCCCGGGCGACGCTGCGCAGGCTCTACGCTCATCCTCGGACCGGGGCGCTGGTGGCGATGGAGTCACGGGCGCGGCTGTTCCCCAGGGGCCTGGCCACCTTCATAGAGCTACGGGATCAGCGTTGCCGCACCCCCTACTGCGACGCGCCGATCCGACACCGCGACCATGCGCGATCCTGGGCTAACGGCGGCCCGACCAGCGGAGACAATGGGCTCGGGTTATGCGAACGTTGCAACTACGCGAAGGAAGGCGTCGGCTGGCGTGTCAGCACGCGTACCGACGAAACCCACACTCACACAGCAGAATTCACCACTCCAACAGGCAGAAGCTACCGGTCCGAGGCCCCACCGCGGGGACCAACGATCACGATCAGCGATCTCGAGGTCCGAATAGGCGTGGCGCTCGCTCGACACGCTGCCTAGCTCACCAAGTGACCCGATCCGGTCAGTAGTGATAGGTGTCTGACGGAGCGGGCGTGTGAACCGATTCGTCGTCGAAGTCGGACGCTTCGATGCCGTACGAACGAGCCAGCTCAAGGAGCTTGGTGGCCCGGGCGATGCGCGGCAGGTCGGAACCGTTTCGGATCTCTCCCCCGTCACGCTCGAACTCAGCGAAAAACTCTTTAGCCCAAGCGATTTCGTCCTGTGACGGCGATAGTCCCTCGTTTACCACCGAACATTGATCCGGCGAGAGGCAGATCTTGCCCGTCATCCCGAATTCGACAGACACAGCCGTGGCCTCGATGAGCTTCAACGCGTTGGAGCCAATAGTCGGCCCATCGATGGCACTGGGCAGGTTGGCCGCCTTGGCGGCGATTGTGAATCGTGACCGCGCGTAAGCCAGGGTGGACGGGTCTTCGCCAAAACCGGTGTCACGGCGAAAATCGCCGATGCCGAAGGCGAGCCGGAAGCTGCCCTTAGCCGCGGCGATCTCGGTGATGCGCTCAAGACCCCGGGCCGTTTCGACCAGCGCCACGATCGGCACGTTGGGCAGTCGTTTCGCGGTCTCGGTGACATGGTCCACCGATTCGACCATCGCCAGCATCAACCCGCCGACCCGAGTATCGGCCAACGCGGCTAAATCGTCGGCCCACCAAGGGGTGCCGAAACCGTTGATACGAACCCAGTCGGTGTTTTCGGCGCCGAGCCAACGCACGACGTTGTCGCGGGCAGCGTCCTTGTCTTTGGGCGCGACGGCATCCTCAATGTCCAGAACGACGATGTCGGCGCGAGAGTGCGCAGCGGCCTGGAACCGGTCGGCATGCGCGCCGTTCACCAACAACCAACTCCGGGCGAGAACCGGATCGATGCGGGAACCGACGTCAGCGGGATCCGCCGTCTGGCTGTTGACCTGGTCATACATTGATTGATTTGTTGTCATGATTGATTTGTTGTCATCTTCATTCCGTTGCTGTCGAGCGTGTCGCTCCTAACCGTAAGGCAGCGCTATTTTGCCGCCGATGTCGCGTCGAACTCAAGCGGGTGCGCGCACCTCAGGGTGCTGGCGCCTCGCCTGCCCTCGGGCGACGGCGCGCCGCGCCCCAAAGCCCGACGCCGATGCCGACGACAGCGCCCCCAAGGCCGATCATCTGTTGTGAGCGCTTCAGCTCGTGATGGACGCTCAACCCGCCGAGCAGATCAGCCGCGTCGGCGCCACCGGAAGCCAGGAACCAGCCGCGGGTGTTTTTGCCGCGCAATCCTGCCGTCGCGAGCAGCCCACCGATCAATGCATCGCGATAGCCCATCGACCGCAATAGCAGCCGCGCCGTCGGCGTCGGCTCGTCAGGATCGCCCCAGAGCCGATTTGCGCCCAGCGGGTCGACGAGAAAATGGATACCCGAGGCGAGTCGGATGCTGCCCGCGACGAGCGCGGCACGGTCGATCGGCATGGTCGCAGCCTAGGAGGTAATCGCCCTAGGGTTCAATAAGACAATTGCCCGTTACTTGGCTGGGCACGCGGCCGCGATCTGTATCGAAGCCGGCCACAATCCCATCGTCAACCCCAAGCCGGCGACGTCCGCGCCCACCGGCAAGACCGGTTCTAGTCGCGTCTGAATCTGCTGAGTCTGCTCAGGATGATCCAGCGCCCACACCAGGCCAATGGCCAAATATGGGAGCGCCAGCCAAATCGCCAACTCGATCAGTGCCCCGATGCTGACCGGATATTCCAGCACGCGCCGGAGCAGCGCCATCGCCCTTTCGACCCGGCCCGAAGCACGATCCTGGGAATCTGTCACTTCTGCCACCTCAGATCAACGGGCTGCGAAGCACCGCAGGGTTTCTGACGGCTCGGATGCACTGGCGCCGAGCTTTTTGCGGTTCTCACATCCGCCTCTTGAAAGTGCAAAGATTAGGTGCGATCTACGCCTAATATGTCGAAATGACCGCCAGGGACCAGAGGCTGACCTAGACGCAATCCCATGAAGGACGGCCGATGCTCATCAAGCTCCGCCAGGTGCTTAGCTACCAGTTGACCATCGCCGAACTGATGGGCATCGCAGTCATACTCGGCACTCCTTATCTCATTGTCGGACTCATTTGGTCGTGTACCCACACTCAGCACCTACAGCAGATGCACGGTGCCGACCTGGCGGTCTCATTCCTGGGCTCAATAGTCTCCTGGCCGGTTCTGCTGGTTTCCAACGTCTGCATGACCTGAGAGCATCAGGCATCGCGGAGTCGTTGACATCGGCGCGCGCGGGAGTACCGTATTCCACATAGTTGAAAACGGCATTTTCGCAATTGGTCTTGGCGCGGTGCCGAGATGGAGGAGTCGTGACTGACGAGCAGCCGCAGGCGTGGAAGAACCCGCTGGCGTGGCTGCCGCACTCGATTGCTGAGGCCGCCTTGTCAGCCGAACCGTCTGCTGCCCAAGGCGACGTGGATCTTGTTGCTGCCTGGGCGCATCTTCAGGAACGCCTGAGCGAAGCCGAGCGGCTGGTGGTGTCCACACCGGTCAACAAGAACCGGATCGACTATGCGGCAGGTATGCGCCATCTGATGGTGTTGCTGGCGGCCGGCATCGATACGGCGCTGAGGGTGGATCCCGACCCCGTCCTTGCGGTCAACCGCGCCAGCATGGACGACATCGTCACCTGGGGTCTGGAGTGTCCGGACTGCGTGTATATGAATGCCAGCCTGCGCGCCGGGGAGACTTATCGGTTGTTCGGCAATCGGGGCACCGCTCGTTATGTCGGACTACAGACCATGGACGGGATAGCGGCCACCGCCAACTGCCTTGTCGACGATCTCGAGGTCGACCCGGACGGGAACTTTGAAACGATCTTGTCCGCCGACACGCAGGACGGCAACTGGCTCCAACTCGCAGGCGATCATCCTACTCTGACAGTCCGAAACTTCTTCTACGACTGGGATATTGAAACGCCGGCGTCGCTTTCAATTGAGCGCGTCGGTGCCGCTGTCACGCCCACTGGCCACCGCGTCGATATGGACGTCTCGGTTTCGCGTCAACTGCATGCGCTCGGTGAGTTCGTTTATGACAACCTGAAGTTCTTCCTCGACTTCGGCGCGATGCCGCAAGCCAACAGTTTCGTGCCACCGATGGACATGACGGAAATGGGCGCCGCAGCCGAAAATCGGCCTGTCATAGGCCGATTCGAACTCGAATCCGACGAGGCGTTGATTTTGGAGCTGGTCCCTCCCAAAGGGGTCTATTGGAGCATCTCGCTGGGCAACCCATGGCTGGAGACCATCCACTATGGACGCCATCAGTCCAGCTTGAACGGACACCAAGCAGTGGTTGACTCAGATGGCGTGGCGCGCTTCGTTATCGCCGCGCGCGACCCGGGAGTGGCGAACTGGCTCGACAATGCGGGGCACAGCAACGGCGCAATGCTGCTGCGGTGCGTGCGCACGGAGTCCGCGCCTGTTCCTGCTTCGCGAGTTGTTCCGTTCGACCAAGTGAGATCGGTATTGCCCGCCGAGACTGTCATGACCACTCCGGACGATCGCGCCAAGGTGATTGCGGCACGCCACCGTGCCGTACACGAAAGGTTTTACCGATGACATTCTCCGCCGACGAACTCGAGGACGGCGCGCATGCAGCAACTGGACTGGACGACTTCGGATCCTCTTACTACCGTGAGGGTCTCGATCGTACCGTTCACGCGCTGAACACCGAAGCCGAACTCAACGACCTCGGCCGAGTCATGCAGCATGCGACAATCAGCAATGCATTGATCCAGCGACTTAGGATCATCGACGCATACAAGGCGCACCCCGAGATCGCTGATGAGGTCGTCAAAGGTCCAATTGTCATCCTTGGACTACCGCGAACCGGAACTACCGCACTGGGGCAGTTGATTTCGGCCGATCCGCAATTCAGATTCCTGCGGACCTGGGAGTCTCAGGCGCCGACTCCGCCGCCGGAGACGGCTACGCAGCACAGCGATCCGCGCATCGCGCAGGCCGCTGAGGGCATCGCGATGATCGAGCAGATGTTTCCCGACTTCCTCGCGACAACCAACGCCGAGCCCGAAGGGGCGACCGAATGCCAAGATCTCATGGGCATGAGCTTCCGGACTTTCCACTTCGACGGTGTCGTTCGAGTTCCCGGGTACGTGGACTGGTTGATGGGTTGCGATATGTCCCCGACTTACACGTTCCACCGGGACGTGCTCAAGTTGCTGCAGTGGCATTGCAAACCCAATCTTTGGCAGCTGCGCACGCCGGTGCACATGTTTGCACTGGACGCATTCGTCGAGGTGTACCCGAGTGCCAAATTCCTTTGGAGTCATCGTGATCCAGCGAAGGTGTTGGGTTCGGTGTGCAGCCTCATCGCCTACATCCGCAGTTGGAGCAGCGACCACCAAGACCTAGTGGAACTTGGCGCCGAACAGCTGTCCTGGTGGGTCGAGGGGATTCGACGGGCGACGGACTTCCGCAGGAGGTTCGGCAACGACCGCTTCGTGGACGTCTCCTTCGCCGAGCTACAGACCGACCCAGTGAACACTGTCGGCAGAAGCTACGCGCAGCTAGGGCTCACGTTCGGCGATGCGGCGCGAGCCAGCGTCCAAAAGTGGGCGGACGGTCACAAGCCGGGTCACCGTGGCACGCACATTTACGACCTCGCCGACTACGGACTAACACCCGAACAAGTCCGTGCGGCGTTCAGCGATTACCTGGCCACCTACGATGCCTCGGGTTGAGAAAGCATTATCGTTGGTGCAAATGGACAGCGCTCACAGGGGCCGCCCCAAGCTCGAACCGGATCCGCAGGTCCGGGCGGAGATTCTGGCTGCCGCACTTGCCATCGTGGATGAGGAAGGCGTCCGCGCGTTGGGCGTCTCCCGGGTTCTCGCCCGGACGCAGTTGAGCACACGAGCGTTCTACCGGAATTTCGACTCTAAAGAGCAGTTGGTCAAAGCGATGTTCCTGGAAATAGCGCGCGCCGAGATGGAGCGGCTGCAACAGAGAATGGCTGCCGAGGACCCCGTGCGCGCCGTCGCGGCGTGGATAGACGGGCGCCTGGACTTGGCCTTTGACCCGCAGAAAAAGGCCGAGTTGCGTCAGCTCTCGCTCGAGGCGCACTCACAGATCTTTGCCTCAGTCGAACTTGTCGTACCCGCCTACAGCGAGATTCTGCGCCCGCTGATCGATCAGATCGAACGCGGGATGCGTCTAGGGCTGTTCGCCGAGGGCGATCCGGTCGAGGATGCAATGTCGATACACGGCATCGCGTGGGCGAACATCGAACGCCAGTGGGCGACCAATGCGTGTGATCTCAGCGACGCGCGGAAGCGGGTTCTGCGCTTCTGCCTGCGCGGCCTGGGCGTCGCCGCCGAGGCGATCGATGAGGTCGTCTCCTGCGCTGTGGCACGCCGATCGAAACCTGATTGAAATTCTCAGCCGCACAAGCAATCTGGTAATCACAGCCAACTGTGAGAGGAAGAACGTGGATCTGGGGCTGGCTGGATCGGCTGCCGTGGTCACCGGTGGTAGCAAGGGAATGGGTCTGGCTATCGCGCAGACCCTGGCTGCCGAGGGCGCGCATGTCGCGGTGATGGCCCGAAGCCGGGTATCACTCGACGACGCGGTTGAGTCGCTACGTGCCGCAGGAGCGACTGACGCGGTGGGCATCAGCGTCGATATGGCTGACGCTGATTCGATTAGTGCAGCCTTCGAGACTGTGCGCGAACGATGGGGCCGACTCAACAGTCTGGTGCACACGATCGGCCCGGGCGACGGCTACTTCGAGGAAATGACCGACGCGGACTGGGACAACGCGTTCACGCTCGGCACTATGTCCGGAGTGCGCTCGATAAGGGCTGCACTACCAATGTTGCGCACAGCCGAGTGGGCACGGATTGTGACACTATCGGCGCACTCCATCCAGCGCCAGAATCCACGAATCGTCGCATACACGGCGGCCAAAGCCGCACTGACCAGCGTAACCAAGAATCTGTCGAAAAGCCTTGCCAGGGAAGGTATTCTGGTCAACTGCGTGTGCCCCGGAACCATCGTTACCGCAAGCTTCACCGAGCAACTCCGCGACATCCTCGCCGCCGATGGACTGGATTCCACCGATCCCGTCGACGTGATGACCTGGATCGACAACAACTTCCATCAACCGTGCGATCTGGGCCGAGCCGGATTGCCGGAGGAGATCGCCTCGATCACCGCGTATCTGGTGTCCCGGCGGAACGGCTACGTCACCGGCGCGACGGTCAACGTCGACGGCGGCAGTGACTTCATCTGACGTCCGACGAAGTCCTCCTTGGAAAAGGCGGTTTTCGAATTAGCTGACGTTCTCGCTGTTCACCGTGCCCCGCGGTTGCCGAAACCATTAGCCTTATGCCTGGGCGCGCCCCCGCGTACTCACGCGATTGGCGGATGAGGAGTCGGCGATGGGTGACACGACAGAGGGCTCGCTGGAGGGCTCGCAGTTCGGGCCGTATTTGCTGCGGCGGTTGGTGGGTCGCGGCGGCATGGGCGACGTCTATGAAGCCGAGGACACGGTGCGGGAGCGGATCGTGGCGCTGAAGCTGATGTCGCAGACGCTGTCCAACGATCCCGTCTTCCGCGCGCGCATGCAGCGCGAGGCCCGCACCGCGGGGCGGCTGCAGGAACCGCACGTTGTGCCTATTCACGACTTCGGCGAGATCGACGGGCAGCTTTACGTGGATATGCGCCTGATCGACGGCGCGAACGTAGCCACCATATTGGGCCGCTATGGCCCGCTGTCCCCGCCGCGCGCGGTGGCGATTGTGCGCCAGATCGGCTCAGCGCTCGATGCCGCACACACAGTCGGGGTGCTGCATCGCGACGTAAAGCCGGAGAACATTTTGGTCAGCGGGGATGACTTCGCCTATCTCGTGGATTTCGGGATTGCCAGCGCCACCACCGACGAGAAGCTGACGCAGATCGGTACCACGGTGGGCACCTTCAAATACATGGCCCCAGAGCGGTTCACCGACTCCGAGGTAACGTATCGGGCCGACATCTATGCATTGACCTGCGTGTTGTATGAGTGTTTGACCGGATTCCCGCCCTACCAGGGCGACCAGGTCAGCGTGATGAGCGCACACCTGAACCAGGCGATCCCACGGGCCAGCATCGTGCGGCCAGGCGTTCCGGTCGCCTTCGACCAGGTGATCGCGCGCGGCATGGCCAAGAATCCCGCGGACCGGTACGCCACCTGCGGTGATCTATCGGCGGCCGCCTATGCAGCGCTGGCCACAACCGACCAGGATCGTGCCACCGACATTTTGCAGCGCAGCCAGGTAACGAGGCCGCCGGCGGCGTTTGCCGGACAGCCACCCGGCGGTTTTGTGTCCGCGCCGGGTGCGCTGGCCGGCCACGCCGCACGACAGACCCCGGTTTGGCCATCGGCTCTCGGGTCACCAGGTGCTCCGGCCGTACCGCAGTCGACGGGATGGGCTGGCGCTCCATGGGGTCAACCGTCGCCTCAGCCGCCCCGGGACGGGCGTAAGCCCTGGCTGTGGGTTGGGGTTGCCGCCACCGTCGTGGTGGCCGTCGTGGGTCTGGTCCTCGCTGTTGCCCAGCCATGGCGGTCGTCCTCCCCGTCGTCCCCGCCCCCGCCGCCACCGCCGCCACCAGACGCGGTTGAGCTCCGGGTCCTCGATGACGGTGTGTATGTCGGCAGCTCGGTGGCACCGACAACGATCGACATTTTCAACGAACCCATCTGCCCGCCATGCGGCAGTTTCATCAGGTCAAATGACAGCGATATCGACACCGCAGTGAACAACAAGAAGCTCGCGGTGCGCTATCACCTGCTCAACTTCCTCGACGACAAGTCGAAGAGCAAGAACTACTCGACTCGCGCGCTGGCGGCCACGTACTGCGTCGCAGCGCAGAACAACCCGAAGCTCTACACCGACTTCTACTCTGGCCTGTTCGCCAGCAATTTTCAGCCTCAAGAGGGCGCCCCGGAGGATCGCACCGACGGCGAACTGGCCCAACTCGGCAAAACCGTCGGCGTCGACCCGACAGTGATCACCTGCATTAGGGAAGGAGACGATGTCGGCACCGCCAAGGCGAAGGCCGAAGCTGCGGGCGCGACGCTGGCCGCGCTCAATGCCAATGGCACGCCGTTCGTGTGGGACGGCAGCAAGGTCGTGAACTTTCAGGATCCGGGCTGGCTCACGGGCCTGATCCACTAATCATTGTCTAGAGCGCCAGCACTGCCTTCACTCCGTCTTCGCTCGCGGCTTGCCTTGTTTAAGGGGAGGAGCGACCTCGCCGAGCCAACGACAGCAGCTTGATGAGTGCGACGGCGATGACTCCGACGACTAATCCAATCACCGCAGACACCCCGGTGTTGACCAACCACGCGAGCACGCCACCGACGGACTCGACAGCGCGGCGACCCCGATCCGCCAGGTGCTGAACCAAGCGCTCCGGAGTGTGCCAGCCCATGCGGTCGCTCCCCGCCAGCAAAATGTGGCCACCGACCCAGAGCATCGCCACCATCCCGACCGCTGAGAGCACCGAGAGCAGTTTGGGCATGATAACGACCAGACCCCGGCCGAACTGCTGCGCGATTCGGGATGAGGTCGTAGTCAGGTGCAGGCCGACGTCGTCCATCTTGACGATGACGGCGACGACGCCGTACACCGCAACGGTGAGCACCAGGGCAACGACTACGAGGATGATGAGCCGTGGCACGAACGCCTGGTCGGCCACCGCATAAAGGGCGATGACCATGATCTCGGCGGACAGGATCAAGTCGGTCCGGATCGCGCCGGTCACCATCTCGTCCTCGGCGACCGGCGCCGCGTGGGCATCATGACCGTGGAAACTGCCCCACACCTTATCGGCGCCTTCGTAGCACAGGTAGGTGGCGCCCAGCATCAGGATCGGGGTCAGCAGCCGCGGCGCGAACTGGCTGAGCAGCATTGCGGCGGGCAGGATTAACAGGAGCTTGTTGCGCAGGGATCCAATCGCGATGCGTTTGATGATGGGCAGCTCACGCTCGGCCGCCACCCCATGGACGTATTGCGGTGTCACCGCTGTGTCGTCAATGACGACTCCCGCAGCCTTGGCGGTCGTTGCAGCAGCAAGTCGTGCGAGAACCGCGACGTCGTCGAGGAGTCCGAAAAGGCCCGCACTCATCGCGTCTCCGCCATGGCGTTGGAGGGTACCGCTAGTACTTGTTGTCGTCACTCCGCCGCTTGACGGGTCATGGGCGGCCCGGGGGCTTGGTCACGAATCCTTTCACGATGGCTACCATGATCCTCATGGCCGAGCCGGTCCCGGCTGCCGATGGCAGCGGCGAGACCGTTGCTGCGCCTAATTCCGCAGCTCCGGATGCAATTGGTCCCGCGTGGTCGCGCGAAGATGACGTTGACGATCAACAAGACACCCAGAGAGCAGCGGCGGCCGAGCGCGAGTCATGGCACGCTACGTGGCGCAAGGCTGGTGCCCTTCTCGCGAGTGGTCTCGCGCTGGCAGCGGCGATCGTTGTGGGGTTTTGGGTGTTAGGCCCGCATAGCAAGGTTGTGCAGCAGTCGCCTACCGGGCAGCCAGCGCCGAAGGACGGCGCGACGCCTCCGACCGCGCCGGCGACGGCTTCAGCGCCGGCCGCCGCCCCATCATCAATTGCCTCCACACCCGATCAGGACAACAAGTACGTACAGGCGCTAAATGACCGGGGCATCTCGTTCGCCAACCCCGACGCGGCCATCCACAACGGCAAGCTGGTATGCGACGACATCCGGCAGGGTATGACGGTGCCGCAGATAATCGCGGCGTTTCGCGCGAGTAATCCCGCACTCGGTAACGATGCCAACACGTATGTGACCATCTCCGTTCACACGTACTGCCCGCAAAACAACGATCTGGTTGGCGGAGGGTAACGCGGGATAGGTCCACGCGCGTCTGGGCGGCGCAATCGACCGTCCTTCAACCTAGGGTTGGTTCGCCGTCGGTGGTGACCTCGAATGTGTTGAGGAAGTTGCAAACGAGTTGGTAGAAGCCGACGGTGATGACGAGGTCGGCGAGCTGAGCGACGGAGAGGACCTCTAGCGCGCGTCCACGTTCGCTTCCGCGCAGCGTGTGGTCGTTCAGAAGGCGGTCAGTCCAGGCGATGATTTCCGCTTCGTCGTGGGGCAGTCCGTCGGTAGCACCAGTGGCCGCAGCCGTTATGGCTTGGGCGGACAGACCGGCGTATCCCGCGATGATCTTGTGTTGGTGGACCTCGTAGTCGGCGTCATAGCGGTATCCGACCCGCAGGATTGCCAGTTCTCGCAGATGCGGCGGTAGCGAATTGGCTTGGAAAATCGCGTCGGCCATCACGAAGAACCCCGGCGCCAGACCGGGTGAGTGCATGACCATCTTGTAGACGTTGACCGGGGCGTGCGTGGCGAGAGTGTCCTTGAGGTGCTGGGGCAATGCGTCGATATCGGGGTAGGCAGGGAATTCCATGACCCTCAATTCCTCCCGCGGATCGGATCGCTGCCGTCCCAGTCCGCGGCGACCTCGCGGATGTACTGGAAGAATTGTCCTTTGGGACCGCTGATATCGGAGATCTCGATGACGGTGCCCTGTTCGTGCTCGGTGTCGAGGTAGGCGAATCTGCCTTGCTCGCCGCCGATGCTTCCCTCTTGCCCGACCGCGTAACCCGCGGCGACCGCGTCGTCGTAGAGCTCCTGGAAGTCGTTGCTCCAGTACGCGATGTGCTGCATTCCTTCCCGCCCGGAGTCGAGGAAGTCCTTGTACATCGAGGGAGCGTCGTTGCGCTGTTGGATCAGCTCGATCTGGATGTCGCCAGAGTTAGCCAGGGCGACACTCATTTCCATGGCGGAGTCGGCGCCGCGGTAGCGGAAATAATCCGTCTGCACACGGTCGACATAGAACCAGGGGCCGACGCCGTGTTCGATCCAGTTGTCCATGGCGGCGTCGATATCGCGCACGACGTAGCCGATCTGGGCGATCTTGCCGAATTTCCGGCTCATGACAGTATTTCCATTCACATCTCCCGGTTAGAGCTAATCGCGGCCGTCGCCGCGCGCAGAGTCGCCCGGCCTCCCGGGTCTTCGGCTGTGGAGGGCACAACCGCGACGCAGTCGGCGCCGGCTTCGCGGTAGGCGCGCAGCCGTGTCGCGATTCGATCGGCGCTGCCCAACGCACACACATGGTCGAGCAGTTCGACGGGGACGGCGCGCGCCAGGTCGCGGCGAGTTGCGCCGGTACGGGCCCTACGGACGAGGTCGTCGAAACCCAACGCGCTGAACATTTCGCCGTAACCGGGCGGGCTGAGATACACGGCCAACTGAGCTGCCAGTTGGGCGCGCGCGGCGGCACCGGGGTTCAGCGCAGCCGGCACCCACACCGTGAGGCGCGGCGCCGCACGGCCGGCCACCGCGGCCGCGGCGTCGATGGCCGCACGAATCTCCGCTAAACGGGCAGGCGAAGCAAGATTGAGCACCACCTCGTCGGCGTGTTGCGCCGACACCCGAATCATTCCAGGTCCGAACGCCCCCAACGCAATTCGCGTATCGGGCTGCGCCGTGCGCAGTCGAAAGCCGTGACTGCTGACGTGTTGGCCGACGTACTCGACGCGCGCACCGGTCAATATCGACCGCAGGCATTCGATGGTTTCGCGCATGACCGGCACGTGGTGCGCCCATCGACGGTCGTGCCAGCCGGTCACGATCGCCGGGCTCGAGGCTCCCAATGCGATGTCAACCCGGCTGCCGGTGAGGGAGGCGACCGAACTTACACCCAGCGCCAGTGCCACCGGGCTGCGGACGCCGACGGCCAGCGGTCCGATCTTCAGGGTCATTCCGGGCGCGCGCAGCCCGACCGCGGTCGCGAGCGCGAACGCATCGTAGGTGGCCATTTCGCCAATCCACACCGCATCGAAGCCGGTGTCCGAGGCCGCCAGCGCGACATCCATTGCCTCGACGTCGGGCCGGTCAAGCCAGAACGGTAGAGCGACTTCGATACCGGTCACAGCATCGACGCGTCGGCAGGCAGGTCGAGCAGAATTCGGCCGGGCAGCTCGCGTGATGCCTCGTTGACCTGGAAGTGGGCAGTGGCTGTGTATGCATCGCGGAACCGGCGCTGCAGAGGTGCGCCGTCGTAGATGGCGCTGCCCCCAGCCAGGTCATACATGTTGCGCACAACGTCGGCCGAGGTCCGTACCGCGTGAGTGGCCGCCAGACGTAGCCGGTTGCGCATCGCCAGCGGCACTGCGTCGGCACCGTGGCTGGCCTGCCAGGCCGCATCGATCGCCTCGTAGTACAGCGCGCGAGCGGCGCCCAGCGCCGCCTCGGCCGTTGCCACCGCCGCTTGGGTCGCCGGACGTTCAGCCAAGGTGCGCGTCGACCCCAGCCCTTTCTTGCCGCCGGCCAGTTCCACGAGGTCGTCGATCGCGGCGCGCGCATTGCCTAACGCGGCTGCGCCGATCGACAACGCGAAGAATCCGAACACCGGAAAGCGATACAGCGGCCGGTCCACGGTCGGTCCGTCGAACAGCGAGAAGACGCGATCGGCGGGCACGAAGACGTCATCGGCAACGGTGTCGTGGCTGCCCGTGCCGCGCAGGCCCAGCGTGTGCCAGGTGTCGAGGACTTGGAGGTCGTCCTTGTGCAGGGCGACGACGGATGGCGCGCGCCGCTCGTCGACGAAGCAGCCGGCGAACATCATGTCAGCGTGGGTAATCCCGCTGCAGAACGGCCAGCGCCCGGACACCACAACACCGCCATCGACCGACCTCGCCGTGCCGCGCGGCGCCCACACCCCCGCCGCGACCCCCCGCCCGCCGCCGAACATCTCGTCGCGGCTGGATGCAGGCAGGTAACCGACCAGCAGGCTACTCGTAATCGCGATCGACACGCACCATCCCGCCGATGCGTCGCCTCGCGCCACGGCTTCGGCGCACCGCAGTGCCAGTCCGGGCGCCAACTCCGGGGCCTGAACCTCACGCGGCATACCGGCACGCAGGAGCCCGGCCTCGCGCAGCTGGGCGACCAGCTCGTCTGGAAGTCGGCGCTCGCGGTCGATCTCCGCCGACATCTCCCGGGCCGAAAGCGCGATCTTCTCGGCGAGGACCTCGATCTCGACGTCGCTCTTGGTTCTGCTGCGCGGCGTGGCGCTCAGGTCCGGCTGATTCATCGGGGCTCCTGGTGACGGTGACGGTTCAATTACGTTACCACCTATGGTTCAGCAATTGAACCGGGTACAGTTGTTGAACTATGGCCGCTCCCGATCTGTCTCACCGCTTCGAGGCGGAGTCGGTCGGCCGGGCACTCGAGCTGGTCGGCGAGCGCTGGACGCTGCTTATCCTGCGCGAGGCATTCTTCGGGGTACAGCGCTTCGGTCAGCTCGCTCGTAACCTCGGCATTCCGCGGCCCACCCTCTCGTCGCGGCTGCGGATGCTCGTCAATGCGGGCCTGCTTGACCGGGTGCCATACTCGCGGGATCCCGAGCGCCACGAGTACCGACTCACCGACGCAGGCCGCGATCTCTTCGGAGCGATCGTGGTCCTCATGCAGTGGGGGGACCAGCACTTGCCGCACCCGGACGGGCCACCGATTGTGCTGCGCCACAACACCTGCGGCGAGTTCGCCGATCCACGCCTGATCTGCGCCCACTGCGGCGAAGAGATCACCGCGCGAAATGTCACACCCGAACCCGGACCGGGCTTCCGCGCCAAGCCGGCATCGTGAACTTGAGCCGCCCGATGATGCCACCCAGATCCCCCAACCCGTCGCCGTTCGAGTCGGCGAAACTGCGCGGATAGATCTGGTAGACGACAGCAGACTTCCACCAAGCAGGTTCGCGTCGGCCGCCTGGGTTCACTTCCGATTGCCAACGACGTCGCGGTACACCGTTACGTACTTGTCGACCATGGTGGCGACCGTGAACCGGTCGGCGGCGCGCTCGGCGATCTTGGGTCGGTCGAGCTCGCCAGCCGCAGCGACCGCGGCCACCGCCGAATCGATGTCGTTGACCAGATAGCCAGTGACCCCGTACTCGATCAGCTCGCGCATCGAGCCTCTTGAGTTGGCGACCACCGGCGTGCCACAGGCCATCGCCTCGACGACGCTATAGCCGAACGGCTCGTCGAAGTCGATCAGATGGAGAAGGGCGTGCGCGCCTCCCAGTACCTCGGCGCGTACCGACGCGTCGATGGGGCCGAGGTAGCGCACCTGCTTGCCGTCGACGTGCGGCGCAACCTCGTCGCGGAAGTACTCCTCGTCCTGGATGATCCCGGCGATGTCGAGCCGGCGGCCACATCGGCGGGCGACCTCGATCGCTTGGGCGGTGCCCTTGTCGGGGTGGATCCGTCCGAAGAACAGCAGGTGCTCGCCGGGGCTTGGATGGATCGGGAACCCGCCGACATCGATGCCGTGGTGGATGGTGGCGGCGTAGTGCAGATTCGGGTGCCGATCGGCGTCGCTTATCGACACGTACGCCGTGGTGCTGTCGTAGCGCTCGTAGACAGGAATGATCCGATCGGAGGAGAACCCGTGGATCGTGGTGATTACCGGCGTGGTGATGAGATCGCTGTACGTGAGCGGCAGGAAGTCGAACCCGTTGTGGATGATGTCGAACTCGCCAGCGCGCTCGAACACCGAGGCGATGTGTAGGCACTCTGCGACCTTGGCGTCGATCGTCGCATCCTCAGACCAACCACACCGCGCGGTTGCGTGCAGGCTGGCCGTGGTGATCGAGTCTGCGGTGGCGAACAGCGTGACGTGGTGGCCAGCCGCCACCAGCCCCTCGGTGAGCAACGAGGCGAACTGCTCCCACGGCCCGTAGTGACGAGGTGGTGTCCTCCACGCGATCGGCGCCAGCACGGCGATCCGGATCGGGCCGCCGGCCTCGCGGTGGAGGGAAATGTGGATGTGCTCAGGCTACCCGGGCCCGGCCCTGTTTGGCTGTGGCGCCGCCGGCCGAATCAGACCCCCCGTTACGGCAACTCCGACGGGTCGTAGCGGACGACGTTCTCCACCACGATGCCGTCCCGAGTGCGGACCCGATCGAGCCCGCGGAACTCGAACGGTCCGGCCGGGCCGGTGCCCTGGCCGACGTAGTGCAGGAAAACCAGCTCCTCGTCGGCCGCATTCGCGGGGACGGTCGCGCTGTCCACGAGCTCCAGTCGGATATCCGGGTAGGCGGCGAGCAGGTCCGCCATCTTGGCGGCGTAGGCCGGTAGCCCCCGCACCGGCTCGTGGTCGCCGGGCCAGTAGCCCACGATGTCCTCGGCCAGGACGTCCTGTCCCTGCGACATGTCGGGTGCCGCCCAGAAATCGGCCCACCCCTGGACGTTGAACGTGGGCCGGGTCTCCGTGTCGGTCATGACTATCTCCTTGGTATGCGCGCTCGGAGTCGAGCGCGTCGCAGCCAGCGTGCGTCGAGGCGGTGCGGCAACACAATTACCTCCGAGGTAATCGCGACACTGCGCTGACGTGGTTACCGTGGTCACGTGGGCGAGCCGACAGTGGGTGTCCTACTACGCGAATGGCGGGCCCGCCGACGGGTCAGCCAGCTCGACCTGTCATTGAGTGTGGGGGTCTCGGCCAGGCATCTGAGCTTCGTCGAATCGGGCCGCTCCCGTCCCAGCGCTGAATTGCTGCTCGCCCTGGCCGACGGCCTCGACATTCCGCTGCGCGAATGCAACACGCTGCTGCTCGCCGCCGGGCACGCTCCGCGCTACCCGTCGCGTCCGCTGGACGACGCCGCGCTCGGGCCGGCCCGCGACGCCGTGCAGCGCCTGCTCGCCGCACATGACCCGTACCCGGGAATCCTCATCGACCGATGCTGGAACATCGTCGCGACCAACTCCGCGGCCGCCGCGCTGACCGCCGGGATGCCGGAGAGTCTGCTCGGTCCGCCGGCGAACGTCTACCGGCTGTGCCTGCACCCCGACGGGCTCGCGGCGCGCACCCTGAATTTCGGCGAGTGGGCCCGCTACCTGCTGCATCAGCTGCGGCGCACCGTCGCGCTTACCGGCGACCCGGCGCTGCGGTCCCTTGACGCGGAAGTACGGGACTACCGGGGCATCGCCGACCTGACCACCGGACAGCGCGCGCCCAACGACAACCCACCGCTCCTCGTTCCGTTGGTGCTCGATATCGGTGGCGGACAACGTCTTTCGCTGTTCACCACATTGACGACCTTCGGGACGCCTCGCGATGTCACCCTCGACGAACTCGCCGTCGAGTTGTTCTATCCGGCCGACGAATCCAGCGCCGCACTGCTCCGCGACGCCGCGATGGGGCGGTCGTAATGACCGCCATGGCATCCCGGTGTGCGCTGAACTGGGAGTTCATGGCATGGCTGGGCGGGCCCGTGGGTTAGGCACGGCTGGCCAGAGCGGGTTGGGTGTCGTGCTGCTGGCGGCGCAGGGCGGCGACTTCACCAGGAAGGGGCTTAGCGGGGAGGCGCGGGTTGGTGACGGTGACGCCGCTGATGACGGCGCCGATGAAGAACAACACCGTGCCGACCTGTAGTAGCCGGCCGAAGCTGGCATCGGTGAGGGTGCCGGCCGCGATCAGTCCCACGCAGGCCACCGCGATCAGCGCAGAAAGCCGGCCCACGGCGTTTTGGATTGCTGCGGCTATTCCGCTGTGCACGGACTCGACGGCGGACAAATTGAGCGCGGTCAGCGGTGTGATTGTGAGGACAAGACCGGTGGCCAGCACGGTCATCCCGGGCAACAGGTCGGTGACGATGTTGAATCCGTGTGCGGCGGGGCGGATGAGCAGCAGCCCCATTCCGGCCAGCACCGGTCCCGCCATCAGAAAAATCCGGGGTCCGATCCGTGCGGCCATGGCGCCGACGCGGCGGGCGAACAGAAACGACATGACGGGGCTGGGCAAGGTGGCCAAACCCGCGACGGTAGCCGAGTAGCCGGCGACCTCTTGGGTGTACAGGGCGATGGCCAGCGAGCCCAGCGTGAGGCCTCCGTAGACGAACGCGGTGGCCAGATTGGCGCCGGCGAAGTTGCGGTTCGCGAACAGGCGCAGCGGCAGCATGGGGTGCGGGGCGCGGTGCTCCCATGCCACGAACCCCAGCAGTGCCGCGACCCCCAGGACCAGCGATGCGGTGACCAGGGGGTCGCCCCATCCGTGCTGCTGGGATTCGATGAGTGCATACACCGTGGCGGCCAGCCCGACCGCCGACAACGCGGCGCCGGCGACGTCGACGCGGGCGTGTTCGGCGGCGCTGGGCATCGGGCACAGCCAAAACGTCAAGGCGAAGCCGATGACCATCGGGATCGCCGACAACACATAGATCCATCGCCAGGTGAGGAAGTCCACGGCCAGTCCCCCGAGCAGCGGTCCCAGCGCAAAGGCGGTGGCGGTCCAGGCGGTCCAGGTCCCGATCGCTGCGGGCCGGTCTGCGCGGTCGACCGCGGAGTTGATCAGCGCCAGCGAGCCGGGCACCAGAAACGCGCCGCCCAATCCTTGGATGACGCGCCCGGTGATCAGCATCGCCGGGGTGGCCGCGGTGGCCGCCAACACCGAGCCGGTACCAAAGGCCACCAGCCCGAAGCGCATCACCGGTACCCGCCCGAACAGATCCGAGATGGAACCCCCCGGCAAAATCGTCGCAGCCAGGGCCAGCAAGTAGCTGTCGACGACCCACTGCTGTAGGCACAGGCCGCCGCCGAGGTCGCGTTGTATGGCCGGCAGGGCCAAGTTCACCACGGTGCTGTCGAGGAAGGCGACCATCGACACCATGATCGCGACCAGCATGACCCGGCTAGTCGCGGGGGCGTTGCGTAGTTTCACGTGTCATCCTGCCGGGCTGGTAGTGGCGAGTCCGATCCCGGGGGAAAGTTGCGCCGTGGTCATCGAAGCCCCACAGGGTTAGAACCAGCACGGGCGTAACGGCGGTGGCGTTCATCAACGGGATATATGTCACTCGGTTACATGTGCCGCAGGAACGACCGTCAGCACGCCGCCTTATGCATATGCCTGACGTTTAGAGCAGCTCGAACACCGGCACCGTCAACGCACAGCTTGACCGAACATCACTGAGGGTGGGTCGCCAAATAGCCGGCGACGGGGATCGGTTCGGTTGCCGCGTAACCGATAGGCAAAAGCACGTCACCTGCGGTCGTTTGGTAGTAGGTATCCCACCGGTAGTAGCCGGCGAAAGCAGCCGGATCGCTTGCAAGCACCGCGGCGTAGTCGTTGACCGCCGAGACGTACTGGCTCGAGTTGTTGTACCGGAAGATGGCGTGGTCGTGATCGCCGGCGAAGCCGTTGTCGGCGAGGAAGCGACCGGCCGCCGTGATGCTGTCGTGGAGCGAGAGGATGTCGCCACCGTCGCCATATTTGGCGAACGTCGACGGTAGGAACTGCATGGGACCTTGCGCTCCGGCGGAGCTCACCCCGACGATGCGGCCGAGGCCGGTTTCGACAAAGTTGATCGCCGCCAGGTAGTTCCAGCCGACGCCGGTCGCCGCCTCCGCTTCGCGGTAGGAACCGAGCAACTCATCGGCAGGCGCCGGCGGGTCGATGCGCCACGCAGGCAGTGTGTCTTTGGCTCCTCCCCCGCTCAGCGCGGTGAGGTGCCGCCGCGCGTCGACATTGCGGTCGTAGATTTCGAGGAGCGACGGCGGGATTCCCGGTCGCACGATCGGGTCCCACTCGGGGTGCCGTCCGAGGGCGCGGTAGGCCGCTTGCTGACGGTGCGCCGCCGCCACCAACACGCCCTCCGACGAGGACGGGTCGCGCAGTGCCTGCTCGTCGGCGGCCAAGTCGCCGGCGAGGAGCGCGGGGTCCGCAGCCAGCACCGGTTGCGCAGGGAGCGTGGTCGCTATCGGAGACGGGGTAGCAGCCCACGTTGCGGAGGGCACGGCGGTCGACGTTGATGCGGTCCATAACCTGGTGGACTCCAGGCAGGCGACAAGCCCCAACGTGATCACGACGACGAACAGCGTCGTGCTGCAACGCATCACGGGGGATCGGCGCGCGGGACCGTGCGTCGACCGCATACGGTTCGTGCTACGCATCCTTCTCCTTCGTTGCAACGAAGTCCGCTATCGTCTCGACCTCACCGCTGCCGTGTGCGAGCCGACGTCCCCGACACCTCGGGCCTCCTCGCGATCGTTACTCTCGACCCCGACGCTACTCAGACGTCGGCCGCAGCGGTAGAAAGGTTGGGCAGGTATGCCGGATCCTGAAACCGACAAGTCCTCGCCGGTCTCGGCGCCAAGGTTCGAACCCGATGCGGGCTGGGTTCCCGCTGACGAGCGCGTGTTTGGCGTGGATCGGCGCACCATCGCGCCAACACTGGCGGTATTCGCGCTGGTCATCGTGATGTCGGTGGTGTTGCCCGTCGTCAACGCAAACGTGCCCTACGCCGACATCGTCAAAGCCGGTGATGTTGTGGAACTCCAAGGCGATGTGACATTCGTTCCAGAGACTGGCTGGGGTATCACATCCGGTGTCCGCGCTGGTAACGCCCCATTGTCCGGCGAGTATCCGGCGACCGCGACCGTCGAGGACAGGGCCGTGAAATTTACCGTCCACACGGCACCATTCGACGGAGACCCCAACAAACTGCTCGACCAGATCGAGACGACCTCCGATGCCGTCAACCACGGCCGTGGCGTCCAGGTGGCCGGCGCGCACACGACCATCGTCACCGATCAGGGCAAGCAGGGTGCGACAGCGCGGATCACAGGACCGCGCACCGCCGGCGTGGTCGCCGCCTTCGTATTCAATGGTCGCGGAGTTGAGGCTGTGGCGACCGGGCCGTCCGATACCGGCCCGGAGCCCACGGCCGCGGTTTTCCGAATGATCCGCAGCATCAGCCATCCCGCAGAGGGAAAGCAGTGACAACGACGCTTGCCGACCTCGATCGTGCGCGCGACATCGCACTCGACCTCTCCGGCTGGGGCCGGCGGTTCACCTTCTACCAGCCACGCAACTTCGCGTTCTGGGGATACCTGGTGCTAGTGGGGACCGGCATGTTTGTCTTCGCATCCAGCATCGCCCTCAAGTACGACGCCTACGGCCAGGCGATCGCGCTGGCAGTGACGTCATTCGCCATCTACGCCGCACTGTTCTGGTGGTTCACCCAGCACATCGATCACTACGCCAAACTCCCCGCCAAACTGATGGTCGTCGCTTTTCTGTGGGGCGGCTTCGCCGCCACCTGGGTGATGGCGGCTAACGCCAACGACTCGATCCTCGCCCTGTACGCAAAATCCTTCGGGCAGTCGTGGGCGCTGAACTGGGGTGCTGGGCTCTCGGCGCCGTTCACCGAAGAGACAGCGAAGGGTTCGGGGCTGCTGCTGCTCATCGCGTTGGCGCCACGGCAGGTACGAACCGCGTTCGACGGTTTGATCCTGGGCGCATTCATCGGCCTGGGATTCCAGATCATCGAGGACATCGCCTACGCTATGACGTCGGCTAGCTCCCAGTTCGGCGCGAATCAAATTGGGGCGTCGATAGACACCATCTTTCTCCGAATGGTCAGCGGCGTCGCCGCGCACATCGTATACAGCGCGATCTTCTGCGCCGGTCTGATATATCTGCTCGGCCGGCCCGCCGAACCCCGTCGTGTCGGGAGGGGTCTGCTACTGGTGGCCACACCGATACTGCTGCACGGCACATGGGACTCGCTGGCGGCCATCGGCAGCCGGAGTGCCCTGACGCTGGTGGGCCTGCTCATTACGGTGATCGTGATAGCGCTCGTCATCGCCGTGCGGGTTTACGAGTTGACCGTAAGGCGGGAACGGGACTTCGTGCGCGACGTCATGACCCCTGAGCAAGCCCGAAACGTAATCACCGCGGCCGAACTCGACGCGATGGCCGGAAACCGCAAGGCCCGCAAGGCTTACCGCAAGGCCAGCCGTAAACATCGCGAACGCAAACGCACCCGCTACGTCCTCAACGCCGCGTATGACCTCGCCGATGAACTGGCTGCCGCGCGCGGCGCGGATTCCGACCGGGTGCGCTTCGCCCGTGCCGAGGTCGGCAGAATCCGCGCGGGCGTCCCGTCATCATGGTGAGCTCATTCCTTCGTTCCTTTGGCTTGCGTGCCCTCAGCGGTGTGGTGCATACCGGGCGCAATGAGGGCCTTCATGATTCGGCCAGCTCGGAGTGCGTCGAAGGCAGCCAGCGCACCAGGTAGTGGACTGATTACCGTCGTGAGGTCTGCAACCGTGATTTGTTGGGTGGCCAATAGGTGGATCGCGCGATCGAATTCGTCGGTATAGATGTACGACCCCCGCACCGTAATCTCCTTGAGCAGGATCGTCGCCGAATCGAGGCCAGGGTCTGGCCCCGCCCCGACCACCACCAGAATGCCGCCGGGCCGTAGCAGTTTCAGCGCGGCAGAGGTGGCCGCGGCGCTGCCTGAGCA
>Ga0209530_1000499_pt1 | contig 27369 bp, 15 predicted proteins | sample BlaSpr_A8_Ref_O1_FD_187987 | JGI IMG/M metagenome (GOLD analysis project Ga0209530, IMG submission 187987) | Forest soil microbial communities from Thunder Bay, Ontario, Canada - Black Spruce, Ontario site 2_A8_Ref_O1 (SPAdes) (version 2) | ecosystem: Environmental > Terrestrial > Soil > Boreal...
CGGCCCAGGTAACCGCGCGCCAGCCCCGCCCCGGCAATGTACAGCTGGCCCGCGATCCCGGGCGGCATCACCCGCAGGTCCGGGTCCAGCACATAGACCCGCATGTTGTCCAGCGGGCGGCCGATGGCCGGCCGGGTCCCGGTGACCAGGCAGGACGTGGCCTCGACGGTGGTCTCGGTGGGGCCGTACAGGTTGTAGCTGGCGGTGCCGGCTGCCGCGGCAAGGGCCTGCCATAGGTGGCCGGGGACGGGCTCGCCGGCGGTCAGGATGATCGCGGGCCGGTGCTGCTGGCGGGTCAGGAGCCCGGCTGCCAGCAGCTGGTCGAGGTAGGACGGGGTGCTGTTGACCAGATCGATGCGCTGGTCCGCCGTGTACTGGACCAGCGCGGCCGGGTCCATCCGCACCTGCTCATCGATCAGGTGCAGTTCGTGGCCGCTGGCCAGCAGCAGCAGCCCCTCCCATGACGGGTCGAAGGAGAACGACGCGGTCAGCGCGGCCCGCAACCGCTGCCGGCCGGCCCGGGCGAGGAAACCCTGCCGCTGGGCGGTGTGCAGGTTGACCAGCCCGGTGTGCGGGACGACGACGCCTTTGGGGGTCCCGGTGGAACCGGAGGTGTAGATCACGTAGGCCGGGTGGGCCGGGTGCAGGGGCGCTGCCCGGTCGGCATCGGTCAGGTCGGTGCCGGGCTGGCCGGCTACCGCGGCGGCGGTGCCCGGGTCATCGAGCAGCAGCCGGGGCGTGGCGGTGGTGCTGCCGGGCAGGCCGGCGGCGGCGGTGGTGATAACCAGGATCGGCTGGGCGTCGGTGAGCAGCTGGCTGATGCGCCCGGCGGGCAGGGCCGGGTCCACAGGCAGGTAGGCAGCGCCGGCCTTCAGCACGGCCAGGATGGCGATGACCATCTCCGCGGTCCGGGGCAGGGCCAGCGCGATAAGGCGTTCAGGGCCCGCGCCGGCCGCCGCCAGGTGACGGGCCAGCTGGTTGGCGCGGATGTTGAGCTCGCCGTAGCTGAGCCTGGCCGCCCCGGCCACCAGCGCGGTCGCACCCGGCGTACGGGCCGCCTGCGCCTGGAACAGCTCCGGGAACGTACCAGCCGGCACCACACTAGCCGGGCCCGCCCCCGCACCCAGCACCTGAGCCCGTTCGGCGGGGGTGGCCAGCTCGATGCCACCTACCAGCCGGCCCGGGTCGGCGGCGATCGCGGCCAGCAGCACCTGGAGATGCCCGGCCATCCGCTCCACCGTCGCGGTGTCGAACAGGTCGGTGTTGTACTCGATCGCGAGATTCAGCGAACCATCGCGCGGTATGAACTCGAAGACCAAGTCGAACTGAGCGGCTGGCCGGGGCAGATCATGAGGGGAAAACCGCAGCCCGCTGGCCGTCCGTGGCCGTACGATCGCGTTCTGGAGTACGATCATGGCCTGGAACAGGGGCGTACTGCCGGGATCGCGTTCCGGCTTAAGCCGCTCGACCACCCGGTCGAATGGCGCTTCCTCGTGAGCGAAAGCCTCCAGCGCCGTTTCCCGGACCTGGGACAGGAACTGGCCCACGGTCGTTGTGTCGTCTACCTGGCTGCGCAGCACCACGGTGTTGACGAAAAACCCGACCAGATCCTTGAGCTCGGCCCTGGTGCGGCCGGACGTGGCGGTGCCGATCGCGACATCCCGCTGGCCGCTGTAGCGCGATAGCAATAGCTGCACCGCCGCCGTCAAGGTCATGAACAACGTGGCCGAACGGGACTGCCCGGTCTTAGTCAGCCTTTCCACCAGGTCAGCCGGCAGGCCATGGCGGGAGACGGCACCGGCGGTGGTGCGCACTGGCGGCCGGGGCCGGTCGGTCGGCAGCTCGAGCGGTTCGAGGCCGGCGAGCTTTCGGTCCCAGTAGTCTAGGTGCGCGTCCAGGGCTGGACCGGCTAGCTGTCCGCCCTGCCACAATGCGAAGTCCGCGTACTGGATCGGCAGCTCAGGCAGGATAGCGGCGCTGCCGCGCACGCTGGCTGAGTAGAGTTCGGCCAGTTCGTCGACGAGCACTTTGACCGACCAGCCATCGGTGATGATGTGGTGCTGGCAGAGCAGCGCAATGTGGTCGTTCTCAGCCAGCCGTAGCAGCGTGACCCTGGTCAGCGGTCCTCGCCGCAGGTCAAAGGGCAGCTTCAGCTCGTTCGCCAGCGTTCGCTCCACCGCGGCGTCCCGCAGGTCATCGTGTATCGCGGACATATCCAGGACGCTAAGTGGGATGTCGCCCTCGGCGGCGACCACCTGCATTCCGCGTCCGTCGGCGGTGTCAAACGTCGTCCGCAAAGACTCGTGGCGGCTCGCCAGCGCGTCCAGTGCCTCCCGCAGGGCGCCGGTATCAAGTCGGCCCGACAGCCGCACGCCGATTCCTGTGTTGTACTCGATACCGCCGGAGGTCAGGTCGTCCAGGAACCACAACCGCCGCTGGGCGGCCGACAGCGGCACTGCCCGCGTGCCCGTGCCTGGCGCTGGGGCAATACGATCGTCCCCTTCACTGGGGTGGGCTTGCGCGGGCAGGAACTCGGCCAGGCGAGCGGCGGTTGGCGCGTCGAACACCGTGCGCGCTGGAAGCCGCACTCCAAACGTTTCCCCGATCCTGAAGACGAGATCGATGGACAGGATGGAGTCGCCGCCGAGTTCGAAGAAGTTGTCATGGATGCCGATGCGGTCCAGGCCGAGAACGTCGCCACAGATCCGGGTAATGACCCGTTCAGATTGAGTACGCGGGGCCGTGTAGTCACCATCCGTCGCAGAACTCCACGTAGGGACGGGCAGGGCGTGGCGGTCGAGTTTGCCGTTGCGGGTCAGCGGGAGGGCGTCCACGGTGACGAACGCAGCGGGGATCATGTAATCGGGCAGGGCGGCGGCCAAGTGGGCGCGCAGGTCGGCGGCAGGCGGTGAACAGGTGGCGGGGACCAGGTAGGCGGCCAGGTACTTGCGGCCGGGGATATCTTCGCGGGCGATCACGGCGGCGTCGGCGATGGCGGAGTGCTGGCAGAGCACCGTCTCGATCTCGCCGGGCTCTATGCGGAAACCGCGGATCTTGACCTGCTGGTCGGCACGGCCGGTGAACTCGAGCTGCCCGTCCCCGGTCCAGCGGGCCAGGTCGCCGGTGGCGTACATGCGTCGGCCAGGGGGACCGCTGGGGCAGGCGATGAACCGCTGGGCGGTCAGTCCCGGCTGGTTCAGGTAGCCGCGGGCCAGTCCAGCCCCGGCGATGTACAGCTGGCCGGGGATGCCGGGCGGGACCGGGCGCAGGTCCGGGTCCAGCACGTAGACCTGCATGTTGTCCAGCGGCCTGCCGATCGGCACCACATCAGGCACGGCGCCCGGCGCGGGCATGGGGTGGCAGGTGGCGAACGTGGTGGTCTCGGTCGGGCCGTACCCGTCGACCACGGTCAGGCCGGGGCAGGCGGCCAGTACCCGGCGCACCGCCTGCGCCGGGACCACGTCCCCGCCGGTCCATACTTCCTGCGCGCCGGCCAGGGCGTCCGGCGCGTCCTGGGCGATGATGCGGAACAGCCCGGAGGTGAGCCACAGCGCGGTCACCCGGTGTTCGGTGATCATGCGGCGCAGGGTGCCTGGGTCCAGGTCGCCGGGGGGCGCGATGACCACCTGACCGCCAGCCAGCAGCGGGACCCACAGCTCGTAGGTGGAGGCGTCGAAGGCGAGCGGGGAGTGGAGCAGGACGCGCTGGTGCGCGCCGCTGAACCGGTGGTCGGCGGCGAGCGCTGCTACGTCCTGATGGCGAACTGCGACTGCTTTGGGCTGGCCGGTGGAGCCGGAGGTGCTGATGACGTAGGCCAGGTCCTCGGGGTCAGCGGTGACCGGGGGCGGGGCTGCCGGGCCGCCAGTCAGCAGCTCGGCAGCGTCGACTAGCAGACTGCGGCCCTGGCCCAGCCCGGCGGCAGTGTCGTGCCAGGCCTGGTCACAAAGCACCGCCCTTGCCCCGGCCTCGGCTAGGAGCAGCCGCATCCGCTCGGCTGGAGCGCGGGTGTCGAGGGGCAGGTACGCGGCGCCGGCCTTGACCACCGCGAGTACCGCGATGACCTGCTCTGCTGACCGTTCGGCCAGCACCCCGACTCGGTCCTCCCTGCCCACCCCCAGCCCGGCCAGCCGCCCCGCCAGCCGGTTCGCGGCCGCCTCCAGCTCGGCGTAACGTAGCTGCCCACCGTCGAAGATCACCGCCGGGGCATGCGGGGTGCGAGCGGCCTGGGCCGCGAACAGCTCGCCGATCAGGCCGGACGAGAACTCAGCCTCGCACGTCTGGATAGGGCTGTCGTCCTTGACCACCATGACATCCGGTCCTTCCAGTACAGGGTTCGCCGCAATGTAATGACGCGTAAGAAATAACCGGGCGTCCGCAGACGCGGCTGTCGGCGCTAAGCGCTCACCGCCCGCTGATGCCGACGAGCCAGGCGGCCGGCGACATAGAGTCCGTAAATTTTCCCCGTGGCTGGATTCCGCACAAATCGCCCGGTGGATACTTGGCCGAGTGATGTCGGATCCGGTGCCGAAAAGGTAAACGTGAGATTTTCGTAAAAGGTCAGGCGAACAAAATTCTGTCCGTCGGCAGACAGGTAAACGGCCCCATCGCTGCCCGTCTCCACTGCGCACTGGATGTCACCGTTGGTGTACTCGTCGGCGCAGCCGCGCGGAGGTGCGGCCCGCGGCCCGCGCGGCGTCGGGATCCGGGGCAGATCGATCGGAACGCCGACCCGGGCTAGCTCAGCCTGGAACTCCCGCCACAGGCCGGCGCCTGTGTTGGAGTTGCTCGTGAGCGCCACCACCCACCCGTCGGCTGGGTTTATCCGCACATAACACGAGGTTCCGTTGGCATTTCCATCGTGACCGACCCACTCCGCGGGGTACACCGCCAGTCCCGGACCCCAACCGTCGGCCAATCCGAACGGGTCAGCACCGGGAACCGGCTGCCGCATCTGCCTGGCGTAGACAGCCGGAAGCACCTCGGGTCTCCCCGGCCCGACGTGGGTCAATCCCAGCTTGACCAGGTCCACCGCGCTGGCAGCGAGCGCGCTGACCGGGGCGAAGGCCGGTACCAGTTCCTGCCGGACCGGCCGGATCCTGCCGACGGCGGTATTTACCGAATGACCCGTGGCGATCTGACGCGGAGGCGGCGGGGCCCCAGGCGCGTTGACGAAGGCGGGCTCAATTCCCAGCGGCCGGAGCAGGATCGACTCGACCGCCTCAGGCCAAGACATCCCCGTGACCGTTTCAATCAGCCGGCCAACCACGATATAACCCGGATTGGAATACGAGAAACCCGTCCCAGGCGGCTGCACGAGGTTTCTGCCGCAGACGTGCTCAACGATATAGTGCCGAAGTGATGAGCTGGATTTCTCATCCATGCCGGAGCTTTCCGCAAGCCCGCTGGTGTGGCTCAGCAACTGCCGGAGGCTGATCATCGTCCCGAGCTCCTCCATCTCGGGAACATAGTCACGAATAGGCGCGTCGAGATCCACGTCGCCGTCTGCTACCAGCATCATGGCTATGGTCGCCGTGAAAAGCTTGGTAATTGAGCCAATAGGGAAGACGGCATCCCTGGTAACCCGGAGACCGGTTCCAGATTCAAGCTCGCCGATCTCATGAGCAACGGTTAAACCGTTGTGGTAGATGGCGAACTGGGCGCCTGGCACCTGGTGTTTGCGTGCTAGGCCGGAGAACGTGCTCAGCATATGCTCGCTTATTCGGGGTGACATGCCGGAGATCTGACTGGAGTTCACTTTCTCCCCAGTGCGGACATATGAGCTTTCTCCTGACCCGTAGATTCCTGTCAGCATTGCTCTGCTCGTCGATTTCTCTGCTTGTCGCCAGCCCGGGTTGAGCCAGCCCGATCGACAGTTAAACAGCAGTAGGTCTACGCGAGGTCTACGCCAGGTCTACGCAGGGTCTACGCAAGGTCTACCCGTGGTCTACGCAGGCGGCTGAGCTGGGCTGGCAGGATCCGGCAATGGCCGCGAGAACAATCACCTCAACCTTAATCCGGATGTATCCTGACACCTTAATCCGGACCTATTCCGACAAATGGTGCAGAATACTCCGGGCCTGTACAACCGGCTTGCGTGCGGTTATGGTGAGGTCTGGCAGATAGCGAATTAGGATGGGAGATCAACCGGTGTCACCTGTCTTGCGGAGTGTTGTTACCTATGAGCTGAGCGCGAGTGACGGTCGGCAGGTTACTGGGCTTGTCGAGCGGCTCATCGAAGATTACTCATCGCCCGAAGATCGCGCCTTCGTCGCGACCACGGCCGACCTGGCCCGCTCGCTCCCGGACGGGATCGTCCGCTTCCTCCGGTCTTTTCAGGCCGGTGAGCCCGCAGTAGCTGCGGTAATTCGCGGCCTGCCAGTCGATGGCGAGCGAGTTGGTCCCACGCCCGAGCACTGGAGCGCGCACAGCGACCCGGCCAGGACTATGCGGGAGGACTTCTATTTACTTCTTCTCGGGTCCCTTATCGGAGAAGTATTCGGCTGGTCGACCCTCCAGGATGGCGCTCTGCTCCATAATGTCCTGCCCAATCGCGCTGAAGAGAATGATCAGAGCGGCGCGGGCAGTCGGGCGCCTCTTCTGTGGCATATAGAGGATGCCTTTCATCCGTACCGTTGCGACTACCTTGCCCTCATGGCGCTCCGGAACCCGGACTCGGTTGGTACGACCCTCGGGAGCGTGCGGAACCTCCAGATCACTCAGCACGAGCGCGAGGTGCTATGGGGCCGCCGCTTTCACATCCGCCCAGATAAAGTGCACATGAGAGGGCTCGACGTTAATGCTCGCGGAGCCGAGTTCGAGCACTCTCCGGAGCGGGTGAGCATCCTGTTCGGTAATGAGGACGAGCCATATCTTAGGATTAACCCGCCATTCATGACCGCAGTTCCCGGGGACGAGGTGGCCGAGCACGTGCTCGGCGAGGTGATTTCCCGGATCGACGAGAGCATGGGGGAGGTCATCCTCAACCCCGGGGACGTGGTCTTCATTGACAATTACCTCGCCGTCCATGGCCGGGGGTCCTTCATCCCGAGGTACGACGGAACAGATCGGTGGATGCGGAAGGCACTGTTCACCCGGGACTTGCGCAAGTCCCGCGGCGTGCGAGACGGTGCGGACGGGCGCGTCCTGAGGCTTGCACCTTAGCCCGATGGCCGTGCTTTTAGTCAACAAGCCACGACATCGGCTGCCGGAGGCGAACCGGGCGGTGGCGACGACGCGCCCGTCGACCTCTAGTACGGCACAGCCGCCAATTGCTAGCTGACCAGGACGTGGTTGCGTGCCAGGCGTGCGCGTTGGTGATGCCGGCGGGTTCGTGCCTGGTGGCGGCATCTCCATTCGAGCCAGTGGGCGGCGTGGCCGGGTGGGTTTGGGTGGCTGAGGGCGTCGGCGAGCAGCCGTTTCACTTCGTGGATGGTGAGCGGCCGGGGTTGTGGGGCGGCGGCTCGTCTGGCCTGGCAGGTGGCGGTGCCTGGGTGTCTGTGCGGGTCCTGAGCTGGGCGGCGGCGAAGGCGCAGATGGCGAGGGCGGCCATGACGGCGTCGGTACGTGCATCTCCGCCGGTCACCAGGCCTGCTGCACCACATGAGCAGCGGCGATCCAGACTCTGAGGACGCGCAGATAGCCGATATGCCCGGCTCTTGTGCCAAGGACCCTGGTCGGCCGAGAGGCGCAGAACAGAATGATCTGGTGTGTGGCTGAGCCGCGCCGAGGCGTGTTTATCGGTGGATGGCGAGTTGCGCTGGGTCATGGGACGCCCGGGTCCTGCCCATCAGAACCTGGCCGTTCACAGAACCATCGTAGCTGGCCCATAGTTGTCTGATCGTTGTGCCTTCGTGCTGGTGACCTCTTTCATGAGATAGATCAAATGCGCGAGCTACTCGACGCGGCTTACGTCCGCAATGTCATGGTACTGGTGACGATGGTATGGTTGATGGTTCCCGTGTAAAATGAGACAGGGTTTATGGCACAACCGGTGGGCTCTCCGGCGACAGCCGCGTGTTCGGCGTTGCATTAGGGCGGCACGCGGATCCGGTGGCGGTTTGACTGGAGCCCGGCGCCAGCGGATTAAGAGCGCCAGACTGCGCTGTCTGCTTACCGATTCCGGAAAATCGGTCCAGAGTGTGCAGGCACCTGCCGACCTGCCGCCTGCCCGTATGCGAGATATCGCGTCGACATCATTGATCGTCTTATGACCGGTATTGCTGTATAACTGGCGTCAGGGAGGGTTTGTCGCGCTAGCGCGAGGGGTGGGGCGGGTTGGAGCCAATCTTGGTGATCGACTTCGGTACTGCCTACAGCTGCGCCGCCCTCGTGACCGGCGACGACGTCAAGTGGCTCCATGAGTCGTCGAGCGGTCTGATTGAGTGGCCGTCGGGTGTGCTCGTGGATGGCGATGACATCCTGGTCGGCTCGGTGGCCGATCGGCGCAAGGTGGTCCGAGCGCTCCTCTACCGGTCGGAGATCAAGCGATACCTGAGCCGCGGCGAGCCGCTGGATATCGGCGGGGAAGAGTACGCGCCGGAGTCGCTGGTCTCTGCTGTCCTTGCCGCCTTCCACGCGGCGGCGGTGAAGGCTAATCATGGTGGCCCAGTTTTGCGCGCCGTACTCACCAAACCGGCCGATTACCTGCAGGGAGACGTCCGCAACCGCCGCATGATCTCCGCCGGGGAAGCGGCCGGGCTGGGCCTGGTGGAACTGCTGCCGGAACCTGTCGCGGCGGCGTACTCGGCACCGGCCGGTGCCGAGTACGCTCCCGGTTCAGTCCTCCTGGTGTACGACTGGGGCGGCGGCACCTTCGACGCGGCCCTCGTCCGGGTTCGCGCTGATGGCGGTGAGGTGCTCGCCAGTGACGGGCTTGCGTATTGCGGCGGCGTGGATATCGATATGGCGGTCGCGCGGTATCTCTGCGCGCGGGACGCCGAACTCGGTGCTCTGTTCGCCAGCGGAGATAAGGGCCGGATCCTCATTCGTGATCTGGCGGACCGGCTGAAACGTGAACTGTCCGACCGGCGAGACAGCCTCCAGGACGTCATGGGTATAGAGGCCGCGCTGAGCGCTGCGGAGTTCGAGAAGATTGCGGAACCGTTCGTGGGCCAGACCGTTGAATGCTGCCGCGGCCTGCTTGCTGCAGCTGGATGTCAGGCGGATGCCATCCTGCTCGCGGGTGGTAGTTCGCGCATCGCGATGGTCGCAAGGTCACTGCAGGCATCGTTCGGCGTCGAACCGCGCTCGGCTCCAGAACCGGAGTTCGCAGTCGTGCGCGGTGCGGTTAGGTGGGCCACCATGAGCGACTCCCGGTCAGGCGGTCCGCTGGTGGCGGTTCCGGGCATTAAGCCGCTGCGCTGGTCCATTCCGGCCGCGGAAGCAGAACTAGTTGACTGGCTGGTCGCTGAGAACGCCGCCTATCCAGACAACGCGACTCTAGCCAGGGTCCGTCTCCCGGACGGGACACTCTGGACGCTCAAGGCCGGTCCGGCCAGCGTACTCCGCGCGCAGTATGTGCAGCCTGGTGACCGTGTGAAACCCGATAATTTGCTGGCCGCTGCGGGCGAGACTCCGAAACCGCTCAAGCGGGTATTCGATGGTCGCGTATCGATGTTGTCGGACTGGGGTCTTGTCTATCTCATGACAGCTAGCGAATGTCACGCGCTTGATCCGTCATCTGGTGAACTTCGCCTGCTGTGCAAGGAGCGAAAGCCTGAGGCTGAGATCAAACCGACCTCGGTTGTGGGACGGATCGGGAAATTTTTCGGCTCATTTAGCTCATTCCCGGTCGGAAGGTTCTGGGAGCTGGAGCGCAGCGAGGACTCGCTGCGCATCTTGATTGGCGCCGACCGGGAAAGTGCCAAGTGGTGCCTGGTCAATAAGCAGACGGGAAGGTTCTTGCGGGAGGTACCCAGTGACGGATGAGTATGCGGAGCTGGAGCGGCTGGCGCGGCGGTTTCCGGTGGCACGGGGGCGGTTCGCGAAAGGGGCGCTGCAGCGGACGTTGCTGGAACTTGACCAGACCAGCAAGCTAATCGAGGCTAAGCCCAATAAGCGGCGGAAGCCGCAGGAGACCACGAAGATCTACCGGGATCTGGTTGACCATCAGCGTGACCTGATCGGTCAGGTCGACGTGCTGCTGCTGCACGGCATGGCAGTGGACGCGGATCTCGCGACGGTAGCCGGGTACCTGCGCCGCACCCAGTACGTGGCCGCGCATGCTGAGGATCTCGCCAGCCGAGCGCACGGTGCCATCGAGCAGGTCAGCGACGCGCTGGCGGAACTCGCCGAGTTCACCGGAGTCATGCAGTCCCGCCTGGATCGCAGGATCGACGATACGGAACGGCGCCTTGCCCGGCTGGAGGCGCGGATGGACCGGGTCGAGGCCCAGCTAGCGGCCGATCGTTCGCTGGACCGGATACTCGCGCGATGGCGGGACGGGAGCACCTACGACGGGCTTCCCTGGACCTACGCGGTGACGCTACTGGCCTACGAGGTTTTCGCAGGCCCCGTCGGCAACTACGAGATGGTGACCGGGGATATCGACCACTACCGGATGAAGCTGACTGCGGAAGTGCTCGCGGCAGGAACTCCGTGGGATAGTCGCCGTCCACCTCAGGATGTCGTCAGCGCGGCGGCGGGAGAGCTCGGATCAGGGAAGTTCGCGACGCAGGTCAGTGAGTGGCTCGGCGCCGGCCTGCCGACGGAGCTGGACGGAGTGCGCGGCGAGCTCGTCACCGCCTTGCGTGACCGGATCAGCGGCGCGGTCGTGAACGCCGTCGGCGAGCCCAGGTTGACGGGGGAGGGATTCCTCGAACTGGTCGTGCATGAGCAGGCAGAGACGGTGCTGGAGCAGCGCAAGAAAGTATGGCCGTCAGACCGCGAAGCGCACGAAGCCGGGTGATCTCAGGTGATCGATCCACGGGAAATCGCGCGACGGGCTAGAGGAATCGCCGACAGGGCGGCCGTGGCGCGCAGCGAGCCGCTGCTCGGCGCCGCGGACGCGCCGCTACCTGGGGGCAAACCGCGCGGCTCGCGCGACATCGTGGCGGCATTCCACGAGTCGGCGCCGGTGGATCCGCGCCGCCGCCCAGCCGGGCTCGTGCTCGCGGGCGGCGGCGCGAAGGGTGCCTACCACGCGGGCGCGCTGCAGTACCTCGCCGAGCAGGACGCGCAAATCGTCGCGGTGGCCGGGGCTAGTGTCGGCGCGCTCAACGGCGCGCTGATCGCGGCCGCGCCCACCCTGCACGATGCCGCGCGGATGCTGTGCCAGGTCTGGCAGGAGACCGCTGAGGCTGCGGGGGCGCCGTCGCACGGCAGCGGCGACCTGATGTCGGAAAGCGTGAGCACCAGGCTGCGGAACCTGCCGGGGCGACTGGCCGGTCCCATGCTCCGGCCCGGCTATCTGGACCGGATGATCGAGAAATACCTGGATCCGGTGGCGCTCCGCGATGGGCTGCCGCTATTCATCTCGGTGTTCCGCTCCGGCGATCCGGCACTGCCCAGCCTCAATCCGTTTGACTACCTGCGCCAGCAGGACTGGGACGGGCCTGCCCGCGGTCTGTCCAAAAAGCGGCTGGCCGTGGTCACCGACCTGCTGCTCTCAAAGACTGGTGCTAAGAAGTCAGACTGGCTTCTAGCCAATGATTTGCCAGAACGACGGATGTTCAACGCCATCCTGGCCAGCGCCGCGATTCCCGTGGTAATGCCGCCCCGCAATGTGGACGGGACGGCAATGCGCGACGGCGGCGTCCTCGGCGGCGGGAACGTGCCGGTCGCCGCACTTGAGGGCCGGATCAGCCGGGTGATCGCTATTCACCTGGATGCGTTCCCGCTCTTCCACGCCGGGCGTTTCTCCGGTATGGACGTGATCGAGATCATTCCGGGGAGTCCGCTAGCCCCGAGCGGCCCGCTCGGCGCGGCAAGCGCCAGCCTCGACCTGTCGCCGGCTCGCGTCGAGGCTCTCACCGAACTCGGCTATGCCGACGCTGAACGAACGCTCCAGGCAGCCTGGGCACAGGACGCGGCGCAGCAGGCCGCCGCGTTCCTGGACTACCGCCGCGCCGACGCCGTCCGCGAACTCGACGAGCCACTGGAAGGAAGGCAGCCATGACGAGCTTTGACGAGCTCCGCACTGACCTGATCGCGCTCTGCGCCCAGATTGAGGAACAAGCCACCGCACAAGACGCGCCGGGCGTGGCGCGGGAAATAGCCGACGCCGCGCGGCGGCTGGCCGAAGGAAAGCTGCGGGTGGCGGTTATCGGCGAGTTCAAACGCGGGAAGTCGACCCTCATCAACGTGCTGCTTGACCGGGAGCCGCCGCTGCTCCCGGTAGGGCGCAGCCCCAGGACCCGGATGATCATCCGGGTGGAGTACGGAGAGGAAGCGTACTTCCTGACCGACAGGAGCGGGCACAGCACCCGGATCTCGCGCGAGGAGATCGGCGAATACGCCGCTGAGCCGGATGACGCCGCGGCGGCCAACAAGGCCGAGGCACTCCAGGTTCTCATCCAGCTGCCGCACGAGAAGCTCAGGTCGGGTCTGGTGCTGCTGGATACGCCCGGAGTCGGGGGCATCTACGCGGCGCACGACAAGGTGACCGATGACGCGCTGGCGGAGGCCGACGCGATCTTGTTCGTCGCGGGCTTGTCGGAACCGCTCACCGACGGAGAACTTCGTTTTCTGGAACGGGCAGGCGACGCAGTGCGGGCCAGGGAGACGAGGGACGCGATGCTGATTGCGTTCAACCAGATCGACATCCGGCGGTCTTATGACGAGGAGCTCGAGAAATGCCGCGAGGACGCACTCGACCGGACCAGGCTGCAACGATCCGAGCTGCCTGTCCTGCCCGTCTCCGCGAGAAGCAAGCAGACCTACCTGATACACCATGACCTGGCATTTCTCGAGGCGAGTCACATCCCTGAGCTCGAGGCGGAGCTGTGGTCCCGGCTGCTGCGCCGCCGGATCAGGGTGCTGCTCGGCGACGCCGCCGACCGGGCCCGGCAGTCGGTGGACCGGATCATCGAGCCGCTGGAGACGGCGGAGAACGGGCTGCGCCACAAGTCCGGGGCAGAACTTCTGCGCCTCGCCCACGAGATCAAGGACGGCCGGACGCGGCTCGCGACGCTGAAGAGCGAGAGCGCGGGCTGGCGGCAGGAGATCGCCAGCAAGCTTAACGACCTTGGCGAGAAGATGATCGACCGGTGCGAGCAGGAGTGCGCCGCCATCTGGCAACGCGCCGAGACCGATTATCTCCGCGACCAGTACTACCTCGTCGACCCGTCCCGGCTCGGAACCCAGCTCAACGGCAGGTTCCGGTCCCAGCTCCACGGCGTGGACGAATGGGCCGCGCGGGAGGCGAGCAGGGTGCAACGGGACTGCGCCGCCCGCTGGCAGCTCGAATCCCCGGACGCGTCGCTCGGCACGATCGCGGGCGTCTCCATCCTCGACCTTCCCGACTACGACGTCCTGCAGGAGCGGATCAAGACAGTTACGCGGACCACCCCGGTCACCCGCGTTTACATCGGGGAGCGGAAAGTCAGTCATAATTCTGGAAAAAAAGCGAACGTCCTCCAGCGAGGCTTTGTCACCGCCGGCTCGCTGTTCGGCGACCGCGGCAAAAGGTGGGCCGCGGACGTCGCTGGTGTCGACCTCGTCCCGCAGTACGAGACCCACGACGGCGAGACCTACACCGAGCAGATCAGTGAAGGGTACGCGCAGAAAGACCTGGACCGGCGCCGCAAGGAACTCCAGGACATCTTGGACACAGCGCGGGACCGGTCCGGTGAACTCATCAGGCAGTCGGTGGCTCAGCAGATCACCGCTATGTCCGCCGGCATCGAGCTTGAGATGGAACATCAGATCAAACTGGAAGACGAAACGCTGCGCCGGACGCTTCCATTGCTGGCCGTGCGAGAGGCCGAGACCAGGGAACAAGCTGACGCGCGGCTGGCGGAACTCACCGAAACCATGCGGCCGATCAAGCGACTGCGCAAGCTGGTCCAGGTGCTGGAAAAGGACATCAGCCGGCTCATCGCGGACGCTGCATGACCGCCACGCTCGCGGACCGGTTCCGGCAGACGCTAGCAGAGGCGGTCACCCGGCTCGACGGGACACCGGCCCTGGCGCCGGTCCGGGCAATGCTGGCGGAACGAGCTGCGCTGTGCGACACCCGGCTTCGGGTCGCCGTGATCGGCCGCGTCTGCCAGGGCAAGTCCACCCTGGTCAACGCCTTGATCGGACAACCGCTCACGCCGACAGGAACCCTGGAGCTCTCTTACAGCGTGAACCACATCCGCTACGGCTCACCGCCGTCCCTGACCGTCCACTACAAAAACGGCACTATCGCGGTCACCAGCCTCGACCAGCTGGAAGCGTACGCGGCCCACCGGGCCGACAACCGTGACCTGCTGGCCAGCATCGCCTACCTGGACGTGGTCAGCGACCAGCCGTACCTGCGCGGGTTCGACCTGATCGACACGGCCGGGCTTGACTCTGCCCAGGGGGAGGACTCGGCGGTCACCCTGGAGTTCCTCAGGAAGTCCAGGGAAGAGCTGGAAACCGAGACGACCCAGGAGGCGGACAAGGCCGACGCACTCCTCGTCGTGATGGGCAAACGCGGGCTGTCCGCCATCGACCAGGAGCGGCTCAGGGCCTTTCTGGGCCCGGAAATGGCCGGCCGGTCACCGGTGACCACCATTGGCGTGCAGACGAAGGTCGAGGACTTCTGGCCAGACGCGGAGGACCCGATCGCCGCGGCGTTGCAATGCCGCGACCAGATGCTGGCGAACGTGGACGTGCGTTCCATGCTGTTCGAGGTACTGCCGGTGTGCGGCAAGCTCGCGGAGACCGCGGCAGGGCTCGGCGTCGCGGATGTCGCGGACCTGCGCGAGCTCGCCGCAGCCCCGGAGACCGTACTGGAGCTCTCACTCCAGGCCGTCCAGGTCTTCGAACGAGAGGGCCGCGGCCTGCCGCTGACCGGGTCACGGCGCGGCGAACTCTACGAGGCGTTCACCGGCTATGGCCTGAAGATCGCGACCTGCCTGGTGCGGGCCAACAAGGACATCACGGCCGCGGAGCTGCGGGAACAACTCCAGGAGGCGAGCGGCATCAACAACCTGCGGGACCGTCTCACCAGCCACTTTGCGCACCGTGCCGATCTGCTCAAGACCAAGCTCACCTCCGACCTGATGATCCGGGCCGAACGGTCGCTGTACCGGGATCTCGGACGCGCCGACCGCGGGGTACTCGACGGCGTCACCGCCATGATCAACACCTACAAGCACGAGCTCGGCCTCGCCGAACTCGAACTGCTGCAGCGGGTGCAGACCGGCGCGCTGCCGGTATGCGCGGCCGACCGCGAAGAAATACTCCGGCTCATCGGGGAGTACGGCAAGCCTGTCCACTCCCGCCTGGGCCTGCCACCAACTGCTTCGCTCACCGAACTTGAGGCCCGCGCGGCCGCCCTGCACGACCACTGGCGCCGTGATGGCGACGCCCTCGTCGGCAGGGAATCGGCGGACACGCTGGTCCGCCGCTGCGGCAACCTCAAGCGAGACATCCGCGCCGCCCGGTCCCACTTGGAGGACCCGCAGTGACCAGACCACCGCATGGCCGCTCCTCGCGCGACATGCTCCTTGTCGTCGACTTCGGCACCGTTTTCACCGAAGCGACGCTGCTGACCCTCTCGGACAGATACGAGGTGACGGACCCGCTCAGGGGTGAGCGGCAATGGCCCTCGTGCGTATACGCGGGACCGGACGGCCTTGCCGTTGGTGCATTCGCCAGGGACAAACAGGAAAGCGATCCGCTGCGAGTCATCGCCGAATTCAAGCGGAAGCTCGGCACCACGGAGACCTTCTGCGACGGGAAGTTCGCCGCCTGGGAACTGGTCGCGGAGCTATTGCGGGTGATCAAGGCCGAGGCTCAGCAGTACGTCAGCGATCCGGTTGACCGTTTGCTCATCACGTGCCCGGGCGACTACAAGATCCGCGTGCCGGAGGATCTGCGCTGGGCTGACTTGGACCGGGCCTGCCGGAAGGCGGGTTTCCTCGATATCGAGTACCTGCACGAGCCCGTCGCTGCGGCCTACGCGCCGGTCGCCAGCGGCCCGCTTGGCCAGGACACGGTGGTGCTCGTCTATGACTTCGGCGGCGGCACATTCGATGTCGCCCTCGCCCGGATCCACCCTCCCGAGCATGGGATCCTCGCCGCCGATTCCATGCCGTCCTGCGGTGGCGCCGATATCGACACGGTGCTCGCCGAGGAGATCCGCCGGCTCGCCAGCGCCGGCGCCGATCCCGGGGACGGCCTGGTGAACGCGTGGCTGAAAGACCAGGCCCAGAAAACCAAGGAGCTGCTGTCCACGACCGAGGAGCGCACGGTAAGGAGGCCATTTGCCGCCGAGGCGAGCCTGGTGACGCGCGAACGGCTCGAGCAGCTCGTGACGGAGGAGAGGCTCATCGACCGGACACTGGAACTAGTCAAGGCTCTTCTCAGTGACTCCGCGCCGGTTGAGCCTGATGTGATACTCACCGTCGGCGGAACCACGCGGATGCCGCTGGTCAGGAAGCGCGTGGAAGAAGAATTCGGCTACCCGATGCGGGAGCCCATCGACATCGGGTGCGCGGTCGTTGACGGGGCCGAGGCGTGGGCTCGGCTGGCCGGCGCCCGCACATCCAGCCCGGACCGGCTCGCCCTCGACCAGGTCCCGCTACGCTGGCCGGTCCCCGGCGGCGTGGCCACGGTGAGTTCCTGGCTCGCCGAGAGCGGCGATCCGATCGAGGCGGGCGACACCATCGTCCGCGTCTCGCTCTCGGACGGCAAGCTGTGGGACCTCAAGGCCGACCGGTCAGGCACCCTGCTCGCCCAGCATTATCAGAAAGACCAGGAAGTTCACTCCGAAGACTGGCTTGCTACCCTCCGGCCGATAGACCCGGGCGAGATAGACGGCCCCATCTTGCCTCGGCTGTGGCAGGTGAATCCTGGAGACTCGCTGACTCACGCGGCGCTCAGCCCAGACGGCCGCTATATCGCGACCGCCACCAAGGTGGACGTGACCATTTATCAGCTGGCCGACTGGGCGAAAGTCGCGACTATCACGTTTAACCAGAAGCCCGAGCAACTGGTCTTCACGCCCGAAGGGAACGTAGTCTACGTCGCCGGCAAGGGCTTCGGGCTCTGGGATTTGACCAGGCTAAAGAGGATCGTGTGGGTCGACCACGAGCACAGCTATCCCCGGATCACGCCGAGCCCTGACGGCCGGTTCCTGGCTGTGTCATCTCTGGCCGATCGGAAGATCCGATTCATCTCGACTGTGGACAATCGGACCGTCAAGCACACGGTTGATCTGGGAATCTCCAGCTCCAGCTTCGCATGCTGGGTCGGTGCTTTCAGCGCCGACGGGAGCGTTTTCGTCCCTGCAAGTGGTGCCGCCTATGGAGCTCAGCGGGCAAGCTGGGATGACAAGCTGGAAATAGTGGCTGGCAACAACGTGAAGGCATTGGCTATCCATCCGAAAAGCAACCAGATCTGCAGTTCCAAGGGAGACACCAAGATCCAGATCGGCGAAAAGGGCAAGCTCGCGGCCAATCCCGGAAGCACTGTGGACGCCGCGTCCGCTATCCAGTGCATGGCGTTTAACCGGGCCGGGACGCTGCTCGCCTGTGGTCTCGAGCGTGGCGGTGTCGAGATCCGCCGCTGGACCGGTGACCAGGTTTCCGGGCCGATAGCCAGGTTCTGGACCGGCAGTGACTGCTTCTTCACCGCGTTTATGCCGGACGGTTGCAGTCTGGTCACCGCGAATGGGGCCGGCGTGGCGATCTGGTACCTGGGCGACACCGTCACGCCCTCGGCCAGCCGGACGAACCCGTGATGAGCCGCCAGCAGCGTGAGCCGGTGCTGATCGTCGATTTCGGCACCACGCAAACGAAGGCGACCTTGCTGGTACCGGGGGAGGCGGACCTCGTACCGGTCACGAACCGGAACGAGACAGAGCGGTCGTGGCCGTCATGCGTCTATCTGGGAGACGGAGACATCCAGGTCGGAAAGCTTGCCGACGCCAGGCGGAAGTTCCAGCCGATGCGGGTGGCGCCGGCTGCTCATCACCTGCCCAGGCGACTACAAGATCGGGGCTGAGGAAGACAAGCGCTGGGCCGAACTCCACAAGGCGTGCGAGGACGCCGGGTTCACCGACATCGAGTACTTGCATGAGCCGGTCGCCGCGTCCTACGCGCCAGTTAAGAAGGGAGCATTCAGACCGGGTCAGGTCGTTCTGGTGTATGACTTCGGCGGCGGAACCTTCGATGCCGCCATTGTCCGGATTGGTCCACGGCGGAATCAGGTTGTCGCCGCCGGCTCGATCCCGTTCTGCGGCGGTGCGGACATCGACACCCTGCTTATCGAGGAAATACGTCAGGTCACCAAGGCTGGCACCGGCAACGATCGTATGGAGGCCCGGCTCAAGATAGAGGCTGTCGAGGTCAAGAAACAGCTGTCGCAAGCCGACCCCTGGCCAGTCGAGGGCCCGGACGACGGTGAACAGCGTTACATCACACGCGCCCGCCTGAACGAACTCATTACCGCCGAAGGGCTCATCGACAAGACGCTCGCCCTGGTGAACAGGCTCGCTGACGACGCCAAGGTCAAACCCGACGCGGTGCTGCCAGTCGGCGGTACCACGCTGATCCCGCTGGTTAAGGAGCGGATCATCGAGCTTGGCTATCCCATCAGCGAGCCCATCACCGAAAGCTCCGCCGTCGTCGACGGCGCCGCCAACGGGGCGCAGGTGACCGTCTACGACCTCCACCGGTGGGCGCGCAAGGAGCCGTTCACGGAGGATGCAGACGTTTACCAGCTGGTTTTCATGCCGGGCGGGGACCTCATCGCCGTTCGCGACAAGGGCTTCACAAGCTGGGATCCGGCCACGCTGTCACGGCGCTGGGCGCACGACGACGGACGGGAGAACCTCGGGGTCGCGCCCAGCCCCGACGGTCGGCTCCTTGCCGTATCGTCGCGGAACACCACGGCATCGTTGCGTGACCACGAAATCCGGTTCATCTCTGCCCTGGACCGCACGCTGCAGCGGACGGCCAGGATGCAGTCTCACTCAGGCTCCGGTTGCGAGATAGGCACCTACAGTCTCGACGGCCGCCTGCTCGTTCCGGCTTCGCCGGCGTCTAGGGGACCAGTGACATGGGATCGGGATTCTGGACTCGAAATTGTGCCGAATCCGGCACAGAAAGTGGTAGCGCTGGCAATCCGGCCCCAGGACAATCAGATCTTCGGCTCCTCGGGAGACAGCGAGATTTCCGTATACGAGAAGGAAGGATTCAAGCGCCGGCCCGAAAGCAGGGTGAGGGCGGAGTCTTCCATCAGGAGCCTCGCGTTCAACCTGTCAGGTACGCTGCTGGCCTGCGGGCTCAACAGCGGGAGCGTCGAACTTCGCCGCCCGCTTGCGGGCAATCTGTCCGGTGCAGTGGGGACGATCCACACCGGTAGTTCCTGCTTCTTCGTCGCTTTTACCCCCGATGAGCGCAGTCTTGTCACGGGGAACAGGAACGGGCTGACGTTCTGGAACCTGGCCGATACTATGCCGCGACTGGCTCAGTTCGGAACCTAGAGCGGCTGCGTCGCGCTGTCCGGAGAGGATCGCTGCCAGTTCAGCCAGCAGGGCCACCCGCGGCTGAGCCCGCTGTCAGCGCCTGGGGCTGGGATCGAGCCGGCTGGCGATCGGTCTCCAGAGGGCGACCTGAGCCAGAGCCAGGGCGATGGTGAATGGCAAGATCACGCGCATCCCGGCGGACTGGGCGATGGTGCCTGCCAGCCAGGGCATTGCGGAGCCGCCGGCCACAGCCGCTGCGTTCATGACGCCGATGGCGGTGGGCACCAGGCTGGCGTCCGTCAGCCTGGGTGTCATCGCCATGGTGGTCGGGAAGACTGGACCGAGGAAGAAGCCGAGCAGTCCCAGGGCCACGCAAGTCAGCGCGATCGGCGAGAGCCAGGCCAGCGCAGCTGCGGCGGTGACGCCGGCCATGCACGCGTACATCATGGCTGCCGTGGTCACTCCGGCCCTGGCGGCGATCGCGCTGATCAGGAACCGGCCGAGTGTCAGTCCCAGCCAGTATCCGCTGACTGCGTAGCCGGCCAGCGACTCCGACAGCCCTCGCGCCTGCACCAGGTAGCTGAAGCCCCAGCTGCCGATGCTGGCTTCGAGGCCGACGTAGACAGCAAGCATCGCCGCGCCGAGCTGGACACCGCGGTCCCGCAGTGCCGCACCAAGCATGCTCGCCGGACCGCTCCGGTCATCTTCGGCCGGAGCGGGGGGTGCCGCCTGCCCTGGGTAGGTCACCAGGAACCCTGCCAGCAGCGGGACGCAAGCGGCGGCCAGGACCAGCCAGACCACTGTCCAGGAGGCGAAACCGAGGATCCACGTGGCGAGCGGCGGCCCGAGCAACGCGCCGGCGCCCCAGAACGCATGCAGGCGGTTGAGCAGTGTCGTCGCGCCGGGCAGCGACGTGAGGTAGGCGTTCAGCGCCGACTCCAGGACCCCGCCACCGTAACCCGTGAGCACCTGCACCAGCACGAACGCGGCGAATGGCGGGCGGGTGGCCAGGCACAGCCCGGACAGCATGAAGGCGCCGCCACCGGTCACGAGGACGAACCGCACCCCGGAACGGTGGATCAGCGCGCCGCTGCTCATACCAGCCAGGACCCACCCGGCGGAGATGGTGAAGAAGCTGATCCCGATCGTGGCACGGTCCACCCCGTAGCCGGCCATCTGCGACGGCAGCAGCACACCGCTGGCCCCCACGCCGATCCCGAGCAGCACGAACGCGGCATAGGACACCGGCACCGCCGGCCTTGCCTGCCGCCCGCCGGGGCCCGGCCCTGTCATCGTGACTCTCAGCCTAACCGGGTAGTGCCTGGCATGAGTCGTGCCGTCGATGTCAGCGGGTCGGCCTCACTGAGGATCAGAGCGCGACGATCCCGCTGCCCGGTGCCTGGCCCCGTGGTCGGCAGGGAAGCTCGCTGCCGGGTTAGCCGGAAGGTTCCTTGCGGGGGTGACGGAGCGGGGTTGGGGGAGCGCCACGGCATCGGGATGGGGATCGACGGTGTAGTCGGAGGGCCGGGTCACGTCATATCCGTCCCGAGCGCCAACCGCCCGGAACACGATGGTGAACAGAGCCGAGACCGCGACGTTAAGGATGAGAGCGGGGACCGCGATGTAGACGACGTGCCCGAATACCGGTGCGGACGAGCCTCCGAAATGCAACTGGCCGCCTCCGGGCGTGCGGTAGGCCTGCACCGTCCCGTAGATCATGGCCACCGCCCAGCCGGTGATCAGCGCGTAGCGGTGGAACCAGCGGGTGTAAAGGCCGATCACGACGGCCGGGAAGGTCTGGACGATCCAGATTCCGCCGAGCAACTGCAAGTTGATCGAGAACGTCCGGTTGAACGCCAGGGCGAATGCCAGCGCGCCGACCTTCATCAACAGCGACACCACCCGCGCCACCTGTGTCTCCTCCGCCGGAGTGGCGTAGAACCGCACAAGCTCGCGATAGATCGTCCGGGTGAACAGGTTCGCGGCGGCGATCGACATGACGGCGGCCGGGACGAGCGCGCCGATGATGATCGCTGAGTACCCGATGCCCGCGAACCAGCCGGGGAACATGTGCTCAAACAGCAGTGGCACGGAGAGCTGGGAGTTGCCGCCGTTGGCCTTGACACCGGCGTTCACCGCTGGCACTGCCCGCGCCAGGTAGCCGAACATGGCGAGCATCCCCAGGAGCAACGTGTAAGCCGGCAGCATGGCCGCGTTGTGCCTGATCACGTCACGTCGCTTGGCGGCGAGCATCCCGGTTGCCGCATGCGGGTACACGAACAGGGCCAGTGCGGAGCCGAGCGCGAGGGTGCCGTAGGCCCACTCCCCGGCGGGCATGACGACGATGCTGCCGTACGGCTTGCCGGTCGCCGGGTCGACTGTCTTCAGGTGGGCCGACGCGACGTCGAAGACATGTCCCCAGCCGCCGAGCCTGGCCGGGATATAGAGGAACGCGACGATGACCGTGAGGTAGATGAGCGCGTCCTTGACGAACGCGATCAGGGCCAGCGCGCGCAGCCCGGCCAGATAGGTGTAGGCCGAAGTCACGCCGAACGCGATGATGAGCGGCAGGTCCCGGACGAAGACGTTGGCCGAGTTGCTGCCGATGCCCATTACGGTCAGTACGGACTCGATGCCTATCAGTTGCAGTGCGATGTAGGGCATGGTGGCCAGGATCCCGGTCGCTGCCACCGCCAGCCCGAGGCCCTGTGAGCCGTACCGGCCGCGGACGAACTCGCCCGGACTGACGTAGCCGCGTGCACGGGCGATCGACCAGAGTCGCGGCCCGAAGATGAACATGATCGGGAAGATCATGATCGTGTAGGACAGCGCGTAGAACCCGGCCGCGCCGGTCGCGTAGACCAGTGCCGGCACCGCGATGAAGGTGTACGCGGTGTAAACGTCACCGCCTAGCAGGAACCAGCTGACGAACGTCCCGAACCTGCGGCCGCCCAGGCCCCACTCGCTTAGCCTCATCGGGTCGTCGGCCGGGCGCCACCGCGCTGCGGCGAAGCCGGTACAGGTGACCAGAACGAAGGCCACGACGACGATAACGAACGGAATCTTGTCGATATGCATAACGGCTGCTTACTTCCGGTTTCCGCGGGTCCGTCTGGCCTGCCATGGAGGAGCAGGTAGCAGATCCGGCACAGGACGGCGGTCATGGGCACCCAGATCAGCTGAAACCAGTAGAAGAATGGAAAAGGGCCGAGCCTGGGCGCCGAGCGCGCGTAGAGAGGGATCCACAGGGTGCCGAGGATCGCTATCGCGAGCAGGGCCGTGACGGCGATCCAGATGGCCGGACTCTTGCGCGAATGGGCATACTGGGTCATAGCGGGCTCCCGTAATGCGGTGGCATGCACTCCCCAAAAGCATGTATGCGTGATAATTGACTCTTATTGGCATCTCGCGCGTAGCGGTTGCGCTGTCTATCGTGCCGCAGACCGGGCCTGCCTAGGAGCCTCTTCTATTTATCGGCGGCAGATGGCCGAATAATCCCTAAAATGTCAGTGACAAGATCGCCATTCCGCAACCCATTTTTTCTACCTATGTGCTGCTCGTTAGTCTGCCAACCGCTGCGAAGCCTTCCGTGAGCAGCAGCACGAGTCCTGGCGAGGCTCCGGTGGTCGCCACGAGCTCCCGGTGGCGGATTGCCGCGCTCCTGAGCACGACGACCGCTATTCGCCCGAGGATCTGTTCGTCAAACGCTGCCTCCGGCGGTTGCGGCCCATCGTGGCGAGCGCGCGCGGCGTCAGCTATCGCTGCCTCGAGTTTGCGCAGTGGTCTCGGTGATGATCGCCGGACGAGCACGAGTGGCCGGGGCACTTCGATCAGGCGGGTGAGTGCGCCGTCGAGGGCAGATCCGGTCAGCTCACCCGCGACCGCGATCATTGCCCGCTGTACTGCGACATACGGTGCTTCAGTGGGCGGGCGGTTGCGGATCGCATCGCAGAGCGCTTCTGTCCAGGTGATCGCCTCCTCTGCTAGCAGGCCCTCCTTGCCGTCGAAGTAACGGTAGAGGGTGCGCTCCGTGATCCCTGCGGCATCGGCTATCTCCCGAACGGTCGTGCTCTCGTACCCGTGCAGTGCAAATAGGTGCTGTGCCGCCTCGAGTACCGCGGTCCGTGTCTCCTGCTTGCGGACTTCGCGTCGGCGGGCCTCAAGGCTCCGCGCGGGCGTGTTTGACGGGCGTGCGTCCATCTGCTTATTCTGTCATACCTGACAACATGTCATATCTGACAGTGTGTCATATATGACAGAAACTGGGTCGAGAGGTGAGCATGTGAGAGGCACCGGTCTGCTGAGCGATGCAAGCGTGGACGCGAAGGGCGGACACGGGCTCCATCTGCTGGGCGGCCATCACGGGCTGCGGATTCTCGTGCTGGTGCTCATCGTCGCCGCGGTTGCCGTCATCGCGATTGCACTCACGCGCCGGGTACGCACCCGGCATATTCAGAAGACGGGACCGGTCGTATCGGGGGAGATATCCGAGCAATCCCTGGCAGGATCGTCGCGCCCGGCCACCACACGCCGCGACGGGGGAGCGATCGTCGCGCGAGGTCTCACCAAGCACTACGGCGAGAAGCTGGCCGTCGACTCTCTCTCATTCGATGTGCAACCTGGTCACGTCACGGGCTTCCTCGGTCCCAACGGAGCGGGCAAATCAACGACGATGCGGATGATCTTGGGTCTCGACGCGCCTGACCGTGGGTCGGTGACCGTCTGCGGTCGGTCATATCACAGCCTCGGCTGGCCGCTTCGGGAAGTGGGCGCGCTCCTGGAGGCGCGCTCGATCCATCCGGGCCGCAGTGCATATGCGCATCTGTGGATGCTAGCCAGGAGCAACAACATCCCGAAGACACGCGTCGACGAGGTGCTCGAGATTGTTGGCCTCATGTCGGTGGCGCACCAGCGTGCAGGCCAGTTCTCCCTGGGCATGGGCCAGCGCCTCGGCATCGCCGGTGCGCTCCTCGGTGACCCCGGGATCCTGCTGTTCGATGAGCCGGTGAACGGGCTCGACACTGACGGGATCCGCTGGGTACGCCAGCTCCTGCGGGGTCTGGCTGCGGACGGGCGCACGGTATTTGTCTCCAGCCATCTCATGAGCGAACTGGCGCAGACGGTGGATCATGTCGTCGTCATCGGCAAGGGACGCCTGATCGCCGAGATGGCGATCGCGGAGTTCACCTCCCGGAACGCCCGCGGTCATGTCCGGGTGCGCTCGCCGCAGCTCGGTCAGCTCCGTCGGGTGCTCGAGGCGGCAGGAGGTTCCCTCACCGCCGAGTCCGACGGATCGCTGCTCGTCCACGACCTGGCAGCGGAAAAGATCGGCGAACTCGCGTGGCAGAAATCGATCCTCCTCTATGAGCTCGCGCCGCGGTCGGCATCCCTTGAGGAGGCGTTCATTGAGTCGACGGAAGGCAACCTCGAATTCCACGGCGACCGGGCGCGCCCTGAGACACACAAGGTGAGTGAGTAATGACGCTCGAACCACCCATCGCTGCGTCAGCGGACGCCGCTGCCAGGATCCAGGCAGGTCACTACCGGTTTAGCGCCATGCTGGACTCGGAGCGGATCAAGATCATCTCGGTTCGCTCGACGGTGTGGGCGCTCCTCGCTACGGCGGTTGCCGGCATTGGCCTGAGCACGGTGGTCACCTCCGCCCAAGCGGCGCGCTACACCGCGCGGACTGCTGCGGGGCAGCAGGCGTTCGACCCCACCCGGTCGAGCCTGTCCGGGATCTTGTTCGCGCAGCTCTCGATCGGCGTGCTCGCAGTCCTCGTGGTGACCGCCGAGTACAGCACAGGAACGATCCGCGCTACTCTCTCTGCCGTCCCGCGACGCTCGCTCGTGCTCATCGCGAAGGTCGTGCTGTTCAGCGCGATCACCTTCGTCGTCGGAGAAGCGGTCTCATTCATCGCGTTTCTCATCGGGCAGGCGATCTTGTCGGGAAGGACGCCGACCGCCTCACTTTCAGACCCGAGCGCCCTGCGCGCGGTCGTCGGCGGAGGTCTCTACCTCGTCGCGCTCGGACTCCTCGCCCTCGGCCTCGCGACGATCATCCGGCATACGGCGGCATCAATCAGCGCCTTCGCAGGCTCGCTCTTCGTTCTCCCGATCATTGCCGCGGTGCTGCCCTCGTCCTACTCCGATGACGTCAGCCGGTTCCTGCCCCTGCAGATCGGGACCGTGATGACGACCGCGCATTACCAGGGCACTGACACATTCGGTCCCTGGACCGGGTTCATCCTGCTGTGCGCGTACGCGGCCGCCGCACTCATCACCGGAACTGTCCTGCTGGTACGTCGAGATGCCTAAGCCCATGGAGCGTGAAATGACCCGTCACAATCTCCGGATCTGGACGGCCGGCATGGCGGTTATCGCCTTGCTCGGGCTGACGGCATGCACTGGCGCCAGTACGACCCGGCACGCCGCGACGACGAGTACGGCCGTGCGGAGTACCGTCGTCTACACATTCGGGGTGGCCGGAACCAGAGGGCCGGTGATGCAGACCCTGCATGAGCAGCCCACTGCGATTCCCGGCATCGCTGGGACCGTGGTCCAGATCGCCACCTCCAACTCCGACACTTATGCACTTACCTCGACCGGAACGGTCTGGGCATGGGGCGTCGGCAGCTACGGCGAGCTTGGTAACGGCTCCGCGCCGCTCTACGTGCATACGGCGGTGAAGGCGGACTTCCCGGAGGGTGTAAAGATCACCTCGCTGGCGAACCCGATGCCATTCGACGGCGGCCTGGCCATTGACTCCCAGGGCAACGCATGGGGGTGGGGCCTCAACGAGTCACACGACCTGTGCCTGCCTGACAGCCTGCTGATTGCGCGGCCTGAGAAGATCCCGCTTGCTCACGTCACCCTGGCCACCGGCGCGCGTACCCACTCGCTGTTCGACTCACATGGTACGGTCTACGCTTGCGGCGACGGTGTGTACGGTGAGCTTGGCGACGGCTCCACGGCGTCTCGCTCGACGCCGATCGCGGTCACCGGATTGCCGGAGGGAAGAGTCAAGACGCTGACGTCCTCGTGGGGAGGATCGGGTGCTCTGATGGCAGACGGCTCCTACTACGACTGGGGTTACAACCAGGCGGGCCAGCTAGGTGACCGATCCACTGCTGACAGCACCGTACCGGTCCACGTGCCCCTCCCTGGTCCGGCCGACCAGGTCTTCCAGGGCGGCAGCGGCCCGACCAACGGCCAGACAATCGCCATCCTCGCCGACGGCTCGCTGTGGACATGGGGCAACGGGACGCACGGACAGCTCGGCGACGGCAGCACCCGCAGTTCGGCCACTCCGATCCGCATCACCCTTGCCCCGGGAGCAAGGCCCGTCAAGGTAGCGTCCGGCGGGTTCGCTTCCTACGCCATCGACCAGACCGGCAGGCTCTGGGCCTGGGGTCGCAACATGGACGGCCAGCTCGGGACGGGGAGCAGCGGGCCGGATCAGCTAACCCCGGTCTCCACCGGGATCTCGCTCACGCAGATCTCCTCCACAGCGCAGAACGCCGCGGGCCTCCGCTGACAGGCAGGCCGGGCCGGGCGGATGGGGTCACCGCGGCTGCGCGGCGCTGGCACACATGGAACGGCGGGGAGGGGGCGATGTACCTCCCCCTCCCCGCCGGGTCATTGGGTTAACCCAGGCGTGCCCGGGCTAGCCGTAGATCTCGATCTCGGATGCCTGGGCGCCGTTCTGGACGCTGTTGGCGGTGAAGCTGAACTCCACGTACTGGTCGGAGGTGCCGGACGGGAGC
>Ga0209530_1000501_pt1 | contig 27350 bp, 23 predicted proteins | sample BlaSpr_A8_Ref_O1_FD_187987 | JGI IMG/M metagenome (GOLD analysis project Ga0209530, IMG submission 187987) | Forest soil microbial communities from Thunder Bay, Ontario, Canada - Black Spruce, Ontario site 2_A8_Ref_O1 (SPAdes) (version 2) | ecosystem: Environmental > Terrestrial > Soil > Boreal...
GCGGCGAGGCCCTGCCTGAGCACTGGAATGGCAAGAACTGGACATTCGAGCAAGACCTGAACGCAGCACCATCCGGCGACTTCTACAGCGTGGCCGCCATCTCCGCCGGCAACGCCTGGGCCGTCGGCTACCTGCCCGGCGATTCGGGCACAGCATCCCTGATCGCGCACTGGAACGGCAGCGCCTGGAAGCGGGTGACCAGCCCGAATCCCGGACCAGACGGCACCCTACTCAGTGGGGTGGCCGCCGTCTCGGCGGACAACGCCTGGGCCGTCGGCCAGACCGGCACGCAGAAGACCGTGATCCTGCACTGGAACGGGGACGCCTGGACGCGGGTGCCCAGCCCGAGCCCGGGCCTCTACGACCAGCTATTCGGCGTAACCGCTACCTCCGCCAGCAACGCCTGGACAGTCGGCGAAACCCAGGACACCACCGGCATCCACACTCTGATCCTGCACTGGAATGGCAAGACATGGAGTCAGGTGCCCAGCCCTGGGGGGGCTGGCTTCTCACTCCATGCGGTGACCGCCACGTCATCCAGCAATGCCTGGGCCGTCGGCACGACCGGCGACCAAAGCGCGAGTCTCGGATTCATCCTCCACTGGAACGGGACGGCGTGGACGCAGGCGCCCAGCCCGAACCCGGGTCACTCCGACGAACTCTACGGCGTAGCCGCCACCGGCACGGGCAACGCCTGGGCCGTCGGCACTGAGTACATCTCCCCGGGCATAGGCCCGCTGTCCTCCGAGACCCTGATCCTGCACTGGAACGGGGCGGCGTGGGCGCGGGCGGCCAGCCCGAACCCGTTCTGCTCAAGCTGCGACAGCCTCGACGGTGTCGCGGCCGCCTCCGCGAGGAGCGCCTGGGCGGTCGGCACACTCAACCTCGGCGGCGAGGTCGTGATCCTGCACTGGAATGGCACCAGCTGGGCGAACTCCACCTCAGCCAACCTGCTGAACTACCCGTAGATCACCATGCTGAACGGCGAAGACGTTTCCCCCGCCGTAAGCCGTATTCGTCTGCGTGTAGGTCCCCTCCGCCGAACTGGCGGAAGCGACATCCGGCGCAGCATCGTCCGGCTTCTCGCGGCGCCGCGAGACCCAGCGGAACAGGGCACTGAACCCGGCCCATATCCCCTGCCAGAGAGCTGCGGTCAGTGTACTGGCCGCCGCTGCCGCTCCAGCCGTCGCGATCGTAGTCAGTCCCTCATCCATACCCGCTCCAAGAGGATTCTTGTTCACCAGCGAAAGCCGGCGGGCCCGGATCACGGACCCGCCGGCATCCCCCCCACCGCAGGCAGTGCTGGCAATATGACTGCCGCTTCCAGCGTGCTGCGGCGATCTTCCGAAGATCTACCGGCCGCTAGACACAGGTGCCGGTCACGTTGTCCCAGTTCGTGCCCGCTGGGCATTCGGCGAGCGAGCCGCCGGGATGAGCGGACACGGCGGCGAACCCCGCTGCCCCACCCGCAGAGATGACGACCGCCGCCACTACCAGCGGCGCCAGGTATCGACGCATGATTGCGCGCATAGCGTTTTCCTTTCGGAGAGTTGCCTGAGAAGACCGATACGGATGACGCCCGCCTCTCACCGCCCGGCCGGGCGGTGAGGTAAGGGCTGGCCAGCCCCCAACGGGCGTCGTGCGCGCGCGACCGATGTAAGGCGTTCCCCGGTGGCTGGTCATCTTCCCTGCCGTGCCGCGATCCACCTTACTGTCAAGTTGACAGTAACAGGCACCACTGTTTGTGTCAATAGGACATTAAGATAGGATCGGATCTATGACTGACCGTGAGCACCAGTTGCTGCACCTCGCTGTTGACATCGCGATCCTGACCGTGCGGGACAACGAACTGCACGTCTTGGTCATCGAGCGTGACAACCAGCCGTACCGGGGAATGAACGCTCTGCCCGGCGGTTTCCTGCGGGGCGGCGAGGATCTCCGGGAGGCGGCGGAACGCGAGCTAGCCGAGGAGACCGGCATGGACGGACGGCCCTTGCACCTGGAGCAGCTCGCGGCCTACGGCGCGCCGGACCGTGATCCGAGAGGACGCGTGGTCAGCGTGGCCTTTCTCGCGATCGCCCCCGACCTTCCCGTCCCCGCGGCTGGCTCGGACGCACGCAGCGCGAGCTGGAAACCGGTCAGCAAGGTGCAAGCGGACCTGGCGTTTGACCATACGCAAATCCTGTACGACGCGGTAGAAGGCGCAAGGGCGCGGCTTGAGCACACCACGCTCGCCACGGCTTTCTGCGGTGATACGTTCACCATCGGCGATCTGCGTGCCGTGTACGAAGCGGTCTGGGGCGAGCCGCTTGACCCGCGTAACTTCAGCAGGAAGGTCGCCCACACCGAGGGTTTCGTCGAGCCGACCGGCGCCAAGCGGGCACCGGAGACAGGCCGTCCGGCGGCGCTGTACAAGCGCGGGCCAGCACAGACGCTCTACCCGCCATTGCTGCGGAACGGCAGCAGCTCTGCCTGACCAGTTAAGGCCGGCGGTGCATGCGATCTTTGTCAGGCACATCGCCCGCGTGGTAGAGGCCATCTATCGTGGCCCACGCCTTCTCTGCGGCGGGCTCCGCACTCGCGTCGGCCAGCGCGGCCAGCGCTCGTATCTGCAGGTACGCAGCACCGCATTCAGCGAACAGCGCCGTAGCATGCTCCAGCGCGGCCGCCTGGTCAGCGGGCTGCCGCTGGGCTCCGCGAAGGGCCGCGACAGAAAGGCATACCCGTCCCTCGAGGACCGCGTCCGCTCCGGTCCTGGCCAGGCTGGCCGCGGTGGTCAGGTGCTGTCCGGCGGCGGCGTACTCGCCACGACGCCGCGCCAGCTCCCCCTTGCCGTGCAGGGCGTACGCCTGTCCGACACCTGCCTCATCGCCGTACATGTCGAAGACAGCGTCGAACGCGGCCTGGGCCGCGTACGGATCTCCGGCCGCCAGGCAAGCCTGCCCGGTCCAGTAGCGTGTCTGGGCCAGGAGACGGCCATCCCCTAGTTCAGAAGCGATGGCTTCCGTCACTTCGAGTACTCGGCGGGCGGCTTCGTGATCACCGAGGTCGAGATAGGTCTGGCCGATGAAACGCAGCGTCTGCCACCGTCCCACGATGTCTCCGCTTCCGGTGTAGCCGGCGAGCGCCTCGTTGAAGAGGGCCAAGGGCTCACTGAGCTGACCTTGCCTGCGCAGTGCGTTGGCCAGCGTCCGCAGCGCGATGGCCCGGCCATGCTCGTCCTCGCACGCGGCGAGCAAGGCGGCGGCCCGCCGCAGTGCCGCCTGGGCGGCCGAGGCATCCGCGCGCCGACTCGCGACGAGCGCGGGCTGGTTGAGGCACGCGAGCACGATCCCCTCACCGCGACGGTCATCAGCGGCACGGCAGCAGGCTAGCGCAGCGGTGTGCGTGGCACGCCAGTCGTCGAAGTAGCCGCGGATCGTATAGAACTCATGCGATGACACGGCGAGGTCCCAGCACACATCGGTCAGGCCGAGGGCCGCGCAGTGCTCTACTGCGGCGCGGATATTCATCCGCTCCCGCTCCAGCCAGGCAAGCGGCGCGGCGTCCACCTCGGCGAGCGCCTCGGCCGGCGCATCCCAGTCCGGGACGTCACTGTGGATGACCTCGAAGTCACCGCCATGCAAGCCCACATGAGCGCGCCGGACTAGCGTGAGCATCGACTGATACGTCCTGGCCGCCACCTCAGCGCCGTCATCGGCGATAGCGAGCGCACGGCGGCGCGCGTACTCATGCGTCAGGTCGTGGAACCGGTAGCTCAGGTCGGAGCCGACCGGTTCGATCACGAAACTCGCGGCGAGCTGCGACAGCACGGCGGTCGCGCCAGACCAGGAGCAGCCAAGCAGCGCCGCCGCAGTCCAAGGCCCGAATCCAGTCAGCGGCAGCTGCCCGAGCAGCAGAAAGAGCTGCCGCGCCTCCGGGTCGATACGCTCGAGGCTGGCTTCAATGGCCCGCGCCACGCTCAGCTCGCCGTAGGCGAATGCCTCCGGGCCAAGCCTGGCCAGGCGGCCGGCGAGCTCCGCGGTCGGCCGGGGATGATCATGCACGCGCAGCGATCCGGCGATGCGCAGGGCGAGCGGCAGGCCCCCGCACAGCTCCACCACCCGGTCTACGGCAGCTGGGTCGTCCTCTACATCGACGCCGCCATCCCGCACCACCCGCAGAAACAGGGCGGTCGCATCCGTCCGCTCCAGCGAGCGCAGTGGTGCGACGTGGTGCGCACCGTTAATCTCAGGCAGCCGGCGGCGGGCGGTGACGAGTACGGCGCTGCCCGGGCTGGCCGGCACCAGGTCGCCTACCTGGGTCCCGTCCGCGGCGTCATCCAGCACGACGAGCACTCGCCTATCCGCGAGCAGCGTCCGATACGCCGCGAGCCGCTCAGCCTTGGTATCGGGTATCCGCGGCACACCGAACGCGCGCAGGAACTGCGCCAGGATCTCGCTGGTTCCGCCCTTGGCGCCCACGCCAGCCCTCAGGTCCACGTACAGCTGGCCGTCCCGGTACTGGTCACTGGACTCGCGCGCCGCACGCGCAGCCAGTGCCGTTTTGCCGACGCCGGCGGGTCCCGAAATCACGATGACCGGGGCAGTCGTCCGCGGCCACTCGCGTAGCAGCTGCACCACCTCGGCCGCCTGGCCGTCCCGGCCGACGAGTTCGGGTGCGGCAGGCAGTTGCCTCGGCACGAGCACCACGGAACGCGCTGGTGTGCGTGCGCGGGCGGCAAGGACGGCCTCCGCCGCCGCGATACCTGCCGGATCGCCGCGAGCGATCGCGAAGTGAAGGTCGCGCAGCAGCCGATCCGGCGTACCGCCGGTCTCCTCGTCGAGTGCCGCCCGGTAACGCTCGTAGGCGAAGGCTGCGTCGGTCAGGTGGCCACAGCGGTACTGAGCCGTCATCAGCTGCTCGGCAAGCCGCCGGTCCGCTGGGTAGAAACCCGAGACGAGCTGCAGCTCGTCCAGCACACGCTCGTGATTGCCCAGCACGAGCTCGATGCCGAACAGCCGGACTGCCGCGCGTTTATATCGCTGTTCCAGTGCCATGATGTCGCGGCGAAACGCGTCACTGGACAGGTTGGCCAGCGGATGCGGGCCGCGCCAGAGCCGCAGCGCCCGGCGGAGGCAGTCGACCTCCTCTTCGGCATGTCCGGCGGCAGCGGCCTCGTCGGCGTCTCGGACCAGCCGCTGGAACAGCAGGGCGTCGATGTCATCTTCCGCGGCGCGGAGTTCGTATCCGTACCGCGCGTGCGTTTTAAGATCGTCCTGCCGACCTACCTCAGCCAGCACCTCACGTACCGCATTTACCCGCTTATAGAGCTGTGCTTCCTTGACATCCTCACTGCTCCATGCGGCGCGGATCAGATCGGTCTTGGATATACGCAAGTTAGCGTTGATTAGCAGGGCAGCCAGCAGGTTCATGGTGGCGGCGCCGCGCAGGTTGACGAGCCGGCGGTCTTTCCAGACTTCCAGCTCACCGAGCACACGGTAAATCACGTCCATGCCCTCCCTCAAGGACGCATTGCGCCCAGAACGAACGGGCACGTGATCGACGCTACGCCAATATCGGTATTCGCGCATGCCTGGCGGCTCACCGAGAACATCCCGCGACCATTTCGCAACATATTTGACCCGGGGGCGGCGTACACTCGTGGTGATGCGGCCCGAATCAGTCCGGGGAGGCACCGGAGCCGTGAGGAATCAGCCATGAACAGCGGGCCTGTGGTTATGCTGACCGCGCTCGACCTGGAGTACAGCGCGATCAGCAGGCATCTCACCGGCCTCGGGCTGCGTCGTCACGAAGGCACGCGATTCGAGATCGGACTGCTGCCGGACGGCCAGGAGATCGTGCTCGGGCTCACCGAGGAAGGCGGCCTGGGAGCGGCGGCAGTCGCCGAGCGCGCTAGGGCGGCGTTCAGGCCAACGGCACTGCTAATGGTCGGCGTCGCCGGCGGACTGAAAGACGATATACAGCTCGGTGACGTGGTGGTAGCGACCAAGGTGTACGCCTACCAGGGTGGCAAAGACGAGGGTGATGGCCGGCTGAACCGCCCGCAGGCGTGGGAATCTGATTACGAGCTCAGGGAGCTAGCCCACTCGATAAAGCGGTCAGGGTCGTGGGACCGGTACCTTATTCCTCCTCGAGACAAACTGCCCGACGTGCATTTCAAGCCGATCGCGGCTGGTGACGTCCTGCTGAACTCACGGCAAACTGCACTCTTCCAGCAGCTGCACCTCAGCTATAACGACGCAGTCGCGATCGAAATGGAGAGTGCTGGCGTGGCGAAAGCTGGTCAGCTCAGCCGTTCTCTGCCGGTGCTGACGGTCCGGGGTATCAGTGACAAGGCCGACGGCGCCAAGCACGCCGCAGATGCGGCCGGGTTGCAGACAATAGCGGCCGAAAACGCGGCCGCGTTCGCGCTGGCCATCGCCGCGGAGCTTTACGTACAGGGCCCGGCGGAGGACCATGCAGGGGAACCCCGGCAGCACGTACATGTGCAGAACAACACGGCGCACGGCGGCAACGTCTTCGCGGTTCAAGACGGGGACATCACCTTCCATACAAGGAATCCGCCGAAGCCCGCGCCAGGCTGAGCTGGCCGTACACGAAGCCCCCGAGTCCTTGACTGGCGAGCCGGTCCGCAAGCTCGGCGGTCGGCCGTGGGTGGTCGCGCACGCGCAGGGCGGCAGCAATCCGCAGCGCAAGCGGCAGCCCGCCGCATAGGCCTACCACCCGGTCGACGGCCGATGGATCGTCAGTCACGTCGATGCCCGCGCAGCGAGTCGTCTCGCAGAACAGCTCGACGGCGTCCGCGTGCCTCAGCGGGCGGAGCGGGGTGACATGAGTGGCGCCGGTGATCTCGAGTAGCCGCCGGCGCGCGGTGACGAGCACCGCGCACTGCGGATTAGCGGGCACGAGTTCGCCGACCTGCGCCCCGTCCGCGGCGTCATCCAGCACCACGAGCACCCGACGGTCGGCGAGCAAGGTCCGGTAGACGGATAGGCGCTCTGCTTTGGTGTCGGGCAGACGCCGCACACCGAGTGCACGGAGGAACTGTGCCAGGATCTCGGCGGTGTCGATCACGCCTCTCGTGGTGCCGTGCAGCTCCATGTACAGCTGACCGTCTGGGTATCGATCACTGGACGCGTGCGCAGCCCGCAGCGCCAGCGCCGTTTTGCCGATGCCGCCGGGCCCGGAGATCACAACGACCGGAGCCGCGGTACGAGCCCCCTGCCGCAGTAGTCGTGACGCCTCGGCCGTGGCCTCACCGCGGCCGATGAGATCCGCGGCGGGAGGCAGCTGCCGGGGCACAGCCATCGCGGGGGGCGGCCGCGTTCCCGTGCGCCTGGCGATGGCGGACCGCGCCGCGGTAATCGCTGACTCGTCGCCAAGGGCAACCGCGAAATGGAAATTCCGCAGCAGCGGATCCGGCTCGCTGCCGGTCTCCTCGGCGAACGCCTCCCGGTACCGCTCATACGTTCGCGTCACCTCGGCGGGGTGCCCACAGCGGTGTTCGGCGGTCATCAGCTGCTCGCACAACCGCCGATCGGATGGGTAGAAGCTGGAGATGAGGATCAGCTCGTCCAGTATGCGCTCATGATTGCTGCGGGCGAATTCGAGGTCGAACATCCGCACCGCGACCCGTTTGTGCCGCTGCTCCAGCGCGACTTTCTCCTGATGGAAGGCATCTGTAGGAACGTTCGACAACGGGTGCGCACCTCGCCATAGCCGCAGCGCCCGCCTCAGGCAATCGATCTCGTCATCGACACGACACTCCGCCAGGGCTTCGTCCGCGTCCCGCACCAGACGCTGAAACAGCAAGACATCGATGTCTTCCTCGGCTACCCGCACCTCATACCCGAACCGTGCATGAGTCCTGAGGTCACTGCTCCGGCCGATCTCCGCAAGCAGGTCGCGCACCGCCTTAACCCGCTTGTAGAGCTGCGCCTCCTCAACGTCGTCGTTGCCCCATGCGTCGCGAATCAGCTCTACTTTGGAGATCCGCCGATTCGGATTGATCAGGAGGGCAGCCAGCAAGATCAAGGTGTGGCCGCCCGGCAGGTCTATTAAGCGGCCGCCATCGCCGATTCCCAGCTCACCCAGCACTTTGTAGATCACGTCGACCCCTCCCCTTCCTTCGCATTATGTCTGCAAAGGTCGCGATGATCGATCCCCGAGATCCTGGATGCCGACGCGGTGCCGGGAGCCCCGCTGAGGAGGTGCAGGTGGTCTAATCGCCCGCGATCTGGTTCAGCGCGCTGAAATCCTCAATTGTCAGGCTCCGGTAACCAGTGCTGAGCACCCCGGCCTGGCGCAGTTGCCGCAGCGCCTTCTGCGCGGTCGGCTCAGCCACCGAGGCGAGGCTGGCCAGCTCGCTCTGAGTCACCGGCCAGCTCATCGTGACGCGGTTACCCGATCGCTCGCCATAGGTATCAGCCAGTTCCCGCAGCACCCTGGCGAACCGCGTTGGCGCGTCGAACACCGCGAAATCCATCTGGCGCTCGGTCCCCGCACGCAGCTTTGCGACCATCGATCGTGTCACGGCCGCCGCCAGCGACCGATCACGGGCCAAAACCGCGAGAAAGTCAGCTTGCATGATCACGCACCCCATCACGAGACCGCACGCGGTAGCGGTACAGGACCGAGGTCCGCTATCGATCGCCGCAAGCTCCCCCAGAAGGTCACCACCGACCCGGACCGAGATCAGCGCCTCCCGGCCGCCCGAAGATACACTGGTCACCTTGACTACGCCATCGAGCAGCACGACCACAAACGTGCTGGTGTCGCCCTGGGTAATAAGCCTGCGGTCGGCAGGATATTCACGCATAGTTCCGCAGTCGAGCAGGCGATCTCTCGAAGCTTCGCCGACGGAGGCGAGCAGGCTCGTCGCCGACCATCGCCATGCACCCCGCACGTTACAGGCCATTTTTCGGACGGGCTCACGCAATTCCATTCCGAATCCCCTCCCGGTGTTAGGAACTATCCTGCGATAGAAGTCGTCGTGCCATATTCAGCGCTGAAATCCCGCAGGCCATTGCGCATCAGTCGTGAACACGTATCAGGACGACATTCCAGCAGCGCTTCGAAGCCAGACTTGGGACAGGTGTCCGGGACAGTTAGGCAGGTAGCTCGCCTGGACCACAGGACACGCTGGGAGATGCCATGACCGAACAGGGACCCGCGGTAAGCAGGCTTTGCATAGCAACAGCGCCAAATGCCTGGAGGCCACTCAGCTCGATCCAGGAAACCGGCGGTTTCTACCGGCTGCACCTCATGACGGATCCGGCAGACGGCGCCGAGTTCGGGGTCGCCGCGCCCGGCTTGGACGAGGTCTCCCTGATCTCCGACCTCATCGCCGCCTTGCACCAGCACGTCATGGCTATCGCTCGGATCAGGCAACCGGTCCTGGTCGGCTTTCATATGGGTATCACCAGGCTGAGCGACGTCGGTTTCGGCGGCAAGGGCGTGGAGCGAGCCCTCGCACTGGTCCGCGATCCGGCCATCGCCGTCCGGGCGTCGGCGCGGGTCGCCCTGGCGGGTTCGACGCGCACTGATCCGCGCCTAGCGGCGGCGATCACGGCCGGGTTCTTCGAGGACCTGTGCACGGAGGGCCTGCCCGGAGCCGACTGGCAGCGCGTGCCGCCCGCCAGTGCATGGCTGCGGCTGTTCGATGGCGTCGAGCGCGGCAGCCGCAATGGCCTAGCCCGCTGAAAAAACTGAAGCACTCCAACACGATCCCCACCCACTTGGCTTGCGCCTTCCGTAACAGGACGAGCCGACCTCATCACCCACTGCCGTGCATGGAGCGCGCGCGAGGTCCCCCCTCTGGCCGCCGCGGAGAAGGAACGTGGCGGGGCTCCACCATCAGCTTGCCTAGGCGATCTACCGAATCTCTACCGACTACTACGAGTCAACTCTGATTACCTAGAGGAATATGACTGTGCTCGCGTGCTTTTACCTTGGTTTCGGGCGGCGCGCGGACGCGAACTTGGGCATAAACGTTGAGCGCGACCCGGGGAAACACCGACCGGGTGCGAATTAGGGATGCCGGGAGTGCTTGTAGAAGATCTTCACCACCACCCCTTTGTCGTCCGGGTCGATGACGGGACGGTCGATCGCGGTGCGGAAGGTTCCGGGGGTGTCGCAGCGCACCCGCCGCCCGAAGATGATCTCCACGTTCTCCGGCCGGCCCAGGTCCAGGTTGCCGGCGATCAGCGCCTCGAAGAACGACCGGACCCGGCACTGCTCGTCGAATACGATGGTGCGGGAGGTCTCGACCTGCCGCATGGACAGCTCCCACCAGTACCCGGCGTCGTGGTCGCTCCTGCCGAAGGGCATGGGGAGTCGGTGCAGCCACCGCCGGGCGAACACCTCGATGGGGCCAGGCTGCAGCCGGTCGCAGATGGCCTGCAGCCCTGCCGGGTCATCGCACGACGCGAACCCGTTCGACAGCTCGGTGAACCCGATGCCGGCCTTGAGCGCCTGCCGCTTGGCACACTCGTGCCCGTTCACCCAGATCTTGGCCGGGTAGGGGAAGTAGGCGCAGACCTTGATGAACGCCGCCCAGAAGTCCTCATCCCAGAGGTAGTAGCAGGTCACCCGCCCGTCAGCTTTCGCGAACGTGTACTGCGGCGCGGCGGTCTTAGTGTCGCGCTGGTAGGCGGACCAGACCCGCTGGAACTCCTGCGCACCCCGATCGCGGCGACACCGGACCGCCCGGTGGCTGCCTGCCGAGCCAGGTACGGGGCCATCACATCGATCTTGCGGTCGCCCTTGCCGAGATTCGCCCACGCGATGCCATTGCTGGACGCGAACGACTCCACCGCGCGGCGGAACCTGGTCCCGATTTCTCCGTCAGCGCCGACGACGGGATCGGCATGCCCAGGTGCTGGGTCATGAACGCGACCACCTGCCCGCTGGACTGCAGGACCGGGACGTAAGCGTTCAGGTAGATCCGGTCCAGGCGCTCGATATCCAGCACCGCATGCGCGTCCAGCGACTCCTCGGCCGTCACGATATACGCCACTATGACCACCTGCCGTCACTGATCTTATGGTGGCCATGATGACCCCGCCCGCAGCGAAACACCCGCGGAACCACAGATCTCGCTGGTCAGAGGCGGAGCCTCACTGGTACTCCAGCCGCCATTGGTTAGCTGACCAGGGCGATCTCGGCCTCGCGGATGAGTCGTGCGCGCTTGTGGTAGCAGCGGGAGCGGGCCTGGTGACGGCGTCGCCAGGTGAGCCAGCGGGCGGCGTGTCCGGGCGGCCTGGTCGTGGTGAGTAGGGCGGTGAGCAGGCGCTTGATCTCGGGGACTGTCAGCGCGATCATGCCTGGATCCGGTGGCGGCAGCTGATCGGGGCGGACGGGGCCGGGAGGCTGGCGCGGTCGCGGACCAGGGCGGCGGTGACGGCGCAGATCGCGAGGGCGGCCATGACCAGCGCCGTGTGCCGGGCGATCGCGGTATACAGCCTGACCTGCGACTGGTCCAGACCGAAGCTGTCCTTTCCGAGCTCGAGCATTCCTCGACGGGCCAGCGCAGCCCGGCAGCGCGGATCAGCCGGGTCTTGGCGCACAGCTGCCCGCTGGGCACGAAGCAGTAGTTAAAGGCTAGCTCACCGGTCCTTAGCTTAGGTTTTAACCTTCGGTGTCTCGCGTAACGTGTCCTGTTTGTCTTTGCTGCAGGTTTTTCTGGGGACCGGGTAGCGGGGTGCCGGGCCTGTACCGGAGCCTTTGGACCGTCCAGGGCCTGCCTTGCCGGGTTTAGCGACATGGGCGGGGGTCCCGATCAAGCGCCGGATGTTGGGAAACCCGCGGCGGACCCGGCCAGGGGTCAGCGGGCGGGCGGCAGCGGGCCGGGTCTCCCAGGGTCTGCGCAGGTCGGAGGCGTACGGGCGAGCAGCAGCTGGGCGTAGGCGGCCATGACCAGGCGGATCCATCGGTCGGCTTGCTCGGGTGCGCGGACCTTGGGCGCCGTTAAGCCGAGGTGTCCCTTGGTGAAGCGGAAGGCGTGTTCTTCGCCGGAGCGGGCCAGGTAGGCACGCCACAGCTCGTCCAGGGACAGCGGCGCCGGCCCGGCGTGCCACAGCCACATCGTCTTGTGCGGCGGACGGCCGTCGGGCAGGTGCTCGACCAGGACGCGCAGCAGGGTCCCGCGCACGATGGGCAGCTCGCCGTCCCAGCTGTCTTTGAACCAGCCTCGGTCGCCGTGGATGACCGGGTGGACCGGGCGCCAGGCATCGACGCGGACGGTGCCGTACTACGGAGTACCGGGCAGTATCAGGGACTCATCCGGTTCGGGGTTCGCCGCGGCGGGGTCGTTGTGGCAGGTGACGAGGATGCCGTGCCGGGGCGGGCGGCCGTTGCGGCCGGGCCAGGTGACCGGTTCGCCGTACATGACACTGCCGGCCGGCAGCCGGACCATCAGGTGCACCGGCTGCCCGGTCAGCGCGGCGGCGCTGTACCCGGAATCGAAGACGACCAGCGGCGCGCCGTCCCCGCTGTCAGGGCCGGCTGCCCCCTAGGCGGCGCAGCAGGTTCTTCACCTGCCGGATCGTCGCGACGGTGCGGGTGGCCGCAGTAGTCCGCTCGACGTCGATCAGGGCAGCCCACGCGGTCCGCAGGTGCCCTTGCGGATCACCGTGACCAGCTGGCTGCCCGGGTCCACGCTCCCGCCGGTGGCGCCGAGCAGCTCCGAAGCCCGCGCGCCCGTGGACACCCAGAACGCGACCAGGGCCCGGTCCCGGTTCGACGGCAGCGACGCGAACAGCTCGTCGAACATCCGGTCCGGGATGCCCCGCGGGATGCGCTTCGGCTGCCGGGGCCGGAACAGCCCGGCCCGCTCCTGCCGGAACGGCTCCAGCGGGTCATGGTGCGCATTCGCCCGGCGTCCCTTCCTGGCCAGCGGGAACGGGTTGGCCAGCGGCCCGGTCCCGGCCTCCAGGTGATAGTCGTAAAACGACCGGCATACCGTCTCGCAGTGCGCAACCGTCGCGGCCGCGTATCCCGGGCCCGGCGACGTCTTCCCGGTCACCGCGTTCACCGTCCCCGGCGTCGGCCCGGAACCGGGTCCCGCCGGACGCCCCGTCCGCCAGTGATCCCGCTCCGGCTTGCCCGCCAGCTGCAGCCACCGGCAGAAGTCCCGGGCCTCCGCCCTCGTGGCCTGGTCCCACTCGAACCCGGCCGCCCACGTGAACCGGAACCACCGCAGCAGGTCCAGCGAGTATGACCGCTGCGTCGCCTCCGACCGGCCCGCAGCCTGCAGGGTCCGCAAGAACTCGGTCACGGGGACGAGCGGCTGCCCGCCGCCGTTGACTAGCCGGTACGGCTCGAACGGATCCCCGGTCTCCGACAGCGACCCGGCCAGCCGCACCCGCAGCCGGGCCCGGTCATCTTGCGCATCATCCTCACCTATCACCATGAAGAGCGAATCTAGGAACAACACCACCGATCCGACGGCGAACAGCCCGCCAGCCTCGGCTAGTTCAGTTAACAGGTATGTGCCTGCATGCTCCTTCTATGATCCCGGTGGCAATCGGCCAGCCGCTGGCCAGTGCGGCGGGGTAGTCCAGGTAGGGGGCCTTGGCGTCGAGGTAGCTGGCGCAGGCGTCAGCGCCTTTGCGTTCCTGCTAGTTGTAGCCGTAGGTGGTGGCGCGGCGCCGGATCCCCGCGGCGACCTGCGCGGCTTTGCCGTCCAGGACCGCGGTGGCCCGCCCGGCGACCCAGTCCGCCGCGTCCGGGTCACCGGGCTCGAAGAACGTCCAGGCCGCTTTCCAGACGTACTCGATGACGTGGATGAAGTCGATGAGGACCGGGACGGTGACGCCGCGGGCCCCGGCTTCGGCGGTGACCGCGTCGATCTGGGTGCTGTTCCCGTCGAGCAGGGAGATCCAGGTGCGCTCGTGTCCGGGATCGCGGCGGTCCGCCTCCTCGAACGCGGCCGCGATGACAGCCGGGATGTCGTCGGTGACCGAGGCTGTCAGCCATTTCCCCTGCGTGACCGGCGGGTCCGCGCGGACAGCGCCGGGCGGGGCAATGATGTCCGCAGGAGTGCGGGGGCGGGGAAGATGTCGGTGACGGCGGCGATCTCGGCCATCCGCTTGCGGCCGTTCTTCTCCCCGGGCGACAGCCAGGCCGTCACCTTCCGCTTCGCGTCCGCGGCGGCCCTCGCCGTCGCCGGCCGCGGTCGCGCATCACGATGCCTTTCCCGTCAGCCTGCAGCATCAGCACCTGCTCCGCCGGCGCCGGCTCCGGCGCGCGCCAGGCGCAGAAGGCGTCCACGTCGGCGGCGGACCGCATCACAAGCTCCTCTACCTGCCGTTTCCCGATCGCCGTCCCGGTCGCGCGGGTGAGGGCGGCCATCGCGTCCTGGTAGGTGCCCCGCGGCGCCTCGATCGCCGCGAGCCGCCGCAGCCCATGCGAGTACTTCTCCTCCGGCAGGTTCAGCTCCTCGTCCACGACGTGCACGTTCGGCAGCCCGGGCGCCCGGTAGGCGATCCGGTTCACCGTGACCGCACCGAATACCGTGGCCAGCGGCCTGCCGTGACCGTTCTCCCCCCGTGTCCGCGCCTTCCCTTCCGGGCCGGTCACGTCCCGGCGGGCGCTGCTCGCGCACCGCCCGCAGGTCCAGCTGCCCCTGGAACATCAGCCGCACTAGCTCCCGGCCTCGCCCGCCGAGCTGGTCCTCCAGCTCCCCGTGCTCCAGCGCCCCTGCCTCCGCCCCGGCCAGCCACCCCAGCGTCTCCTCGAACTGCTCCCTGACCAGCGCGAACGCTTCCTCGGCCTGCGCGGCGTACTCTGGCATCGGGCTCCTTTTTGTGGTTCTGGTCGTGAGATAACCAGGAACGTAGCAAGAAGGAGCCCTTCACATACCCAGCGACACACCCGAACCGGGCATCAAGCATTAAACAGATAGTTAGCGGTCAAACCGCGCTCACTCTGCCGGAGCCACACCCATGAACGATAAGAGCAGTATCGCTATCCCCGTATAGGCGCACGTCGCGTGCCGTGATCCGGTTGATGTGAGACGGGAGTGAATTCCATAGGCGAGCGCACACCGCCTGAAGCAGCGACGGCTGGACCAGGTCTCTGGCTCCGTCATGCCCGGGTAGGTGAGCGTCCGGTTCTTGGGGTGCGAGCAGGTCCGCAACAAGCTTCGTCGCGGCTTCGTCGGTGAACGAACGTGTAGTGCCTCAAGTGGCCCGGTTACTGCTTCGATCGCAGCCGCCGCGGTCAACGCCGACACCTGGTACCTAGCAGCGCCAGGCAGCATCTGCGCGATCGCCTCAACGCCGTCATTACGGGCAATGAGCAACAGGTGCAGGCGAGATTCCCCCGGGCCACCCGGCGCGGTAACCGCCTTCCACTGTGTACAGAAGGCCTGCCCCTGCGCTTAACCCCCAGACCGACCCGGCACCGCGCCGGTCCAGGATGGACCGAGTTTCTGCGATCACAGGCACAGGGGATCCTGGCCTTGGGCTTCTTCACCGCCGACCTCCTCAACGGCGCGCCTTGAGGACCCCAGCGGATCGTGGATGCGCTGACCCGGTGGCCGAGCTCGAGCAGCTCGCCTTGGATCCTCTTATATCCCCAGCCGTTATCCCCAGCCGTTGTTCTCGGTGGCGAGCCGCGATCGGCGCGGTGATCTCGGCGCTGACCGGAGGCCGTCCTACGCGGTGGGGGTAGGTCCAGTGGCGGGCGACCAGGCGGCGCTGCCATCGCAGGACGATGCCGGGCGGGACCGGCCGGTGCGCTCGCAGTTGTGCACCCAGGAGCCGGATCAGCGCGGTAAGGATGGCGCGGTCGGCCCGGACGCCGCCACGCTCAAAAGCCGGCCAAGCTAGGACCAAGAGCTAGCATGCACCTGACCCGCACCATCTGTGCTTGGCGTCAGTCGGGCTTGTTGAGGCGGGTGGCTAGGATACGGCAGGCCAGGACGAAATAGACGGCGGTGAGGAAGCAGAGCCCGCCGATGTCTATGCCCCACTGCAGCACTGTGTGATGCCATAGCGCGTCGGCGGTCGCCGTGGGCGAGATGCCGCGGAGATTGACCGACGCGGCCGCGGCCGACAATCCCCAGCGCGAGGGCAACAGCATCGAGATCGCGTTCAACGTCGGGTTCGTTGACAGGTTGGACGCAACGCCGTTTAGCGCGATCTGCGCGATGGACACGCCGGTTACCACCGCGATCGCTTGCTCAAGCTTGCGCATGACCGCGGAGATCAGCAGCCCGAGGGTCATCGCGGCGACACTCATCGCCGCCAGGTCGACGAAAAGCTCGCTGACGTGGCCGAGCAGGAGCGAATAGGACGGACCTGGCCGGAACATGACGTAGATCCAGGTGATCAGGAGCGCCTGCACGACGGCGATCACGCCGAAGACCAGCCATTTGGCCGTCATGACCGGAAGCGTGAACGTGCCGGTGCGGTGCTCCCGGCGAATGGTCAGATAGTCGTTGACGATGTCGCTGTACGTCAGCGCCTGGCCGGTAAGCATAGACAAGGTGATGAGCAGGCTGAGCGCGGTGGCCGCACTGGTCGAGCCCTGGATCGCGGGAACAGCCTGGGCAGCGTGGACCGCAGCGTGGGCAACATGGGACGTGTGGGGTGCATGACTGGCGTGGGCTGCATGAGTGATGCGGGCGCTATGGGTGACGTGGGCGGCATGTGCGGTATGGGCTCCGGCAGTGCTGACCCGGCCTAGGCCGTCCGAACCGCTGACCAGGCCGGCTAGGCACGCGCCGACGGCCGCGATCAGCAACGGTGCGACGACGGTGACAAAGCCGATGGCCGGACGGAACCAGTGGTCGGTGTCCGAGCGCGGTGACCCTCGCCCTCGGGTGCGGATCAGCGCGACCTGACGGCGGAACAGGACAAAGAACTGCCGCAGGCCGGTCAGCGCGGGGCTGCGCGGGGTAAAGGTGCTGTCCGCCTCGGGCAGTTCCCTGGCTACGCGTTCGGCTTCGGCTCGCGCCTCAATCACCGCCGGGCCCCGCTGGTACGCATCGACCAGCGAGTCGGGCTCCTTGGTCAGCTTCTTCATCAGCTCTGCGTAGTTTTTCGCACCGAGCTGCTTGAGGAGCCGTCGAGAGGAGCCAAAGTAGACGGGACGCCCGCCATGGGCCACGACGAGTACCCGATGGGCCTGCCGCAGGTGCTCGGTGGAGTGGGTGATGACCATGACCGTGTTGCCCTGCTCGGCGTACTTCCGCAACTGCATCAAGACCTCTAGGTCCATACCGGCGTCCAGACCCGAGGTGGGCTCATCGAGCATCAGCAAGCTGGGCTTGCTTAGTAGTTCTACCGAGATCGATACCCGCTTGCGCTGCCCGCCAGACAGCGTTCCGATGAGCTGGTCGATCTGCTCGTTGATGCCGAGCAGATCACATACCTCCTCAACCCTCGTGTCCCTGGCGCTTTTGCTGCCCTTACCCCGCAGCTCATAGGCGTACCTGAGCAACTGCCGGACGGTGAACGTCTTGAACAGGGTCTCGTCTTGCGGGACGAAGCCAAGCTGCTCGCGGATCTGCGCGCCGTGGGTCCGCAGCGGCAGCTTGCCAAGGTAGAGGTCGCCCTCCTCCGGCTGGAGTTCGCCGACCAAGGCGGAGAACAGCGACGTCTTGCCCGCGCCGGACGGGCCGAGGATGGCCAGCATGTGGTTCTGCTGCTGGACGAACGACATCCCGGCTAGCCGGACCTTCTGTTTAGTCTTCGCGCCGAGGTCATAAACCACCAGGGCCGCCGGGAGGAGCGGATACACCTCGAGTGCGGAACCATCCGCGCTGACCTGGTAGCGATTGCCGAAGAAATCGAAGTAGTCTTCCGGCCTAAGCCATGCATCCTTGACCTCGACGCCGTCGATGTAGGGGCCGTTTCCGGGCCCGAAATAACGCAGCCTGATCTTGTCGCCGTCGCGAGTCAGGATGAAATGGCGTGGCGCGGCCTCGGCTACGAAGTAAAACGGCTCCGGCGATGACTCCGGTTCCGAGCCGAATACGAGCTGGGCCTCGAGCGGGATCTCATCAGCGGTCTGCTCCTCGACGTGCTCAGTATCGTCATCGGTTGCGCCAATGGGGCTGCGGAACTTTGGCTCCGCGGGCTCCAGCGGTGGCGGGAATCCCCACAGCGGCAGCTCAGGCTGCGTGATGCCCATCGCGTCGTTGAGCCAGACCCCATGCCGATGGGCGTGAATGAGGCTACGACGGTAAGCGGCGAGCCGACGGTGGGCATGGACGTGGATGCGGAGCAGTCGCGTCCTGGCAATCTGCGAGTGCTGCCTGATCTCGTTGGCCGTTGCCGCGGACTCGGCTTCGATGTCGGCCAGGTTCTGACGAGTCCGGCTGACTGCGGCCCTGGCCGCGGCCACCTGGCGCTGCTGTTCGCGTAGCCGACGCTGGACAACGACTTTGTCGGGTCTAGCCTCCTCGCCGAGCCGCCTGCGCAGGCGTTCGGCCTCGGTCAGCGGCTGAGCCACTTCCATTACCGTGGCTTCGGCTCGGTCGACCGCCTCCTGGGCCCAGTTGCGCCTGACCAGGATGGCCGCCGCTTGGTCCTCGGCATCGGCCTTGGACCGTTCCAGCCGTTCCTTCTCCCTGGTGAACCCGCCTTGTGCCGCCCGGATCAGCGCTTCCCGGTGTGCCGTGGTGACGATCTTCCGTGGCACACCCAGCTTGGGAGTGGGCTCGCTGCCGGGCCTAGGCCGGGCCGGAATCCCGGCCCGGCCGTCCCGCCAGCCGTGGTACCAGTCAGTGAACCGCGCAATCGGGCCGTAGTACACCGGACGAGAGCGGATCTTCTGCGGCCTCCCCGTGTTCTCCGGACGTGGCTGCGTCCGCTGCGCGCCCGCAGCGGGCGCCTCGCCGGTAGCGGTCACGTTTCGGGACAGCTCAGCTGCGCAATGACCTCGCGGTTCTCTTCAGCTGGCCCGGGCAGCAACACGCCGCCAGGACCAATGTCCGATACGTGGCCCGGCCAGTCGGTGCCCACGCCCTCGGTGCTGATACGGCTGGCCGAGATGCCAAGGCTCACCAGTACCTGTTTCACCGCCTCGGCGCGTTCGTCCGACAAATTGATCCGGTAAGGGACGCTTCCGTAGGTGGCCGTCGTGCCGATCAGTTTCACTCGCTGTTCGCCGTTAGCCAGCTTGTCAGCCAGTAGCTGAAGCGTGGCCCGGGCGCCAGACGGATCGATGAACGTCGCTGTGTTCTCGATGAAGTTCACGTGGTTGCTGGCGTTGAGCACAGTGTCACCGCACGTATTGATCGACGGGGGTGTCGGGACCGCGACCACGCTAACCGCAGGCACGTTGCTGACCGAGGCGCTACCCGGAGGCTGCGAGTCGACCGAGACGCATGATGCACCGCCTGCCTCGGCGATCTGCCGCCAGATGTTCACCACGTTCTGCTGCTGTTCCAAGTCGAGGGCAGGTTGGGGCGAGGCCGTAAAACCGAACCCCATCAGCAGCACGTGCCGCCCCTTGAGGTCGGGTAGCAGTTGGTCACCGCGCAGGAAGTTCACCACGTCCGCCGGATCTGCCTGGAGCAGATCGTCCTTCTGGAACTCCAGCGGGGCAACGGTCTGCAGGCCGGAGTCAACCAGGACGACGTCGCCGCCCGGCTTGGTCGCCTGCGCGGCCAGCGTCAGCGCGGTCAGCACATCCGCCTGCGGCGCCCGGGCAGGAAGCTGCTTGGCGATGACGTTTCCCAGCCCCTGCAGGAACGTATCGAGATCCTGCTGGCGGCTGCCCGAGTTCCCGGCGTCAGTGCTGAAACTCTGGCCGAAGACCTCATGCGGCTGGCCGTCAATCCGGATCACCGTTATCGGCGCCTGCGCACTAGCGGCCGACGAGATCAATGGCGATAGCTCGCTCAGCGCGGCATTGGGGCTGGGGGTGTTGGCGCGGGCGCCGACGGCGAGCGCCAGCGGGGCACCGGGCTGCACACAGCCGAAGGATGCCGTCGCCGCCGTAGAAGTACCTGAGCTGCTGCAACCCATGAGACAAAGCCCGAGCACAACCGCTGAAGCGCCCACGCTGGTCGTAGCGCGCCAGGTTATTGATTGCATGTCTTCCCCCCACCAGTCAGTTGTTCTCATTGAGATTCGGCGGCGGATAAGGTCGCCAATCCTCGGTGAAAATGGCGTCGGTAACCGCTGGATCCTTCAGCCGTTGGGCCACCAGCACGCGAGCCACCTGCTTGAGCTCCTCGGCGAGCGCGAGCCGTGCGTGCACTTCGTGCTCGAGCGTCTGCGCGGCCGCTTCGAGCTCGGCCTGGTAAGCGTTCGTGCGCGCGCGCGACGCCGCGGCCTGAAAGGTGGTCGCCGCCAGTTGCTCGCTGGCCTTGCGGTAAGCCCGGGTCGCGGTGGCGTAGTTGTCCCGCAGCGGATTATGCGAAAGGTAAGCCCCTACTCCGGCTACCAGCCCGGTCGCCACGTAGAGAGCGAGAAAGAGGATCGCCGTCTCGAACCGCTGGGTCGGGCTTTCCGCCGAGGATGCCTGCGCTCCGCCCAGCGTGAATGTGATCGAGGTCGAAGCGGCCAGAACGCGCAGTCGGACCTCCATCGCCACCAGCCCTAGGCCCAGCCAGATCAGCGCGCAGATGTATGGCAAGACCCTGCTTCCCCAGCCAGCTTCGGCCTTGCGATCACGGAACAGAATGCCGGTGGCATGCGCCACATACAGCACCGTGGCCGTGAATCCGAGCACCACGAGCAGGACGATGTAGCCCTGCTGCTGCCGCATGACAAGCTCGACGATCTGGAAGAACGCGCCGACGTCCGCTAGTGCTGCGAGGCAGAGCGCGACGACGTGTACGTAGGTCGACCGCGGGCGGCCAGCCAGCATCGAGGGATCACTGTAGCTACGGTCACCCCAGTTCGCGAACCGGCGACGGTCTCGTGGGCCGAGGAGAATACGCAGGTCAGCAGGTTGCACATCGGCGGCTTGGCCGGCATGTATGTTCTCTGAGCCCGGTTCGCTCGGCTGGGTGTCGTCAGGCGGAGGGGACATGATCACCGCCCTCTGGGTAGCTGGCGTACCTGCGGGCTCCGTACAGGCGGCGGAACCCGGCGAACCTGAACCACCGCCGGCGGCGTCCGGAAGGGTCCCGGTGATCTTTCGGATCGTGTCCCACCATGCGTAGCAGCGCACTCTCCAGGCCGAGGACCTGATGCGAAAGGATGCTGCGGTCATGCATCACGACCACGTCGGTCTGACTGGTCGTGGCCTCGGCGAGCTCCATCATCGGTGTGAGCGTCGCAACATAGCGCGCATGCTGTGCGCGGACGTCGGCGACCCACTGGTCGGCCATCGCGTTGATCAGGTTGTCAAGCGGATGCCCGGTCGCTTCGTCCACTCCCTCTGGGGCAAGTCCCTCGATCAGGCTGTTGAGCTTCTCGCGCGCTCCCGCTTCGTTGATCGGGTCGGGCTGGAAGCGCGGCACCGTGGGGATGTAGAGATGCGCCTTCGGATATTTGTTGCCGCCGAGGGCTTTCAGCCGACGACCGCGACGCTGATGTCGCCATGCCATCGGTGCCTCCTTTGACTGGTTCGCTCAATCGGATTTCATTGGTTTCTAGCCGTCTGGCAGATCAGATCTCCGGCTCACCGCTGTCGTCGGGCGGGTCCTGAGCCCAGGCGGGTAGTTCCGGACCTACCGGGCGCAGGCGCGCGTTGAGGTAAGCGCCGTGCGGGTGCACGCGCACGAGGTGCTGCCAGTACGTTGCGGCTCGGCGCCAGGCGTATTCGTAAATCCAGTGCGCCCGGGTGCGGGCTATAGCTGCCCGTCGCTCAAGCGCGTTCTGGCACTCCAATTCCTGCTGCTGTGCATGAGCGAGGCGGTGCAGGGCCATCGCGTGCTCCTGCTCCGCCTGTGCATGGCGCCTGGTGAACTCGGCCCGCCTGCGGTCACGGATCAGCCGGTCTGGCCGCTTGCCCGGATCGGCCTCTGCGATCCGGCGCTCCTTAAGATCCTCATCAGTCGGCTTGACAGCCGCGTCCGTCAAGGCATTCCTCGTTGTCAGTTCCTCCTCGCTGAGTCGCTGGATATCGGCACGGATCTCACCGACCCGGTGGCGAACCGGCGTGCTATCGGCGAGCCAGGAGATTCGCTCCTGGCTCATCAGGTCCCTCGCCAGCGCCCGGAGCTTCAGCAACTGCGGTGTGCCGACAGGCTCATCCCTCGGCTCCTCAGCGGCGTGACGTGGCCGAGGAGCGTCAGCGAACGTGTTCACGCCCGGCGAGACCTCAGCCGCGTTCTTCGGGGCTTCCTCGGACATTTCCGGCGGGGGGGTCACCTGCGGAATGGGCTTATGCCCATCCCGCCGGCCGTGGTAGATGTCCGCGAACCTGGTAATCACGCGGTACCGGTACGGTTTCCCCGGCGGTGCCCCCCAGTCCGTATAGCGGCCACTAGGCCGCAGGGCCGTAGTCCGTCCTCCTCGGAAAACACCGACTCTCTTGTGGATCGTCAACACGTCCTCAGCTCATTCCCACGCGACGTCGTGCCTAGCCTCTGAATAAGGTCACGATGCGCTCGCCCGAACGCCACTACTTCCGCGTAGAGGAGTTCGGCGAGTTCGCGGCGGTGCCGAGAGTACGAGGCGACCGAGGCGGAGGTCCATCGGGCCGCCGCCATCTGCTGGGTGAGCACGAGCACGGCAAGGGGCCGGACCTGCGCCAGCATGTCCTGGTGGAACTTAAGGCCGGGGTAACCCGCGGGCAGCAGCGGTAGCCAGACGTCGGACAGATAGGCCAGCGCCCGCCGGTACTCGCCTTGGGTCAGGCTGGCCGCGCTGGCCCGCACCAAGTCCTCCGCGGTCGTCACTCGGATCAGCAGGGCACTCAGGTCGACCCCGTCGATGGCCTGATCAGCGCGCCGCGTGATCGCCGTCGCCTCTGCGAGCAAAGCACGCACTAGACGTACGTGAATTTCGGTGGTTTCCTGCACGTCACGCGCGACCCGCTCGATCTCGGTCCTGCCGATGACATCGAGCCTGGGTTCCTCGCCAAGCCCGGCGAGAAACCTGGTGCGCTCGCGTGCGAGCGCTGCGTTGCCGACAATTGCGGAACGCAGAGCGACTGCGTCAGCCATGGACATGACCTGGCGGATCTCTGAATACCAGTCGCGCATGTCCCACGCCGCGCGGCGCGCCTTGACGATCCCGGTGAGCTTACTGCCAGGCATGGTCATGGCGGCGAGCAGGCAAGTCGCCGTGACATGCTCCCCGACTGTCTCTTGCTCGCCCCTGGCGCATGATGGCTGGTCCTGGTCCTGGTCCAGGGCCCGGGCTCGGGCGGTGAGTTCCGCGAGCGCCTGCTCGGATCGCTCCAGGTTCCGCAGCGCTATGAAAACGAATGTGAACAGCGGAAGGTACGACTGGACGTGCGTAAGCCAGATGCTGTCGGGTTCGAAATCGAAGATGTCAGTGAATTGCAGATCCGGACGCGCCGTGGCGTGCGAGACGGAAGTTCCGCTGCAATCCCGCGAAGTCTTGTCCGGGCAGATGCGCAACGGTATTCCCGCGAGGAAAACATCGATGACTTCCTTGGCTGACCCCCAAGGTTGGCTGTCTGCGCTAGGCCGGTAGTCGGCCAGCTCGGGTGTGCTTAGCGTGAAGGCTTGGATAGCAGATTCGCTGATCTCGACCTCATAGTGACCGAGGATCTCTCTGAGCAATGCCGGACTGGTCTCTGAGGCGAGATCCTGGGCCTCGACGAGCTGTGCCCGCGCCAGTGAGTTACTCGACATATCGAAGTACGTTGTCGTGAACGCGGACGTTAGTTCATGCGGAGGTGTCCGCGCAGGAACGCTGGCAAGGGTCGCGGTGATGCCTGCGATCAGGGGAGAGTCCTGCCAAAGGCTTGTGACTAGGAGGTTTAGCGAGGCAAGCGATTCGTCGGCCTGTGCACCCGGGCGCAACGTGCGCGGTTCGGGCAGCAGGCTGTGGACACGATCCACGAGCGTTCGGACAGTATCGTCTTGGGCTACCAAGGTCTGGATGACCTGACGGAAAAGCTCTCGTTGTGGCGTTAATGTATGTAGCGAGCTAGCCATAGCGACCACTGCGTCAAGCATTGTCCGCTCGTGCCGCAGACGGCTACGTCGACATGCGAAATTTGTGTACGTAAAAGCAGCGAATGCACAAACTATGCCACCAGCTGCTGCGACAGCAAAGAACACACCCACCCCCCACGCTGACTCCAGCCGGAGGGTCAGTCTACGGGCACCACCCGGGAATATGCGCCCAAATAGTTGCAATCTTTACAATACCTATATCAGAGCGCACGCCCGGATCTTCTGCACCCAGCGGGATGTATGCAGGCAAATGACCTGTTTCCAGAGACGACAGGACCAGAATTCGATAGCTTTGTCCGAATTGTCTTAAATGCTGGAGTCTGCGGGTGCGCTAATTGAGTCGACCCGAGCGCAGGGACGTTGGCCCCCGACTCAGTGCTGCTTCCGCTTTCCGGCCGGACGAACGGCGTGGAGTGGCTGGGACAGCAGAGGCTCCTGGTAATCGCAGGCTCAAGCCGACACTCACTCCTCCCGATCGTGAGACGGCCCGCCGCTGGGTCGTCGTCGTGCGGACCCTGGCCTGGATCACCCGCCACCGCCGCACCGTCCGCGACTACGAACGCCTCCCCGCCCGCCACGAGACCTACATCTACTGGGCCATGATCATCATCATGACCCGCCGCTGCGACGAATCGACTCGCTCGGCACGCCAGCATCTGGTACTGGGAGGGCAGGGGTGGTGCGCTGAACTGCACGCACGCGGCTTTCATCACAAATGGCCGCCGGCCGGATACTTCGGGCCGTATCCTACGGGATGTCAGCGGCCAGTCTTTGGGTTCGTAGGCCGCAATCCACTTACTCACAATGGATGGACGGGCGTAGGAGTCCGAGCATTCGATGATCACTTTCGCGGAGCATCAGGTCCGGGCAGGCAAGGATGGCGCACCCAGGGATTTCGAGCAAATGCTCGGTCTTCTCGTCCGTGCAACATCGTGCAAGGATGCGAGCCTGGTTTTCGCCAATCCCGGTGACTGGGGCATTGACGTCCTTGCAGGCAGCCTGAACGAACGCGTCACCGTCTGGCAGGCGAAGTACTTCGCGCAGGGTATAGGCCGTTCCCAGCGCACGCAGGTCGAGTCGTCCTTTGCCACTGTCGTCGCTAAGGCTAAGGAACACGGCTTCACGCTTGAGCGGTGGGTGCTGTGTGCCCCGGCGAGCATGGACACGCGCACCAGGCAGTGGTGGGAAGGGTGGAAGGAGACGAAGGAGCGCGCCACTGGCGTGGCCATCGACCTCTGGGACGAAAACGTGCTGCGTGAGTTGCTCCTCACGCGGGAGGCCGCGGCGGTGTACGAGGAGTACTACGGCACGCGGCCAACTCTGGCTCCGCGGGGGCCCGGCGATGCCGGCGCCGCCGAAGGCCCTGCCGCCGTCGGCCAGGTCACCGCGACCGCTACCGCCGGTGGCGACGCCTATGCCGCGGGTGGAGATCTCCACGTTGCGGGTCGTGACATCAACGTCCATGAGGGAGTGGGGACGAAACGGCTGCTGCTCGCCGTGTCAGGCGTCGTCGGAGTGATCGTCCTCGTCACGGCCGGTACCTTGCTGTTCTTCGCGCACGACGCGAGGGGCGCAGACAGCACCAAGACACCGCCCTTGTCGGTGTACGCGCATTCCGCTGTCCGCCCGCCTCAGGCCTGGGCGGCTCAGGTCAACGCCGTGTGCCGCCAGAAGAACCCGAGACTGGTCGCGGACCTCAACCGGATCGAGAGCTTCCCGCAGAGCGACTACGGATCCCTCTTCAGCCCGATGAACCCCGCCATTCCGCGGGCATACAACCAGCTTTACTCTGACTACTCGAATACCGATGCGCTCCTCCAGAATGTACCGGAACCGTCAGTCCAGAACGCGGCAGTCAACGATTGGCTCACCGCCTGGGCTAACCGCAATGCGACGCTCTACAAGGCGGCCAACGACATGAACGGCGTTAACAGTGACCCGTTTGACCGGGTTACGTCCCTCATCGAGGTTAACAAGTTTGTCTCCGAGACCGAATCCATGCACCCCCTCGCCATCCAGGTCGGCGTTCCCGAATGCGTCTGATGCCCTTGCCTGGGGGGCTAGCAGGGTCCCGGCAAGGTTATTTAGCGGTAAGTATTCGGAAGTCGTGTGGCGGGCGGGCGGGCTGTGGTGCGGGCGTTGGGCGGCGACACGCTGTGTGTGGTGCGTGATTTGCGGCTGCTGAGGGTGTTTGCTGTGCTGGGTGTCGGTTATGGCGGGCGCTGTCCCGGATCCGGGGGATGCTGAGGCGCCGCTGCGGGATGTGCTGGCTGCGGCGCTGGAGGCGAATGAGCGGCTGGCGCGGCTGGCGCAGGAGCTGCAGGCGGAGAACGCGCGGCTCCGGGCGGAGAACGCGGCGCAGGCGGCTGAGCTGGAGCGGGTGCGGGCTGACCTGGCCGTTTTGCAGCGGATGGTGTTCGGGCGGTCGTCGGAGCGGGCGCGGCCGGAGCAGCCGGCGGGGGACGGCGGCGACGCGGGGCCGGGTGGCAGCGGGAAGGGCAGACCGCGAGGGCCGGGGGCGCGGGGCGGGCGGCGGGATTACTCGCATCTGCCCAGGGTCGAGGTGATCTGGGATTTCGGGGACGGCGGGTACTGCTGCCCGGAATGCGGGACGCCGTTCACGGGGCTGGGCAGCGATCATGTGAGCGAGCAGCTGGACTGGCTGGTGATCGTGCGGGTGCGGGCGGACTGCCGGCGCCGGTACCGGCGGGCCTGCGATTGCCGGGTCCCGGCGACGGTGACGGCGCCGGGACCGCCGAAGGCGATCGGGAAGGGCCTTTTCTCTGACGCGTTCCTCGCGATGGTCTTCACGGAGCGGTTCGTGGCGGGGCGGAGCATGAACTCGCTGGTGGCGGGGCTGGCCCGGCAGGGCGCGGAGATCGCGCCGGGCACGCTGGCCGGGGCCTGCGCGCAGGCCGGGACGCTGCTCGTACCTCTGGAGGACGCGATCACGGCGCGGTCGCGGGGCTCATGGCACCTGCACGCCGACGAGACGACATGGCGGGTCTTCGCCCCGCGCGAGGGAGACGGCCCGGCGAGATGGTGGCTATGGGTCTTCCTCGGCCCGGACACCGCCTGCTTCGTCATGGACCCCACCAGATCCGGGGCGGTACTGGCCCGAGGTACTCCCCGAGAAACCGGCGACGAGATCGCGACGCGGAAGCGCCATCAATTTTGGACACGCGTCCCATGAGCGTTATCGGAAACTTCCCTTGGCAGGCCTTCGGGATCTCAATCTAATTGTTACTAAAGTTCTAATTCAGGCGCGGCGCGCCTAAAAGACAAC
>Ga0209530_1000502_pt1 | contig 27252 bp, 21 predicted proteins | sample BlaSpr_A8_Ref_O1_FD_187987 | JGI IMG/M metagenome (GOLD analysis project Ga0209530, IMG submission 187987) | Forest soil microbial communities from Thunder Bay, Ontario, Canada - Black Spruce, Ontario site 2_A8_Ref_O1 (SPAdes) (version 2) | ecosystem: Environmental > Terrestrial > Soil > Boreal...
AAGCCTCGGCTGGAATCTTGTCCAGAAACATCTGGGGACCCGCTTTGTGAAAAGGGCGCTTGGAAGAAAGCATTTCCTGCATGAGAGAAGGTTGAGACCCGGCAAACACGTAACCCACTTCCCTTTGTTGCTGAACTTGATTTCGAATTGCGTTCTCGATCGAGCCTCCGTCGAATTCCGAAATTTGTTGAAATTCATCCAGGCAGATAGCCATGCGAAAGCCCCCATTTTTCGTCAGCTCCCCAGGCAAGGCGAAAACATCAGGGGCGACCGGGGCGGGATCGAAACCAGTCCCTTTGCCAATTGAAACACTGACTTCACCCGTATTGAGGTTGTAGTTGATATCGGGTTTGACCTGCCTTCCGAAACGCGAAATCCAATCCTTGACGCGCTCCCACGGACCCGCCGCTCGCAGCACTTTCTCCGCATACTTCTCGAGAAACTGCGCATAGCTGGAATAGCTGCTCACGGTGAGATTAACAGTGTGTATGTGCCGCTTCTTCAATTTGAGCAGGGCAACGGCCACCAAGGAGCTCTTGCCAAAGCGTCGGGGTGAAAGGAGGAAGACCTTTTGCCCATCCGCTAAGTCGCGCACCAGTTGGCCCAACTCCTCCGTCCGATCGACAAATCGCGCGTCGTCGATGATTTCGCCAAATATAAAAGGATTTTCTGGAGTCATTACGCTAATCAGCGTAACGCTAATTGGCGTAATCTGCAACCTGGCTGGTGAAATTCTTTTCCAGCTTTACTTGAAACCCATTGTCGGTTTTTCGGACGTTTTTCTTTATTCCTAGCCACTCATTTCCATGATTTCTCTCGGCAATCCATCTTGATTGATGGAAATCCGGACAAGGCGCCCCTTTTGTGGACAAATCGCATCCGCTTCCCTAGGCTCGACATGATTGCTGATCTCACCGGCATTCGGGAAGCCGCACGTTGTCCTCCGTCACTCACGAGCGAAGGCCGCAGTGGATGCCGCCTGAACTCGTCTGGCTGATCCAAGAGATTCGCCCGCTTCTGCGCTGGCACCTGGCCAGCTTTCTGTGCATCACGGCCGGGAGCCTGCTCGCGCTGCTCTCGCCACTGCTTCTCAAATGGCTCATTGACGGCATCATTCCGCAAAGACGCATCGGACTGCTTCTGATCGCGGTGGCGCTGATTTTCTTCGGTCACCAGGGCAGAGTTGCCCTCACCAGTTTGGGCAGTTACCTGATGCTCAGTGCTTCCCAGAAAATGGGGCTCACCCTAAGAGTGAGGCTGCTCAATCATCTGGATACTCTTTCCGCGGACTACTACGAACAGACGCCCGTTGGCACGGTGATGTATCCGCTTAAGGAACCGATCGAGGAGATTTCCTATTTCGGATCCGATCTCCTGCCGGCGATTCTGCGGATGCTGCTCACGACCGCATTCACGTTGGCAGCCATGTCCGGGCTCAGCCCGGCGCTGACGCTGACCGTTGTTCCTCTGATTCCAGTTTTCCTGGTGACGCGGCAGTACTTCCGAAAAAAGCTTGCGACCGATGCTGATGCTGCCCAGAATGATTCTCTCGCGTGGAGTAATTTCCTCGAGGAACATCTCTCGTCTGTGATTTCCATTCAGCTTCTGGGCCAGGAGAAGCGACAGGAGAGAAGCGCCTTCCGGCTTCTGGCACGCTCGCTGCGGTCTCAGCAGCGCCTTTATCGGACCGCCAGCGGGTTCACGGTTTGGAGTTCTCTCGCCATTGTTCTGGCCATGTCCGCGGTCATCGGCTATGGCGGGAAGAGCGTGCTGGCGGGGACACTGAGCATTGGAAGCCTGGTCGCCTTCTATGGCTTCGTGACCCAACTTTTCGATCCACTGAGCGGCGCCTCCGAACTCTATGCCAGAGCACAGAAAACCTTTGCCAGCATCCGCCAAGTGCAAGCCGCATTTGCCTTGCGGCCAAGCGTGACAACCCCCGCGGGCGCAGTAATGTTTTCCAAGCAGGACACGGCAGAGATCGAGTTTGCCGATGTCGAGTTTGGATATCCCAGGAACAAAGAGCTCCTTCACGTCCCCTCGCTTCGGATACTACCGGGGGAACAGATCGCAATCGCGGGGGAGAACGGCGCCGGCAAGAGTACGCTTGTCAGGCTCATCGCCAGGCTCTACGACCCCATTTCGGGCGAAGTACGGCTCGGCGGAGAAGACATCCGGAATATTCATCTCAAGAGCCTCCGCCGGCACATTTGCTATCTGCCGCGCGACCCAGTCTTGTTCGAGGGCACGATCGCGTCCAATCTGCAGTTCGTCCGATCCGCAGCCTCTGAGCGGGAGATCGAAGACACAATTCGAATGGTGGGATTGTCCGACTTGGTGGGATCATTGCCTGACGGTCTTCGCCAGCGAATCGGACCCGACGGCTGCCAGCTCTCGGGTGGGGAGCGTCAACGCCTCGCCCTCGCGAGAGCTCTTCTGCGGGAACCGCGGGTGTTGATTCTGGACGAGGCCACCTCTTGCCTGGATCCTGGAGCAGAATCCTCTATTCTTCAAGAACTACGGCGCAGTCTCAGCTTAACGACCTTCATCGTTGTGTCGCACCGGTCGTCAACGTTCAAATCGTTCGGAAGAGTTCTGGTTCTTTCCGGCGGCCGAATTGTCGAGGACAGTGCCCCTGCTTCGCTTATCCTTGGATCGGTTGTTCACTTTAATAATAAGGTTGCAACCTCGGACGCGGGCCAACGATGTGGCGGCTCCTGGGATTATCAGGACACGGATTGACCAGGACATAGAGCGGGCGTATGTTTCCCTGCTGCCTGAAGGCGTTCGGATGTCTTTCCAGATCCGTCAGATAGCGTTCGGATTGCACCCGGCCTTCATTTGGCAGTTTAGTTCCGCTACGGAACTATATTGACATCAACAGCTTGATCCGGCACACTCCTCGGCCCCGTTCGGACTAATCGCCGCAGCAAAAATCTTTGCCCAGCGCGCCACTCACGCGTTTCCACCCAGTGCCTCTCGTCCTGTGGAATGGCGACAGGAACTGGACTCTTGCCCAAGAGCTCGGATGCCCGACGACAAACGCACAGGAGATCGAGGCGAAGTTCGCCGCGGCGGTCGAGGCGATCGCCGCGACCGCAAGGGACTAAGCGAGTTCCATCGGACGCAGAGGGGTGCCGCATGGTCCCGATCATGCTGCGCAACGTGAGCGACTCGAAAATTTCCACAGACTCGGTGCACTCCGACAGACAGTATTCCAATGTCCAATTAAGTCCAAGCGCCGCGCAATCTTATCGCTCGCGCATTCTCTTGTCTGCGGCTCGATACGAGCCAATGGGGAGGCAATAGCGAACAGACTCGCGTTCTCGCGTCACCGGTCATTCGGGAAGTCGCCCAATCCTGACAACAACATCCGCCCGACTAGGCTGCTTTTCTGGAAATTTCCATCTTTTTGTGGCTCCCCATTGAGGAGCGTGTCAAAGTGCGTGCAGACATTACCAGCCACCTTTCAGGCCAACGAAGTGGGTCCTCCGATGTACAGACTTTCAGAGAGCGTCCGCAGCGCGCACGGCCAAGATGGTTCCGTTGTCCTGGATATCCGGCAAGGCGAGATGTTCAACCTCAACTTCGTCGGCTCACGAATTCTTGAGCTTCTTAAGACCGGGGCAACCGAATCCGCGATCATCGACGAAATCAGCCAGAAATTCGAAGTGAGCCGGGACGTCGCGGAAGGCGACGTGCGCGAGTTCATCGCATCCCTGAAGCAACATCATCTGCTCGAAGAACCCGAAACAAACGGCAAGCACTGACTTGGAGTGAGACCGTGGAATCTCAAGACCAATCCGAGCGCGAGATTTGCCGCGTCATTGTCCTAGGGCGCGATGGAACCGAGGTCTTGCTCGGCATTGCCAAACCTGGTTTCGCCTTTCCTGCCGTCGAAATTCCACGCGGGGAGCGCTTGGCGGAAAATCTCACGGCTGCTCTGAAAAGAGATTGGGACTGTGACGCCGTCTGCCTGTTCACTCCGAACCCTTCATCGGAGGATGGAAACTCGAATGGCAAGCACTATGAAGTGATGGAGTGCTGGCGCGATGGAGCACACAAAGACAAAACCGTGTGGAAGCTGATCCCCTCTCTGACTGCGGATTCCTTCCAGGAGGCAACAGAGTTCCGGCTGTTCGAGCAGTCTCTTTGGGAATTGAATGGCTATCAGCACGATCCATCTTCGCCGTTTGCGAGGAGAGGATGGCTTGCCGAATTACGCCGCTGGACTGCCGAGGTAATCCGGCCGTCGGGACTCGAACTCACCGGTCCGTTATGTCAATACAATGCCGGCCCTTCTTTCAGCCTGATTCGCTTTGAGACTGACGGGCCCGCGGTTTGGTTCAAAGCCGTCGGTGAACCGAATGAGCGAGAGTTTCCCATCACACTGAATTTGTCCGAGCAATTTCCCAAGTATCTTCCCGAGATTTTCGGCTCGCGAGCCGACTGGAATGGCTGGCTGTCGCGTGACGTCGAGGGCTCCAACTTGGGCGACAAACACGATATCGCGCAGTGGGAAACAGCGGCAACTGAACTTGCGCGATTGCAGATTGAATCGGTCGCGAAGACGGAGTCGATCCTGGAGGCGGGCGCACATGACCTCAGAATTGAAACGCTCTCCGCGCTAATTCACCCATTTCTTACGTCTATCGCTCAACTGATGGAGCGGCAAACTAAAGTCCCGCCTCCACTCCTGAGCCAACCGGAGCTGAGCCTATTGGCCCTCCGTATCGAGGATTCACTCACGCTTCTCGAAGACTTAGGCCTCCCGGAAGTGGTGGGACATTCAGATCTGAATCCGGGAAACGTCGTGGTTGCAACCGACCGATGCGTGTTCGTCGATTGGGCAGAATCTCATGTGGGTATTCCATTTCTGAGTTTTGAGTACCTGCTTGAGCACTTCCGCCGCACGATCGGTACAGATGTTGCACTTGAAACTCGATTGTCACGCTCCTTCTGCGCGCCGTGGCGCCAATTGTTTTCGGGCGACATCATCACCGATGCTCTGGACCTCGCGCCACTGGCGGCGGTCTTTGCCTATGCGGTCGGGAACGATGCCTGGAAGAACCAAGAGCATCTGGAAGACCCGAAAGTCGCCAGCTATTTCCGCAGTTTGGCGAGGAGGATGAATTGGGAAGCCATACGGCTCGCGGATCGGAGGTCACTGTGCCTAAGCTGATGAGCCGTCCACCCTTCACTCCCGTCGATGAAGTCACGGAAATTCTGCACGGCGTCCGCGTCAGGGATCGATATCGATGGCTGGAAGATCAGGACTCGCCGCGCACTCGCGAATGGCTTGACTCTCAGCATGAGTACGCGCGTTCTTATCTGGATAGCATCCCCGGACGAGACCGCATTCGGCAACGGATCCGACAATTAGTGGACGTCGAAACTTATGACTCGATTCAGAAGGCGGGGCGCCGCTACTTCTTCAGGAAACGGAAGCCAGGACAGGAACAGTTCTGCATTTATCTCCGTGAAGGCGCAGAGGGACCGGACCAGCTTCTCCTCGATCCTGCCGAACGCGCCACCGGGCCCAACACGGCGGTTAAACCGCTTCGCGTTTCTCCCGACGGTCGATTTCTGCTTTATGAAGTCAAAGAAGGCGGGGAGCGCACTGGCGGGTTCGAAATATTGGACATCGAGGCCCGCGCGACGCTGCCCGACGCCCTTCCGCGAGGGTACTTGCGCGGGTTTGCATTTGCGCCCGATTCCAGAAGCTTCTATTACGTTCACGAAGTGTCGACTGCTGAGCGCCCGGATCGGCACACGGTATATCAACACGTCTTGGGCGCGAACATTCATGATGACAGAAAGATCTTCTGCTCTGGTGAGGATCGGCAACACCGCCTGCAGATCGTTCCAGGGACGGCACAGCTCGGGTTCCTGATACTTCATTTCGCCGACAAAGCTCTGACTGATTTTCTGCTTTGGTCCATGGACGACACCAACGATCCAGAGCCAATCCTCAGCGGTGCTGGGTACAAGTTTGGACCGCGATTGCTTCGGGGCGGACGAATCCTGGCCATTACAGACCGGGAAGCACCGAATTTTCGAATCGTAGAAGTGCGTCCGCGGCCAGGTCAGGAACCGGAGTTCTTGGATGTAGTACCTGAGAGCAATGAGGTCATCCAGAACTGGGCGGTCGCGGCCGGGCGGATTCTTGTTTCCTACGTTCGCAGTCTCAAAACCGAAGTCGCCATTTTCGACCTTGCGGGCCAACCAGCAGGTCACCTCCCGATTGAGGCATCCAGCACCGTTCGCTTCATCGGAGGCTTCGGAGATACAAATGAACTGCTCTTTGAACAGGAATCCTTTTTCCAGCCCATTCAGGTTCAGCGCTATTCGCCAAAAAGTGGCGCGATGAAGCTCCTCGCGAGCCGCTTAGTTCCTTTGAATTCCGTAGAGTTCAGACATGCTCAATTCTGGTTCACTGGGAGAGACGGAACCCGCATTCCGATGTATTTGGTGGGACGGAAAGATGTTCTAAACGACGGATCACATCCGACGGTGATGACGTCCTACGGTGGCTTTGGCGTGACGATGACCCCGCAATTTAGCGTACTCGTAGCTTTTCTTCTGGAGCGTGGCTGCCTATTCTCCGTGCCGAATATCCGCGGAGGGTCGGAATTTGGAGCCGCGTGGCACGAGGCGGCCCGACGGCGGAAACGTCAGGTCGCATACGACGACTTTCTATCCGCTGCGGAATGGCTAATTGAGTCGGGGCGCACAAAGCCAAGCAAGCTCGCAATCTTTGGCGGCTCGAATTCCGGCCTGCTTGTCGGGGCGGCAATGTCGCAGCGACCGGAACTGTTCGGAGCAGTCCTGTGCATGGTTCCCCTGCTCGACATGCTGCGCTATCACCTGTTTGACAACGCACACGTCTGGAGGGACGAGTTTGGTACCTCAAACGATCCAGAGGACTTCCCCTCCCTGCTCAGCTATTCCCCGTATCACAATGTGCGCGATGGAACGTTTTATCCCGCGACCATGATCGTATCCGGAGACTCCGACCAGAACTGCAATGCGTTACATGCCAGAAAGATGACAGCTCGACTACAAGCTGCCAATCGCTCGGAGTCGCCAATATTCTTGGACTACAACTGCCACCGCGGACATTCGCCGGTGCTGCCCTTGAGTGAGCGAGTGGAAGCGCTTACCGATCGCATGGCTTTTCTCTGCGATCAGCTCGATCTGACAGTCTGAAGCGGAGGATGGCGATGTCTTTTCTGGGACTGCGAGCGTACCTGAACCTAATCTACTTCGATTTTCTTCTGGCCCGCGGGAATTTCGCCTCACTTTATCAGAAGGTACGCAGTTGCCCGGTTGCTATGTCATCTTCCCATCCCGATGTCACAGAAAAGGTCTGCGCGGCTGTCAATATCGCTTGTATCTGGTACTGGAAGGAAGTGCTCTGCTTACAGCGGTCGGCAGTTACTGCCTGTTTGCTGAAACGGTATGGGATTCGGGCCCAAATGACGATCGGAGCGCAACAAATGCCGTTCCGAGCGCACGCTTGGGTGGAGGTGAATGGTTCTGTGGTGAATGACAGGCCCCACCTGCGCGAGGTCTATGCCGTTCTCGACCAATGCTAACGAACGTTTTAGGTCCCCCGAGGTCGTGAGTCGATGAGTATCCAATATGGCAAATGCAGTTTCGACGGCAGGCGAGAGGATCCGCAGGATCTCGATAAGGTTCGTCCTCTCCTGAGCCCGTATGGCCCGGACGGGGAACGCTCCCTCCTCAAGGATAACCTCAGCATGGTGTATTACGCCTTCCACACCAGTAAGGAAGCCCGGGGTGAAGTCCAGCCCCATGTCGGCTCCTCTGGAATTGTTCTCACGTGGGACGGGCGGCTGGACAATCGCGAAGAACTGCTGAAGCAACTCGATGCGTCCGAGTTGGCCGGCTCCGCGGACGTTGCAATCGCGGGGGCAGCATACGAGAAGTGGCAAACGGATTCATTCGCGAAGCTGATTGGGGACTGGTCGCTCTCCATTTGGAATTCAAAAGAGGAGTCGCTTACTCTCGCCAGGGACTTCGTCGGTACTCGGCACTTGTATTATTCGGCCGAGAGCGACCGCGTGATCTGGTGCACCATTATGGATCCACTGGTGCTATGCGCGGGACGTTCGTTCGAACTGGACGAAGAATATATCGCGGGATGGCTCTCGTTTTTCCCGGCATCGAACCGGACCCCCTACATGGGAATTTTTTCTGTCCCACCGTCTTCATACGTTCGGTTCGTAAAAGGAGCCCAGCAGGTTACAACTTACTGGAAGATCGATCCCGCCATGAAGGTCGTCTATCGGAAGGATTTTGAGTACGAGGAACACTTTAGAAGTGTCTTTCAGCATTCCGTGCGGCGACGGCTTCGTTCCGACTCGCCGGTCCTTGCCGAATTGAGCGGAGGCATGGATTCCTCATCCATCGTCTGCGTTGCAGACGATATCCTCGCCCGCGACGGCTCGGGCACGCCGAGACTGGACACGGTTTCGTATTACGATGACTCCGACCTCAACTGGAATGAGCGCCCCTACTTCGAGGTAGTGGAGAAGAGGCGTGCCCGAAAGGGATGCCACATTAACCTGGCATCGCGGAACGCATTCGGCTTCGAGCCCAGGCCGGCAGGAGTTCCTTTCCTGGTGAGCCCCGCAGCCGCCTTGGCCCCGGATGAATCCGACCGGAAGTTTATGGAATGCCTGCATTCGAATCACAACCGAGTGCTTCTCTCAGGAACTGGCGGGGATGAGGTAACTGGTGGTGTGCCAACGGGAGCACCGGAGCTAGCCGATTTACTGCGAACGGCACAACTGGGATTGCTACGACGCCAATTAAAATCCTGGGCATTGGCGCGACACGAGCCTTGGGCTCACCTGCTGGTCCAGATTCTTCGGCGCTTTTTGCCGGTAGGCGATCCAAGCTGTAAGCGGCCACCCTGGCTTTCGTCAACTTTCGTCCAACGACACAAGCGCGCGTTATCAGGATACGAAGAAAGACTCAAGTTGTGGGGACCACACCCCAGCCTTCAGGAGAATCTCCAGGCCCTCGACGCTCTCCGCCGGCAACTTGGCGCAGCGCTTCCCTCTCCCGTGCCCTATGAGCAAAGCTATCCCTACCTTGATCGGGATCTCGTTGAATTTCTGTATGCCATTCCCCGTGAACAACTTGTTCGCCCGGGACAGCGTCGATCGCTGATGCGCCGCGCGCTTCGGGGAATTGTTCCCGAAGAAGTGCTGATGCGAAAAAGAAAAGCTTATGCGACCCGTCAACCGGCGGCCTTCATCACCGGCAATTGGGAGGTACTTGCAGGTATTGCGGAATCGGCAAGCAGCAGAGGCATCCCCTGGATTGACTCGGCAGCCCTCGTCAAATCGATGACTGCAGTGCAAGCGGGCGAGTTTAAGGATTACTTGCCGCTGATTAGGACCATCCTGTTCGAAGTGTGGCTTGAATCCGCCCTGGCGCTAAAACATATTCAGTACCGCAACGATCAACAGGATAAGCCGCGGGAGCCAGAGACATCGAGCTCGGAGCAGAGGAAAACACGAGAGAAAGGAGGATCAAACCATGCAATACCACAAGCCGGAAATCGTTGACTGCAAGCAAGCGCTCCATGCAGTTCGGGGTGTCAACAAAGGTCAACCACTCCCTCCAGACAGCCACAAGATAGACCGCACGCCAGCTGCCTATGAAGCGGACGAGTAATTGGCCAAGCGGGGTGCTCTTCCTGAGCGCCCTGCTTTTTTGTCCGCCGTCTAGCGTGTTGGAATCCCATCGTACCCATCACCGCAGCACGATCAATGTTGTTTGCGATTTTCAAGCTGTTCGTGTCTCAGCGACTCCCAGCGCACGTACTGTTCGGGATCGTACGGCGGAGCGGCGTTTTCGAAACCCTGCATCCAGAATCGAAACCAGTCGACATTTCTTTGCAGGGAAGCTATCCGCTCGCCAGGCGTGTCGAGAACATGCTCCCCATTCGGATAATAGAACATGTCAACAGCCTTTCCCTGCCTCTTCAATGCCACGAAGAACTCCATATTTCCGGTCAGGTCTCCGGGAAAGCTCGAGTATTCCATCAGTACCGGGGATTTCACATTCTGAGCGTTGAATGCAGGAGCAAAGCGCAGCGTGTTTTCGAGAGTTAGCCCGTAGGGCGGACCACCCAGCACATCTTCATAATCGTTCATCGATTTCTTAGAATTCAACATCCAGTAGGAACCATAGTTGCGAATGCCACTGTCGGCCGAGGATACGGCAGCGAACGGGAAATCTGAATGAGTAATCATGAAATCCGTTTGCCAGCTCGTGCTGCTAAACCCGATAATTCCGACATTCGACTTATCCACTAATCGACGACGGTCGAGCGCTTCGACCGCGCTCTTCACCATTGAGATGAACTGATACGCCTCCCCCATTTTTCCGGGATATCCTTCCGGAATTTGATCCAAGCTGAGTACATTTGCCATGAGAACCAGAAATCCGGCGGCGGCCAGCGGTTGAGGGGGAAAGGCGGTTTGAAAATGAGTGTCGGCCAAGAAAAAATCCCCCCAACCTTTGACCATGATGACCAAGGGATATTTTTTTCCAGGTTCGAATTCGACGGGTTTGATCAAGTACCCCTTGCACGGGTAACCCAACTCGTCGATCCACTCGATATTCTCGACCGCGCCGAGTTTGATCCCGCGGTACTCGGGATTTACATCCGTAAGCACCCTGACGCTCTGGTTATCGAGGTCCTGGACGAAGAGGTCGGGAGGGGTTACGGAATTTTCCAGAACTCCCACCACCTTTTTGCCGTCACTGGCCGCATTGATTCGGGAAAGCATCACACCCGATCCGAGCTCCAGCCGTCCCAAAGCACGATTGGACTGCCGATCCTCATGCCAATCGGGAACTCCGGGGGAGAACCAGGCGTAGGTATGGCTACTGTTCTGAACCAGCATCTCGCCTCGGCTTCTACTCCAGTACAGCGTGCTGTTCTGGTACCAGCTAGCCGGGGAAGCCAATACTTGGGAAATTGTATGCGAGCGAGTATCGACACAAAAAAGATGCGTGTAGTGCTCGAATTGCAGCCCGTGGCGAAATCCAGATTCCTCGTCGCTTTCTTCCCATGGGCTTCCGGGAGGAGACAGGGCAACAATGCTAAAGGCGTCGCTGTCGGCGGCCCATACGGCCGGAAGGCCGAACCCGGCTGAGGGTGAGTCAAAGGCGATGGAAAACTCTTCCGTATGTAAGTCGATCATGCCCAACTGCTGCGGCTCTGCTTCCATCTTGCTGCACATTTTTACAAATGGATTGTTCAGCCAGCTTTGGGGGATGCGGTGATTCTGAAAGTTAAATACAAGATATCTGCCGTTAGGCGACAGGCTTAAGGCCTGTATGTTGGAGAACGAGGTTCTTCGGGAGTGATCCCTAGTCCATGGCTGCGGCACTCGCGAAGTCTCAAATCTTTTGCCTCGCGCTTTCTTCACTAAAGACAGCACTGAAAAAGTTTCTCTGGATTCCTCTGGTGTCAGTCCCTCTCCGAAAACGATGGGGTAACCATAGTTTCTTAATCGCACTTCCTGCGGTGATTTTGGGTTCGCTTGTGCGCTGAACACAAATTCCTGGCCGTCTCGATCGACTGCAAACGCCTCCATTCCTGGAGCCCTAGCCACAACTTGGCGCCGGCCAAATCGCCAGTCCATGGAAAGGATTTCTCCGAGGCTTCCTCTCTGTTCGAGTAGCACAAGTTTGGTCGGGTGTTCTGTCCACTTGAGGCCGTCGAGGGGCCAATCAGATCTATACAGCAACCTCCCATTACTTCGTCTCTCGGATAATCGGAGAGGCTTGAGATAGAGCAGAAACTGATTTCTATTGGCATCAACGTTCGGGGCTTTGACGACGTAGGCAACCATGCTGCCGTCGGGAGAGAGCTCCACTTGGCCGCGATACAAGCGTCTGGTTCGAACACAATCAGCCACGGTCACCAGTCTTTTGGAAGATGAACCCACTGTGGGCAGGACCGAGCCGGCGAAAATGAGAGGGATGATGAACCGTTTTAGGGCATCGAAAAAGCATCGAGTCAAGTAAGTTCTCCGTGCATCATGAGAAGCCGCGCTCCATCCCTTTCAACCCAACACCTACTTGACGAGAGGAAGCGGGAAGTCTCCGCTAAAAGGTTAGCTTCAAAGAGAGCTGGAGAGATCTTGGCCCTCCCTGCTGAAAGAGAGGGTTCAACCCTCCCAATCCCTGATTAAGCATCTCTGTCGAAGCCAGATAGGTTGGACCGAACTGAATGTACCCGTAAGGATTGGTGAAGTTGGGATGGTTGAGAACATTGAACGCGTCGGCACGGAATTGCAGGCTGAAGTTGTCCCTGAGGCGCATCTTTCGCCCAAGAGACAGATCGACTTGTGTCAGACCGAAACCGGGTATATCGTTTCGCCCCTCCGTACCCTGCTCGATCATCGTCGGCACGGCGAACGCGTTGGCATTGAGCGTCTTTCCCCCGGGAGCAATAGAATCGGGCAGCCAAAGGGGCTGTCCCGGAACCAAGTTTGGACGCGTGAGCGCGTAGCCGCCCGGGTCTGGGGAAACTCCAAACACGCTTGCATTGAATGGAAACCCGCTTCGAGCCAACACTACAGCGTCAATTTCCCAATGGCCTGTTACTCCACGAAGAAAATGACTGGCGAGGCTGGGAATCTCGTACGTTACTGCGGCGGATAAGAGGTGCCGAACGTCAAAATCCGAGGACGCGTGGTCGCGCGCTCCGGAGATCACGGTGTCTGCAAGCCCGGCGACCACATCGTTCGACGCATTATCCAGCGAATGCGACCAGGTGTAGTTCACTATGGCTTGCAGACGACCAGACAAAGGCCGCCGGTACTGCATCTGAAGCGCGTTATAGCTGGAGCTGGCATCATTTTTGCTCAACAGGTAATCACCAGCAAAATTTGAATTGGGCATCCAAAGCGCTTCCTGCCTGAGCAGCTTTCTTCCACTTTGGCCCACATAGGTCGCCGAAACGCTTTGCTTGTTCAGAAAGGATTTCTCCAGCGCAAAATTCCATTCATAAGAGCGAGGAAGTTCCAACTTGGGATCAAACGCCCAAACCGAGCTGTAAGGAGGGGTCCGAGAGATCGCGGGGATGTACTGCGCCAAGTCGGAGACCGGCAGAGGAACTGTGTTGTAAGTATCCGTGGCTGAGTTGGGAAAATACGAGCCCACGTTCGCCGCCGAACCGACCCCGAGGTCATAGAAGACCCCGCCACCAGCTCGCGCGACAAAATTTCCATTCTCCATCAATCTATAAGCGAGTCCAAAGCGCGGTGCGAAATTCGTATAGCTGGTTTTCCAAAGGGGGCTCCCAGCGGGTGCAAGGCTGATATCTTGGGGCGTATTGACATTTGACCATGAGGCCAACTCCGTCGCCCCCCGTGCGGAGGGGGCTGGTGCCAGTTCCCACCTCACACCATAAGTAAGGACAAGTCTTGAGCCCGCTTTCCAGCTGTCTTGCGCGTAGATAGAGACGGATTGAGTTAGAAACTGCGCCGGATTACTGGTCACGCTGTCAATCGAGACCGCTCCCGTTGTCAGCAGAGTCTCTAGGTTGGGGGTTTCGTACGTAATTGAGTGCTGGAATGGCCGGTTGTCCAAAAAGATTGCGCGATAGTCCGCCCCACACTTCAGCTGGTGTGAGACCGCTGACAGCGTTAGATCGTTGGCCACCTCGAATTGATGGGTTTGGTCTCTCACAATAGGCCCTTGGCTGTAGAAACCGACATCGAAAGAATAGAAGCCACCGGAATTGTTCGAGGAACCCAGTGTTCCCAGAAGCAATGCCGAAGACGGCGGAACCGCTCCTCCAAATGAGTCCAAGCCGGACAGGGCATTTGAGGTCTGGGCGCTGAAGTTGAAACGGATTTCATTCAGCAGCGTGGGTCGAATCAGCGTATTTGCTCCGAGGGTAAATGTCTGGACGTTAGACGTCGTCGTCTGGGTTGTGTTGAGGCTGTTTAGTCTTTGATCGAAATTGGAGGGGGCGTAGTCGTAACGCCCGAAAAGAGAGAGGCGGTCGCTGATCCTGGTGTCGACTCGAAGGCTGACGGCGTTCAAACTTGCGGTGTTCGAGAAGTCGCCCGTAAAAGAACTGGTGTAAACTCCTGGGGCGACAGTGCCGTCGCTAGGTTTTGGATAGGCATCCACGAAAGGGGCAACAGCTGCGGTGGCTACACTCCTTGCGTACAGGGAGGGAACGTCAATTACCTCGGTACGCGGCAAGCGCAGTCGCGCACCCTCATAGGAAAGAAAGAAGAAAGCCTTGTCCTTGCGGATCGGCCCGCCCAGAAAGCCCCCGAAGTCATTGTGCTGCTCTGGAGCTCGAGGTAACCCCGCATTATTTGCGAACCAATCGTTTGCATCCAGAACGTTGTTCCGGAAATACTCGTACACTCCGCCATGTAGTGCGTTCGTGCCGCCACGGGTCGTGAGAATAACCTGTCCCCCCGGCGTCTTGCCGAATTCCGGAGCAAAGGAGGAGGTTTCCACTCGAAACTCTTGTAAGGCTTCTACCGACACGAGCGTGCTGGTCCCTCCCACCGCGCTGAATGCCTGTGCACTGCCGGTACCCGACTCGCCTGGAAATCCCGAGGCATTGGCTTGAACGCCAAAATTCGCGGAAACGCCATCGATCGAGAAACTGTTGGCGTCGGTCCTTTGACCGGCAACGCTGAACTGCCCTGGGGAAGAGAGATTGGCCGGAGCAATAGTCACCCCCGGAGTCAATTGAAGCAAGGTGTTAAAGCTACGCCCATTCAGCGGCAGACTTTCAACGAAGTTTTGATCGATCACCGTGCTTACGGAAGGCGACTGCGTGTTCAATATCGGCGCACCCCCCTCGACGGTAACGATTTCGTGGAACGCCCCCACTACGAGCGTGAAATTTATGGACAAGGAGTCTTGCACGTTGAGAACGATGTCCGGCTTGATGAGGGTCTTGAATCCGATCTTAGAAACCTGAACTCGGTAGGGGCCTGGGGGCAAATTCGGCAGTACGTAAATGCCATCAGTGTTGGTTCTTGTGGTGTACTGCCCGCCGGTCACATCATTCACCGCCACGATTTCCGCCCCAACGACCGCAGCGCTGGAAGGATCTGAGACCAAGCCGTTTATGTTCCCGTCGGGGGACTGCGCGAACAAGGAGAACGTGTTCAGCGTTATGCAAATGAGGAACGAAACAAAACGGGGGAAGCGCATTTGGGCTCTCCAGCGAGCAACGGATTTTCAAGCCACTCCATCTGTTAATTCGCAGGAACGTCCGCGGCGGACACCACGAGACTTCGATTTAATTTTAGGACGGAGAGACTGCTGGGAATGGCCGGGATACCGGACAAGATGAGACAAAATTGGGTCAGGATTGAATCAAAGACGCCGCCTCGGTTGCGTCAAACAGGTTTTTCATTCTGCCTGCACAAAATCCTCGGCCGCGATCTTCCGACGCGCGTCGAACAAACCAATCGATTTCCGAGCGGGCCAAATACGCCTTGTAGGTACAGGTAGGCTAGGCTGAGGACCGAAAGCGATTTTGCCCAACCGCGAGCCGAACAGATGTGATTATCGATGATTCGCAGAGAGGGGAGCATATGTGCCTTTCACCTTGCCGGTGGTTACGGATCTCGCTGCAGCCGTTGCTCCGCTGCGCTTCCCAAACCGGTGAGCGCATGTGCGGGCAGTTTGAGTCAGTGTTTGACCGCGTAACACGATAGGACGATGAGCATTCCTTTCCAAGACTCAAGCTCGGAATGAATATCACTCCGTGAGGTCGTAACCGAGAAGAGCCTCCTGCTTACCTAAGTGTTCCCAGTCTGGGCGGTTAGCCGCGAAATGAGACCTTTCCGGACTCGGAATAAAAGCTATAAGCGGGCCGAAGACCGGAATACACAAAGCCGGCGGTTCGCGATTTTTGATATCCTTGATCTTCACACAATAACAGCAGGCCCCTATAGGGCGTATAATCCATTCCGTTCTCGGCCCTGTCCTTAGATGTATGTTTTCCTCTGAATTCAAAGGAGAACTTCATGCGCCGATTCGTGTCAATACTTGTACTCGCAATTGGTCTCCTGCCATCACTGTTCGCTCAGACTCATCAAACCTCCGCAAATCAGCCGACACAGCAACAACAAAAGGCCAAGCCCAATTGCTCGGATTCTGGCACTTACGTGAACCGTCAAGGTCAAACCCTGAAGCGCCCGGAGAATTGTTCCGCTGCACCGCAAGGCGCGACCGCACAATGCGCGGATGGAACGTATAGTTTCAGCCGGAGCCGTAGGGGAACGTGCTCACGTCACGGCGGCGTTGCCAAATGGTTATAGATCGTATCTCACATCAAAAGCTTAGCTAATAATCTGCACTTCCACATAAGGAGACAACAATGTCCGACCCTGGCACGCCGGTTGTCGTGTATACGAGGAAGTCCAGCGAAGATGAGCAACATTCCCTCAGAAAACAACGTAATAACATAGCAGCCTATATTGAAAAGTCAGCCTTAACGACGATCCAAATCGTAACCGAAGGCGAAAAATCGGATCGTCGCGAAAGTGTAAGGAATAACTGACTCCAAAAGAGGGAGGATATGCCTAGCTCAACCGTGCCAGTCGCCGAATATCTGCGAATGTCGACCGAACATCAACAATATTCGCTCGACAATCAGCACGATACGATTGTCGCTTACGCTAAAAAGGCAGGTTTTTCGGTAATTAAGACCTATACCGATGAAGCCAAAAGCGGAGTCGTTCTTAAGCATCGAGACGGTCTGCGTCGACTGTTGAAGGATGTTGTGAACGAAAATCCGGGGTACAAGGCGATTCTGGTTTACGACATCAGCAGATGGGGACGGTTTCAAGATGCCGACGAAGCCGCTCATTATGAGTTTCTTTGCAAGTCCGCTGGCGTGCCCGTCCACTACTGCGCCGAGGTCTTTGCCAACGATGGTAGTTTGCCGAATATGCTTTTGAAAGCTCTAAAAAGATCAATGGCGGGCGAGTACAGCCGCGAACTTGGCGTCAAAGTTCTTGACGGATTAAAGCGACTGGCTGCACTCGGGTTCAAACAAGGAGGATGTGCCGGATATGGCCTACAAAGAATGCTTCTGTCCCCTGATGGCCAGCCCAAACGGATTCTCTCCTCTGGGGAGCGCAAAAGTATAACAACTGAACGGGTCATCTTAGTTCCCGGCCTTACGGATGAAGTAGAGATCGTGCGGGAAATATATCGGATGTTTATAGAGGAGAAGCGCACGCCTCATGGAATTGCAGGTGAACTAAATCGAAGATGTGTACCATGTCGAGGCTCTTGCTGGAACCACTACAGGGTTCAACAAATCCTTTCCCATCCAAAATACGTAGGCTGTAACGTTTACGGCAAGACGAGTAAGAAATTAGGAATGCCCTGCAGCCGGGTGCCGGAAGCGGAGTGGGTACGAACGCCGAGGGCATTTGCGCCAGTTGTCAGTGAAGAAGTTTATCTAGAAGCACAACGGCTGTTAGCGAATCGGACAATCTGTAAGTCTGATGAAGACGTATTGGACGCCCTCCGCCAACTGCTTGCGAAACATGGAAGACTGTCCTGGCAATTGATAAAAAAAAGCCCAGAGAGTCCAGCGCTTTCCACATATCGAAAAAGATTTGGAGGACTTCGCCAGGCTTACGAATTGATTGGTTACAAAGACACCGACTTTGGCGGTATCGACGTTCGTCGAAGGAGACAGGCTATACGGGAGGACGTCTTGCAGGAGATTAATGCGCTCTCCCCGACAAAATCGAGAATTGTTCGCCGGGCAAGCTGGCGTAGGTCATTTCTCCTAATGAAAAATGGTCGGATTGTTACCGTCCAACTTGCTCCCTCGGTCAAGTCGAAATTCGAAAGGATTTGGCAAATCGAGCCAGTCCGACGAGAATCCCGACGTGTCACATTGCTCGTTCTTCTTGATCCGACCAATAGCAAGGTTCAGGAGATGCGCATTTTTCAGCGGATCGGTCACCACCCTGGGCGGTTTCGCGTGCGTGACGGCGATTTATGGCTGCAGGGTGGCAGAAGATTAAACGCCGTGACCGATTTCCATCGAGCGCTGGCGGAACTCAACACCTAAAGTTGGCATTCGATAAAATCCGAATTCTAACCCACCAAAGATAAATCGAAAGATTTAGGCACTGAACCCATCATCGTGAGGCGAGGCTGTATGCTTCTCATCCCGGCTGCACAGTACCTCAGAATGTCAACTGAGCACCAACAGTTCTCGTTGCAGTCGCAGACCGCGACAATCAAGCAGTACGCCGAAGCGCGTGGATTCACTATAGTACGAAGCTATGAGGATCCCGGTAAGAGCGGGCTTGTGCTGAAGCATCGCAAGGGTTTAGCGCAATTACTCCACGACGTGATCAGCGGCAGTCGGCCATTCAAGGCGATTTTCGTTTACGACATAAGCCGTTGGGGTCGATTTCAAGATACCGATGAATCGGCACATTATGAGTTTGTTTGCAGAAGCGCCGGTGTTCCCGTCTTCTATTGCGCGGAGACGTTTGATAACGATGGTTCTCTGCCTACCGCCATTATCAAGACACTGAAGCGGGTCATGGCAGCGGAATATAGCCGTGAGTTGTCGTTGCGCCTCAGTCGAACGAAAACAATTATGACGGAAGGTGGTTTCCGAGTTGGAGGGATGGCTGGATTTGGCTTGCGCCGCATGTTGATCGACTGTGAGGGTTGCCCTAGAAAGCTGTTGGCCCACGGAGAAGTCAAAGGAGTCGGAAGCGGGCGTGTGATTCTGGTTCCTGGTCCGGCTAAAGAAGTCGCCCGTGTCAAAGAAATCTATCGGCTAACCATCTCGGACAGAAGAAGCGCCAAGTCGATTGCTCGCGAATTCAATCGTAAAGGGATCACTTGTGGAGGTGCGCCCTGGACTTATGGTCGCATTCTCGAAATACTGAAAAATCCAAAATATGTTGGCTGTGCAGCCTGGCGACGGACAACCGGAATCCTTGGCATCAGACGCCTAAAGGTCCCTCGAGAAAAATGGATTGTGAACGAGGAAGCGTTCCAGCCGATTATTGACCGGCAAACCTACGATACAGCCCAGCGCGTACTGCGAGACAGAATACGGAAGAAGTCCAATGATGAATTGCTGATCAGCTTGAAAAAAGTGCTGAAGCGTGAAGGAAAACTTTCGGTCAACATCATCGATGCTTCCCGTGCGATTCCATCATCCGCCACGTACGGACACCGCTTTGGTGGTCTCCGGGCAGCTTATGACCTAATTGGTTACAAAGAGTTTCGCAACAGAGAAGGGCTCTCGAAGATGAGATTTCGACACACTAAGATCAAGGAAGCTCTGTTACGCAGAATCTTGAGGGCGTTCTCGGGCGACGTTCGCCTGGTGCACGAACAAAACGGTTGTCGGCATGTTCTATGCTTCGGAGATGGTGTCAAAGTTTCAGTCTTGATCAGCCAATGCTGCAAAACGCTTTCACATGGTCTTCGATGGAACATCTACGTTAATCGGTTTGAACACTCTTATGTCACCCTAGTTGCCAGGTGTAAGCCAAACAATCAAGCATTTAAGGACTTTTATGTATTCCCGAGAGTTGAGCTGCCCAGCAAACTAGAATTCAACAACATGCGCAAACAAATGTTCCGTATAAAAGAGAATGATCTCTGGTTGAAAAACGGAAAGCAGCTAAAGGACGTGTCAACGCTATGGCGTGTTGCCAAACAAGTTCGCCGCCCTTTCGAGATGCAAACCGAGAACGTCGAATCGGATCAAGAGTCGCCAATTTCCCGTTGAGCGTTCTTGATGCGTTCTAACCGACGGACTAGCTCAAAAAGATCGGGGAGAATTTCATCGTATCTCATTCGGCGTGCTCTGAAAGCTAGTATCTCGTCAGGAGGAGGATATTTTCTGTTGCCCGCTTTTTCTGCGTCCCAGCGTTTAATTGCAGCTAGTTCGGATACCAATCCTTCGATCCGATCCAGCACTTCATCGTCGGATTCTGGTAATTTCCGCATGAAGTTTTGACTTGGCACGCCAGTAGCCATCTGAGTCGTTCCACTTTTTCAACTACATACGGTGTCTTCGTCCCAAGAAGCTGCCGAACTGTCGGCAAAAGTGCCGTCTTCCGGCAGAACAAAATAGTTAGTTAGGGCCTAAAGTGCGGTTTGTCTTAGCCTATGTTGTCTTCCGTATCTCTTTCCCGAGCAATTCACGCTAACCTTGGACGGCGATCGTACGGTAGCAATTGATCGGAAAAAGTTCAATGAACCCGGCCAAATGCCCGACGCCCATTGGGTGAAACCGGAGGTAACGGCCTACATCCGCGTTCCTGCCTTCAACCCTCCATGGTTTGAACAGAGCGCTATGGACTTTGTGAAGAGGTTCGGCAATGCCAAGACTCTGATAATCGATGTGCGAAACAATTCTGGAGGTGTCGCTCCCAGTCGACTCATTCAGGCGCTTATGAACCGGCCCTACCGTGAATGGAAAGAATCCAGCGCTGTTCGAACCGCGTTAGCGGAGTGTGACCGAAAAAAGGAAAAGGTCAATAACTCAACAACCATGCCAACGTTTCTTCGAGATTGTGAGCAGTCGCCGAACGACCAGCTTTGCACTTCGCCCGTGACCTGGGGCGGTGAAGTCGTTGAGCCTAGCCCGACCGCCTTTCGCGGCCGCGTAATTCTTCTCGTTGACGGCGGCTGCGTCTCCGCTTGCGAAGAGTTCGTCGAGCCCTTCAAAGACAGCGGACGGGGCACTATTGTGGGCGAAACCACTGAGGGCAGCTCGGGACTGCCGTATTCCTACGATTTCAAGAACGGCATGACCCTCAAGGTCGCCGTAAAGCGCCAGTACTTTCCCGACGGTTCCGAGTTTGAAGGCGTGGGCATTAAGCCCGACGTAGAAATCCATCCCACGATCGAATCCCTCAAATCCGGTCACGATGCAATTCTGGAAAAGGCCGCTGAGCTTACGGGAAAATACTAGAAAGGTAAAAAACTAAAACTCAATCTGCGAGACACTAACTTGCTGAATGTCAACCGTGGCATTGCTCTGACGCTTACGGATCACCTTCCTCCGCTTTCAAATTGTCCTCGTGCCCGAGTCACAGATACAATTTCGTAAAATGTCGAGCATTGTCACCACTCCTTCAGGCTCTCGATACTGCTTTCGAGATCCAATTCCTGAAATCGCTGATGCCGCCCGTTACCTTGACGCCGCTGTGTCCGCTCATATCGTCGGCCGACGGGACTTAGCTGAAGAATTGATACGCCTTGCTGATATGCATTCTATTTGGGAGTGGACCGAGTCTATTTGGGGTAGAAATAGCCCCTACGTTCGGTATCGGCCATCAAGGGTCGTACCGCCGAAAGCGGAGCGCCTAAAATTTCGAATGCCGAGTTCAGATGACAAACGTGCTCTACACCTGCGCGATGGCTATCATTGCCGATTCTGTGGAATTACAGTCATAAGGAAGGAAGTCCGGCAAAGGATTGGGGCCGCTTATCCGCAAGCTCTACGTTGGGGGAAAAAGAATACTGAAGCTCACGCTGCTTTCCAAGTAATGTGGGCTCAGTATGACCATCTTGTACCTCATGCCAGGGGAGGTAACAATGAGCTGTCGAATCTGGTGATCACTTGCGCACCTTGCAATTACGGGAGAATGAGCTACTCCCTTGAAGAGGTCGGGTTGATTGATCCGAGGACACGTTTACCTGTGCGTTCCGGCTGGGACGGTTTGGAACGCTTCCGTTAAAGGAGATTCTATGCGCACTCTCTGCTGCATAACTTCTGCGGTTTCGCAAAAGCTAAACTTTCCCAGAGCGTAATGGCCGTCTGAAAGCACAGCAAAGGATGGTCTTCTCCCTTTGCGGTGATAGAAACGTGATAGTTCCATGTTCAGAAGGGATCCAAATCGATCAAAACGGCATTAGAGCTCAGTTCTGGTAAACGGTTGAAGAATCAGATAAAGTAGAAAATTTTCATAACGTGGCGGAACATATTAGGTGATCTTCAAAACCGGTAGTCTCCGGAAACCCTCTGTCATGCTCGAAAATTACGGCCAATGCTCAAGCAAAAATCTATCTTCCTCGCGCCATTCCGGGTAATAGGGACCCTCAATATGGCGTTCTGGCTGGCAATTCACGAGCACAAGGTCGGACTTGGCTGGCTGGGCTCGCCCGTTCTTAGTCAGGACGACAAAGCAATACCGCAGGCCCTTACCGGTCTGGGACTCGCTTGGTAAGGGTTCGCTACTTGTCTGAACTGCACAAGCTTAAGGATGGTTTGGGTTGACCTTCAAATATGCGAAGAGAAGAGGTTTACTGCTGGGCTTATGACTGCCGCCATTGGGCTCGATCGTAACGAATACTGCGTCGATTTGCCCCAGTGTTTTCGGGTCATCACATTTTAGAATCCAGCGTTTCTTGGTGTCGTTGTCCTCATAGAAAACGCCCAAGTTGATGGCCTGCTGGCGGTCCGGACCCCGCCGGCCCCACGCCTGGAAAGTACTGGCGCGTTTCAGTTCAGATTGCTGATCCAGATCGTAGGCATAGAAAATCAGCGACTTGCCCCGAGTATAGAAAACCCTGCCATATGGCTTCTTGGTTTCACCCGTTCCAGCCACGTCATAGATTTCCGCAATATAAAGGTCCCGAGCACCCATGAGTTCACGGATATCGCGATCATGGCTCAGGAGTTCATCGCGTTGATCGAGTGCAGATTGCTGCTCTTGAAGCTGATGGCTGAGGTCGCTGACCTTCGCTTCTGACGCCTTCGCACGAGTTGCATCCTGAGCAGACTGTTGGGCAAGGGTGTCTAATTTGTTCTCGAGCGAAGTGGAATTGTCCTGGGCCGATTCGAGCTTCTGCGCCAGCTCGGCCTTTTGCTGGTTGAGGTCTTGTCGGCTGGCATCCCCCGCGCGAAGACTGCTTTCAAGCTGGTACTGCGCTTTCTTCATCTGGCTTATTTCTGCGGACTGTCGGGCCAGTTGCTGCCGCAGGTTTGCGATCACTTGGTCGCGTTGCGCGATCTCTGTATTAACCACGACACGATCGTGGCCGGCGTCGCTCAACTGCTCTTCGAGCGATGCCTGAGCGGGAGGTGTCTTCTCCTTGTTTATTTGTGGTGAAGGGGCTTTGGCGATGTCAGTTCCGCTACGCATCCCAACGCGATATGCGAAGAAGCTGAGCGCGCAGAAAAGCAGAATGCCCGCCCCGTAGAGCATCCAGACGTGCTGCCAGGTGGAATCGGTTGCGAATGGCAGCATGCGATGGGGAAAATTCGATGATCCATTGCTTTTTCCGGCTTCTCCGGGTGGATACTTCCCTTCTCTTGCTATCTGGTCCAGCAATGTCTTTTCAGCTTGTTCTTGCTGCTCCCGAGACCAAGTCTCGGCCGGCTGTACACCCTCAGGTTCTTCGCTGGCGGCAATTGCCGGAATTACGTCACTGACGATGGATTCGTACTGTCGAAGGACTTCCCGGCAAGACACACAAATCGCAAGATGCTCCCGCAATCGTCTCTGCTCGTCATCGGTGAGGTCGCCAGAGACTGAAGCGGCGCAGAGCTCCAGGAATTCGTCATGGGGTCCGGTTGGAGACAACGCCCCTGCTCCTAGCTTGGGCAAACCTTGTATCATACTGCTCTCGCGCCCGGCAATTTGCCAGCAAAAATCTGCTTTCGCAACCGTTCCAATCCGCGGAAGGAATGGTGGCGGATGTTACCCTTGGTCTGGCCCAGCATTTTCGCAATCTCGTCCAGCGTATAGCCATCGATGAAGTGCAGCCGGAGGGTCTTCTGCTGATCCTCGGATAGGGTGCCAAACATCTTCTGCAGATCCAATTCAGCCGAGATCGGGTCGATTGGATCGTAGAAATGCCCAGATCGGGGTTCCGCGACCTGGAATGATTCGTCATCGAGTTCCATTTGCGTATAGAAGTGGCGGGAATTGAGATAACGCCGGCGTGAGATGGCGCGGCGATAAGTCATTTGGAGAATCCAGAATTGTGCCGAGCCCTTGGAACCGTCGAAGGTTCTGCAGAGCCGATGAACAAGGAGAAAGACGTCTTGGACAAGATCATCTGCCTCTGATGCGTCCCGCACGACTCCCAACGCAATTCCGCGGACGAGGCGGGCGAAGCGGCGAAACAAGGTTGCCAGCGCTTCCCTGCTCCCAAGGCAAACTTCGGCGATCAAGGCCTCGTCCGAAAGACGGGCTTCCTGGTGCTCCGGCTCGACCGCACTTGCTTGCTTTTCAGCGATCCCAAGTTCCGGCAGGTGAAATGTGATCGAAGTATCCATCATATGGAGAAGCCCTCAAGGCTGCTCCGCTAACTATCTCTATATTTAAGAACTTCCCTGCCCTCTCTAGGGCCGAATTAGGGACTTCTGTCGAGCGTACTAATAAGGATCAAGCTGATCTGACGGTTCGCACACCATTAAACACACTGAAACGTTTTAGTTTCAGCAACTTGCGGATCCGGCTTGCCTGCGAGCGGACTCAGTCTTACCTTCTAGCTACTGGAACTATACTTTGTGGAAGTATTCATTGACACACCACAAACTCCAGCTGCGAGATGCCAGCTGGAACGAAACAATCTTCCCCGGAGAAACGAGCCTTTGCGCAAGCTCTCACAAGATTGCGTGGAGAGCGCAACCTCACCCAAGAAGCTCTCGCGTCTGAAAGTGGCTACCATCCGAAATACATCAGCCTGCTCGAACAAGGGCGATATAGCCCATCCCTGACCACAATCCTGGAACTCTCCGAAGCTCTGCAAATTTCCGCATCAGACCTCGTCGGTCGCGTCGAAAGACTGTTACCAAAGAATCGTCGCCGTCGCCGCGAAACACGCGAGATTCGCTAGCTGGGAGATCTGAAGTCCCAAAACGATGGATAGTATACTTTGTGGAACTATACTCTACAACCATTAATTATTTAGCCGCCCATGAAACGCAAAGGCGGCACCGCGCCACGTAATCCTAAAGAGCCGGTGGTGCGCGCTGCTTTTGCTCGTGTGCTTGCAGATCTTCGGGAGAAAGCTGGGTTGACCCAAGAACAAGTCGCAGAAAAGAGCGGCTATGAGGAGAAATATATCGGTGCCCTGGAGAGACGAAAACATACGCCCACGTTGACGGCAGTCATCCAGATATCAAACGCTGTTAAGGTCTCTCCACTTGAGACGGTAGAACTGGTTCTAAAACTGATGCCGAAATTCGCCCACCTGGAAGTAAAGCCTTGACATTCACGAAATGTGGCTAGTGTTTGTCGTTTTCGAAGGACTCCAAACACGCCAGGCTTCAGCAACTTCTTCTTTCGCACTTTCCACCAAGCAGAACAAGGCGTCAGTCATTTATTTCCCAATAGCGCCGCTTCCACCTTGGCTGCCGCATCGTCCTGCATGTGAGGCAACACGTGTGAATAGACATCTAAGGTGAAGGCAGCACTCGTGTGCCCAAGTTGCTCTGACACGACCTTAGGCGACACTCCTACCGTTAGCGCCAGAGTCGCGGCAGTATGCCTCAGATCATAAAGTCGTATGTTCGGCAGATCGGCCTTCTTCAAGATCGGTTTGAAGTGCTTGTAAACTAGGCTATTCACATTGACCGGCCGTCCGAATTCCGTAACAAAGATCAGGTCGACTGCTTCTGGCCATTCTTCGGGATCGACAACCGGATGTGCCGCTTGGAATTCCCTCAAATGCTTCAGCCGTGCGAGAACCCAATTCTGCAATCTGATCAACCTTCGACTGCCGGCGCGTTTTGTCTCACCGTACTCCCACTGGCCGGTGGGGCCTTTCCGAAGTGTCCTCTTAATGCTGACGGTTCCGCGCTCCCAATCGAGGTCCTGCCACTTGAGGCCGATGCATTCGCTCGGACGCATCCCAGTTGTGATCAAGACAGCCAAAAGACTTCCGTACATCGTAGGCAATGCGAATTTCAAGAATGTCTTTGCTTCCTCGATACTGAGCACCCGCATTTCGCGCCTTCGGATACGAGGCAACTTCAGTCCTTTTGTCGGAACTTCTAAGATCATTTCCCATCGCAAAGCCTGCCTGAACGCTGCGTTCAGTACCCAGTGAGCACCTTGTACCGTCCTTGGCGAGAGTCCCCGATCTGACATCGTTTGATAGACGCCCTGGACGTCCAATGGCCTGATGCCCACTAGAGTCTTTTTCCCAAGTGATGGCCGAATGTATTTTGCGAGCAGGCTCTCGTAGCTTTCATAGGTCTTACTGCAGACCTGCGATTTGATCGTCTTGAGCCACTGGTCGAGGTATTGATCCAAGCGAATCTTCGCACCGTCACGCTCGATATACGCTCCCAGTTCGTTGACCTTCTTTCCCAGAAACTTCTGCGCCTGCCGCAGAGAGCCATGCACTGTACGGTTGTAGTAGTTGCGCTGTTTGGTTTGAGGATCGCAGCCCATTGGGATGCGAATCATCCAGGTATTGTCGCGAACGGCGATGATTTGACCCAGTTTGCGAGTCATGACGACACCTCCTTTCTTTGCTCCAGTGCGCGGAGCAACAGGTCCTACTGTTTTCTTTGAAATTGAAGGGATCTGACTAAAGTGAGAGACCGTTCATTAGAGCCGCTTCCATCTTGGCAGCAGCTTCATCCTGCATGTGCGGGAGCACATGGGAATAGGTATCAAGCGTGAAGGCAGCACTGGCGTGGCCGAGCTGCTCGGATACCACCTTGGGCGCTACTCCTACCGTGAGGGCAAGCGTTGCGGATGTGTGACGGAGATCGTACAGTCGAATGTTCGGCAGACCAGCTTCCCGCAGGAGTGGCTTGAAGTGCTTCTTTACCAGGTACTCTTCGTTGATCGGATCACCATGGGCGGTGGTGAAGATCAGATCAGCGAAAGCGGTGTCGCACGCTTCACCAGGTGCCTGAGTCTTATCTTTCATTCTTCTGAGTAGTTCGAGCACCCAGGTCTGCAGCTTAACCAGTCGACGGCTACGGACTCGCTTCGTGTCCGCAAAAATCCATTGCCCATCGTGCCGGTGAATCGACCGGACGACACTCACGGTTCCACGATCCCAGTCGATATCTCGCCAGCAAAGCGCGAGATACTCGCTCGGGCGCATTCCGGTGGTGAGCGCCACGGCAAAGAGGCACCCTTTGGTGGAATGGACTGCAGCCCTGAGAAATGATCGAGCCTGCTCGGTCGTGAGCACCGACATTTCTCGGCACTGTGGGCTGGGAAGCTGAAC